>JADMIO011507107.1_pt1 | contig 18925 bp, 14 predicted proteins | sample 8958161 | NCBI WGS metagenome assembly JADMIO01 (sample SAMN16585339, study PRJNA669376) | soil metagenome | isolation source: Crop rotation soil | place: USA: Cullars Rotation, Alabama | collected 2011 | reverse complement strand
GCCGCGACTTCAAGTCACGTGAATTCCAAGCTTCGGATCCCACTGTGCTGGAAAGGTGCCGCTGCCGTTGCCGGCGCGCGCCACGGTCACCGCCACCAGCGCGCGACCGGTCCCGGTGACCGCCAGCGCGACGGTGCCGCCCGGGGTCGCGCTGACAGACAGGTTGACGTTCTGCGCGCCCGCCGCGGTGGGCGCGAAGCGCACCACGATGGTGCACGACGCGCCGCCGGCCAGCGCCGCGCCGCAGCTGTTCGTGATCTGATACTGCGTCGTCGCGCCCGTGGTGGTCAGCGCGGGCACGCCGGTGGGCACGTCGCCGGTGTTGGTCAGGGTCCACGTGAAGCTCGCGGTCTGCGTGACATCGACCGTCCCGAAGGCCTGCGTGGTGGCGTCGGCGACCAGCAGCGCCGGGTCCTGACCGTTGCCGCGCAGCGCCGCCGACGCGGTGCCGCCGGGCACACCGCTCACGCTGAGCGAGGCCGCGCGCGCGCCCGCCGCGCTGGGCGCGAAGCGCACGACGACCGCGCAGGTCGCCGCCGGCGCCAGCACCGCGCCGCAGCCGTTGGTCACGATGGTGAACTGGCCGGCGCCCGAGCCGCCGAGCGCCACCGTCGGGAGGCCGGTGGGCGCGCCGCCGGTGTTCGACACCGTGAAGGTCTGGTTGGTCGAGACCTGGCCAACGAGGACGTTGCCGAAGTCGCGCGCCGCCGGCGCGATGGCCAGCGCGCCGGGCGCCACCGTGCTCGCGGTCAGCGTCGCGCTCGGCGCGCCGCCGGGCGTCCCGGTCACCGTCAGGGTCGCCGCGCGCGTGCCCAGCGTGCCGGCCACGAAGTGCACCGTGATCGAGCAGCGCGCTGCCGGCGCCAGCGCCGCCGTGCAGGTGTTGGCCGTGATCGAATAGTCCCCCGCCGCGGCGCCGCCCAGCGCGGCGGCCGGCACGCCGGTGGCGACGCCGCCGCCGTTCGACACCGCGAACACCTGGTCTGCGGTGCCCGCCTGCACGACGGTGCCGAAATCGGCCGCCGTCGGCGCGATCACGAGCTGCGCCGGCGCCAGACCGCGTCCGGTCAGCGCGGCGGTCGCGCTGCCACCCGGCGTCGCGGTCGCCACCAGCATGGCGTTCTGCACACCCACCGTGGTGGGCGAGAAGCGCGCCGAGATGGTGCAGGTCGCGCCCGGCGCCAGCGTCATGCCGGCGCAGGTGTTCGCCGTGGTGTTGAAACGCGCCGCGCCGGTGCCACCGAAGCTGACCGCGATGGCGCCGGTCGGCACGCCGCCCGAATTGCTCACCGTGAACACGGTGGCCGCGCTGTTGCCGCCGGTGACCACGCCGCCGAAGTCGCGCGAGCCCGGCATGATCGTGAGCTGCCCCGGCGTGAGCCCGCTCGCCGTCAGCGGCACCGCCAGCGCGCCACCGGGTGTCGCCGTGATGTCCAGGCTGGCGCTGCGCGTGCCGGCCGCAGTCGGCGCGAAGCCGACGCCGACCTCGCAGCTCGCGCCCGGCGCCAGCACCGCGCCGGTGCAGGTCGACGCCGGATCGATGGTGAACGCGGCGGCGTCGGCGCCGCTCAGCGCCAGGGTGACGAGACCCGAGGCCTGCTCGCCCTCGTTCTTGACCGTGAAGGTGGCGCTCGCCGGCGCGGCGCCGATGACCACGCTGCCGAGATCGCCCGTGGTCGGCGTCACGGTCAGCATGGCCTCGCTGAGCGCGGCGTCGGGCGGCGCGGCATCGACGTCGAGTCCGCCATCGACGTCTTCCATGGCGAACTGGCCGAACACCAGCGTCAGGACCAGCGTCTCGCCGGGCACGATGTCACCCACCTGACTGCCGGCGGCGACCTCCGTCCCGGCGGCGTCGAACGCCGTCGCGTGCACCAGGACCCGCCCGCTCTGGTCATCGGGCAGGGTCACCGGCTCGGTGTGGGGCAGCGCGATCTCGCTGTCCTCCTCCACCGGCCAGGTGAACGTCGTGGACCCCTTGGTGATGGAGAGGTCGATCCGCTTGATCGGACCCGGCGCGTTGCCGCGCTCGATCCGCAATTGGAACACCGTCTTCCGGACCTCGCCTTCACCGCAACCTGTCGTTCCGGCTCCCACCCCGAGCAGGACCGACCAAACGAGCAGGTTATGTCTCATTCCACTACAAATATCACGCGCGCGGTTCGTTCGATTCGCTCAATTTGGTCGCCGGCGGAACGGCGGTCTCGTCGCCGTCGCCTCGCGCGACCTCCTCGGCCCCGGTGGCCTTGAGGCGCTTCATCTTGCCGACCCGCAGCCCATCGACGCGCGCCGTCATGATGTCATAGCGCTTGTCCTCGCCCTCGAGCTCGCTGCCGCGCTCCTTGGTGGCATACGCCAGGCGCACGTTGCGCCCGCGCGTCACGAACGGATGCGGATGCTTGCAGTTCTCGTCGAGGTCGGTGAGGACCTTCTCGCGCCCGGTCACGCGGTCGTGCAGCACGATCCCGCGGTCGCCCTCGGCATCCTCGCGGTGGAACACGAGAAACCGGCCGTCGATGAAGAAGGGGTGCTTGTCGAGCGCGCCGCCCGGCGAGACGCGCTCGACCTGGCCGGTGTCCACCATGAGCGTGTAGATGTTGCTCTCGGCGGCGTCCTCGACGCCCTCATAGGCGTGGAACGCGATCTCGGTGCCGTCGGGCGACCACGACGGGTGGCAGTCGTTGCGATTGTTGTCGAACGTGAGCTGGCGGCGCGCGCCGTTCACGCTGTCGAGCACGAAGAGATGGAAGTTCTTGGGCGAGCCCTCGTCGGAAAAGTAGGCGATGTAGCGGCCGTCGGGCGAGTAGCTCGGATGCTTGAAGCTGAACTTGCCGTCGCCGAGCAGCTTCTTCGCGCTCGCGGGGCCGCCCAGCACGGTGGCCTCCCACAGCTCCCACGGCTTGTCGTTCGCCTGCTGCCAGCGGAACGCGATCTTGGTGCCGTCGGGGTGCCAGGAGGCCTGGGTCTTGTTGCCCGGCCCGACCGCGAGCACGGCGGCGAAACGGCCACGCCGGTCGGTGATGACGATCTCGAGCGAGCCGTACACGCCGGCATAGAAGGCCAGGTGACGGCCGTCGGGCGACCACGCGGGGTGCTCGTGGCTGGCGATGCCGGCGGTGATGCGGCGCCGGCGGCGCAGCTCGATGCGTTCCAGGTCGACCTTCTTGCTGCCGTTCTTCTTGCCCATGCGCCGCCTCCGAAGGCACGAGTCTTGCGAACCGGGTCACCGTCGTCAATCGCTTCTGTCACCTCACCGTCATTTGTCACACAGCCGCATCGGGTTACCATCCGAGCGATGCGCATCGGCGCCCTCGACCTCGGCTCCAACTCGTTTCACCTCATCGTGGCCGACGTGCGGGCCGACGGCGCCTTCGAGATCATCCACCGGCAGAAGGAGATCGTGCGCATCGGCGAGCGCACGCTGACCGGCGGCATGATCGCGCCCGACGTCTTCCGGCGCGCGCTCGACGCGCTGCGCGGCTTCAAGCAGATCGGCGAGCGGCTGGCGTGCGACGCCTTCATCGCGGTCGCCACCAGCGCCATCCGCGAGGCGCACAACGGCGGCGACTTCGTGCGCGCGGTGCGCGACGAGCTCGGCATCGAGGTCCAGGTGGTGCGCGGCGACGAGGAGGCGCGCCTCATCTATCTCGGCGCGCGCGCCGCGCTCGACTTCAAGAACGGCCCCGGCCTCATCATCGACATCGGCGGCGGCTCGATGGAGGTCATCGTGGCCGACGCGCGCGAGCTCTACTACGCGCGCAGCCTCAAGCTCGGCGTGCTGCGCCTGTCGGAGACCTTCGTCGCCCACGATCCGATCGACGCCGCCGAGCGCACGCGCCTCATCGCGCACGTGCACCAGACGCTCGATCCGGTGGCCGCCAAGGTGCACGCCATGGGCTACTCGTTCGTGGCGCTGACCTCGGGCACCGCGCACGCGGTGTGGGCGCTCGCCGAAGGGCGCCAGAACGGCGCGCCTCACGAGGGACCCAAGCGGCTCCGGCGCGACGACGCGGCCAAGGTGGCGGACCTCGTGTGCAAGCTGCCCACCGCCGAGCGCATGAAATTGCGCGGGCTCGATCTGCGGCGCGCCGACACCATCGTGCCGGGCGCGCTGCTCGTGGCCACGCTGCTCGAGGTCTTCGCCGGCGAGGCGCACCTCGTCGATCGCGCGCTGCGCGAGGGGATCATCGCCGACTATGTGGCCAAGCATCGCTCGGGGCTGTCGATCGAGGAGGAGGTGCCCGATCTCCGGCGCCGCTCGGTGCTGTCGCTGGCGCGCCGCTGCCGCTCGCCCGAGGTGCACTGCTTCCACGTCGCCGCGCTCGGGCGCTCGCTGTTCCGCCAGCTCGGCGATCTCCACAAGCTGGAGGAGCGCGACGGCGAGCTGCTCGAGTTCGCGGCGCTGCTGCACGACGTCGGCATGCTGATCGGGAGCTCGCGCCACCACAAGCACGCGCACTACCTCATCACCAACGACGAGCTGCGCGGCCTCGGCCCCGAAGAGGTCCGCGTCGTCGCCGCGGTGGCGCGCTACCACCGCAAGGCGACGCCGAAGAAGGAGCATGAAGAGTATGCGCGGCTGTCGGACAAGCAGAAGAGCCGCGTGAGCCGCATGGCGGCGCTCCTCCGCATCGCGGATGGCCTCGATCGCAGCCACCGCGGCGTCATCAAGGCGGTGCGCTGTCGCGACCGCGGCAAGACGGTCGAGATCACGCTGTTCACCAGCGGCGACTGCGAGCTCGAGCTGTGGGGGGCGCGCCGCAAGGCCGACCTCTTCCAGCAGACCTTCGAGCGCAAGCTCGAGTTCCTGGTCCAGCCGGCGCCCAGCGACGACGACGATCCGCGCGAAGCGTCGCTCTGATAACCGAGCGGTAACTGCGGCCCGGCGGCGGCGCTACGGGTATGTAACGCGCAGGAGCCCGACCTCCGTGCGCTCGGTGGGATCGTCGACCTCGACCAGCCGGACACCTTGCAGTGTGGCGGAAAGCCGCAACTCCGCAATACAGCGCTGACAATGCTGTGACGTGATGCGCACGGAGCGGTGGGTCGGCCCCTCCGCCCAATGGAATTCACAGCAGTTCATGATCCGTGACACCCCTCGACTGATCGTTTTCGGACGCACGGGGTCGGAGATGTGCAACCGCAATGCCGACTTGCAGTGCGCGGGCGCTTCCCCTATAAGGGGCCCACCATGGCGAAGCCGAAGAAGGGTGGCAAGGTTCGTAACCGTCGCAAGACCGCGCGTCTCAAGGCCAAGCGCAAGTCGAAGCTCCGTCGCGCGCACGGCAAGGCGCTGACCCCCAAGCAGCGCAAGCGCCTCAAGAAGGTGCTGTCGGTCGGTCGCGGCCGCGTCCGCCTCAAGAACCGCGGCAAGAACCGCAGCACGCGCAAGGGTGCCTCCATGGGCGCCAAGGCGCAGCCGAAGAAGCGCACGCGGTAACCGGCGTCGGCGAAGCCGCCGCCGGACCGTCGGGTCAGTCGTTGTCCGTGACGACGACCCGCACGGGATAGGTGATCAGCCCGGGCGTGCTGATCGTGAAATCGACGGTATTTTCGGCGGTGTCGGCGTCCTCCAGCGTCTCGACCAGCACGGTCTCGGGCGTCGGCCAGCTCGTCGACGTGAAGGTCACCGTGCCCGGCGTGAGCCTCACCCGGGTGGGGTCCGCCGACGTGAATGTAAAGGTCATCGCGGTGAGCACCCGCGCGCCGGTGTTGATGCGCAGGGTGCCGCTGTCGCCCTCACGCAGGATGAAGCTCGAGGGCATCACGTTCGGGCTCAGCCACTCGTCGTTGTCGACGATGTGGACCGAGTACAGGTACTTGCGCCGCGGCGCCGACGCGGTCAACACGACGTCGATGTTGGCGTCGACACCATCGTCGTCATCGACCGCGGTGATGGTGAAGCTGTGCGGCTCGGTGAAGTGGCCGGGCTCGATGGTGAGGGTGCTCGGCGCGACCGCCAGGCTGCGCGGATCGGCCGAGGTGAGGTCGAGGACCAGCGTCTCGTCCTCCTCGGCGGCGAAGGACAGCGTCACCGTGCGCGAGCGCGGGTAGCCGCCGTAGCCTGCCTCGCCCAGGCTGACCGCGAAGGCGGGCGTGAAGACGGCCGGCTGGACCTCGCTATTGCGCACGCGGATGGGGATGCGCCGCTGACCGAACGGGCTCGTGAGGACGAGCTCGGCCTGCCGCGCGCCGAAGGCGCGATCGCGGTCGGCGACGACCTCGATGACCTGCGGCGCCGCGAAGCTCGAGCCATCGAAGACCAGCGCCAGGGGCGCCGCGCGGACGAAGGCGGTGACGCCGATGTCGACCTCCACCGCTTCGGCAGGCGGCGCATCCAGCGTGACGCTGACCGGCACCGGCGGGCCATCCTCGGCGAGCTCGATGGTCTCGGGGCTGACGACGAGCCGGGGCAGCGCGGCGTCGGGCGTGGCCGCGTCGCTGCTGCCGGAGCCGCCACCCCCGCCACAGCCGAGGAGCACGCAGGGCACGAGCCAGAAGGCGCGCATCAATCGTTGTCCTGGGTGGTGACGCGCACCATCACCGCGGTGAGCCCGCTGCTCGTGACGCGCATGTCGACCTGCTCGCTCGCGCTGTCGGCGTCTTCGACCGCCGTGACCTGGACGTACTGCGGCATGTTGTAGTTGGTCGTGGTGAAATCGAGGCTCGCCGGCGTGACGCTGGCGTGCGCCGGCGCGGCCGACGTCACGTCGACGCGCACCGGGCCGCTCGGCTCGGACATGAGGCGCACCGCGAAGCTCGCGCTCATGCCCTCGCGGATGGTCAGGCTGGCCGGCAGCGCGAGCAGCGACTGCGCCGTCTTGTCGGTGATGGTGACCATCAGCGTCTGGCGCTTGCCCGGCGAGGTCACCTCCATCATCACGGTGTCGTTCGCCGGATCGGGATCGGGCAGCGAGCGCAGCTCGACCATCTGCGCGCTCTGGGCGACGAAGGTCACGACCTCGGGCGTGGCCATCAGGCGCGACGGATCCATCGACACCAGGGTGACCACGAGCGGGCTCGGCGGCACGCCGTCGGGCGTGATGCTCACCATGCCGCTACCGCCCTCGTCGATGGTCAGGACCAGCGGCGTGATCGTGACGCCCGGCTGCGGCGCATCGACCATGCGACCGTCACTGCCGGTCATGGCGTCCGACCCGACGTCCCCTCCCCCACCACCGCACCCCGCGACGAGCAGCGCGAGGAGCCAGCCGCGGCGCATCAGTCGTTGTCCTGGGTCGTGATGCGGGTCGGGACCTGCACGAGGCCGGCCGACGAGACCAGGACGTCGACCTGCTCGGCTGCGACATCGCTGTCCTCGAGCGCGCTGACGGTGACCACGTGTGGCATGTCGTAGTCGACCGCGGTGAGATCGAGTGTGGCGGGAGAAACGGTCACATGCGCGCTGTCGGCCGACATCACGGTGATGTGCACCGTGGCGCTGGGCTCGGCATTGAGCATCACCGCGAAGGTCCTGCTCGTGCCCTCCGGGATGGTGAGCGCGCCGGGCACCACGCGCAGGCCCTGATCGGTGTAGTCGTTCACGGTCACCTGAACGGTCGGGCTGACGGCGACGCCCGGCGCTCGCACCTCGACGATGGCGCTCTCGTTGCGCATGTCGGCATCGCCGATTCCGCTCAGGCCGACCCGCCGGGGGGTCCGCCAGTTGACGCTGTCGAAGCTGACCGAGCTCGGCGACACCCAGAGCTTGCTCGGCGCACTCGACGTCACGGTCACCACGAAGGTCTCCGCGGGTTCGCGCGCGGGCCGCACCATGATGAACCCCTCGGTACCCTCGACCACCGAGAGCACGGTCGGCGTGACCACGAGCCCATAGTCGGTGGTCGCGGTCCCGAGGCCCACCAGCATGACCTCACCGCTCGGCGCCGGCACCGGCCCGGCGTCGGGCGTGGACGCGTCCTCACCACCCCCGCCGCAGCCGGCCAGCATGAGCACGAGCCCGAGCAGACCGGCGCCGCGCATCAGTCGTTGTCCTGGATGTGGACCGCGAGCGTCTCGCTCGGCGTGTTGCCGGGCGACGACAGCGTGATCACGCGGTGCTCGCTGCTGGCATCGGCGTCTTCGGCGGCCTGGACGGTGACGGTCTGGGCGGTCATGAAGGTGGCATCGGAGAACTGGAGGCTCGCCGGCGTCATCGTGAGCCTGGTGGAGTCGTCGCTCTGCAGCGCCAGCAGGATGGTCGCGCCGGGCTCGGCGGACATGCGCACGGTGAAGGTGGCGCTGCCGCCCTCGGGGACGGTGAGCCCGTTCGCGGGGGTGACCATGGTCTTCTGATCGGTGTCGTCGAGCGTGGTCACCTGGATGCTGCGCGAGGTGATACCGGGTCCCGAGACGACGACGCTGGTCATCTCGCTGGTCATGTCGAAATCGGACACCGCGCGGAGCTGGACCTCCTGCGCCGCGACGCTGGCGCGCGTGAAGTGCAGCGTGGTCGGCGAGACCACCACGACGCCAGGGTCGAGAGGGGTCAGCGTGAGGTCGACATCACCCGGGGTGTCGAGCCCGACGGCGACGCGGCCCGGGGTGGTGGCGTCCTCCATCACGGTGACCGCGGCCGGCGTGAGCACGAGCGCAGGCATCGAGGCGGTGTCGCGTACACTCACCAGCGCAGCGATGGCCGGGCCAGCGGTCGGCACGAGCTCGACCGTGACGCTCTCGTCGAACCCGTCGGCGTCCACCACCGGTGTCACCGTCACGGTCTGGCGAACGGTGGTCTCATCGGCTGCGAAGTGGAGCTCGCTCGGCGACACGGTCGCGACCGTGGGGTCGCTCGAGCGCACCGCCACCACGATCTCGCGCGACGTCGTGAGATCGAAGTGCGCCACGAAAGTGCCGGCGGCCCCCGTCTCGTCGAGCGTCCGCGCAGCGGGGCTCACGAAGAGGCCGCCCTCCTCGTCGTTCGCGACGGTGACGGCCAGCCGTGACTCGCCGAGCGTGCCCGTGAAGACGAGATAGCCGGAGCCGGCCTCGCCGCGTCCGTTCCTGGGGCTCATCACGGTGATGGACTGCGGTGCCGACCAGTTGCTGGCGTCGAACAGGGTCGATCCCGAAGCGAGCACTGACCCGGTGGAGCTCCAGGACACCGTCACCTGCGCCGCGGGCGCTCGGCTGAGCACGAGCGCGACCGTGGCCGGCCTGCCCTCGATCATGGTGAGCGGGTCGGGCGTCACCACGAGGCTCGGGCTGCCGAGCCCAGCGTCGGTGGCCGGCGCATGCCCGCCCCCGCCGCAACCGGCCAGCAGGCCCACCGCCACCATCGCCCGCCACGCCCGCATCGCGCCATTCTAGCCCGAAACCCCGCGGCCAGGCCTCACCCTGCCGAGGTGACGACTTCAGACGTCGGTGGTCTCGCCGGGCTCGGACACCACGGCGTAGGGCTGCGTGGCATCGACCCGCGGCTTGCCGCCGTCCAGGCCGAAGCAGACCGCGGTCAGATCGTCATACTGCGGCGCTGCGCCGACGAACTGCTTGACCCCGTCCACCACCTTGGCGAGCGCGGTCTCGGCGCCGCCCAGGGCCTCACCGAGCGCGCCCTGCACCGGCTCGAAGCCGAGCTGGGCGCCGGCCGCGTTGGTCGCCTCGACCACGCCGTCGGTCATGAGCAGCACCACGTCGCCCTGGTTGAGCGTGAAGGTCTCCTGCTCGAAGGTCGCGTTGTCGAGCACGCCGAGCGCCAGGCTGGCGGTGTCGAGCTTCTCGATCACGGGGGCAGGCCTGGCGCCCGCGACGTGCGGCGGCGGCAGGCGCGGCATGGCGGCCTGCTGCTGCTGGCGGGCGCGCCGCACCAGCGGCGGCAGGTGGCCGGCGTTGCACACCGTCATGGTGCGCGCCTGGGTGTCGAGCACGACGTAGCAGGCGGTGACGAAGAGGCCCTCGTAGCCGGCCTGCGCCAGGGAGGCATTGGCGCGCGCCATGACGACGCGCGGCTCCATCTCGGTCGCCGTCAGGATGCGGAACTCGGACGTGATGCGCGCCATGAGCAGCGCCGCCGACACGCCCTTGCCGGACACGTCGCCGATGAGGATGCCGAGGCGCGTCGGCGACAGCACGATGAAGTCGTAGAAGTCGCCGCCGATGGCCATGGCGGGCACATATTCGGCCGCGAACTGCCAGCCCGGGTGGGCCGGCGGCGCGCCGGGCAGGAAGCGGCGCTGGATCTCCTTGGCCAGCTCGACGTCGCGCTTGAGGCGCTCTCGCGTCAGGAGCTCGGCGTGCATCTCGGCGTTCTGGATGGCGATGGCCGCCTGCGCCGCGATCCCGACCAGGAGGTCGAGGTCGGCGCGCTCGAACGGGATGGCCAGATCGGCGGACGTGATGTGGATGACGCCGAGCACCTCGCCGCGCACCACCAGCGGCGCGCACATCATCGAGTACATCGAGGCGCCGGTGACGTGCTGGCGCCAGTGCGGCGACGACGGCTCCGGCGTGGGCACGAAGCTCGGCTCGCCGACCACCTCGGGATCCAGCTTCTTGGCGGCGCGGAGGCGCGTCGGCGTGCGGCGCCGGATGTTCGACGAGCCGCCCTGCGTGAGCATGCTCGAGGTCTCCTCGTCGCCGCCGAAGATGACCGCGCGCTTCTTCTGCAGGACCTCGCTGACGATGGTGCGCGAGATCAGGATCTCGCCCGGCTCGGCCTCGCCGACGCGGCGGCGCACCGCGCGCGGCAGGAGCTCGCCCGACTTCTTGTCGACCGACATGATGACGCCGCGGTCGGCCTGCGTGAAGACGCCGAGCATGTGGCCGAGGATCTCGCGCAGGAGCTCGTCCTGATCGAGGATGGTGCCGATGGCGCCGGCCACCGCGTAGACGGTGCGCAGCCGCTCGTAAGCCTGCACCAGCGCGTCGCGCCCCTGGGTGGCCTGCACCTTGCGCGTGAGCAGGGGGTTCTGCTCGGCGTCGATGCGATCCTTGATGGGGACGTCGCCGCCGAGCGGGCCCTGCTCGACGACGGTGACGATGTGGCCGAGCTCGGAGAAGCCGCGCTTGAGCTTCTCCTCGAAGCGGAACTTGGAGCGCGCGATGCGGATCTCGTCCGACGAGCGCAGCGTGTGGCGCACGACCAGGTGGTCGTTCACGAAGGTGCCGTTGCCGGAGCCGAGGTCCTCGATGATGAACTGGTCGCCCTCACGCACGATGCGGCAGTGCTGGCGCGACACCGTGGGATCCGACACGCGGACGTCGCAGCGCGACGAGCGGCCGATGATGCAGATGGTCTCTAGAGGATAGCGGCCGCCGGCTTCGGGACCTTCTGTTGCGACCAGGAGTGCCATGGCGACGCGCCGTCCCGCGCGGTCTAGCGCGGGAACTTGGCGACGGCCTCCTCGATGCTGGGGTGGATGTCGAAGGCGCGATCGAGGCGGAGCAGGCGGAAGATCTCCTTGGGCTGCGCGGTCACCCCGGCCACCTTGACGTCACCCGACAGGGCGCGCACCCGCTTGAACAAGGACACGATGGCGCCGACGCCCGAGCTGTCGATCAGCGTGAGGCCGGCGAGGTCGACGACCACCGCGGTCTTGCGCTCGCTCACGATGCCGTCGATCTCCGGCTTGAGCTCGGGGACGGTGAGCGCGTCGAGGTTGCCCTTGAGCGAGAGCACCAGCACCGGTCCGCGGGTTTCCTTCTGGAAGGTCAGCATCTTGTCCTCGGCTCAGTCCTTGTCTCGTCCATGGCTGCGCGGCGCGGGATGGTCCTCGACGAGGTTGCGCACCATGGTGAGGACGTTGGCGCGTTCGCCGCCGTCGCCACGCTGGTACGCGACCTCGTTCATGAAGGACCGCATGATGAAGAGTCCATAGCCGCCTTCGGCCATGTCGTCGCCGATCAGATCGGGGGGCGTCACGCGGGTCGGGTCGAAGCCCGCACCGCGATCCATCAGTCGTAATACGATCTTGCCGGGTAAGAGTTCCACTTCGATGTCGGCGGCGCCCGGTTCGCGACCCCGATATGCGTGCAGGGCGAGATTGTTGAAGGCCTCGTTGAAGGCCGACAGGACCTCGTCGCCGGTCCCCGGGCGCGCGCGGTGCTGCTCCTCGAGCTGGACACAGACCGCCTTCACCAGCGCGCCCACGGCGTCGCGGTAGGCCAGCCGTGCGGGCACGCTGACGAAGATGCGCCCGCTTGGCGACCCGGACATGAGGCGCATTATTGCAGCCTTGACGTGCGTGCACAACGCCGTGAACATCGGCCGCATGGACAGCAAGGTCCGGCTCGTCAAGCGAGCAATCGACCTCGTGGGGGGGGCCATCGGCCTGGCGCTGACCGCGCCGCTCTATCCGGTCATCGCGGCGGCCATCAAGCTCGACTCCAAAGGGCCCGTGTTTTACCGGCAAAGACGCGCCGGAATGCTGGGTCCCGACGGCGATCACACCGACGTCCCGACCTTCGACATGTTCAAGTTCCGCACCATGCGGACCGACGCCGAGAAGGTGAGCGGCGCCGTCCTGGCGCGCGACGGCGACCCCCGCATCACCAAGGTCGGGCGATTTTTGCGCAAGACCCGGCTCGACGAGATCCCGCAGTTCCTGAACGTGCTCCAGGGCAAGATGAGCATCGTGGGGCCGCGGCCCGAGCGCCCCGAGCTCATCCAGCACCTCGCGCTGGCGGTGCCGATGTTCCACGAGCGCGCCCGCATGGTGAAGCCGGGCATCACCGGCCTGGCCCAGATCGAGCTCGACTACTCCGGGCGGATCGGGCCGAAATCACCGCTCTTTCCCCACAAGGACGAGCTCATCAACCCGTTCAAGCTGGACGGCGTGGCGGACTCCGACGCCGACGACATGCGCACCAAGATGCTGTTCGACTTCGCCTATGCGGCCACGCTGGAGAACTTCTGGGAGTGGGTGAAGCTGGAGAGCCGCATCATCGTGAAGACGCCGCTCGTCATGGTGCTCGGGCGCGGGCGGTGAGCCCTGGCCGGGGGCGAGCGGGAGCGTGATGAGGTAGCGGCGGCGCCCACGCTGGCGACGCCCGGCTCGGCGCTCCCCAACCTCGAGGCCACGGTCGCCTCGAAGCCGTCGTCGAAGGCCGCGGTCGCCGCCGGCTCGCTGGGTAATTACGTTGTAATCCGAGAGCTTGCACGCGGCGGCATGGGCCGGATCCTGATCGCGCGCGATGTCCGCCTGGGCCGCGAGGTGGCGCTCAAGGAGCTCCTGGCGAGCGACGCTCATCTGGCGGCGCGCTTCGAGCGCGAGGCGCGCATCACCGCCAACCTCGGCCATCCCGGCATCGTCAGCGTGCACGAGGCCGGCACCTGGCCGAGCGGCGCGCCGTACTACGTCATGCGCCTCGTCACCGGGCGGCCGCTCGACCAGGTCATCGCCGGGCTCGACGATCTGCCGGCGCGCCTGGCGCTCCTGCCCAACCTGATCGCGGTGGCCGACGCGCTGGCCTACGCGCACGCGCGGCGCATCATCCATCGCGACCTCAAGCCGGGCAACGTGCTGCTCGGCGAGTACGGCGACACCGTGGTGATCGACTGGGGGCTCGCGCGCGAGCTCGACACGCCCGAGCCGGCGGGCGCCCCGCCGGCGCCGGCGCGGCCGCCGAAACCCGGGGCCACGGTGGCCGGCGAGGTCATGGGCACGCCGGCCTACATGCCGCCGGAGCAGGCGCGCGGCGAGGCGGTCGATCAGCGCGCCGACGTCTATGCCCTCGGCGCCATGCTCTATCACCTGCTCGCCGGGCGCACGCCCTACCGGGCGCGCAGCGTGGAGGACGCGCTCCAGCAGGTCATCCTGGGGCCGCCGCGCGCGCTCGCCGAGCTCGCCCCCGAGGCGCCGCCCGACCTCGTCACGGTGGTCGCCAAGGCGATGGCGCGCGAGCCGGCGGATCGCTATCGCGACGCCGGCGAGCTGGCGGCGGAGCTGAAGCGCTTCCAGACCGGCCAGCTCGTGGGCGCGCACCGCTACTCGACAGGTCAGCTCGTGCGCCGCTTCCTGGCGCGTCACCGCGCCGGCGTCGTCGCGGCGGCCATCGCCCTGGTCGCGGTGGCGGCCATCGCGACCTACAGCATCCGGCGGATCGTGCGCTCGCGTGACGCCGAGCTGGCGTCGCGCCTGCGTGCCGAACGCAACGAGGCGCTGGCCGAGGCGCGCGCCGACGCCGCGCTGCTGGCGCAGGCCGAGAGCGAGCTCGGGCGCGATCCGACGCGCACCGTGACGCTGCTCGCAGGTCTCCGCGAGGGCTCGCCGCGCTGGCCGGAGGCGCGGGTCCTGGCGGCGGACGCGCTTTCGCGCGGCGTGGCGCGGCGGCGCTGGCGCCTGCCCGAAGGCAGCTTCGCGGCGCTGGCGGCGGGGGCGCGTCCCGGCGGGCCGTGGGTCGCGCTGTCCGAACAGACGGTGTGGCTGGTCCGCCCGGGGCAGACGCCGACCGCGGTGCCCGGCGTGCCGTTCGTGCGCGAGCTCGCCCTCACGGGGGACGGCCGCTTCGTGGTGGGGACGGGCGACAGCGTCGGGACCATCGAGCTCGCCGATCCGCGCTGGCAAGCGACGCCGGTCACCACGACGCCGTGCGACGACGCCCGCTTCGGCGGCCCGTTTCTCGGCGTCTCGGCGGTGGCGTCGGCGGGCCCGCTGACGCTGTGGTCGCCGGGGCCCGGCTGCACGACGATGCTCGGCGAGCCCGGCCAGCCGCCGCGCGTGCTCCTCGGCGAGGCGGTGCATGCGCTGGCCATCGCGCCCGACGGTCACCGTGTGGCAGCGTCGATCAGCGGCGCGGTCATCGTGACCGATCTCCAGGGCAGCGTGCTGGCGCGACGTCCGACGCAGCGGCCCGCGCGGGTGGCCTTCGATCACAGCGGCCGCTGGGTCGCGCTGGCTGATGGGCTGACCGGGCAGCTCATCGATCTGGAGGCGCCCGAGCGCGTGATCGACGTCCCTGAGCTCTCCGACGCGAGGCCGCTCCTCGGGGGCGAGAGCGGCCGCTTCTTCGGCCAGGTCCTCAATCGCAAGGTCCTCACGCTCTTCAGCGCCGAGGTCCAGACCACGCTGCGGCTGCCCGAGAGCCGCTTCGACGCGCTCACGCTGTCGGCCGACGGACGCTGGCTCGCCTATGCCGACGACGAAAACCGCATCGCGGTCGTCGATCTGGCGACGCTGTCGCCACGCGCGAGGCAGCCGGCCAGCGTCGACATGCGCACCCTCATGGGCCATGCGACGCGCATCCGCGCCCTGGCCTTTCGCTCCGATTCGACGGGGCTCCTCAGCGCCAGCGAGGACGGCGAGGTGCGCGAGTGGAGCCTCGACGCGCCCATCCTGCCGCGGCCCGGGCTGCTCGACGACGGCGCGCATGTCCATGTCGAGGTGGCGGCCGCCGGCGAGCTCGCCATCTTCGACCTCGCCACGCGCACCACGCGCCAGCTGGCAGCGCCTGGCGCGCGCACCTTGAACGCGCTGTCACCGCAGGGCGGCTACGCGCTGGTCGAGACCGACGGCGACGATCGGCTGGTCGCGCTGGGCGACGGCCGCGTCGTGCTCGAGGTGCCGCCGCTCGGCGCCGGGCCGGAGATCGCCTTCGCGCCCGACGAGCACGAGGTCGTGATCCGCGTGGACGGCGCGCTGCGCCGCTTCGAGCTGCCCAGCGGCCGCGCGCTGGAGGACGAGCCGCCGTCGGCGGACAGCTTCATCTGGGTCGGCACGCGCCTCGTCTTCGAGGACGACAGCGGGCTCTGGGTCGTCGAGCCGGGGGCTGCCAGGCGTAGGCTCGCCGACCCCGCCGGCGCGCACGGCTGGGCGGCCTCGAGCGACGGCTGCTGCCTGGCGCTCCTCGGCGAGCGCAGCGCGACGATCTGGGACGTCACGACCGGGAGCCACCGCGAGGTCACGCTGCCGCCGCGCGCCGACGAGCTCCTGCTGTCGCCGAGCGGCCTCCTCGCGGTCAGCCATCCGGGCGGCGTCCTGCTCGCCGATCGCCACGGCCAGCGCGAGCTCGTGGGACCGCGCGGCGGCCACGATCTGACCTGGAGCCGCGATGGCGCGCTGCTGGCCATGAGCGCGCAGGGCGGCGTGTGGGTGTGGGACCTCGCCACCGGACGCGGCCGCATGGCGACCCCGCCGGGGGCCGCCGCGTCGTCGCAGGTGGTGGCCGGCGACGGCGGCTTCTGGGCGGCCGGCCGTGTGCTGCGCCTGCTCGTCGACGACCTGCCGCGCGAGCCGCGCGCGCTGGCGACGTTCCTCCACGCGGTGACCGAGTGAGCGAGCGTGACGAGGTCGGCGCGGCGCCCACGCTGGCCACACCGGGGGCAGGCCTCGCGGCCACGCAGGCGTCGTCGCCGGCGGTGGACGCGACCCTGGCGGCGGGCACCGCCGGAGCTCCGGTGGTGGCGGGCGAGCGCGGCCACTATGTGATCCTGCGCGAGCTCGCGCGCGGTGGCATGGGGCGCATCCTGGTCGCGCGCGACGTGCGCCTGAATCGCGAGGTGGCGCTCAAGGAGCTCCTGGTCTCGGACGCGCACCTCGCGCCGCGCTTCGAGCGCGAGGCGCGCATCACGGCGCGGCTGTCACATCCCGGCATCGTCAGCGTGCACGAGGCCGGCAAGTGGCCGAGCGGCGAACCCTATTACGTCATGCGCCTGGTCGCCGGGCGGCCGTTCGATCGGGTGCTCGCCGAGGCGAAAACGGCGGCGGCGCGGCTCGCCCTCCTGCCCCATGTCATCGCGGTCGCCGACGCGCTCGCCTATGCGCACTCGAACCGCGTCATCCATCGCGATCTCAAGCCGGGCAACGTGCTCGTCGGCGAGTTCGGCGACACCGTGGTGATCGACTGGGGCCTGGCGCGCGAGCTCGGCGAGGCCGACGCGGCGGGTGCGCCGGCGGCGCCGCGCGCGGCGCGTCCCGACCAGACGGTGGCCGGCGAGATCATGGGGACGCCGGCCTACATGCCGCCCGAGCAGGCGCGCGGCGAGGTGGTCGATGAGCGCGCCGACGTGTATGCGCTGGGCTCGCTGCTCTATCACCTGCTGAGCGGCCAGATCCCCTACCCCGCGAGGACCATCGACGACGCGCTGGAGCAGCTCGTCGCCGGCCCGCCGCGTCCGCTCACCGAGGTCGCCCCCGAGGCACCGCCCGATCTGGCGGCCGTGGTCGCCAAGGCGATGGCGCGCCAGCCCGCCGGGCGCTATCGCAACGCCGGCGAGCTGGCGGCGGACCTCAAGCGCTTCCAGACCGGCCAGCTCGTGGGCGCGCACCGCTACTCGACCGGCCAGCTCGTCCGCCGCTTCCTGGCGCGCCACCGCGCGGCCACCACCGCCGCGGCGGTCGCCCTGGTCGTCATCGCCGCCATCGCCACCTACAGCATCCGCCGCGTGGTGCGCTCCGCAGACGCCGAGCGCGCCGCCCGCCGGCGCGCCGAGCAGAGCCAGCGCGAAGCCGAGCTGCGCGCCGACGACGCTCTGCTGGCGCAGGCCGACGGCGCGCTGGCGCGCGACCCGACGCAGTCCATCCAGCTCGTCCGCAAGCTGCGTCTGGCCTCGCCGCGCTGGCCGCTGGCGCGGGTGATCGCCGCCGACGCGATCGCGCGCGGCGTCAGCCCGCGGGTGTGGCGCCCCGATGGCGGCCGCCTGTTCGGGCTCGCGCTGTCGCCCGACGGGAGCGAGCTCGCGACGACCGGGATCGCAGACGCGCTCTGGCTGTGGCCGGTGACCGGGACACCGACCGCCATCCCGGCCAAGGATGGCGTGGCTCGGCTGTCCTACAGCGGCGATGGCCGCTTCATCCTCACCAGCACGACGCCGCCGCGGGTCTGGGATCGCCAGGAGCTGCGCTGGATCACGCTCGCCGAGGAGCCGCCGGACTGTCACATGATGGCGCTCCCCGGCAATGCCTTCGCGGTCACGGCGCCGGTGGGTCGCCTCGCCGCCTGGCAGAACGGCGGCGGCTGCCTGCCCATGGTCGGCGCGCTCGACGAGCCGCCTCGACCGGTGCTCGACGAGCCCGCGCACGAGCTCGTGTGGTCCCCCGACGGCAAGCTCCTGGCGCTGCGCAGCGCGCGCGGGCTCACCGTCGTCGACGCGAGCGGCGCGGTCCGGCTCGCGCACACGGTGCCCGCGGGCACCCGCGCCATGAGCTTCGACCTCACGGGCGACTGGCTCGCGCTGGTCGGCGACCACGGCGGCGAGGTCGTCGAGCTCGCGCACCCCGAGACGCCGCATCTGCTGCCCGACCTGCCCGCCGCCGAGCACGTGGTCGGCGGCATGGACGGCCACTTCTTCGCCATCGGCGGCAATAGCCGCGGCGTCACCGAGCTCACCGCGGAACGAGTGCTGGGTGTGGTCGCGATCCGCGGCGGCACGCTGGTCACGCTGGCCCGCTCGCCCGATGGACGCTGGCTGGCGACCGCCGGCGACGACGGCACGGTGGCGCTGCTCGATCTCATGACCACCGCGAGCTCGACCTACGGCTATGTGGCCGACATCTACCAGCAGCGCGGCCACACCGACCTCGTGATCGGGCTGCGCTTCAGCCCCGATTCTCAGCGGCTCTATTCGAGCTCATGGGACGGCACCGTGCGCGTGTGGCTGGTGCCCGAGGTGAAGCGCTCGATGGCGAGCGGCCGCCTCAGCCCGGACGCGCGCGTCCTGGTCTCGGAGGAGGACGGCGAGGTGACGGTCTATGACACCGCGAGCAAGCAGGCGAGCTCCTTCCAGCTCCCGGTCACGCCCGAGCACTGGGCCAACATCTTCAGCATCGACATCGTCGCGCCCGGCGGCCAGCTCGCCCTGTTCGAGCGCAATTCGGCCTATCTCCTGGTCGACCTCGGCACCGGCAAGCTCCTGCTGTCGCCCGAGGTCCCGAGCTGGAACACCTCCGAGCGCGGGATGCCCGAGGAGGTCTTCTCGGCCAATGGTCACTGGCTGGCGATCGCGCGCGGCGGGCCGCTCCTGCGCTGGCAGCTGCCCGACGCGCGCGCC
>JADMIO011432827.1_pt1 | contig 18925 bp, 20 predicted proteins | sample 8958161 | NCBI WGS metagenome assembly JADMIO01 (sample SAMN16585339, study PRJNA669376) | soil metagenome | isolation source: Crop rotation soil | place: USA: Cullars Rotation, Alabama | collected 2011 | reverse complement strand
GGAGGGCCGCCCGTCCCGCGCCGCGGCGCCGACTCCCGCCTCGTCCGTCACCGCCCGACCTCCCGGCGGCCGGCGCGTCGGGGTCGCCCGACACGCCGGCACCCCTCCCCGCCCGCGCCAAGAAAGGGGGCCGGCTTAGCGCCGGTCCGTCCGCCCGGTCAAACGGATCCCGGCCGGCCCCCTCGCGTCCCGACGCCGCCGCCACCACCGCCGGCGCACCGCCCGCGAGTGGACTCTTCCCCTCGCGGGCAACTGGCCCTTTCCTCCGGACCGCGCCGCCGCCTACCTTCATTAAGGGGGCTTCCGGCCGAAGGTGCGATCGTGGGATGATCGCGGAAGAAGGAGCGCGCGGGCGGCGCTGAGGCGGCCGCACCGGCCCGATCATCCGGGCCCGCGAGATCGGCGCGACCGGGGGGTGCGACGTGGAGAGAGGAGGGACGGCGATGAGATCCGGGCTGGCGGGAGTCATCCTCGGGAAGGGTCGGCGCGCCTGGGCGGTGGCGGCTGCGGCCGCGCTGGCGGTGCTCCTCGGCGCGCCGGGCGGCGCCATGGCCAAGGACGTCTCGATCTACTTCGTCGGCTGCGCGGCACCCACCGGCTTCCACGGCTACCTCGCCCGCGGGGCGGCGGAGGCCGGGCAGAATCTCGGGGTCAAGGTCACCTACATCTACCCCGACCAGCTCACCATCCCGAACCAGGTGCAGAAGATCGAGGAGGCGATCGCGGCCCGGGCGGACGGGATCGCGCTCTGCGCGTTCGCCGAGGACGCGGCCTACGCCGAGGTCGCGGCCCGCGCCAGGGAGGCGGGCATCGCCTTCGGGAGTGCTGCGGCCCCGCCCGCGGGCATGCAGGTCCGCGACCCCAACGACATCTTCCTCTTCCGCACCGGCTCGGACGAGCGGGCCGCGGGCAGGCTCACCGCGCAGCGGCTGCTCAAGATGGGCGTGAAGGGCCGCGTCGTGGTCGGCGACCAGCAGCCCGGCGACGCCACCTGCCGTGAGCGGGCCAACGGCGAGATCGACGCGCTCAAGGCCGCGGGCGTGGAGGCCGAGTTCCTCGAGCTCACCATGGACCCCGGCCAGCAGGCCGAGACCATCGGCACCTACCTCCGCCGGCACCCCGACACCGCCGCCGCCACCAGCGTCTGCGACGTGATCGACGGCTTCCTGAGCGCCAAGGCGGACAGCGGCCGCGACGACCTCGTGCTGACCGGCTACGACATCGTCGCCCAGTCGCTGGCCGCGATCAAGGACGGCCGGCAGGCGTTCACCATCGACCAGCAGCAGTTCTGGCGCGGCTACATGCCGGTGCTGCTGCTCGCCCACTACATCAAGTACAACCTGATCGAGGCCAACTACTTCCTGACCGGGCCGACCGTGGTGGACGCGTCCAACGTCGACAAGGTCGCCAAGCTGGTCGAGGCGGGCTACCGCTAGCGTCCGCCCGCCGCCGGGGAGAGGGGGTCCGGCACGGGTCCCTCTCCCCGGCGGCGCGACCTCGTGCAGGGCTGGGGGAGGCGGCGGCATGATCGAGGGGCTCGGCAACGCTTCGGCACCCTCCCGCGGCATCGTCTACGGCGAGGCGGCGCGCCGCTTCATGCTGCGGCCCGAGGCCACGGCGCTGGCGGCGGTCGTCGTCCTCTTCATCGTCTTCTCGGGCCTGAGCCCGGACCTGTTCCCGGCCAAGCCCACCTACATCAGCATCATGGCGGTGGCGGCCGAGCTCGGCATCGTCAGCATCGGCGTCACCCTCCTGATGATCGGCGGCCACTTCGACCTCTCGGTCGGCGCCGTGCTGGGCCTGAGCTCCTACGTCGCGGTCGTGCTGATGCGCGACCTCGGCCTCTCCCCGCTGCTCGCCGCCCCGGCCGCGGTCGCCGCCGGCGCGCTCCTGGGTGCCGTCAACGGCCTGCTCGTGGTCCGGTTCAAGATCCACTCCTTCGTCGTGACGCTCGGCACCATGCTGGTCTGGCGCGGGGTCCTGATCTCGCTCACCGGCGGCTTCCCGATGACGGTGCCGGTCCCGCAGGGCTTCAAGAACGCGATGTCCGGGCCGCTGCTCGGCGGCTTCAGGATGTCGGTGGTCTGGTTCCTCGCCCTCGGCGCGCTCGCCACCCTGCTCCTGACCCGCACCCGGTTCGGCAACTGGGTCCAGGCCCGCGGCCAGAACGAGCAGGCCGCGCGCAACCTCGGCGTGCCGGTCGACCGCGTCACCGTGATCCTGTTCATGCTGACCTCGGCGCTCGCCGCGGTGACGGGGGTGATCCAGGTCGCGCGCTTCTCCTCGGTCGACGCGCTGCGCGGCGAGGGCATGGAGCTCCAGGCCGTGGCCGTCACGGTGATCGGCGGCACCCTGCTCTCGGGCGGCTACGGCAGCGTGGTCGGCACGGTGCTGGGGGCGGTCACCTTCGGCATGATCCAGGTCGGCCTCGTCCTCGCCGGAGCACCCGGGCACTTCTTCAAGACCCTCACCGGCCTGATCGTGGTGGGCGCGGTGATCCTCAACACCGGCGTCGCGCGCCGGATGATGCGCTCGCGGCCGCTCGGCGGCTTCAGGCGCGGCAGCGCCGCGGCCGACGCGGCGATCCTCGCCGCCGCGGCCGAAGGCGGCGAAGGCGCGCGTCGGGGGGAGGCGAGACCGTGAGCGGCACGCCCTCCCCGGCCCGGCTGCCCGCGGGCAGCGGCTCCAACGACCTCCCCGCCGTCCGCGCGCGGCCGGTCGAGCCGATCCCGCCCGACGCCGTGCCGGTCATGGAGGCGGTGGGCCTCTCCAAGGGCTTCGGCGCCACCACCGCGCTGGTCGAGGTCTCGCTGAAAGCCTACGCCGGCCGCATCCTGGCGCTGCTCGGCGACAACGGTGCCGGCAAGTCGACGCTGATCAAGATCCTCTCCGGCGTCTTCCCGCCCGACCGCGGCGAGCTCCGCTTCCGCGGCGAGCGCGTGACCTTCACCGACCCCGCCCAGGCCAGGGCGCTCGGCATCGCCACCGTGTTCCAGGACCTCGCCGTCTGCGAGCTCCTCTCCGTCACCCGCAACATCGTGCTCGGCCGCGAGCCGCAGAAGGGCTTCGGGCCGTTCAAGCTGTTCGACGTCAGGCGCGCGGAGGCGATGGCGCGCACCGCGCTGCACAGCCTGGGCGTGCGCTGGGAGCGCGGGCTGGATGAGCGCGGCGTCAACATCTCGGGCGGCGAGCGCCAGTCGCTCGCCATCGCGCGGGCCATGTTCTTCGGCTCCTCGCTCCTGATCCTGGACGAGCCGACCTCGGCGCTGGCCGTCCGCCAGGCCGGCCGCGTGCTCGACCACATCCTCACCGCCCGCGACCAGGGCCAGGCCGTGATCCTGATCACCCACAATTTCCGCCACGCCCTCTCGGTCGCCGACGACATCACGGTGCTGGCGCAAGGGCGCGTCGCCGGCCACTTCCGGCGCGACGAGGTCGAGCTCGACGACCTGACCGAGCTCGTGGCGCGGGTGGCCTAGGCGGTCCGCCGCCGGGCCCCGTCCAGCTCCTCGAACGCCGCCCGCAGCCGCTCCACGCCCGCGCGCGCCTGCTCCTGCCCCACCCCGGCGTAGCCCAGCAGCATGCCGTGCTCGGGCCGGGCGTGCCGGTAGTGGACGGAGAGCCGCGAGAAGTCGACGCCGTGGCGCAGCGCCGCCTCCAGCACCTCGCCATCGTCCCGGGGCTCCGTGAACCGGCCCACCACCTGCATGCCCGTGTCCGCCTCGCGCACCGCGAGCCAGCGGCCGAGCCGGTCCCGGCAGGCGGCGAGGAAGTCGCGCTGGCGGCGCGCGTAGAGGCGGCGCATCCGGCGCAGGTGGGTCGCGAAAAAGCCCCGGCCGATGAAGTCGGCCAGCGCCAGCTGCAGGAACAGCGGCGGGTGCTGGCCCGTGGTCTTGACCGCCGTCTTGAAGCCCTCGACCAGCGTCGGCGGTACGACGAGGTAGGCCACGCGCAGCGAGGGGAACATGGTCTTGGAGAGCGTGCCGACGTAGATCACGCGGCCGACATCATCGAGACCCTGCATGGCCGGGATCGGGTGGCCGCGGAAGCGGTACTCGCTGTCGTAATCGTCCTCGACGATCCAGGCGTTGTGCCGCTCGGCGAGCTGGAGCAGCCCGAGCCGCGCGTCCATCGGCATGACCAGGCCCAGCGGCCATTGGCAGGAGGGTGTGACGAAGATCAGCCGCGGCGCCGGCCGGCGGGGGCCCTCGAGCTGCCAGCCCTCCGGCCCCACCGGCAGCGGCACCGGCCGCCCGCCCGCGCTCAGAAAGGCGCCGTAGGCGCCGAGATAGCCCGGCTCCTCGATCCAGAAATGGTCGCCCGGGTCCATGAACACGCGGCCGATCAGGTCCAGCGCTGCCTGCGCGCCGGTGACGATCACCACCTGCTCGGGCGCGCACTTCACCCCGCGCGAGACCGCGAGGTGCTGGGCGACCGCCTCGCGCAGCCGCGGGTGGCCGCCGACGTCGTGGTAGCCGAACAGGCCCTCGCGCGCGTCCCGCATGGTGACGGCGAGCAGCCGCGACCAGGTCGCGAACGGGAAGCTCGCCACCTCCGGGTAGCCGGGGTGGAAGGCGATCCGGTCCGGGGGGATCAGGTCGCAGGGCTGCGCCATGATCAGCGCCCCGCGCTCGGAGAGCGGCGGCAGCGCCGGGGCCGGCCGCTCGGCGCCGCGCGCCCGGGCCGGGCTCATCGGCAGGGCCGCCACCCGCGTGCCCGAGCCCGCCACCGCGTCGAGGTAGCCCTCGGCCTGCAGCGCGTCGTAGGCCGCGATCACCGTGTTGCGGCTCACGCCGAGGTCGCCCGCGAGCTCGCGCGTCGCCGGCAGCCGCGTGCGCGGCGGCAGCCGCCCGTCCAGGATCTGGAGCCGCAGGCTGTCGTAGAGCTGCCGGTGCATGGGCGTCGCGGCGGCGCGGTCCAGGGCCACCATGTCGAGCAGGAGCCGGCAGCTGCGTGGCATCGAGTGGCACCCCCGGACCGGCGCGAACCTGCCCTTTACACGGGACTGATTAGCCACGAGCCTCGGGCCCGGATCAAGCGCGCCGCGACGCCAGAGACCGGAGAGGAGTGCCAGCCGTGACCGCCACCCAGGGCCGCAAGCGGGTCATCATCCACGAGGACGATGTCGGCATGACCCACGGCGCCAACACCGCCTTCCTCGAGCTCTCGCGCCTGGGCACCTGCAGCACCGGCTCGGTCATGGTGCCCTGCCCCTGGTTCCCCGAGGCCGCCGAGCTCGCGCGCCAGCACCCCGAGCTCGACCTCGGCGTCCACCTCACGCTCACCAGCGAGCAGAAGCCCTACCGCTGGCGCCCGCTCACCGGTGCTTCGCCCGCAACCGGCCTCACCGACGAGCAGGGCTACTTCTGGCCCGACGTCCCGACCGCGCGGAAGGCCGACCTCGCGGCCGTCGAGGCCGAGCTGCGCGCCCAGGTCGAGGTGGCGCTGAAAGCCGGCATCGACGTCACCCACCTCGACGCCCACATGGGCACCGCGCAGATGCCGGAATTCACCGCCATCTACCGCCGCCTCGGCCGCGACTACCGCCTCCCCGTCCTGCTCGTGAAGACCCTCGGGCGCTACAACCCCGCGAGCTACGCCGGCCCCGTCGACCACGCCCGCTACGAGGCCGAGGTCGCGAAGGCCCGCGCCGAAGGCCAGCCCATCGTCGACATCGTCTTCGAGACCCCCTGGGCGCGCACGACCGACGCCAAGAGCGCCTACCGCCCCATCTTCGCCGAGATCACGCCCGGCCTCACCTTCCTCTCCATGCACTTCAACGCGCCGGGGGATTTCGAGACCGTGAACCCGGGGGCGGCCCACATCCGGACGGAGGAGTACGCGCTGTTCCGGACGGGGAAGGTAAGGGAGTGGGTGGAGGAGTTCGGGATCGAGGTGATCGGGATGCGGGAGTTGAGGGAGGAGTTCCGGCGGGCTTCGGCCTGATCCGCAGACACAGCCCCAGCGCCTGTCGCCTTTTGCGCGAGCCGGCCCGATGTGTTATCGCTCGGGCATGAACGAGCTCTTGGAACGCGCGATCCGGGAAGCCTCGGCCCTCCCTGAGGATCAGCAGGAGGAACTGGCCGCGCACCTTCTCGCCGAGGTCCGGCGGCGCGCTCCTCGCAAGGGCAAGTGGGCTGAGGTCGCCGATCGCTTGGCCGAGCTCGACGTGCTCCGGGGCCGCAGCGAAGAATTCCGACGTCACGTTCGCGCGTTCCGGGGCAATTCTTTCAGCGAAGATTCGAATCCGTAGACATCACTGTGATGTCGAGCTCTGCCTAATCTGGACTCGAGCAGTTGACGTTCATTTCACTAGTTACCGCGGCCAATGGGATCGGCTTTCCGATAATGTTCGGCGATGCATTGTTGTCTCTTGACAGAACGAACCCGGACTATATAGGCATCGATTTGCCGAGCAAGATAGGCTCCAAAAATCTAGATATACATCCGACGAGTTGGGGCACAATCTCCCCTCTCATGGTCAGCAAGGTACAAATTGTACATGCCCGGATGGCTGTCGGATGGTCTGGTGTCAAGTTTGCGGCCGAGCGAGCGTTTGCGCGCATCCGGTCTATTCTTGCTGCGAATACGTCTGTTGATAGTTCAGCTGTCAGAGAGGTTACTCAAGAATTACATAGTTGCGGGCTGAGTTATCTTATTTCTTGGATCGATGAAACGGGGTTGCCGGGATACCGTGTATCTTCGGACGCCGTTGAAACCAACGATAGAGTTTTTGGTCAATGCTTTTCGCTGGGAAGTGGAAAGCATAGCTTCGGGATGTTTACCGAACCAAAGCAAGGCGAGACTGTCACTCAACACTTTCCAGATTGGCACCACCTTGCAATCTGCCGAGCCGTTGCTCGTTGTCATATGATGTTTTCGAACGAAATTTTCACTCAGGATAATTTCTATAATTACTATGGCGGCGGTTATGAGTTTATCTACGGCAATTCTCGAATTGGTCGTTACGAATATCTGAAGAGCATCCACTTTGCATCTTGGGAAGCGTTTCCTGAAGCAGGAAAAATTGAATTAGATCCGCTCTTCTTTCACAATCACTATGGCCCGTCCGGCCGGCTGTTCTCTGATCGATACAAATTAAAGAGGAAGACCAACACGGGATATCAGCTTACGCGCAAGAGATTTGAAATTCATTCGCTGATACCTCGTGTTAGAAACTTCGAGGACGCCTGCTCAGATAATATTTGGTCTAATCATTATTATAGGATAAATGACAACGAAATCCACTTCGGCACTTTTTGGGTTGATATCCGACGTCATGCAGACAGTAGCGAGCTTTCGCGCTGGCTCAATATCAAACAAGACAAAGCAGGATGGCGAGTGAATGTAATGGCTTCGCGCGCCGTAAGGGATTCCCTCGAACATATAAGAAACGGACTCATCAAGGTACGTTCACCAGCGCGATACGCCTAGGCGCAAATAGTTCTCGCTCTCTTCGGCCTGCACTCCTATTGTCAAGCTACCGTCCCGTTTGGCACGTTAGGCAGCTCGACGCTTGCCAAGCTGCCCGGGCGCGATCGGGAACGCTGCGGCTACACCGCCGCCCCCGCCACATCCCCCGTACGCGTCCGGTTACGGCCGCGAAGGCATTGGTTGACGGTTCCGCGTTGGTATGATCGCGCCGGCGAGCGCCGAGTGTGACTGCGTCGTGAGGCTGGCGCCATGGAGATCGACACCGACCGGATCGACGAGGCCGTCCTCGCCCTGCTCTACCTCGGCCTGCACGACCGCTACCGGGCCTGGAAAGGCTTCGATTGGGACGCCATGGATCGTCTGCACCGGAAGGGCTTCATCTCCGACCCGGTCGGCAAGGCCAAGTCGGTCGTGTTCACCGAGGAGAGCCTCCGCGAAGCCGAGCGGCTGTTCGGCGAGCTGTTCGCTGCCCGCCGCTGAGCCTCCGCTGTGTGGGCGGGCCGTAGAAGGTCGGGCCGGCCCGCCAGGCCGAGGTGCCATGCTCTCGGTGCGAGGGGGCGCCCATGAGCGAGTACCAGTATTACGAGTTCCTGGCCGTCGACCGGCCGCTCACCGAGCGCGAGATGCGGGAGCTTCGGGCTGTCTCGTCGCGCGCCGTCATCACCCCGACCCGGTTCACCAACCACTACGAGTGGGGCAACTTCAAGGGCGACCCGCGCGCCTGGATGGAGACGTACTTCGACGCCTTCCTCTACTTCGCGAACTGGGGCACGCACGAGCTCATGCTGCGCCTCCCGCGGCGCGCGCTCGATCCGGCTACGGCGAAGCGCTACTGCCGCGGGCAGGCGGCCTCGGCACGGGTCAAGGGCGAGCACGTCATCCTCGAGTTCTCGTCCGAGGAGGAGGGCAGCGATTGGTTCGAGGAGGATGAGGACGGCAGCCTATCCTCGCTCGTGCCGCTGCGCGCGGATATCGCTGGCGGCGATCTGCGGGCCCTTTACCTCGGCTGGCTGCTGTGCGCCCAGGCCGGCGAGCTCGACGACGATGATCAGGAGCCGCCTTGCCCGCCGGGGCTCGGCAGGCTCAGCGCGGCGCTCGAGGCCTTCGCCGCCTTCCTGCGCGTCGACCGTGACCTGCTCGGGGCTGCGGCGGTGGGCAGCCCGGAAGCTGAGGAAGTCTTTCCGGCCGGGGATGTGGAACGCTGGGTCTCGGGATTACCTGAAGCGGAAAAGGCAGCGCTGCTCGCGCGGCTCATCGGAGGCGGAGAGCCACACCTCCTCCGCGCCGAGCTCGTCCGCCGCTTTCGCGATTCGTTACTCGTGCCCCGGTCCGGCCCGGCGGTCCGGCAACGGACCGTCGCCGAGCTCCTGGAAGCCGCCGGGCGACGCGCGGAGGAGCGGCGATGTCAGGAGGCCGAGCGCGCCGCCCGCGAGCGGGCGCGGCTGGAGCGCGAGGCTGCCGAGGCACGCGAGCGCCACCTCGCCTCGCTGGCCCGGCGTGAGGAGGAGGCCTGGGGTGAGGCCGAGGCGCTGATCGCGACCAAGCAGCCGGGCAAGTACGACGCTGCGGTCGTGCTCTTGCGCGACTTGCGCGAGCTCGCGGTCCGCGCGGGGCGGCGAGAGGAGGTGGAGGCGCGCTTGGCCGAGCTCCGCGAGCGTCACGCCAAGAAGCCGACCCTCATCGGTCGCCTGCGAGCGGCGGGCCTGGTCGGCGCCGGGTGAACCGCCATGCCGGGCAGCCCGTGAAAGAGGTTACCATCGGCGCGCCCTGAAGGCGGATTCATCGCCACCGTGGAACCGGATCTCGCCCACCAAGGACCCGCTCTCATCGAGTTCGGCGTCGCCATCGCCGCAGGCCGGGTCCATCTCGTCGGAGCCCTGCCAGGTGAAGCCCACATCCTCGGGACCGTAGCTGCAGTCGAGGCTGCCGTAGACGGCGCCGAAGACGAACTCGCCGCCACCCCGCTGATCGAAGCTGATGTAGGCGGGCTCGACCAGGTCGAGGAAGTCGGCGTCCCAGAGCTCCATCTCGATGATCCGCCACTTGCCGAGCAGGGGATGATCGTGGGTGGGCATCAGGCCGTCACGCCCGGAGGCTCAGCGGGCGTCGAGGGTCGCGCGAGCCCCTCGGTCCGCCAATGCCACGGCAGGAGTTCGCTGATCCGCCGGGCGGGATGGTCGGGCAGCCGCGCCAGCACGTCGGCGAGCCAGCCCTGCGGGTCGACCCCGTTGAGCTTGGCGGTCTCGATCAGGGTATAGATCGCCGCCGCCCGCTCCCCGCCGCGGTCGGAACCGGCGAAGGTCCAGTTGCGCCTGCCGACAGCTACGCCGCGCAGGGCTCGCTCGGCCGCGTTGTTGCTCATACAGATCCGGCCGTCGCTCATGAACCGGGTCAGTGCTTCCCAGCGCCTGGTCGCGTAGGCGATCGCCTTGCCGACCTCCGACTTGCGCGAGAGCCGCTCCTGCTGCCGCCGCAGCCAGGGCTCCAGCTCGGCCAGGATGGGTGCCGACCGGTCCCGACGTGCCGCCAGCCTGGCCTCGGCGCTCAGGCCGGCGATGTCGCGCTCGACCGCGAACAGCCGGTCGATGCGCCGCACCGCCTCGGCCGCGACCGGCGCCTTCGCGGTGGCCGCCAGCTCGTAGAGCTTCCTCCGGGCGTGGGCCCAGCACGCCGCCTCGAGGATCGGCCCCGGCTCCCGGCCGGGCGCGTAGAGCCGGTTGAACCCGCCGTAGGCGTCCGCCTGCAGGACGCCCGCGAACCCGGCCAGGTGGCGCTCGGGATGGATGCCCTCGCGATCGGCCGAGTAGAAGAACGCCGCCGCGGGCGGGGCGGGCCCGGCGAAGGGGCGGTCGTCGCGGACATAGACCCACAAGCGGCCGATCCTGGTCCGCCCCTTGGCGAGCACCGGGACCGTGGTGTCGTCGCCGTGCAGCCGCTCGGCCGCGAACACGTGCGCCCGGATCGCTTCGACCAGCGGCATTAGGCTCGCGGCCGCGGCACCGACCCAGTCGGCCAGCGTGCTGACGTCGATCTCCACGCCCTCACGGGCGTAGATCGCGCTCTGCCGGGTCAGCGGCAGGTGCTGCCCGTACTTCGCCGCCAGCACCAGCGCCAGGAGCTTGGGGCCGGCGCGACCGCGGGCGATCGGGTGCGAGGGGGCCGGCGGCTGGCTGACCGCCTCGCAGGCGCGGCAGCTGACCTTCTCGCGCACGTGCTCGACCACCTTCCAGCGGCGCGGCTCGCACTCCAAGCTCTCGGTGACGTCCTCGCCCAGCCTGCGGACCGGGCCGCCGCACTTCGGGCAGGCGCACGGCGCCGGGTAGATGATGCGCTCGCGGGGAAGGTGCTCTGGCAGCGGGCGGCGGGCCGGCCTGCGGGTGCGGCCTGATCGCTCCGCTCGCTCGGGCGTCGGGGCGACGATCTCGGCTGCCGCCTCTTCTTCCGCCACACCCTCCTCGAGCTCGGCGAGCTGCAGCTCGAGCTGCTCGATCAGCCTGGCGCCGCGCTCGGAGGACTGGCCGTACCGCTCGCGGCGCATCCTGGCGAGCAGCAGCCGCAGCCGCTCGATCTCCAGACGCACACCCGAGACCTCGGCCTCGGCGTCCCTGGCTCTCTCCTCGGCGGCGAGCCGGGCCGCGCGCTCGGCCAGGATCATCGCGTGCGCCGTGGTGAGGTCGGAGGGCAGTGGCCCGCGATCGGTTGACATGTCTCTACCAAGCACAATATCGGCGCCACGTGAAGTTACTAACGGCAGGCTAGCAGTAAAAATGAGGTGATTCAGCCTGCAGCCTGTGGTCGCCACGTCTGGCGTGGCATTCTCCAGTCGATCCCTTCGAGAAGATAGCCGAGCTGGGCGGACGATATCGTCACGACACCTTCGGCCGGTGACGGCCAGATGAAGCGACCAGCTTCCAGTCTCTTCGAGAACAAGCACGTGCCCTGGGTGTCATGCCAGAGGATCTTCAAAAGATCACCTTTGCGGCCGCGAAAGACGAAGACGTGTCCACCGAACGGATCCCGCCGCAGCACTTCCTGGACCTGCAGCGCGAGGCCGTTCATGCCCTTGCGCATGTCAGTGCGGCCGGTGGCCAGCCAGACCCGCGCCCCGCCCGGGAGCGGGATCATCGCCCGACCAGCGCCCGCAGCGCCGCCACGACCACTCCCGGATCGGGAGCGCCCGAGATCCGGACACGGTCGCCGCCCGCCAGCTCGATCTCGATCAGCCCAGACGGCGCAGGCGCCACGTCGGCATCGGACGGTGGCATCGCAGGCGCGATCTCGACCGCGGCGAAGCCCGGTACACTCGGCAGCGCCGGCATCGAGCGCTCGATCTCGGGCCCAGCCCGGTACAGCTTGCGCCAGGCAAAGAGCTGGCTCGGGCTGACCCCGCTACGCTTGGCGACCCCGTGCACCGTCCCACCCGGCCCGAAGGTCTCGGCCACCAGTCGGCGCTTGTCCTCCTCCGACCAGCGTCGGCGCGCCTGCCCCCGGAAGATCTCGACCATCCATCCGCTCCAGCGCCTAGGCTGACGACCCCTCGTCAGACTAGGCGGAGCGGCGATCCTCCCAGCTCACCGCGCCCGCGCAAGGCGGCCCCGGCCGGACGGATACCATCCCCCCGCTTCACCGGCTTCATGTCGAACTTCTGCGCGTCCAGCTCCGAGGTCCGCATCAGCTTCGCTTCCTCCGGCCGCATGTCGCCGAGCGCCACGCGGGTCGCGACCTCGATGTTGTGGATGATCGCGTCGACCTCCTCGGCCGAGTGGTTCGAGTGCATGGGCACCATGACGGTGCGGTCGAGGATGTCGAGCGAGCGGGCGCACATGTCCTTGCTGTAGTGGCGGCGGCAGGCGGCGTTGTCGGGGTGGTTGTAGGGGTTCATGGCGGGGTGCGCCGCGCCCGCGCCCATCAGGACCTGGTCCCACTCGGTGTAGGTGTGACGGCCGGTCTTGCCGGCGATCACGGCCGGGAACAGGGCGGTGAAGCGCTCGGCCTCACGGCCTGAGGGCATCAGGTACATGAGGTGGGCGGCGCAGTCGTGCTCGGGGCTGTTCATGGGCGAGAGCTTGAGCCCGAGATTGCTGAGCTTGGCCGTGGCCGCGATGATCCGCTGCCGCTCCGCGCGCATGGCGCTGACGATGCCGTCGATGCGGTCGAGCTGGACGTTGAGCATGGCGCCCATGAGCTCGGAGGCGCGGCCGCCATTGCCGGCGAAAGGCTGGAGGTCGTCCTTGCGGCCGGTCCAGTAGAAGTGGCAGGGGTCGATGGCGCAGCGGGCGCGCTCGGCGAGCCGCTCGTCGGAGGTGGCGACGCCGCCGCCCTCGCCCGCGGTCATGTTCTTGTAGTAGTTGAAGCTGAACGCGCCGATATCGCCGATCGAGCCGAACTTGCGGCCCTCGTAGCCGCCGCCCACGCCCTGGCAGGCGTCCTCGACCACCCAGAGCTTGTGCCGCCGCGCGATGTCCATGATCGCGTCCATGGCGCAGGCGGCCCCCCACATGTGGACCGGCACCACGGCCCGGGTGCGCGGGCCGATCGCGTCCTCGACGGCGCGCGGGTCGATGGTGACGCTCTCGTCGATGTCGACGATGACCGGGATGGCGCCGGTGGTGAGCACGGCCGTCGCGGTCGCCATGTAGGTGTGGGCCGGGATCAGCACCTCGTCCCCGGGCCCGATCCCGAGCGCGGTCATCGCGGCCGAGAGCGCGAAGGTGCCGCTCACCGTCAGCGCGAAATGGTCGACGCCGAGGTGCCGCGCGTAGCGCCGCTCGAAGCGCTCGCACTGGCTGTCCGCGCCGTAGCGGAAGAGGGCGCCCTTCCTGATGATGTCGGCCAGCGCCGCGATCTCTTCCTCACCGACGATGTACATCGAGGGTCTCCGAATCCGTCTCGTCCCGAATCCGGGTCGCACAGCCAAGCCGAGGCCGGACCCGCCGAAAGGGCCAGGAGCGGCAAGGCTGAGGGGGCCGCTTCGCGGGCGGCCCCCGCCTCCCCGCTCAGCGGATGCCCTGCCTGCTCATCGCCAGCACCTTGGCGGCCTCGGCCGGCGTGTCGATCACGCGCGGGCCGGTGCGGATGTCGCTGGTCGGCCAGAAGCCGTAGCGGGCGCGCTCGTAGAGGATCACGATCGGGAAGAAGCCCTGGAGGTACTGCTGCGCGTCGAGCGCGAAGAGCATCTCCTTCTTCTCGATCGCCTCCAGGCTCGCCGGGCTGATGTCGAAGGTGCCGAGCGCGTACTTGCCGAACAGGCCGCGGCTGCGGAACATCTCGATCAGGGGGTCGGCGACCGAGGCGGCCCCGAGCGCCACCACGCCCTGCACGTCCGGGTGCGAGGACAGGTAGGCCTGGGTGCGGCTGGTGATGTCGGTCGGGTCCATGCTCGCCGCGACCACGTCGGTGCTGCCGCCCTTGGGCTTGAGCACGTCGGCGATGCCGCGGCAGCGGTCGTCCAGGCTGGTGTTGCCGACCTCCTGGTTGATGCAGACCACCTTGAGCGCCTTGGCCTTGAGCAGCTCCTGGCCGGCGACCTGCCCGGCCTTGTAGGAGGACTCCGAGCCCACGAAGAGGGTGACACCCATGCGCTTGGCGGCCTCCTCGCCGGCGTCGATCGAGATCACCGGGATGCCGGCGTCGAGCGCGCGCGTGATCGAATCGTGCAGCGCCGCCTCGTCCGGGACCGAGACCACGAGCCCGTCGGGCCGGGAGGCCACGGCGGCGTCGATCAGGTGCGCCATCTGCACCACGTCGAAGGTGTCGGGGGCGTTGTACTCGACCTTGGCCCCGGTCATCTTGGCGCCGTCGTCGACCCCACGCTTGACCACGGACCAGTAGGGGTCCGAGGCTTGGCCGTGGGTCACCACGGTGATCCGGACCTCCTTCGCGTCCTGCGCCCGGGCCGCGGGCCCGGCGGCGGCGACGCCCAGGGCGATGCAGGCCCCGGCCGCGAGCTGGATCAGACGTCGCATGGCCTCTCCTCTCGGCTTCTCGGGCGGCACCCGGGGCGGGCGCTGCCGCCTAGGGTGTCGTCTCGACCGGCCGCCGCCCGGCGGCGCTGCGCAGGGCCGCCTCGACCAGCCGCACGCCCCGCAGCCCGTCGGCGAAGGTCGGGTAGCTGACGGCCGCCGCCTCGCCGCGCATCGCCGACCAGGCGGCGCGGACGACGTTGCGGAAGGCGTCGACGTAGCCCTCGGCGTGGCCGGCGGGGAGCGCCGACATCCAGGCGCGCGCGATCGGCAGGTCTTCCGGCGCCCGCTGCCGGATCGTGACCCCGTGCGGCGCGCGCTCGCGGTAGGTGTTCGGCTCCTGCTGGTGCCAGTCGAAGCCCCGGGCCGGCCCGTCGACCGAGAGCAGGATGCTGTTCGGGTGGCCGGGCGAGACGGCGCTGATCGTGGCCGAGCCCGCGGCCCCGCCCTCGAGCCGGATCAGCAGGTCGGCCTGCTCCTCGAGCCCGACCTCGACCGCCACGCCGCCGTCCTTCGTCGCCTCGCCGCGGGCCGGCCGCGGCCCCTCGCCGGCCCCGCCGCGCCAGACGCGCCGGCGCTGGTGGGTCGAGAGCTGGGCGGTGAGCTCGACGATCCGCCGCCCGGTGACGTGCTCGACCAGGTCGAACCAGTGGACGCCGTAGTCCATGAGCGCGAAGGCCGGGCCGACCGCCCCCGGCGTGAAGTGCCACTGGTACGTCTCGGGGTGGACCACGTCCTGCGAGAGGTAGCGCCCGCCGACCCGGCGCGGCGCGCCGAAATCGCCCCGGCAGACGCGCGCGCGCAGCACCTCGACCAGCGGGTAGCCGCGGTAGCAGTAGGCGACCGCGCCCACCCGGCCGGCGCGCTCGGCGGCCTCGATCATCCCGAGCGCGTCCTCGACGCTCGTCGCCAGCGGCTTCTCGCACAGGACGTGGGCGCCCGCGCGGAAGGCGGCGACCGCCTGCTCGGCGTGGAGGTGGTTCGGCGTGCAGACGTGGACGACCTCGGGGCCCTGCTCGCGCAGCATCCGGCCGAGGTCGCCGTAAGGCTCGCCGGCGCCGAACGCCTCGGCGCTGGCGCGGGTCCGGCCGCACACGCCCACGACCTCGCCGCCGAGCTCGCGCACCAGCCGGGCGTGGACCCGCGCGATGCCGCCCGTGCCGACGATGGCGGCGCGCATCACGGCCGCCGGCCCTCGCCCACCGTCCGCGCGGCGTGGCGCGCGAGCCCGCACAGGAGCGCCTGGTCGCGCCGCGCCTGCTCCAGGGTGTTGCGCACCGGGACGCCCTCGACCACGCTGGCGTGGAACGCCTGGAGCTCGCGGACGAAGGCCTCCCCGAAGCCGGGCCGGATCTCGCGCGTCGCGAGGGTGAGCCCGTCCGAGCGCTTCTCGACCAGGCGGGTCGGGTGGTGATTCAGCCAGGGCGATGGGAAGGTGAGCTCGAGGATGCGGTCGTCGAAGTAGGCCGTGATCCGCTCCCGGTAGTCGGCGAGGTCCGGGACGGTGAGGTGGGTCATCTGCCAGACGGCGCGGCCGCCCAGGAGGCGCACCGTGCCGAGGCCGCCGTCGCCGCCGGCGAAGAGCTGAGCGCCCACGATCTCGCCGTCGGGCACGCCCATGCGGTCCAGCATGCCGTGGACCGCGTTCACGTCGTGGACCAGGGCCGAGCAGTAGGCGGTGGCGAAGCCGCGCACGATCGGCGCCGGCATCAGCCCGCCCAGCGCCCGCTCGATCTGGGCCGCCTGCCGCGCCTTGCCCTCCGCGACCAGCGCGGCCGGCACGTCGTCGCCGCGCACCTGCGGGTGCGGCTCGATGAACGGCCAGGCGTCGGGGTCGTTGACCTCGACCGAGACGTAGCGGAGGCGGCTCGCGTCGTCGGGCAGGAGCTCGAGGCAGGCCTCGTAGCTCGGGTCGTGGCGCTTCATGTAGCCGAGCTGGACCACCTTCCCGGCCCGGTCGCGGGCCGCGATCAGCGCGTCCGCCTCCGCCACCCCGTAGCAGAGCGGCTTCTCGCAGAAGACGTGCAGGCCGCGCTCCAGGCTCGCCCGGACCTCGTCGGCGTGGGTGAAGTCGGGCGAGGCGATCAGGACCGCGTCGAGCCCGCGGCACCCGCGCAGCTCCTCGGCCGTCGCGAACACCGGCACGCCGAACCGCTGCGCGATGAAGGCGCGCGCCTTCGCGGACGGGTCGCAGACTCCGGCGACCTCGAACTCGTCCTTCAGGAACAGGAGGTTCGGCAGGTGCTCGCCCTGGACGATCCCGCCGCCGCCGACGACGCCGACGCGCAGGCGCCGGCTCATCGCCCGGCCCCGCCGCGCTGGTCCCGGCCCGTCAGGTCCATCGTCGATCCTCCCCGCCGTACCGGCCACGCCTTCCCGCCCCCTGGTCTATCGGCCAGGATTGGACCGGCGGAAAGGTCCACTTCGCGCGATCCGAAGGGGCCATTCCGCGGCAGCGAGCCGTCGACGTTCAACCGCCGTCCACACGCCCGTCCTCAGGCTTGTCCGCCGCGCTGGGGACAAGTCGGCCTGTCAAGGCACAGGCTCGGCTCGGGCGGCGTCGGCCTGTGGATAGGGCCGGATCGGCTGTGGAAGGATGGCCGGTCCGCCACGCCGGCCTAAGGGCCCGCGGTCGCCGGCGTGACCGTCTGGAGGATCTCGAAGCCCTCGAACACGGGGTGGTCGAGGTAGAGCGGCTTGTTCCCGCCGGCCCCCTTGTGCGCCGCGCGGAACGCCTCGGAGCGGGTCCAGGCCTCGAAGTCGGCCCGCGAGCGCCAGACCGTGTGCGAGGCGTAGAGGACGTGGTCCTCCCGCTCCGGGCCCTTCAGCAGGTGGAACTCGACGAATCCCGGCACGCCGCCCAGGTGGGTGTCCCGGCCGAGCCAGACCGCCTCGAAGTCGGGCTCGGCCCCCTTGCGGACGGCGAAGCGGTTCATCGCGATGAACATGCGGGCGACCTCCCGGGCTGCCGCCACCGGCCCCGCCGCCGTCCCGGCGGCGGCCGGCTCACTCGTCGACGGGCGCCTTCGCGTAGCGTCGGCCCGAGGTCTCCTCCGAGCCGAGGAGCGGGTCGCCGCCGGCGGAGGTGCCGGTGCCGGCGCTCATGCCCGTGACCCCGCTGCCCGAGGTGGCCGTGGCGTCGCGGCCGGCGCCCGAGGGTAGCGCGTCGCTGGCGTGGCCGAACGTGCCGGGCGGGGCCGCGCGGCCGGCGCCGTGGTAGAACGGGTCGCGGGCGCGGATATTGTTCTGGACGTAGCCTACGCCGCGCACGCCCTCGGCGAGGTCCTCCGCCCGGCGCCGCGCGCTCCGGCTGTCGACCGTGCCGGCGAGCGTGACCTCGCCGCCGCTGACCGTCACCTCGATGTCGGAGGCGTCGACCCAGCGGTCGTCGGCGAGGCGGTCGCAGACCTGCTCGCGGATCCGCTCGTCGGAGCGGCGGTAGCCCTTGGGCCCGCGCCCGCGATGGTCGCGGTCCACGCGGTCGATGATGCGGTCCTCCTCGAACGAGGCCGCGATCTCCTCGACCGAGCCCTCGGGCATGCCGCGCTGCCCCGGCCACCCGACCCGAGCGCGGTCGCCCGGGTCGTAGGCGCGGCTGCCCTCGCGGCCCGGCGCCTGGTAGCCGCCGGTGGGCATCTCGGTGATCGGCCGGCGCTCGGGTCCGGCGTAGCCGCCGCCCTGCCCGCCGCTGCGCGCGCTCGGCCGCCGGGCACCGCGATACTCGTCCCAGCGCCCGTGCGCGTCGGCGGCGTCCTCGGGCCAGAAGTTCCTCTCGGTCATCGCGGACTCCGGCAGCATGCTCCTTCCCTCAGCAAAGCCGGAGCGGCCCCGGCCGGTTCCCGAGGCAGGGCGTGGGGCGCCGCAGACGGGCGCGGGGCACAGCTGCGACAATTTCGATTCGGACCCCGAACCAACGGACCGCAAACGCGTTTGACTGACTGTGAGGCCCTGCTACGACCCTTGTACGCTGGCCCTCTGGACGGGTCCGAGCGCGACCCTAGTTTCTCCTTCCTCCTTCCAATCGAGCGAGATGAGCACGGACACACCCAGTCTCTCGCCGCCTGAGCGTCAGCGGCTCCTGGCCGAGCTGGGCGAGCTGATCGCCCGGGCCGAGCGGCACCGGGAGGAGCAGCGGCGCGCCATGACCGAGGCCATCAACGGGCAGGCGACCGACGCCGGCGCGATCCTGCGCACGATCGAGGAGCACATCGCGCTCCTCCACCTGACGCGCGACTACCTGACCTCCGAGGCGCTGCCCGAGCAGGGCGAGCCCCGGCCGGCGGGCAAGGCCGAGGGCGAAGAGACTGGCTGCGGCGCCGGGCCCGCCGCCCCGCAGAACGCGACCGCCTGACCACGACGGAAGCGGGGACCTAAGCGCGGCCGCCGCCGGAGTCGGCGAGCGCGCGCAGGCCGGCCGCGTCGTGAACGGTGACCCGCCCCTCGCGGAGCGTCGCGAGGCCGCGCTCCTGAAGCTGCGCCAGCACCTCGTCCAGCTCGGCGGGCGCCAGGCCGGCGGTCTCGGCCAGGAC
>JADMIO012752951.1_pt1 | contig 18926 bp, 17 predicted proteins | sample 8958161 | NCBI WGS metagenome assembly JADMIO01 (sample SAMN16585339, study PRJNA669376) | soil metagenome | isolation source: Crop rotation soil | place: USA: Cullars Rotation, Alabama | collected 2011 | reverse complement strand
CTTTCCCCAGCACATACGACATTAATCGTGCCGATACCCAGGTTAGGCGCGCTGTCAATAACTATGACATCATAGTCATGAGCAACAGTTTCAATGGCCAGTCGGAGCATCAGGTGTGGATCGGTGGGCAGTTTACCTTCATCAAATTTGCCCATTAACTCAGTTTCAATACGGTGCAGAGCCAGACAGGAAGGAATAATGTCAAGCCCCGGCCAGCAAGTGGGCTTTATTGCATAAGTGACATCGTCCTTTTCCCCAAGATAGAAAGGCAGGAGAGTGTCTTCTGCATGAATATGAAGATCTGGTACCCATCCGTGATACATTGAGGCTGTTCCCTGGGGGTCGTTACCTTCCACGAGCAAAACACGTAGCCCCTTCAGAGCCAGATCCTGAGCAAGATGAACAGAAACTGAGGTTTTGTAAACGCCTCCTTTATGGGCAGCAACCCCGATCACCGGTGGAAATACGTCTTCAGCACGTCGCAATCGCGTACCAAACACATCACGCATATGATTAATTTGTTCAATTGTATAACCAACACGTTGCTCAACCCGTCCTCGAATTTCCATATCCGGGTGCGGTAGTCGCCCTGCTTTCTCGGCATCTCTGATAGCCTGAGAAGAAACCCCAACTAAATCCGCTGCTTCACCTATTCTCCAGCGCCGGGTTATTTTCCTCGCTTCCGGGCTGTCATCATTAAACTGTGCAATGGCGATAGCCTTCGTCATTTCATGACCAGCGTTTATGCACTGGTTAAGTGTTTCCATGAGTTTCATTCTGAACATCCTTTAATCATTGCTTTGCGTTTTTTTATTAAATCTTGCAATTTACTGCAAAGCAACAACAAAATCGCAAAGTCATCAAAAAACCGCAAAGTTGTTTAAAATAAGAGCAACACTACAAAAGGAGATAAGAAGAGCACATACCTCAGTCACTTATTATCACTAGCGCTCGCCGCAGCCGTGTAACCGAGCATAGCGAGCGAACTGGCGAGGAAGCAAAGAAGAACTGTTCTGTCAGATAGCTCTTACGCTCAGCGCAAGAAGAAATATCCACCGTGGGAAAAACTCCAGGTAGAGGTACACACGCGGATAGCCAATTCAGAGTAATAAACTGTGATAATCAACCCTCATCAATGATGACGAACTAACCCCCGATATCAAGTCACATGACGAAGGGAAAGAGAAGGAAATCAACTGTGACAAACTGCCCTCAAATTTGGCTTCCTTAAAAATTACAGTTCAAAAAGTATGAGAAAATCCATGCAGGCTGAAGGAAACAGCAAAACTGTGACAAATTACCCTCAGTAGGTCAGAACAAATGTGACGAACCACCCTCAAATCTGTGACAGATAACCCTCAGACTATCCTGTCGTCATGGAAGTGATATCGCGGAAGGAAAATACGATATGAGTCGTCTGGCGGCCTTTCTTTTTCTCAATGTATGAGAGGCGCATTGGAGTTCTGCTGTTGATCTCATTAACACAGACCTGCAGGAAGCGGCGGCGGAAGTCAGGCATACGCTGGTAACTTTGAGGCAGCTGGTAACGCTCTATGATCCAGTCGATTTTCAGAGAGACGATGCCTGAGCCATCCGGCTTACGATACTGACACAGGGATTCGTATAAACGCATGGCATACGGATTGGTGATTTCTTTTGTTTCACTAAGCCGAAACTGCGTAAACCGGTTCTGTAACCCGATAAAGAAGGGAATGAGATATGGGTTGATATGTACACTGTAAAGCCCTCTGGATGGACTGTGCGCACGTTTGATAAACCAAGGAAAAGATTCATAGCCTTTTTCATCGCCGGCATCCTCTTCAGGGCGATAAAAAACCACTTCCTTCCCCGCGAAACTCTTCAATGCCTGCCGTATATCCTTACTGGCTTCCGCAGAGGTCAATCCGAATATTTCAGCATATTTAGCAACATGGATCTCGCAGATACCGTCATGTTCCTGTAGGGTGCCATCAGATTTTCTGATCTGGTCAACGAACAGATACAGCATACGTTTTTGATCCCGGGAGAGACTATATGCCGCCTCAGTGAGGTCGTTTGACTGGACGATTCGCGGGCTATTTTTACGTTTCTTGTGATTGATAACCGCTGTTTCCGCCATGACAGATCCATGTGAAGTGTGACAAGTTTTTAGATTGTCACACTAAATAAAAAAGAGTCAATAAGCAGGGATAACTTTGTGAAAAAACAGCTTCTTCTGAGGGCAATTTGTCACAGGGTTAAGGGCAATTTGTCACAGACAGGACTGTCATTTGAGGGTGATTTGTCACACTGAAAGGGCAATTTGTCACAACACCTTCTCTAGAACCAGCATGGATAAAGGCCTACAAGGCGCTCTAAAAAAGAAGATCTAAAAACTATAAAAAAAATAATTATAAAAATATCCCCGTGGATAAGTGGATAACCCCAAGGGAAGTTTTTTCAGGCATCGTGTGTAAGCAGAATATATAAGTGCTGTTCCCTGGTGCTTCCTCGCTCACTCGACCGGGAGGGTTCGAGAAGGGGGGGCACCCCCCTTCGGCGTGCGCGGTCACGCGCACAGGGCGCAGCCCTGGTTAAAAACAAGGTTTATAAATATTGGTTTAAAAGCAGGTTAAAAGACAGGTTAGCGGTGGCCGAAAAACGGGCGGAAACCCTTGCAAATGCTGGATTTTCTGCCTGTGGACAGCCCCTCAAATGTCAATAGGTGCGCCCCTCATCTGTCAGCACTCTGCCCCTCAAGTGTCAAGGATCGCGCCCCTCATCTGTCAGTAGTCGCGCCCCTCAAGTGTCAATACCGCAGGGCACTTATCCCCAGGCTTGTCCACATCATCTGTGGGAAACTCGCGTAAAATCAGGCGTTTTCGCCGATTTGCGAGGCTGGCCAGCTCCACGTCGCCGGCCGAAATCGAGCCTGCCCCTCATCTGTCAACGCCGCGCCGGGTGAGTCGGCCCCTCAAGTGTCAACGTCCGCCCCTCATCTGTCAGTGAGGGCCAAGTTTTCCGCGAGGTATCCACAACGCCGGCGGCCGGCCGCGGTGTCTCGCACACGGCTTCGACGGCGTTTCTGGCGCGTTTGCAGGGCCATAGACGGCCGCCAGCCCAGCGGCGAGGGCAACCAGCCGAGGGCTTCGCCCTGTCGCTCGACTGCGGCGAGCACTACTGGCTGTAAAAGGACAGACCACATCATGGTTCTGTGTTCATTAGGTTGTTCTGTCCATTGCTGACATAATCCGCTCCACTTCAACGTAACACCGCACGAAGATTTCTATTGTTCCTGAAGGCATATTCAAATCGTTTTCGTTACCGCTTGCAGGCATCATGACAGAACACTACTTCCTATAAACGCTACACAGGCTCCTGAGATTAATAATGCGGATCTCTACGATAATGGGAGATTTTCCCGACTGTTTCGTTCGCTTCTCAGTGGATAACAGCCAGCTTCTCTGTTTAACAGACAAAAACAGCATATCCACTCAGTTCCACATTTCCATATAAAGGCCAAGGCATTTATTCTCAGGATAATTGTTTCAGCATCGCAACCGCATCAGACTCCGGCATCGCAAACTGCACCCGGTGCCGGGCAGCCACATCCAGCGCAAAAACCTTCGTGTAGACTTCCGTTGAACTGATGGACTTATGTCCCATCAGGCTTTGCAGAACTTTCAGCGGTATACCGGCATACAGCATGTGCATCGCATAGGAATGGCGGAACGTATGTGGTGTGACCGGAACAGAGAACGTCACACCGTCAGCAGCAGCGGCGGCAACCGCCTCCCCAATCCAGGTCCTGACCGTTCTGTCCGTCACTTCCCAGATCCGCGCTTTCTCTGTCCTTCCTGTGCGACGGTTACGCCGCTCCATGAGCTTATCGGGTCCACTCGCGAACGCAGAAAGGCCCACCCGAAGGTGAGCCAGTGTGATTACATTTGCGGCCTAACTGTGGCCAGTCCAGTTACGCTGGAGTCACTAGTATTTAGGTGACACTATAGAAGCGGCCGCGACAACTTGTCCACGTGGAATTCTAAGCTTAGGATCCCAATGTGCTGGAAATCCGCGAATGGTGCCAAAACGCCGAGGGGAACGATCGGTTTATTCTGGGAGGTGGCTGGACCGATCAGCCCTACCTGTTCACCGATGCGTATGCTCAGGCCCCCCTCGACCGCTCACCCTCCAACGGCATCCGGCTGGTGAAATATATGAACCGGGAGACCAACCTGGCTCTTGCTGCGGCACCGTTGCACCGCGAACACCGTGACTTCCTCAAGGAGCAGCCAGTCTCTGATGCTGTGTTCGATGTCTTTCGGCGGATGTACGAGTACGACAGGGGTCCGCTCGACGCGCGAATCGTGGAAACTACAGATGAGGGAGATTGGATCCGTCAGCTGGTCCGGATGAATGCCGCCTATGCAGACGATAGCCTGCTTATCTACCTCTACGTCCCCAAGCGGGGCGCCAGACCCTATCCGGCTGTCCTCTACTGGGGCGGCTCCAACCTGCTGCACGACCGTACCCCGGGCTCTCGACCGGGTACGATCAGCTTCATCATCTCGAGTGGACGAGCGGTGCTCCTGCCGGTTTTCAAGGGAACACTCCTGCGCAAGGATGCGCTGGTAAGCGATGTGCAGGACACCACGATCTTCTACCGCGATCACGTGATCATGTGGTCGAAGGACTTGAGCCGGGGAATCGATTACCTGGAGACTCGGCAGGATATCACTACGGCCAACCTGGCATTCTATGGTGTCAGCTGGGGTGGAGCGATGGGCGCGCTGATTCCGGCGGTGGAGCCGCGGATCAAGTCGAACGTGCTGTACGTGGCAGGGCTCGACTTCGAGCGGACTCGTCCCGAGGTCGAGCCGATCAACTTTTTGCCGCGGATCAAGATTCCGACGCTGATGATCAACGGGCGCTATGACTTTCTTTTCCCTTTGGAGACGTCGCAGCGGCCGATGTTTCGCCTGCTAGGGACACCGCCGGATCAGAAGCGATATGTGTTGGAGGAGGGGAGTCACTTCGTGCCACGCACGCGGCTGATTCAGGAGACGTTGGCCTGGCTGGACGAGTACCAGCCCCTGCCGCAGTAGTGTTGGTAGGTCCGCGAGGTGTCGGTGAAAGCCAGCGCGCCACCCGCAGGCGAGCGCGTCATCCTGAGAAGAGCGAAGGATCGGGTTGCCGGCATCCACCGATCCTTCGCTTCGCTCAGCATGACCAGCTTTACTCCTTCCGTCCTGCCAGCAGCCGCTCGGTAAAGTCCAGCCGCTCTTCCAGCTCACTCACCCGGGTCTCGAGCGCGTCGATGTACTCCTGCTGATCGCCCCGTTTGGCCTTCGCCTGCGGGCTCTCGATCTGTCGGCTCCGGGCCTCCCAGTGGCGAGGATGCCAGCCATAGGGACCGTAGGCCCAGGGCCCCATAGCGGCCCAGCGTTCCCGTCGACGTATCGCCCTGAAGACGAACCAGAGCACGATCAACCAGAACACCATTCCGAAGAACCCCATCGTCGTCTCCATTCTCACTTAGCAGTTGAGCGTAACCAGGTTCACCACGCTTCTTCTTCCCGTCAGGACGCCTGCTCGTCCACTCGACCGCCCCAGGCCTGCTCGATCTCGGCCGCCGCTTTACGCAGGATCTCGGCAACCTGTTTCAGTGCCGGATCGTCGGGGCCGCGGCGCCACGCCTTCTTGAAGGTCGAGCCTGCCAGGTGCACGAACGCGCCCTGCAGCTCGCCGATGCCGCCGCCGGTAAAGTCCCGCACCGTCTCCCGCACCCGGTCGAGGATCTCCTCGAGGATGTCCTTGTGCTGCTCCAGGTACTTCTCTCCTTCAGGGGTGACGTGGTAGACCTTCTTGCCGTCGCTGTCGTCCGCCCGCACGTAGCCCTCATCCTCCAGGAGCTGCAGCGTGGGATACACGGTGCCGGCAGAGGGGGTGTAGTACCCGCCCATCTTCTCCTCCAGAGCCTTGATGACCTCGTACCCGTGCCTGGGCTTTTCCTTTAATAGGCGGAGGATGACGAACTTCACCTCCCCCGACTCGAACATCTGGGCCCGGCGCCTCGGTCCCCGGCCGCGGGAGGCACCGGCCCACCACTTGGCGCCGAAGGGAAATCCAGGACCAAAGCCCCAGTCATCTCGTGGATTACACATGCGGTTCCTCTCGTTGTTGCGTGCGTTCTAACGTACGAGCTAACGTGCGATATATCGTAAGAAATAGCGCCCGCTTCGTCAAGCTCCCTACTTGTTCGGATTGTGTGAAGCAGTTATCTTGAGTTCAAGATGAAAACATCTATCGAGCGACCCTTGGCTGCCACCACCGAGGAAACCGACGTCGCCCTCAAGCTCTGGGTCGTACTCAACCGAGCCGCCCGGGCAATCGGCGACCGTACCAGGAAGGACATCGAGCGCCACGACCTGAGCCTCAGCGAGTTCGGGGTACTCGAGGTACTCCATGCCAAAGGTCCACTGATGGTGGGTGAAGTCGGTTCCCGTATTCTACTGACCAGCGGGAGCACAACTTACGTAATAGACAAGCTGGTGGAGCGTGGCTTGGTGGCTCGGCGGCCCTGTCCCACCGACCGGCGGGTCCTCTACGTCGAGCTGACCGCGTCCGGAAAGGAGTTGATCGCCGGCATCTTCCCGGAACACGCAGAGGTGGTTCGCCAGACCATGGCAGGGCTGACACCTGAAGAGCAGCGGATCGCCACCGCCCTGCTTAAGCGGCTGGGGCGTTACGCCGAGCAAACAAGGTAATGGTTTGCTGTAATATCTCTAAGTCAAGAAACTTTATTTAGTGGAAATCTGTTACTGGTCAGCGGTATGACGACAAAAAACTATGGAGCGTGAGATGAGCACAGTTCAAGAGCAGGTCTCGAACACCGGAACGACCATCTGGAAACTCGACCCCAACCATTCCCTGGTGGAGTTCTCGGCCAAGCACATGATGATCACCACCGTGAAGGGACGATTCGGGAGCGTGTCCGGATCGATCGTGGTCGACGAGAAGAACCCCGACCGGTCCAGGGTCGAGGCGGAGATCGATGCGGCCACCCTGGATACCCGCACCGAGCAGCGGGATCAGCACCTGCGCTCAGCCGATTTCCTCGATGTGGCGAACCACCCGACCATCACTTTCCGGAGCCGGAAAGTGGAGGGGACGTCCAGGGAGCCGGGCGATGAATTCAAGATCGTGGGCGATCTGACGATCCGAGGAACGACTCGCGAGGTGACACTGAATGCTGTCTACGAAGGAAGAGGGAACGACCTCTGGGGCGGCGAGCGGATCAGTTTCAGCGCTACCGGCAAGATCGACCGTCGCGACTTCGGCCTCACCTGGAACCAGGCGCTCGAGACCGGCGGGCTGCTGGTCGGGAACGACATCAAGATCTCGATCGAAGTCCAGGCGGTGAGGCAGTAGTCAGGCGGTCAGGCGGTCAGGATCAAGCCGGCGCTGTCTACCATACCAGGGTGGCGGCGCCGGTGATTACCAGCGCCGCCGCCCAGATCAGATCCAGATTGACCCACGCGGTTCTCAGGAACCGGAGTCCCACCTTCTCATATACGATCACCGCGATCAGCCCAGTCACCAGCAGATAGCCTGCGGTGTGAACCAACGCGGCCCAGACGCCGGCCCACTCCAAACCGCTTACGGCGAGTAGTGACGCGGCCAGGTGATGGGTATGGCCGCTGGGGCGAAGGTTCCCCATGACGAGCGGTAGCACCATCAGTCCAGCTCCGTGAGCCGTCGCCATGAGGAACGACCAGGTGGCGAGCTCGGCCGAGGTGACCTGCATCCCCCCAAAGGCGATGTGCCGAGAGCGAACGAGACGGAAGACGCCGAGCACCACCAGCAGAGCAGCGATTCCCCATTTCAACGCGGCAGCCGGAACCAGCAGTCCGATCGCCGCCGCGGCTCCGATCGCCAGCGCGATCGCGGCCGCATGGCCCATTGCCAGCGGTCCCAATGCGGCCCACACGGCGCGCCGGGTGCCGCGCTGCAGCCCCAGGGCCACGGCGAAAAGCCAGCCCATGCCCGGATTGATGCCATGCCCCGCGCCCAGTGCCAGGAGTGAAAACCAGGCCACGCTACCTCCGTCCACCTGTCCGCCCGCCCGGCTATCTGCCTGTGCTCACGAAAAGCAAAAGCTGTCCGACGAGGCGTCCCCGCCCTGCAGCCGGACCTGATGGCAGCGCACCCCACGATCCATCTCCAGGAAGAACTTCGAGTCGAGTGCCATGCCGCCGTCCGGCCGGGTATCGAACTTCACCATCCAGCTCTCGAGTCCTGCAGGGTAGAACTGCTCGTCCCACGGCGAGTAGAGCCCGTTGGTCAAGTAGACTCTGCGTCCGTCGCGACTCAGCTCGACCATCTGGGGACCACCGTTCAGGCGCTTGCCGGGATTTGCCGGATGTGCCGCGCGGCGTACGATCCCACCGATCTGGGTCGTGGCGGTGAGCCGGGGATTGAACCGATCCGTGACATCGTACTGCCTCAACTCGCCAGTGCCCCAGCAGGAGACGTAGAGCTGCTTGTCGTCCAGCGAGAGATTGATGTCCGTGATCAACGGCGGCACTGCCTTGAAACCCTGCAGCAGTGGGGGCAGGTCAGCCGGATCCGCCGGCTCGGCCGGGATTTCGATCACTTTCTTTACTTTCCATGCGGAAGACTCTTTATCGCCCTTTCCGCCATTTCCGCCTTCCTTATACCAGAGCCACACGCTCGCGGAGAGATCCTTGAGCGAGATCACGACCCCGACGAAGCCGTAGGCTTTCCGGGGATCGCGAGCAGGCCGGAGCTCAAGCGTCATCTGGTATTCGTCCCCCAGCGAAATCTTCTGCTGGTGCTTCCCCTTCCGGAGGTCCCAGACGTGGAGCGAATTGCCGTATTTCCCTCCCAGCAGCAGCTCGGGCACCACGCCGGAGCGAACCATGTTGGGGAAGCCCCACTCGCTCGTGATCGTAGTGTCGTGCCCCAGATGCCAGGCGAAGTCGTAGCCGAAGCGCTGGGGACCCCGGTCCTTCTCCCAGATTCCTTTGGGCTCGAAGCTGTCATGGTCGAGGACGAAGATGCCGCCGGGTCCTTCACCGTCAGGGGCACCCAGGGCCGAGATGTAGATCCCGTCGGGTCCGCAGTGCACCGTGTGGGGCGCAGCATACTTCGTCTTCTTTGCCAGGGTGTCCGGCTCGATCACCTTCACCAGCTCGGGTTTCCGTGGGTTGGCTTTGGTATCGAGGATGTGAATCCGGGAGGAGTTGATCCCGGGAACGACGAGATATCTGCGCTCCACGTGGGGATGCGGTGCCCAGGGGCAGAGGCTGGCGCTACAGGCGTTCCATCCGAAGTGGTGCAGCTCGTCTCCGGTGTTGGGCATATCGAACTGTCCCACCAGACGCCCGTATGACTTCGAGCCCGGCTTCACGTCCACAACGCCGATCGCGTCGGGACGTGATCCTTTGGGGTTCAGCATTGCCAGATAGGCCAGCTCCTCGGCCGGCGCTTCCGCCGCCTGCTTGGCGGATGGGTAAAAAGTGGGATCAGGGCGCAGGGTGGGCATGGCTCCTCCAGGTGGAATCAGTTCTGAACCGAAATTGTCGAAAACCGAGGAAGGCGCAAGATCGGGTGGACGGATGGACGGGTGGACGGGTGGGAAGGCGGTAAGGCGGTAAGGCGGTAAAGCCTGCCCCGAGCGAATCGACGCGAGGGGGCGGTAAGGCGGTCCGAGCCCTATGGCACGGCATTCCGAGTGCACCGAGTAATCGGGTGGCCTGAAGCTTGGCTACGACGTGACCTTCAGACCGCCCGATTCTTTGCTGCCCGCGGGAAGACGCGAGAAGTCACTGCCCGGCGGTCGAGCCGGCCTCTGTCACTCCTGGCGGGTGGGGTACCATGACGGCGCCACTGCTGTCGGGAGCGACCGCGACGCCCACCTTCTTCAGATGGAACTGGATCTTCGCCACCGTTCCGGCCGACATGTTCTTTTGAGTCTTGAAGATCACGCCCTCCGCCGTTTCACCCGCTTCGTAGGTGACGGTGACCAGCTCCTCCTTGCGCGACTTGGCAAACAAGCCGAACGCGAGCTTGGAGCCGACGCTCGCCTCTTTACGATCGATGCTGGACGTGACACCGGTAATCGAGGCGGCCGGTATGGTGATGCGAACATTCCCTTTCTCGTCCAGAAATTGGATGTCGGCATCCGAGATCAGGAGTGATCCCTTCATCTTCTTCTCCATGCCGGCATGGCCGGCCTGGTATTCCACCTTGGCGATCCGGTCCTGAGCCAGGCCTGGAGTCACCGAGAGGGAGGCCAGGGTCATGGTCATAGCAGCACTGAGCGGTCGCATAACGCACCTCGAGTAGGGGTGAGCTTCCATGGTGGGAAGAAGCTGGCATCGCCTACTCAAGGCGGAGTCAAGTCCAGCGGCTATTGAGTCTTCCGAGCGACCGAGAGATGACGATCAGGTCGCTGGCGGTTTGATGACCCCGGGCTTGCCCGCGACCCTCCGCAAGACTCCAGTCTGACCCACATGATAGCTCTCGTGAAACACGAAGGTGGCGAGGTTGCTGCCCACCGTCTCATTGGGCTCGCCGGTGAACTTCTTCGGCGGAGCAGAGGACAACGTCTCGGGAGACAGCTTCTTGATGGCGTTCACCAGCGGTTCCTGCATCGCCTTGAACCGGCGGCGAAGCTCCTCGATGGGCAGGGCCCGCTCCGGACTGAACGGCACCCCGGTCCGCTCGTCATAGACGTCAAATTCATTCATGGGAAATGGCGACTTCTGGCCAAGGGTGCCCAGGGCCATGTTCCGGGTACGGGTAATGTGTCCCACCACCCAGTTGAGGCAGTTCCCCCCGTTCTCCGGTCGCTCGAGGCTATCGGCCTGCGACAGATCTGCCGTGTTCTTGTCCAGGACATAGGCGCACAGGCTCAACTGATAAGCGATCGTGTCGGCTTGCATGTCATCTCTCCGTTCCAAAGTGCTCAACCAGCGTTCCGCTCCCCTGATGCTAGTCCATCTCGACACCCCGGACCAGATGACGCATGTTTCATCTGATGTCGAGGTCGAGCACCGCCCCGCTGCGCCGCGAGATCGAGCGGCTGATTCCCGAAAGACCGTTCACCATCGAATTCTGGGACGGCACCACGGTTCCTGCGACTGAGGGCGGCGGACCGGTGTTGTCGGTCCGCTCTCCCCGCGCCCTCTCCCACGCCCTCCGCGTCCCGGGCCAGCTCGGCATCAGCCGGGCGTACGTCACCGGCGACCTCGAGGTCGATGACCTCGACGGGTTCAACCGGATGATCTACCGCTGGACGCCTCCGCCCCTACCCGGCCGCAATCGCCTCCGACTGATGGTCGCCGCCGCCCGCGTGGTCGGTACCGATCTCGTCTCGTCCCGGCCTGCAACCGAGCTGAAACCAAGGGGTCCCCTGCACTCGCGGGAACGGGACAAGCGGGCGGTTCGGCATCACTACGATGTGTCGAACGACTTCTTCGCCCTGTTCCTCGACCGGTCCATGACCTACAGCTGCGCCTTCTTCTCCCGGGACGGCAGCTCACTGGAGGCGGCCCAGGCAGCCAAGCTGGAGCTGACCTGCCAGAAGCTTCGGCTCGAGCCGGGGGAACGGGTGCTCGACGTCGGCTGCGGTTGGGGCAGCTTCGCCATCCATGCCGCTCGCCATCATGGTGTCGAGGTCACGGGTATCACCTTGTCGGAACGACAAGCCACGCTGGCGCGGAACCGGGTGACCGAGGCCGGCCTGGACGATCGGGTCCGCATCAGGGTGCTCGACTACCGTGAACTCACCGATGAGCCGTTCGATGCCATTGCCAGCATCGGGATGGTCGAGCACGTGGGCGCAGGGCGGATCGACGAATACGCCCGCAGGTTGGCGAGTCTCCTCAAACCAGGTGGCCGGCTCCTCAACCACGGCATCGCGCATCTGCAGCACTCCTATGTCGGGGTCGGGCCGTTTACCGATCGCTACGTGTTCCCCGATGCCGACCCGCTGCACCTCTCGCGCATTCTGCTCGCACTGGAGCGGGCGGGATTCGTCATCGAGCACGTGGAAGAGTTCGGGCAGGACTACGCCGAGACGCTGCGGCACTGGATCGAGCGGCTGGACCAGCGGCATGAAGAGGCAGTTCGGATTGCCGGAGAGGAGCGGGTCAGAGTCTGGCGGCTCTACCTGCGGGGAGCGAAGCGCGCGTTCGAGACGCGGTTCGATTCGATCTATCAGGTGAAGGCGAGGAAGAACTAGGAGGACTCCATGATGCGCTCGATCATCACACTGGCGTACATTGCCATGTTAGCCGCACCCGATGCCGTCGCTCAAAGTAACCGCTGCTCCCTTCTCTCGGCGGCCGAGGTAAAGGAGGCCTTCAAGACGGCCGTGGGGCCTGGCGAGATGGCCGGCATGGGCACCGGCTGCCAGTGGGGAGTGCTCAACAACGACACGGCGTTCGCCCAGATTCAGATCATCCCGGACACCAGCGCCTGGTCGAATCCGGTTATGGCACCGAGCTACCAGAAGATCACCGGCATCAAGGGCGAAGGCTTTTCGGTCAAGGATCCGGAGGGTGGCTGGCGGGCCGAGGCGAGGAACGGCAGTGGAGCCTACACCGTCCAGCTGATCGGGTCCCCGAGCGCCAGCCGCGAGGGCGCGGTCGCGCTGCTGAAAAAACTGATGGAGCGCTCGTTGCAACACACTGGGACCTGACCGGCGACATGAGCGACGATGGTCAACTCGCGGTCACAGTGACCTCCACGACCGCGACGGCATCAGTACACTCTATTGTGCAACTGTGAGCCGCAACGGCGAAAACATGGTGACTCCGAGCCCCCTTAAATTCACCGTCCCCTCTTCAGGTGACTCCTCCACCCAGCAGCATGAGCTCACAGGAGCAGGCTCATTCCCCGGGGTCGGTAGGGATTGGGGTCGTCCCGAGAATGAGCCATAGCCTCGGGAGGCTTCGAGCAGAATCGGCGAAGTATTCAACTGGCTTTATCAGGAGAGACCATATGCGACAGCTGCTGCTCACCGCGCTTGCACTGACAGCGTGCGGACGGAGAGACATCGCTCGCGACGCGCAGCCCACCGATACCGCGGCATCGACTACTGCCGCCACTCCGGACACGGCGGGAAAGCCTCAGGCGATGACGCCGGTACCCGAGAGGCTGCTGGGTACCTGGACTGCGAAGGGCTACGACGCCGGATCGACCAAGGCGCAGCCGTTCACGATGACCTGGAGCCGGTCACCCGATGGCGGCATGGGCGGGATCATCGCATTCAAGAATGGCGAGAAGTACAACGTCAACGTCGTCTCCAGCGGCGACCAGACGATCGTGTACGAGTCCGCGCCGCACCAGAGTCCCACGCTCAAGGGTGAGGTAGTGACCCGCACGACCGCGCGCATCGTGGGCGATTCGCTGGTGGGGACGTACGAGGCCAAGGCGACCAAAGGCGGGAAGGTGCTGCGGGGACGGTTTACCGCGAACCGGGGCACCCCGCAGTGATCTGACTAACGTAGTAGCTGGCGTAAGCGACATTCACGCTCCCTGCACAATGGCTTCACAGCCCTCACGAGAGATCGGAGCCACGGTGCCGGGAGCGTCGTTGTTTCGACTGGCTTGCGCGTGAAATCCTGGTCATTTTGCAGCACCCACTCCCGATGAGCGTGACCGAACCCCTCACTTCACTCGAGACGGCTCTCTCCGGCCACTACCGCATCGAGCGCGAGCTCGGGCGCGGTGGCATGGCTATCGTCTTCCTGGCGCACGATCTCCGCCACGACCGGCCGGTGGCACTCAAGGTTCTCCGCCGGGAGCTGGCCCAGGCGATGGGCGCCGAGCGGTTTCTCCGGGAGATCCGGCTCTGCGCCAGGCTGCAGCATCCCCACATTCTCGGCATCCACGACTCGGGCGAGGCGGCCGGGATGCTCTGGTTTACCATGCCGTATGTCGACGGGGAGACGCTCCGGAGCCGCCTCACCCGGGAGAAGCAGCTCTCGGTAGATGATGCCCTCCGGATCACCGGTGAAGTCGCCGACGCGCTGGAGTACGCCCATCGGCATGGCGTCATCCACCGCGACATCAAGCCGGAGAACATCCTCCTCAGCGGCAATCACGCCCTGGTGGCCGATTTCGGTATCGCCCGGGCGCTGCAGCGCGGACTGGCCGATTCACGCGCCGGCGGCTCCCAGGAGGAGGAGAGACTCACCGAGACCGGGATGAGCCTGGGAACGCCGCACTACATGAGTCCGGAGCAGGCGGCGGGAGAGCGGGAGCTGGATGCGCGTACCGACGTGTATTCGCTGGGTGCGGTGCTCTACGAGCTGCTGGCAGGCGAGCCGCCGTTCACCGGCCCGTCTCCGCAGGCGGTGCTGGCGAAACGGCTGACCGAGCCGGCCCCGCACATCCGGGCCACGCGCGAGGTGCCGGCCGCCGTCGATCGCGCGATCTGCCGCGCGCTGGCACGGGCGCCGGTAGATCGGTTCGCCTCGCCTTCGGATTTCGTCGCCGCGCTTCGGAGTGCAAGCGGAGACAGTGCGTCCCCGACCGTTGCTGTCTCCAGGAGCCGGCCCCGCCGCAGCTGGCCCGGCATCGCAGCACTCGTCGGTGTTCTGCTGATCGCATTCGGCGCCGGTTATTTCGTGCTGAAGCGGCACGGGTCAGCCTCGACAAGCGCCGCCTCGGCCGCGGTGCTTCCATTCACCGACCTCAGTCCCGGCAAGGACCAGGAGTACTTCAGCGACGGTCTCACGGAAGAGCTGATCACCTCGCTGAGCCGGATCGAGGGGCTACGGGTCGCGGCCCGGACCTCGTCGTTTCAGTTCAAGGGCCGGAACGCCGATGTGCGGGAGGTCGGCAGGAAGCTCGATGTCGGGGCGGTGCTGGAGGGGAGTGTGCGACGGGCCGGCGACCAGCTCAGGGTAACGGCGCAGCTGAGCAGTGCGAAGGACGGCTATCAGCTCTGGTCCGACTCGTACGACCGGAAGCTGGCCGACGTGTTCGCGGTTCAGGAGGAGATCTCCCGCGCCATCGTTGCCGCGCTCCGGGTCCGGCTCGGCGCGAAGCCGGATTCGGCGTTGACCAAGAAGCCGACCGCCAACCTCGACGCGTACGACCTTTACTTAAAAGGAAGATTCGCCTGGAACCAGCGGACCGGCGCGTCACTGAAAGAGGCGGTGAAGTATCTGGAGCAGGCGGTCGCGCGCGACTCGAGCTTTGCCCGAGCGTGGGCCGCATTGGCGGACTCATATATCCTGGTGGTTCCGTACGCCGGCGGTACGCCGAGCGAAAGCTGGCGGAAGGCTGAGGCAGCGGCCCGAAAGGCGCTGGCGCTCGACAGCACCTCGGCGGAGGCGTACACCTCATTGGCCTACGGCAGCATGATCTACGGTTGGGACTGGGCCACAGCGGAAGACAACTTCAAGCGCGCGATTGCGGCCGACCCGAACTACGCCACCGGACATCAGTGGTACGGCGACTTTCTGGCGAGCCGCGGACGACTGGACGAGTGCCTGGCGGAGATGAGCCGAGCGCACCAGGTGGACCCGTTGTCGCGGCAGATCGGCGTCGAGTGGGCGTGGGCCTCGTATCTGCTGCGGCGGAACGACGAGGCGGCCGAGCGGCTCAAAGAGGTCCTCGATCTCGATCCGCATTACGCCCAGGCCCATTATCGATTGGGTCTGGTTCAAATTCAGCAGCATCGCTACCCGGACGCAATCGCCTCGTTTAAGCGAGGAATTGATTTGGGGGCGTTTTATCCCCAGGCCGCGAGCGCACTGGCGTTCGCCTACGCGGTGTCAGGGAATCGGGCCGGTGCGATGAGGATCCTGAATGATTTGAAGCGGCGGTCGGCTACCGAGCTGGTGCCACCGATTCACATCGCCATCGTATACTCCGGTCTGGGCGATGTGACGCGAGGGATCGAGTGGCTCAACCGGGGGATCGACCAGCGCGACAATTACATTCCGGAGAACTTCTTCCAGCCGCTAATGGATCCGCTCCGGAAGGATCCGAGGTTTCGAGAGGTCGAGCGAAGGATGGGATTGGGGAGGTGAGGCGGTAGGCGGTACGGCGGTACGGCGGTAAGGCGGACGGGGGGACGGGGGGACGATATGGAGTAGTCTGAGAGGTGGCAATGAGAGTTTTCCTTGGACGTCGTGGAGGACTACAGCTTGCGGTCGCAGCTGGCCTGGCGCTACCCACGACGCTCCTCTCGCAAGAGCACGATCATGCTCACCATGTCGGCCGATTGGGACGGGTGGCCTTTCCCGTTTCCTGCAATCCGGTAGCGCAGCGGCGGTTCGAGCACGCGATGGCGGTGCTCCACTCCTTCTGGTGGGAGGAGGGCTACCGCGCCTTCGGCGACGTCCTGGCTGCCGACTCCACCTGCACCATGGCGTACTGGGGTATCGCGCTCAACGCCTGGGGCAACCCCTTCGCCGGTGGACCCAACGGTGATGCGGTGACCAAGGGCGCCGAGGCAGCGGCGCGGGCTGCAGCGATGCCGGTCCGGACTGCGCGGGAACGCGGGTTCCTCGCAGCAGCCGCTGCGCTGTATCGCCATCCGGACTCGACATCGAACTCGGCGCGGCTTCAGGCGTATGCCGACACCATGGGACGGGTCTATCGGCAGTACCCCAAGGACGTCGAGGTCGCGATCTACTACGCCCTGAGCCAGCTGGCCACGGCCCCGAAGACCGATACCACGTTCTCCCAGCAGCGTCGGGCAATCGCGATCCTGGATCCGCTCTTCGCCCGATACCCCAATCATCCCGGTCTCGCCCATTACGTCATCCACGCCACCGATAGCCACCGGTTGGCCCGGCTGGGTTTGAACGCGGCCCGGCGCTACGCCCGGATCGCGCCGGCGGCGCCGCACGCGCAGCACATGCCCTCCCACATCTTCGTCCGGCTGGGACTGTGGGACGAGACCGTCGCCTCGAACTGGAAATCGTATCGGGCCGGCGCCGGCTACGCCCGGGAGCGGGGGATCCCGGGTGCGCCGGAAGAGTTGCACGCGCTGGATTACGCAGTATACGGCTATCTGCAGCGAGGCGAGGATTCGGCCGCGCGGGCGGCGGTGCAGGAGGCGAGCCGGGTCAACACCACCTCCCGTGCGCTAGTGGCGTCGTACAACCGCACTGCGATGGCGGCGAGAGTGCCGCTCGAGCGGGGCGACTGGCCGGCAGCGGCGGTGTTTCCCCCACCTCCCGATTCACTGGCTCCGATCGCGACCGCGTTGGCCCGTTTCACTCGTGCGCTCGGCAGCGCCCGGAGTGGCCGAGCGGAGGCGGCGACGCCCGAGATCAGGGCACTGGATACGATCGCAACAGCGCTGGACGCCAAAGGCGAGACCTACTGGGCCCGCATCGTCCGCATCAAGCGTGATGCGGCGGAGAGCTGGGTTCGTCTCGCAGCAGGGGACACGACCGGCGCGTTGTCGCTGGCCCGAGCGGCAGCCGATTCCGAGGAGGTCACCGACAAACACCCGGTGACTCCGGCCGAGCTGCTGCCGGCGCGGGAGCTGGAGGGTGACATGCTGCTGATTGCGAGGCGTTACTCCGAGGCTCGCGCTGCGTATCAAGCGACGCTGGCGCGGGAGCGGAACCGGGCGCGAAGCCTGTTTGGGTTGGCGCGAGCAGCCGAGCTGGCCGGCGATCGTCGAGCCGCCGCGGCGGGGTACCGGGAGTTTCTCCAGCTGATGGCGAAGTCGGATGGGGACAGGCAAGAGGTGGCGGTGGCGAGAAAGGCGGTAGGGCGGTAAGGCGGACGGGTGAACGGTGGACGGTGGACGGTGGACGGTAAAGCGGTAGAAGAAGCAGCGGTCGCGCGCAAAGCGCATTCACCCGTCATCCGTCCATCCGTCCATCCGTCCACCCGTCTGTTCGTCCCCCCGTCCATCCGTCCGCCCATGTTCCTACCGCCGCTTCACGATCGCCTCTCCGCGTGTTCTCGCCGCGATTCGGGTCTCGGCCGTGGCCCAACCGGCGTCGAAGGGATGGCCGGCCTCGTCGATATCGATCACCAACGGTGCATGGTCCGACGGGATCGGCTTCCCTTTCCGGGCCTCGCGATCGATCTCCGCCCACACGGTTCGGCCGGCCAGCGGACGGGTCACCAGCAGGTGATCGATCCGCATGCCGAGATTCTTGTGGAAGTTCCCGGCCCGATAGTCCCACCAGGTGTAGCGGCCGGTCTCGGGATGATGCAGGCGATAGGCATCCACCAGGCCCCATTCACACAGCCGCTGAAACGCGTCCCGCTCCCGGGGTGAGACGTGAGTCCCACCATGGCAGGCCCTCGGATCCCACACATCCCTGTCTTCGGGAGCCAGATTGAAATCACCGCCCAGCACGAGCGGCTCGGCCGGGTCGGCCGCTCGCTCGAGCCATTGGGCCAGCCGTTCATACCAGAGCAGCTTGGCCTGGTAGAAGGGAGAGTTCACCACTCTTCCGTTCGGGGCATACAGCGAGACGACCCGAACACCTCCGCAGGTCGCGGCGATCATCCGGGCTTCGGCCAGAGGCTCGTCGTCGCCCACGTCGGAGGTCCGGGCCGGCTGCAGCGGCTCGCCGAAGTTGGTCACCACATCGGCAATCCCGACTCGGCTCGCGATGGCGACGCCGTTCCATTGTCCCTCGCCGTGGTGCGCCAGCTCGTAGCCCACGGCGGAAAACTCGGCGACCGGCGCCGCAGCGTCGGTCAGCTTGGTCTCCTGCATCAGCAGCACGTCGGGTCGCGCGCGGTCGAGCCACCAGGTGACCTTCTCGAGGCGGGCTTTGAGCGAGTTCACGTTCCAGGTCGCGATGCGCATAGGTTGAAAAATAAGGCGGGAGGGTGGACGGGTGGACGGGGCGGTACGGCGGTACGGCGGTAAGGCGGTACGGCGGTACGGCGGTACGGCGGTAAAGCCTGCCCCGAGCCAT
>JADMIO010826456.1_pt1 | contig 18928 bp, 14 predicted proteins | sample 8958161 | NCBI WGS metagenome assembly JADMIO01 (sample SAMN16585339, study PRJNA669376) | soil metagenome | isolation source: Crop rotation soil | place: USA: Cullars Rotation, Alabama | collected 2011 | reverse complement strand
CAACTTGTCCACGTGGAATTCTAAGCTTAGGATCCCAATGTGCTGGAAAGCATGCGCCCATCGAACACGAAGTTGCGGCCCTTGAAGCGGCTCGACATCCCCGTCCGCTTCACTTGATGCGCGTAGTCGATGATGCCGCCGTGCAGCTGGCCGACGTTCTGGAAGCCGTGATGTTTCAGCCAGGCACTGGCCTTCTCGCAGCGGATCCCGCCGGTGCAGTAGAGGATCACCGGCTCGTCCTGCCTGCCCTCCAGTTCATCCAGCACTTCGTCCAGTGCCCCGCGAAAGGTGTCCGCCTTCGGCAGGTAGGCGCCTTCGAAATGACCGATCGCGCTCTCGTAGTTGTTCCGCATGTCCACCACCACCGCACCTCCTTCCATGGCCTGGTGGAAATCGCTCGCGTCCAGATGCCGACCGACGTTGGTGGTGTCGAAGGCGTTGTCGGCCAGATCATCGGCCACCAACTTCTTCTTCACCTTGATCGCGAGCTTGAGGAAGGAGGGGCCCTCATCCTCGACGGCGATCTTCCAGGGGATCCCGCGAAATGCTTCGCGTTCGTTCAGGGCGTTCCGGAAACGATGCAGGTTCTCCGTAGGCAGGCTGACCTGTGCGTTGATCCCTTCTGGAGCGAGGTAGATGCGTCCGAGGATGCCCAAGGCTTCCCATGCTTCGTAGATCTCGTGGCGCAGGGCCTCCACGTTCTCCAACCGCACATACCTGTAGAACGAAAGGGTGGTGCGCTCCACGCCTTCGTGCTCCAAGCGGGCCCGGAGAATGTCCGGCCGATGCAGGTTACGGAGGCGGTGGGTATCCATGGAAGGGCACTGGCGCCGCTGGCGCCAGCAGTGCCGCGAAGATACTGGGAGGTCACGGGAAGGCTGTCAGCCAGAAGGGCCGCGAGCCTTCCGGAAGGTCGCATCGTCTTTTAGGGTGATATCCGGTCTGGAACAGTGTCCGTCAGGCTGCTTTCTGCGCCCTCGGCGTCTTTCCACAAACACCCCGAACATGAAGCTCACGTACGCCACGCTGCTCGTCCTCTGCTCGAGCTTCCTGACCACCAACGCCGTTCACGCCCAGCCCGGCACGCTGGATCCCTCGTTCGGGACTGGTGGCATTGTGACCACCGACTTCGCTCTCGGAGGGGAGGATCAAGCCGAGGCGATGGCGCTTCAACCCGATGGCCGGATCGTGCTGGTGGGCTGGGTCGGCGATGCCCTGGCGAGTGTTTTCGCCGTGGCGCGCTACAACCCTGACGGCACCCTGGACACCTCTTTTGACGGCGATGGGAAGCTGACGACCTCGATCAACGGCATCGACTTCGCCCGTGGCGTGGCGATACAAGCGGATGGCAAGATCGTGGTGGTCGGTTACACCACGTCCATGGGCTCACAGGACTTCGTGGTGGTGCGCTACAATGTGGATGGCACCCTGGACAATACGTTCAGCGGTGATGGCATCGAGGTGACCTCCGTGGGTTTGGACGAATGGGCCTACGGTGTCGCGCTCCAACCCGATGGGAAGATCCTGGCGGTCGGTGCGGCCTATACCCCGACCGCGCTCGATTTCGCCCTCGTGCGCTTCAATACCGATGGAAGCCTGGATACCACCTTCAGCGGTGATGGCAAGGTGACCGCCGACTTCGCAGGGGCTGCGGATCAGGCACACCTCGTGCGCGTGCAGCCCGACGGCAGGATCGTGGTTTGTGGCGGCACACAGATCGGTATGAATTGGGATTTCGGTGCTGCCCGTTTCAACACCGACGGAACCCCGGATCTTTCGTTCGACGGTGACGGAAGGGTGTCCACTTCGATCGGTGCCGATTACGACTTCGCCATTGCCGGAGGGATCCAGGCGGATGGTCGGATCATCGCGGCCTCAACCTCCTTGAACAGCGGGGGTGGGAGCGACTACGACTATGCCTTGGTGCGATACAATACCGATGGATCGCTGGATGGCACTTTTGATGGGGATGGCAAGGTGACAACGTCCATTGGCACTTACTGGGATGAAGGCCGCGGATTGGCGGTACAGCCCGATGGCCGGATCCTCTTGGCCGGCTTTTCCCTCGGCGAGGGCATTTCGCTCGTCCGTTACAACACGGACGGAACCCTCGACAGCGACTTCGACACGGATGGCAGGGTGACCACCAGCATCGGCGGCATCAGCGATAAGGGTACATGCATCGCGCTGCAATCGAATGGTAAGATCCTTGTGGGCGGGCTCGCATACGTGGGCGGCAGTGTCGATTTCGCATTGGTGCGTTACGGCAAGACCTTGGAGAACAGCGTGGATGAGCACGCGTTGGTGAGCGAGGCTATGGTGCTGTACCCTGATCCCACCTCCGATTTCGCAACCCTCTGTTACACCCTGTCCAGCGCAACGGCGCTGTCCCTCGACATCGTGGATGCGACCGGCCGGAACGTGCGCACGATGTTCTCCAATGGAACGCTTGCAGCAGGCAAGCAGAAGCAGGTGCTGGACCTGTCCGATCTTGCACCGGGCAACTACGTGCTGGTGTTGAGCAATGGCAGGCAGAGCGCCACTGTGAAATGCGTGAAGGAGTAGAGGCTAAAGACCCACGACTGTCAGCGGGACAGTACACCTTGCTCCCTCCGGACGGATCCTGGATCAGGATCGTGAGGATCTTCAAGCGTTGATGCCTCGACACGACCCGCGACTTGTCCGGACTTCAGCCAGGGGTGTATGCGCTCGTTCTGTCTGTTCCGAACGGAAGAACGACTGCGCGCGTGCTGAAGGAGTAGTGCTGGTGGATGTCGTGCGCTGCTATCCCGGGACATAGTTTTGGGCGCATGACGAAGAAGATCCTTGTCATCGGCTCCAGCGGCCAGATCGGTACCGAACTCGTCGAAGGCCTGCGCGCGCGCTTCGGCGCGGAGAACGTGGTGGCCTCCGATATCAAGGAGCCCCAGGTGAAGCAGGACGGCCCCTTCGCCATGGTGGATGCCATGGATCGGCGCGGCATCGAGCGGATCATCGACAAGCACGGCATCGATGAGGTCTACCTCCTGGCCGCGTTGTTGAGCGCAACGGCGGAGAAGGACCCCGCTTTCGCGTGGAAACTGAACATGGAAAGCCTGCTCATCATCCTTGAGCTGGCGCGCGAAGGCAGATTGAAGAAGGTATACTGGCCCAGCAGCATCGCGGTCTTCGGTCCGACCACCCCCAAGGACATGACCCCGCAGCGCACGGTAACAGAGCCGACGACGGTGTACGGCATCAGCAAGCTGGCCGGCGAAGGCTGGTGCCAGTACTACCACCAGCGTTACGGCGTGGATGTTCGCAGCATCCGCTATCCCGGCCTCATCGGTTGGAAGAGCGCACCGGGTGGCGGTACCACCGACTATGCCGTGCACATCTTCCACGAGGCCATCAAGCTCGGGGCGTACACCAGTTTCCTCGGACCGAAGAGCACCTTGCCGATGATGTACATGCCCGACGCCATCCGGGCAACGATCGATCTGATGGAGGCGCCGGCATCGACCATCAAGGTGCGCACCAGCTACAACCTGGCCGGCATGAGCTTCGATCCGGAGCAGATCGCCGCGGAGGTCACCCGGCATGTGCCGGGCTTCAAAATGGGTTACGCACCGGATCAACGGCAGGCGTACGCGGATAGCTGGCCCCGCAGCATCGATGACAGTGCCGCCCGCGAAGACTGGGGCTGGAAGCCGGAGTACGACCTGCGCGCCATGGTGGATGACATGATGGTCAATCTCCGGAAGACCGTGCTGCGTCCCGCCTGATCCATCATACGGAGCTCCTTGTTATCCATCCCCACGGCAACATCCGCCCGTCTCCCCTCGTATCGCGGGCCGAAAGGCCCGATGGCCCTCCTGTCATGCAACGCTTCGGCACCTCCCTCCTCGGCAGCATAGCCCTCGTCCTGCTTTTCGCCGGGCCATGCTCTTTCGCGCAGGCCTCCGCACCTCTCCAGCAGGACACCATCAACCAGGTGGACCCCCAGGGGCGAAAGGATGGCTACTGGCGCATTGAGGCTCCGAAGGCCGACAAGCCGGGCTATTCGGATGGTCAACTCATCGAAGAGGGCCGCTACAGCGCTGGTAAGCGTGCCGGGACCTGGAAGCGGTACTGGCCGAACGGCAAGGTGATGAGCGAGGTGAACTACAAGTCCGGTCTTCCTCGCGGCGAGTACCGCATCTATTATCCCAACGGCCGGGTGGAGGAACAGGGCACCTGGGACCTGGACCGTAACACCGGCAGTTTCAAGCGCTGGCATCCGAACGGCAAGCCCGCACAGGAGTTCCTCTTCGATCAATACGGCCTACGCGACGGTGTACAGCGCTACTTCCATGAGAACGGGCAGCTGGCCGTTGAAGTGGCGATCAAGCAGGGCCGCGAGACCGGCACTTTGAAACGCTACTTCGCCAACGGAGAACTCGAGGAGACCGCCAGTTTCAACAATGGGGAACTGGACGAGGGCAGCAGGAAGACCTACGTGCCCCGCCAACCCGTGGTGGAGCCGGCGCCAAAGGCGGACGCGAAAGCAGCACCTGTCGTAGGCACGGATGAAACGACCAATGCGGTCCGCTTCCGGGAGAACGGCTTCAATACCCTTTACGACAAGCAGCTGCGCATCAGCCAGACCGGCGAATTCAAGGCGGGCCGTCTGTACGATGGCCGCATCTATCGCTACGGAGGCAATGGCGTCCTGGTGCGCATCGAGGTATACATCGGGGGTCGCTACGCAGGCGATGCCCCCATCACCGAGGAAGACCTGAACTGAGCGGGGAGCTTCATGGCCACCCGCTACTTTCGCGGGCCATGTCGCAGTTGAAGAAGGGCCCGCTGTTCCTCACGAACACGCTGACGCGCAAAAAAGAGGAGTTCGTACCGCAGTCGCCACCGCATGTCGGTCTTTACGTCTGCGGCCCCACGGTGTACAGCGACGCGCATCTGGGCAACGTGCGCAGCTTCACCACCTTCGACGTCCTCAGCCGCTGGCTTGCGCACCTGGGTTACAAAGTGCGCTACGTGCGCAACATCACCGATGTGGGCCACTTGGTGGACGACATCGACGAGGGCGAAGACAAGATCGCGAAGCGCGCACGGCTGGAACGCCTGGAGCCGATGGAGATCGTGCAGAAGTACACCAACGGCTTCCACGATGTGATGCGCTTGTTCAACAACCGGCCACCGAGCATCGAGCCGACCGCCACCGGCCATATCATCGAGCAGATCGCCATGACGCAGCGGATCATCGAGAACGGCTATGCCTACGTGGTGAACGGCAGTGTGTACTTCGACGTGCCCGCCTACTCAAAGACCCATCCATATGGTCAGCTCAGCGGCCGCAACACCGACGACCTGATCAGCAACACGCGGGATACCGAAGGCATGGGCGAGAAACGCAGTCCGCTCGACTTCGCCCTTTGGAAGAAGGCCGAGAGCGTTCACCTGATGAAATGGCCCAGTCCCTGGGGCGAGGGCTTCCCAGGCTGGCATCTGGAGTGCAGCGTGATGAGCACCAAGTATCTGGGGCAGACCTTCGACATCCACGGCGGCGGCATGGACCTGAAGTTCCCCCACCACGAATGCGAGATCGCCCAGAGCGTGGCCGCGGACGGCGCCGCCCCGGTGCGCTTCTGGGTGCATGGCAACATGCTCACCGTGAACGGGAGGAAGATGGCGAAGAGCGAAGGCAACGGGTTCACACCCGAAGAACTGATCACCGGTGACCACAAGCTGCTCGAGCGGGGCTACTCGCCGATGACGGTGCGCTTCTTCATGCTCCAGAGCCATTACGCCGGCACGCTCGATTTCAGCAATGAGGCCCTCCAGGCCGCTGAGAAGGGGTTCGAGAAGATGGTCGCCGCGATCGGCACCCTGGACAAGCTGAAAGCCGGTACCAAGGATGACATGGACGTGCTCGCGCTCGAGCAGGCGTGCTACGATGCCATGAACGATGACCTGAACGCACCGATGTTGATCGCACAGCTCTTCGATGGTGTGCGCATGATCAACAGTGTGAATGACGGGAAGGCCCAACTCACCCAGACATCCATCGACCGGTTGAAGGGGATCTATCGCAGCTTCTTCTTCGAGGTGCTCGGCTTGAAGGTGGAGCAGGCTCCGGCCACCGGTGGAAAGACCGATGACCTGGTGCGGTTGCTCGTCGCCTTGCGTGCGGACGCCAAGGCCAACAAGGACTTCGCATTGGGGGATCGCATCCGCGACCAGCTGGCGGGCATCGGCATCGTGATCAAGGATACCAAGGACGGCACCACATGGGACCTGAACTGAGGCGGAGGGGTGCGTTGCGCTGGGTGGCGTTGAGCTTGGTCGCCATCATGCTCGGCGTGTTCCTGCTCAAGTCGTGTGCGCCGGAAGGGACGGACAAGGGTGGACAGGTCAAACCGCCGCCGGCACTTCCTCCAGCCCCACAATTCGATCCCGATAGCGCTTTCGCTTTCGTGAAGGCGCAGGTCGACTTCGGGCCGCGTGTGCCCGGAAGCCCGGCTCACAAGGCGTGCGCTGACTGGATGGTGTCGAGCTTGAAGAAGTTCGGCGCCGACACGGTTTACGAGCAGACCGGCTCTGTCACCGTGTTCACCGGTCAGAAGGTGCCATTGCGCAACATCATCGCCAGTTTCGAGAAAGACCGCAAGGACCGCATCCTGCTCATGGCACACTATGACACACGACCGTTCGCCGACAAGGACAAGGACCCCAAGCATAGCGCGGAGCCGATCCTGGGTGCGAACGATGGTGGGAGCGGGGTGGGGATCCTGCTGGAGATCGCTCGACAGCTCGGGAAGGATCCCGCCACACTCGGAGTGGACCTGTTCTTCACCGATGTGGAGGACTACGGCCAGCCCAGCAGCGGAATGACCATGAGCGAGACCACCGATACCTGGTGCCTGGGCGCCCAGTATTGGGCGAAGAACCCGCACACGCCGGATTACACGGCCCGTTTCGGGATCCTGCTGGACATGTGCGGTGCGCGGGATGCACGGTTCTTCAAGGAGGCCAACAGCCTGCAATTCGCCGGGTCCGTATTGAACAAGGTCTGGAAGACCGGCGCTGCGCTCGGATACAGCGACCGCTTCGTGAACGACGTGAAGTACTTCGTCGGCGTGGACGACCACGTATGGGTCTACCAGGGGCGCAAGATCCCGACCATCGACATCATCGAGTACAACGAAGGGACACAGGCTTTCCATCCCAGCTGGCATACGCATGCCGACAACCTGGACGTGATCGATCCGTCCACGCTGAAGGTGGTCGGCCAGACGGTGATGGAGGTGGTGTGGAAGGAGCGCTAGCGCGATAGACCGGGCCGGGTGTGCCCTTGCACCATGAAGTGAAGCTGATGGCCCGCATCATCCTGCCGCCGCTGCACCGCACGATCGGGTGGTTGCTGCGCGCGACCGCGATCGTCCTTCCGCTCTCGGTGAAGCTGTATTCACCCATACCGGACCTGGAGGTCATCTTCCCCGCCGAGCCGTTGATCGGCTCGGCGGTGCTCCTGATCATCGCTGAGTTCATCTTCCAGCGCGGACGTCTCTCCTTGGACGGCGCGTTCTTGAAGCACCCCATCACGCTGGGGATCCTTGGCTATCTCATGGCCAGCCTCATCTCCGCGGCGGCGTCCACCATGCCCATGGTATCCGTCAAGGCCATCCTGGTAAGGGTCAGTTACCTGGTCGCCTTCTATTTTATCATCGGCATCCGTAGGACCGCGTCGACACCGGAGCCGGCCGGGCTGCTCAGGTTCTACGCGATCGCTTTCCTTCCGGTGGTATTGTACAGTTTCGCGAACCAGGTCGGTGTGGGGCTCGATCGTGCCGGAGCCGGTTTCGTCTCGTTCCCCTTCTACACGGACCATACGATCTATGCTGCGGCGATGACCTTCGTGCTCTTCCAGTTCGCCGCTGCTGCCGTCCACGCGCGCAAAGAACCTGATGCACTGGGCAAGACGATCTTCTTCTTCCTGATCACGTTCGTTCTGGCAGATGTGCTGTACTTCTCCTTTTGCAGGGCTGCCTGGGTCAGTGTGGTGCTGGCAAGTCCCCTCCTTCTCGCATTGCTACCGCGAAGGCTGGCATTACGGATCGCAACGGTCGCTGCAATGCTGCTGATCGGGGGAGGTCTCGTCTGGGGTGACAGGATCGTGAAGAGCTCAGTGGATGCGAACGCCTATGGCTCCGGGGCGCGGGAGAACCTGCTCTCACTGACCAACACCGTCACGGACCCAAGCAACATGGAGCGGATCAACCGCTGGAGCTGTGCCTGGCGGATGTTCCGCGACAGGCCGATGCTGGGATCCGGTCCGGGCACCTACCAGTTCCAATACATCGATTATCAATTGCCCGAAGAGATCAGCCCGCTCAGCATCGTGGGTGCCGTTGATCCCGGCTTGATCACCCGTTCGGTCACCATCTCAAAGAAGCTCTACGTCCGCAGCAACCCACAAGTGCATCAGTACAGCGGGGGTACTGCTCATTCAGAATACCTCCTGGCCCTTTCCGAGTCCGGAGCCTTCGCGTGCGCTGCGCTGACCATGGTGGTGATCCTCTCGATCTGGAAAGGGGTCAGGCTGATGTCGAAGGTCGGTGATCCTCATGGACGCAGCCTTGCAGCAGCTGCCACATTGGGGCTGGCAGCCTACGCCGTCCATGCAGTGTTCAACAACTACCTGGACGACTGCAAGGTGGCGTTCCTGTTCTGGACGTCGATCGCGCTGATCGTCAAGATGGACCTGGAACGCAGCCGATCGGACCGGTCACCTTACGGAGCTGCTGGTTAAGGCTGCACCGGTGCGACGACCGGCTCCTTGAAATACTCGATCAGCTCATGTCCGTGCTTGAACCAGAGGATCAACCCCGAGCAGGTCAGGACCAGGGCGATGAGCATGCCGCTGCAGATCGCACCCAGTGTCTTGAGCCAGGGGATCGTTCGCATATCCTCCATGCCGCGTTGGATCAACGTGACGTTCGGGAGGTTCTCCTTCTGCAAGAGCTCCGTGGAGATCTCCAGTTCTTTCCCTAGCTCCAACAGCCGTTGGTTGGCCGAGGTCACATGGCTGAGCATATCGGCCAGTCGCAGGTCCAAGACTTCCCGGGCAGCACCATTATCGCCCTTGAGGTTGCCCCCCGTTTCTGTTTTCAAGCGGGCCGCCAGGTCCATGAGGCCGGCGACCTGTTGACCGGCTTGCTGTTCAGTGGCCTGGATCACCTGGCGGTAGAACGCAGCCACCCGTTGTGAATAGGCCAGCGCGTGCCGTTCGGTCATTGCCTGCAGTTCGATGAACATGTTGTTGGCCAGCAAGGCCGCATAGGATCGATCCCGGTCATTCACCGTGATGGACATGGCGTTCGGATCCATGACATGCACGGTGATGTTGTCCGCCAGTTCACCGCACATGCGCTCATGATAGAGCGGTTGCAGGGTATCGATGTCGTAGTGCGTGTAGAGCTCGAAGGTCTTGATGAGGTGCTCCAACATCTCCGTGGAGGTGGCCACGTATTGCAGATGATCCAGCCGCGGTGAACGATCAGGGATCGTCGCACTGCCATCGCTGCTCCTACCTGAGGTTTCCACCATGTACAGGATGACGGTCGATCCGTACAGAACGGGTTTTGTGACATAGAAGAGGGCGATGGTTCCTCCGGTCAGCAGCACGACAAGACCGATCCAGTAGCGCGCGGCCAGTAACCGGCCCATCAACGACCCCTGGGAGGGGCGTGACCCGGTGCCATTCGAGATCCCGTTGCCATCGGCGTGGGTCGGTTCGAACGTTCCTATTTCCGTGGCCGGGGGTGTACTCTGCTGCATGGGCGGGGAGGTGGCGAGTGAGCCACCCAATGGACGTAAGAAGGGGGAGGTGGTTGCATCCCAATGTAGCATTCCAGTGAGGATGACGACGGTGATGCGGTACCGGACGCTGTTCGGGGCCGTGCCGATCGGTCCCGATCCGACCAAGACCCGATTACTTTGCCTCCATGGCTGAACCTGAGGACAAGCGCCTTTTTCTCCTGGATGCGTACGCATTGATCTATCGTGCGTACTTCAGTTTCATCCGCGCACCGAGGGTGAACAGCAAGGGCTTCAACACGAGCGCCGCGTTCGGCTTCACCACCACGTTGCTCGATCTGATCAAGCGGGAAAAGCCCACGCACATCGCGGTGGTGTTCGACACCGCCGCCCCCACGGAACGCCACGAAACGCTGCTGGATTACAAGGCCAACCGCGAGGAGATGCCGGATGACATCCGGAGCAATGTGCCGTACATCCGGCGCATCATCGAGGCCATGAACATCCCCGTCCTGGAGAGCGATGGATACGAGGCCGACGATGTGATCGGCACATTGGCGAAGAAGGCCGAGGCCGAAGGCTACACCACCTTCATGGTCACCCCGGACAAGGATTTCGGCCAGCTCGTCACCGACCGGATCATCATGTACAAACCGGGCCGTGGCGGTGATCCACCCGAGAAACTGGGCCCGGCTGAGATCTGCGCGCGCTGGGGATTGCAGACCACCGACCAGGTCAAGGACATCCTCGGCCTCATGGGCGATGCGGTGGACAATATCCCCGGGATACCGGGCATCGGCGAGAAGACCGCGACGAAGCTGGTACAGCAGTTCGGAAGCCTCGAAGGAGTGATCGAGAACGCGGGCAAATTGAAGGGGAAACAGCAGGAGAACGTGATCGCGTTCGCCGAGCAGGGGCGGATGAGCAAGATGCTGGCAACGATCAACATCAATGCCCCGGTCGAACTGGACCACGACGCATTGCACCTGGACCCGCCGGACAAGGACAAGGTGCTCGAGGTCTTCAGTGAACTGGAGTTCAAGAACCTGACCAGCCGCGTCCTCGGAGGTGAAGCGCCTGCACCGGAGAACGGTGCGCAGAAGTCGGCCGCTCCAGCGCGCACGCAGCAAGTCGACCTGTTCGGGACTTCGGTGGATGCCGAGGGCAATGTCGAACTGAAGGAGTTCGCCAACATCGATACGGTCAAGCACCGCTACCTGCTGGAGGACACGAACGAGAAGATGTACATGCTCGCGGCCCAATTGAAGAAACAGCCGCGGTTCTGCTTCGACACCGAGACCACCGGGACGGATGAGCGCACCGCGGAGTTGGTCGGGCTCGCGTTCAGCTTCAAGGCGAACGAGGGTTATTACGTGCCTGTGCCGGCGGACCGCGCCGAAGCGCAACGCATCGTGGACATCTTCAAGCCGATGCTGGAGAACGAGACCATCGGCAAGGTGGCACAGAACGCCAAGTACGACATCCGCGTGCTGGCCAACTACGGCGTTGAGGTGAAGGGCCCGCTCTTCGACACGATGGTGGCGCACTACCTGCTGAAGCCGGATCAGCAGAAGCACGGCATGGACTATCTCAGCGAGGTGTACCTCGGTTACCGTCCGGTGAGCATCGAAACGCTGATCGGGCCGAAGGAGCGGGGCAAGACGCAGAAGAGCATGCGCGATGCCGATGTGAACGCAGTGAAGGAATACAGCGCCGAGGATGCCGACATCACCTGGCAGCTGGCGGAGAAGTTCGCGCCGCTGCTGGAGCAGGATGAAGTGACCCGGCTGTTCGACGAGGTGGAGATGCCATTGGTGGGGGTGCTCGCCGAAATGGAGACCGAGGGCATCCGTATCGACATACCGGCCCTGAAGCAGTTCAGCGAGGAACTGGGAGCGGACATCCTGAAGCTCCAGGACGAGATCCACCAGGCCTGCGGTGTGAACTTCAATATCGACAGCCCGAAGCAACTGGGCGATGTGCTCTTCGAAACGCTGAAGCTCGGTGGGGACAAGGTGAAGAAGACGGCGAAGACTGGACAGTACCAGACGAGCGAGGACATCCTCCAGGAATTGAGCCATGCGCACCCTTCCATCCCGCTCATCCTTGATTATCGGAGCCTCCGCAAGCTGAAAGGCACCTACGTGGATACTCTGCCGGAGGCCGCGGACCAGAACACGCATCGCGTCCATACGAGCTACCTCCAAACGGTGGCCGCCACGGGGCGCCTGGCCAGCAACGATCCCAACCTGCAGAACATCCCCATCCGCACCGAGAAGGGAAGGGAGATCCGGAAGGCCTTCGTGCCCCGCGACGGGGACCATCAGCTCTTGAGCGCCGACTACAGCCAGATCGAGCTGCGCATCATCGCGCACATGAGCGGCGACCACAACATGCAGGAGGCCTTCAGGCAGGGGCTCGATATCCACGCCGCCACGGCGGCCAAGGTCTTCAATGTCGACATCGCCGCGGTGTCGCGTGAGCAGCGCAGCAAGGCGAAGGCCGTCAACTTCGGCATCGCCTACGGACAGGGAGCCTTCGGTCTGGCGCAGAACCTGGGGATCCCGCGGGCCGAGGCCAAGACCATCATCGACGACTACTTCGCGCAGTTCCCGGGCGTGCGGAACTACATGGACGAGATGATCACGTTCTGCCGGGCCAACGGCTACATAAAGACCCTCATGGGACGCCGGCGGTACCTGCCCGACATCACGAGCCCGAACAACACCGTCCGGTCGCATGCGGAGCGCATCGCCATCAATGCACCCATGCAGGGCACCGCGGCTGACATCATCAAGGTGGCCATGGTGGGCATTCACCGCGATCTGAAACAGCGCCGGTTGAAGAGCAAGCTGTTGTTACAGGTGCATGACGAACTGGTGTTTGACGCACACCACAGCGAGGCCGATGAACTGAAGGAGCTTGTGCGCCAGCGCATGGAGGGTGCCATGGATCTGGCCGTGCCGCTCGTTGTTGACATGGCGCTGGGGAAAAACTGGCTGGAGGCGCACTGATCCCCCCCTGTGCGTACGGATCTTTAGGCCCGTTCCCACGATCGACCCAACATGCTAATGCGACACCCGTCCGTCCTGCTCATGGCAGTGGCGCTGCTGGCTTCGTGCGGCGGTGACCCCCCTGCACAGGACCAGTTGGATACCCACGCTACCGACTCCGTGGAGGCCGCGCTCCGTCAGAAGAAGACCAAGAGCATCTTCTATAACATCCCCAGCCCCATGGAAACGGCGACCCTGCTGAAGGACGCCGGTGCGGAGTACGACAAGGACATCCTGAACGATGTGCTCAATGTCGACAAGTACACCGCCGCTAGCAAGCAGGCCATCAACCTGGGGATCTACGGTGCGGACCTGAGCTATGCCAGTGTGTTCAACAACACGCAGGAGAGCATGTTCTACACCAGCTGTGCGAAGAAGCTGGCCGACCGGCTGGGCGTGAGCAGTGCGTTCAACGACACCACCATCGAGCGCATGGAGGCGAACAGGAACGATCGGGATTCACTGCTGGATATCATCAGCCAGACATACTGGGACGTGGATGCCTACCTGAAGGACAACGGCCGTGACAACATCAGCGCCCTGATGATCGCCGGCGGCTGGGTCGAGGGATTGTTCATCGCCACACAGGTGAGCAAGGAGAACGTTCCTCCCGCATTGCGGCAACGGATCGCGGAGCAGAAGCTCAGCCTTGGTGACCTGCTCGAACTGTTGTCCACCTACGACCAGAGCGATGCGGCCCTTGCTGCCGCAACGGCCGACCTGAAGGCCATCAACGATCTCTACACGGGCATCGGCAGCGGTGGTGGCGCGACCGAGGTGAAACAGGAAGGAGGGGTGACCGTGATCGGAGGCGGCGGCCCCGCGGCCACACTGACCGACGAGCAACTGGCTGCGATCCGTGAGAAGGCAGCCGCCGTACGCAACAACTGGATCAACTGATGCACGCCATGACCATCGCCCGCATACTCGCAGCAACCGCCATGGCCGGTCTGCTGTCCCTTGGTGCCAGTGCGCAGTGCCGGAGCTTCGCCAAGAACAAGTGCATGCCCGATCTGGAGCCGTACAAGTTCAACGAGACGTTCAGCGCAGCACAGCTCGCTCCGGGAGAGGAGGCCGAAGTGAACCTGACGTTCTACAGCGGACAGGACTACCGTGTCATGGTCTGTACGCACCCGATCCTGGGCGAGGTGAACTGGAAGCTCGTGGATTCCGCCAACAAGATCATCTTCGAGAGCTTCGCTGATGATCCGAAACACACCTTCGATCTACGCGTGGAGAGCACCCAGCAGTTGAAGGTGCATGTCTGGGTTCCCGGTCAGAAGGCCGGGGACGGCATGGTCCACGTGGGCTGCGTGGCCATCATGCTCGGCTTCAAGGAACAGTAGGAGGAACTTAAATCTGCTCAGAAGCCCCGTGAACCGGGGTTTCTGCTTTTTTGACCGCGGGTGATCGCTCACTGGTCACTCCAGTACCACCGATCCCTTGCTTTCGAGATCGGTCTGCGCCGGAAAGGTGACCGTGAACCAGCCCGCCGCATCCTTCACGCCGATCACCGGCAATCGGGCGCGTCCCATTTCCAAGTGGTCCGCGTCGAACGCCTTCACCATCAAGGTGTCCTGCACATCGCGGGCGAAGATCAGATAGAGTTCCAGCTTGCTCGTGGCTGAGCCCTGGTCACTCGTGGTCGCGTGCGTCTGTCCGGTGCTGATGCCCAGCGCTTGTGGTCGCTCCCCCAGGACAACGCTGACAGCGAACGTCTCTTCGACGCCCTCCTTGGCCCCCTTGATGAACTCACCTGCCGTCTGTCCGGCGATCTCGCCGCCTTTATTGATGGCGTCCTTCACACCCTCCTTGGCGCGACCACATGCGCCGCATCCGCCCAGGACGAGCGTGAGCAGCAGCGCCGCCGGGATCCTCATCGCACCGTGAAGCGCACCGTGCTGGTCGTGCCAGCGCGTTCCATCCGGATGAAGTAGACACCGCTTTCAAGACCGGCCAGGGGAAGTGGGATGCGCTGGCGGCCGGCGCCGAGACCGCCTTGATGCACGGTGGAGATCACCCGCCCGAGCACATCGAGCATTTCGATCCGTGCCGTGGATGCATCGGAGCTGTTCACCACCAGGTCAGCCACGTCCTCCACCGGGTTCGGCACCACGGCAAGGCCGTTGCCTTCGAGCACTTCTTCGATGCCCACGGGTGCGCCGTTCAGGTTGATGTCATCGATGTAGAAGTTGTTACCGCCGCCGCTGGTGAACCAGAACTTCAGGCGGAAATCCTCCGTTAAAAAGGGACTGTTGATGTTCGTCACCTCGGCGTATTCCCAATCAGCGGGATCATCCGGGGTGAACTGGGAGCTTTGGTCCGCCACGGTAGGCAGCGTGGTGGCAGCCGTGAACTGCTTGCGCATGCTCCATGTCTCACCGCAGTTCGAACTCGCATAAACGCGCAGGGCATCGTCATTGTCCGCGTTCCGGCGAGCGAAGGCGTACCGGAAGCTGAGCGTGCAGATCGTAGCATCGCTCAGGTCAATGGTGGTCGTGACGAGTTCGTCCAGATCGCCGGCTTCGCTTCCGTAGTTGCGGAGGCGGACACTGTGCGTGCCGCTATAGCCGGCCGTCGTGAAGAGCTCGAAGGCCTCGTCACCATCGAGATCGTTCACCAACCACTCAGCCGGTGGTAGCGCGGTCAGATCGTCGAAGTTCTCGGTGAGCGGCGTGGGTTGACCGGGTGCGGGCAGGACAGTGACGTAGGCGCTCCTGGTCAGGGTCACGTCGTCGATCCCGTTGCTGGCGATGAGCGTGACGGCATGCTGTCCAGGGGTGTCATAGGTCACCACCGGGTTCTCATCCGTGCTGCTGGCCGGTGTTCCGCCGTCGAAGGTCCAGGCCCAGGAGGTGGCGCCATGGTAGCTCATGTCGTTGAAGGTGACCTGTCCGCCTGAGCACACCACGGTCATGTCCGAACTGAAGTCCGCGGCACAAAGCAGGTCGGTCCCGGTGGTTCCCGTCGCGGCAAGATTGCTCGGCTGCCAGAGCTCGTCGCGGTCCGCAGTGCTGCTGTTCAATGCGGCGAGCATCCGTGTTTTCTGGCCATTGGTGAACATCTTGCAGCAGTAGGAATACTCCATGTAGTTCTCGACGTTGTCGAGGAACGAGCCGCAGGTCGCGCCCGACAGCACGCAGGCGGTCCACCCTTGCGTGGGAGGCGTGTCGCTCACGTTGTCGCTCTCCCCACAGTTGCTGGCCAGGCCGGGTTCATTGGTGGGACCCCAGCAATGCCGCAGATTGATCCAATGTCCCACCTCGTGGGTGAGCACCCGGCTGTGCGATAGCGAACTGGTGCCGATGCTGCCGGTGTAGTCATGGAGGACCACGATGCCGTCGGCAGGCGCCGACCAGGGGGAGGAGACCGCACCCGGGGTCATGGTGTACCCCGCGGCGCCATCCGCACTGGCGGCCACCCAGATGTTCAGGTACATATCGCGCGGCCACTGGATCAGGTCCTTCATGTCCTGGGTGCCGTCATTGGTCAGCACGCTCTGGGTGCGGGTGATGCCGCTGGTGCAGTTCCCATCAGGATCCTTCTGGGCCAGACGGAAGGTGATGCCGACATCCGCCACGATGGGCAGGAACTCGCTCTGCACATCGTCCCAGTCGGTGTTCAGCTTGTTGTAGTCGTCGTTCAGGATCCGGACGGCATCCTTGACCTGCTCGTCGCTGATGTTCTCCGGGCCACCGTTGTGGATGATGTGGAAGACCACCGGCAGCACATAGTTCCCACCACCGCGCTCGGTATCGGAGTGGTTCGCGGTGAAGATGGCGGTCTCCATTTCCAATGCCGCGTCATTGGCCGCGATCTCGGCCAGCCTATCCGCCCTTCCCTGGTGCAGTGGAGCGAGCAGTTCCAGGTCGTTGGTGCGGCAGGTCATATGGTCGTCGAACCGGCCATCACCTTGGGCGGCAGCACCGATCGAAAGGCCGCCGAGGAAGAACACAGGAAGAGAGTAGCGCAACAGGGTCATGCTTGATGGAGCTTCAAAGGAAAGCCGTGCGAAAGTACCGGACCCAGCGCCAACCGCACGTCCCATTCCGGCCTTGCGCCCCAGATCCTTGGGTTCCAACGCAGACCGCACCCGGGCTGGTGCGCCGCTGCACGGCCCATCCTGACCGTTGGTTGCCGGAATTCAGCCCAAGGCCGCCTTCAGGTCGTCCACAAGATCCTGGGCATCCTCGACCCCGACGCTCAGGCGGATCAAGCTGTCGGCGAGCCCGTTCTTCATCCGCTCCTCACGGGGGATGCTGGCATGTGTCATGCTGGCGGGATGCCCGATCAGGCTTTCCACACCACCCAACGATTCGGCCAGTGCGAAAAGCTCCGTGCTGCTCAGGACCCGCATGGCATCCTGCATATGGTCCCCTTTCAAGGTGAAGCTCATCATCCCTCCGAACCCTCGCATCTGTCGCTTAGCGATGGCGTGGCCCGGGCTATCGACCAGGCCCGGCCAGTACACTCGATCCACCTTGGGATGTGCACGCAGGAACTCGGCCACGATGGCCCCGTTCTCGCAATGACGTTGCATACGCAAGTGGAGCGTCTTGATCCCACGCAGGACGAGGAAGCAATCCATGGGGCCCGGCGTGGCACCACTGCTGTTCTGCACATAGGCCAGGCGCTCGGCCAGCTCGGCATCTTTCACGATCAATGCGCCCATCACCACGTCGCTGTGCCCGGCCATGTACTTCGTCAGTGAATGCATCACGAGATCAGCACCGAGGTCCAGGGGGTTCTGGAGGTAGGGCGAAGCGAACGTGTTGTCAACGGCCAGCAGGCAGTTGTGTCTCTTGGCCAGTACAGCCATGGCGCTGATATCGATCACCCGCAGCAACGGGTTCGTGGGTGTTTCAACCCAGAGCAGCTTGGTGGCCGGGGTGATGTGCGGTTCAACCCGCGAAGCATCGCTCATGTCGATGAAGGTGAACTTCACACCGAACTCCTGGAAGATGCGGGTGAACAGGCGGTAGGTGCCACCATAGAGATCGTTCGTGCTCAGGACATGGTCGCCGGGCTTCAGCAGCTTGATCAATCCATCGATGGAAGCCATTCCCGTAGCGAAGCAGAGCCCGTGTGCGCCGTTCTCCAAGGCAGCCAGCGCGTTCTGCAACGCCGTGCGCGTCGGGTTGTGCGTTCGGCTGTATTCATAGCCGTCGTGGTCTCCGGGTCCGCGCTGGACGTAGGTGCTGGTCTGGTAAATGGGCGTCATGATCGCCCCGGTGCTGGGGTCGGGTGCTACGCCTGCATGGATCGCCTTGGTGCCGAAACGCATGGTCTATGAATGAGGCGCGAAAGTAGAAGGGCTATGCTCCCGGGCGATCAGCTGCGCTGCGCGGTCCTGCGCAACCAGCGGGGCAGGGTGAACACGCCGATGAAGAGATAGAGATAATAGGTGAGCAGCCGCCAGAGGATGGCGATCGCACCGATGAACGCGCTTGCCGGAAGAAGATCCCGGAAAAACCCAGCGAAGGCCATCTCGGCCACACCACTTCCGCCGGGTGTTGGGCTGATCAAGAGCACGACCCACATGACCAGTTGCCGCGTGTACAGCAGGAGCGGTTCCGAAACGGGATAGAACGCTGCCGCGATGAACACGATGACCAGGAACCGCGCGGCCCACGACAGGCAGGTGGTGATGAACGCGCTGCTCCAGAAGGAGAACGACCGCCCCCTCAGCTCCTTCGATGTCAGCATGAGATCATCCCCCGTCTTGAGCATCAAGGGGCGCCAGCGGCGCAGGAGCCGCCATTTGAAGCACCAAAGGAGCGCGTACTTGAAGGCGCGCGGACGGATCAGCACGGCGTACAGCACGCCCACCTTCATCAACGCCATGAGCACATAACCGGCCCAGAACAGCCACATGATGGGAACACCGCCGAACGCCTCATCCAGGTGCGGCGGGAAGAGGCGTTCGATGCCCACAAGGATGAACAGGACGGGTACGGCGATCAGGAAGAACAGCTCATCGAGCATGGCTGTCACCAGCACCACGGCCGTGCTGCGACCCAGGGTCACCCCTTCGCGGTTGATGATCAGGATCGCGAGGCTGGTCCCGCCGATCACAGCCG
>JADMIO010991055.1_pt1 | contig 18931 bp, 14 predicted proteins | sample 8958161 | NCBI WGS metagenome assembly JADMIO01 (sample SAMN16585339, study PRJNA669376) | soil metagenome | isolation source: Crop rotation soil | place: USA: Cullars Rotation, Alabama | collected 2011 | reverse complement strand
CGCCGCTTTGGGCGTGTTGGGCATGATCAACGCCAGCTCTTCCCCGCCATATCGCGCGGCCATATCAGTCGGACGCGCCACCGTTCTAAGCACCTGCCCCAGCACCTTGAGAACCTGATCCCCAATCGGATGCCCGAACTGATCGTTGACTTTTTTGAAGTGATCGACATCGATCATCAGCAGCGAAATCGGCCCGCCCGATGCGATGGCCGCGGCGAATTCCTGCGCCAGGTACTGATCGAAGCTGGCCCGGTTTCCCAACCCGGTCAGGCCATCGGTGGCCGCCTGCTCCTTGAGCTTGATGTTCTGCTTGGCCAGTTTCTCGGCCTGCTGCTGCGAACGAAGCGTCAGGTCCACCAGCGTCTCATTGGCGCGCTTCAGGATCGATTCAAAATTCGCCCCATCGCTGATGTTCACCTCAAACAGCGACGCCACTTCCTTCGTGCGCGTGCTGATCTCATTCATCATCGTGTCGCAATAGGCTTCGCTGATCTGGAATGTTTCCGCAAATGACTTTCGCACGAATGCAATCGTGTCGGCCACCTGCTCATCGACGAATACGTCGGCGCATCGCCCCGAAAGCCACACAACTTCGGCCAGCTTCTTCAGCGCTGGATCAGTGACGTCTTTGGGCTGATCATGATGCGCCATCGGCACCGACAGCACCGGCGGCAGCTTCCACTGCTCGGCCAGAATTCCCGATGCCTCGGCGTGCGTGATGCCAAAGCTCTTGCGCTCGATTTCAGCCAGCGCTTGATGGCTGCCCGCGCTGTCGCAGGCATTGCCATATTCCTCACCCAGCACCTGGTCGAGCACGAGCATGCCGATGTCCATCAGCAGCGCGCCCAGGAAACATTCTTCCTGCTGCACGATGTGCAGCTTGCTGGCCAGCAATCTCGCGGCCGTGGCCGCATAGACGCTTCGCCGCCAGTAATTGACGTGCTTGAAGCCCTTGGTTTTTGTCTTGGACAGATTCCCCACCAGCGAGAATCCCAATACCAGCGTCTTGACCGATTGCAATCCGAGCAAAACCAGCGCATGGCTGATCGTGCTGATCGTATTGGCCCGGCCATAAAAGCTCGAGTTCACCGTGCGGAGAATTTTCGAAGAGAGCGCGGGATCTTTGGAAATGACCCGGGCGATTTCGGCGATGTCGACGTGATCCTTGTGCGCCAGCTCCAGCACCTGCAACGCAATGGCCGGCAGCGACGGCAGCGTCGGGCAGGCCTTGATTTTATTGACGAGTTCTTCCTTCATCGATGGCGCTCGCGCAGCTCAACCCTCGAATAACATCTGACTCGTAAAGACTATCGGCCCGGAGCGCGCGAGACTTTCCCCGCGCATTTGTAGGGTGCGGCTCGCCGCACCATCCTCCTGTTTCGACATTAACAATTGACATTTATTGGACGTGCCTACGCCGCCTTCACCTTCATCCCCTTCACCTTCTTATCATCCAATGTCCGCAGCCGCGCGTTGGTCCCCCAGCCACCGCCGCCGTTGATGACTTTGAGCATCAAGACATTCTCCCCCTCCTCGAGCTTGATCTTTACCTTGTCCTGCCCCGGCTCATTCCCGCGCGACGCGTTATTGGAATGAACCAGCTTCCCGTTCACCCACACCTTGATCGCATCATCGCTTCCAACTTCCAATTGAAGCTCCTGCGCCTGGGGAACGGTGATCTTCGTCCGCAAATATGCCACGCGATTATTCCCCCGCAGATCGCTCACCGCGTCAAAATTCATCTCCCAAAACCGCGTCCGATCCGGATTGGCCGGCATCTTCACCCATTTGGCCTCCTCTGCTTTCTCTGGCGCAAACTCCAAATCGAACAGCGCATCCTTCTCCTTCCCCTCCGCCATATAAGGCCCAGAGACGACCCACTCCGTGATGAAATCCTTCGACCGCTCCGCCGCCGCAATGACCGCCGCGGCATTGCGCTTCACGGCCGCATCCTGCGACAGCTCCAGAGCATGATTCGCGGCCGTTGTCGCCTCATCCGGAACCGTCCCGGCCACGGCCCGCGCAATCCGCAGCGTGGCCGTGATCGCCTCGTTGCGAACCTCCTCATCATCCATCAACGGCGCGGCTAGGTGCAGCGCCTCGACATCCCCCACAGCGCCCAGTGCCCCCAGAATCGATTTCTTCTCCGCCACAGGCGCAATCGCCAGCGCCTCGCCCAGCATGCGCGCCGTCTGCACCGCTTTTCGATCCGACGTCAGCGCCACCACCCGCACATAACCCCGCAGCGCCAGCACCCTGTTGGTCTGCGACGGATCGTCCTTCGCGATTACAATCAGATCCGGAATCACCGCCGCGTCCGGCCATTCCGACAACGCCCGCACCGTCGCGTCATGCATTTCCGGCGCGCCGTTCTTCAATTCCTCCCGAAGCGCCGCCAGCGCGCGAGCACTGCCGCTTCGCCCCAGCAGCCGCAGCAGCGCCATCCGCTGCGAACCGCTCGTCCTGCTCATCGCCTCCAGCAATGGCGCAGCCCGTTCATTGGCATCGTCCACCCGCCCAAGCACCAAAGCCGCCGCCGACTCCGCCGCCTGCAATTCCCTGCTCTCTTTGCTCTTCAAGAGAATGTCCAGCAACGTCGAAAGCGAACTGGGTTTCGCAATCGTCCCCAGCGCATTGATCGCTTCAACCCGAATCGAAACATCCGGCGCCGTTTTCGCCAGATTCTCCAGCGAAGGAATCGCCGCCAAAGCCCGCCGCGCTGCCAGCGCCCTCACCAGCTCCGCCTGCACCTTCGCGACCGAATTGGGCAGCTCGGCCAGCAATTTCTCATCCACATCTCCGCCGCGAATTTTCCCGATGCTCTCCCGGGCCGCGGCTTGTTCCGTCCCACTCTTACGCGCCGCGGATTGCGCCAGCATTAGCGCCGTCGAAGCATCCCCAAGCGTCCCCAGCGCAACAATCGCCGCCACTCGAACCTGCGCCTGCGGACTATTCATCGCCGCCAAGGCTCTTTCCTTCGCGGCCGCATTTCCTTTATCTCCCAGTGCGCTAAGCAGCGCCGCCTGCGCCGCCGGCGGAAGCTCATCGAAATCCCCTAGCACCTTCTCCGCCACCTGCCCCCCCACCTGCGCCGTCAGCTGCGCCGCCGCCAGTTGAATCTGCCGATCCGAATTCTTCAGCGCGTCATTCAGCGCCCCAACCGCCTTCTCCTCAACCGACGACAGCGCCACCCCGCGCAACCCCGCCAATTTCTGCTGCCGCTCCACCGCCGTGCGATAGATATTAAAGTAATACTCCGCCGACTCCGCCGGCTTCTGCCGCGCCATCGTCTCCAGACAATGCAGATAAGCATCCATTCCAGCCGCATTCGGCGTCACCTTCTTGTCCAGCACCTCCAGCGCATCGGCATTGCCAATCACCCCCAGCGCCCCCACCGCCGCGTTGGCCACGCGCTCGTCGGTGTCTTCCATCCACTTGGCCAGCAACGGAACCGCCTTGGCATCGTGCCGATAACCCAGCGCATCGATGATCGCCACCCGCGCATAACTGTCATCAGACGCTTTGAGCGCCTCGCGCAGTTTCTCCCCCGCCTCCTCCGTCGGATTCGCAGCCAGCGCCAAGAGCGCGTGCTGGCGAATCAGCTCATCCGGATCGAGCGTCAACCCCGCCAGCGTATCCACCACTTCCGCCCGCCCATTTTTTTCCAACTGCCGCAGCAGCCAAACCCGCCCAATCTTCGGCGTATCCGGCCCCAGCGCCCTGACCATCGCCTTGCACACCGCCACCCTTTCCGCATCTGCCCCCGGCCGCGACGCCTGATTGCAAATTCCCTCCAGCACCTTGGCCGCCTCCCCCCGCGCATACAAATCCGCTCCGCCCAGCTTCTGGGCGATGTCTTTGACAATGTCAGTAAAGTCAGGCTCCTGGGCACGCGCTCCCACCACCAGCAAGAGAATGTTCAAAGCTGCCGCCAAACTATTCTTTTTCATAATCGCCTCGATACGGATATCTTGCGCTGCAGCACTCTGCTTGGCCAGCACGCGTTGATTAGCCCTCAGCAGGCCCCGCCGCCCGCGCAATCGCCCCCTCCAACCTCTCCAGGTCAATCGGCTTGGTCAGATGCTCCAGAAATCCAGCCTGCTTGCTGCGCTGAATGTCACTGTCCATTCCATATCCACTCAGCGCTATCCCTTTGATCCCATATCTGGTTTTCGCCCGTTGCATCAGCTCATACCCCAGCCCATCCGGCAGACCCAGGTCGCTGATTAATAAATCAAACGAGCCACCTTCCAGCGCCTTCTCGGCCGCCGCCACGCTCCTGGCCGGCGTTACCTGATGTTGCATGGCGGACAATAATTTACCCAGAACCGCCAACGTGCTCTCATGGTCCTCCACCAGCAAAATCCTCAATCCCTGTGGCGAGTTGGTTCCCACCGGCGCCGCATCAGATGCCACTGGCGCTCGCGACGGCGCTGGCTGCGTCACCGTCGGCATCTGCACCACAAACCTCGCCCCGCGTCCATGGCCGTCACTGTGCGCGCAGATATCTCCGCCATGCGCGGTGATCAGCATTTTCGAAATCGCCAACCCCAGCCCCAGCCCCGCGCTTCCCTTTTGAACCGTCGCCCGCCCTCCCTGCGCGAATGCGGCAAACAATTTCGGCAACAAATCCGGCTCAATCCCCATCCCCGTGTCGGCCACTTCCACGACGATATTCGCACGCTCATTCTTTGAATGAATGCTCACCGTCCCGCCATCCGGCGTGAACTTCATCGCATTGTTCAACAAGTTCCAAAACACCTGCTGAATTCGCGCCGGATCTCCGCGCACAAAATGCTCCGCCGCCTCAAGCTTCACCTCAAGCGTCAGTCGGCTTTCGCGGCAACAGATATCCATCGCTCTGCGAATCAGCTCATGAATGTCCACCACATGAAAATCCAGCTGCATCTTCCCCCGTGTGATGCGGGTGAGATCGAGCAGGTCGTCAATCAGCCGTGCTTCCAGCGCGACGTTGCGATGAATCGTGTGCAAATCCTCGCGCACCCGCGCTGGCAGCTGCGGATCATTCTCCAGCATTGAAGCCGTCAGCATCACCGGCGTCAGCGGCGTGCGCAGCTCATGGCTCAGCACCGCCAGAAACTGGTCCTTGGCGCTGTTGGCCGCTTCCGCCTCCGTTCGCGCAGCCCGCTCGCGCTCCTCCGCCGTGGCTCGATCCGCCAGCACCGCTGCCAGCACCACCATCGTCAGCGTCGTCACTCCCATAAAACTCTGTAGCAGCAGCAGCGAATCGTTCGGATTCCCCACCGCAAATGGACCATGTCCCTTGAGTGTTCCGCGAATCGCCACCGCCGACATCACGCACGCCGCTGTTATGGCCCCGCGCTGATGAAAGCGAAATGCCGCCCACAGCAACAGCGGAATCCCCAGATATTCCAGCGGATATTCTCTCCCCCCGTGCACCCAGCCGCCGGCAAAGGTGAATCCGCTGAACACCCACACCGCCGCCAGCATCACCATCCCCTCCACTGCCCTTGCCTGTTGCAACCGCGGCCGCGGCGGAGTGAACCACAGCAACAGCAGCGGCGCAATCAGCAGATCGCTGATGAAGTCTCCCATCCACCACGTCAGCCACACCGCAAACTGACTTCCCGGCGCAAGCAAGCCAAACATCGCCAGCGCCGCCACTCCAATGCTCGCGCTTAATGTGTTGCTCGGAACCGCCGCAAGGCCAACGAAGCGAAAAATATTCGCCGTCTGCGCAAACGCCCGTCTCCCGCCGGCGAAGCGCTCCGCCAGCACTGCCCCCAGCAGCGCCTCCAGCGTGTTGCCAATCGCGATGATCAGCGATGCCCCAATCGGCTGAGGCGTCGTCCAATTGACCAGAAATGCTCCAACAAAAATCGCCGGCCACACGCGATAACCCATCAGCAGCATCGCCGCCAGCGCCAATCCCGTAGGCGGCCACACCGCCGAGGCGCTGCGGTGCACGCTGGCCATCGACAGCCCCAGTTTTCCAGCGCAAAAGTACACCACCGTCAACAGCAGAATCCCCAGGTAATCTTTGAGATAACGATTGAGCATTGCATGAGCCTGCAAGCAGTCGGCGCAATCCGTCGCGGTCTCGTGCATCGCGCGCCCAGCCCCCAGTTCGAATGTTATCGAGCCCCGACAAACGCGGCAAATATCAAAAATTCCGAGATGACCCAAGAGCCGCCGTCGAGCAAAATGTCGTTCATGTCCGGCCGCCTCCGCAGCCTCGCATTGCTCATCCCGATTCTGCTGCTGGCATTCACGCTGCTGATGTGGGCTCGCAGCTATCTGCCTGATCAGACATTCTTTCGCTCGCACCAGGGCCGTCTCTTGATCTTTTTCGCCACCGGCCAGTATGTCCATTGGTTTGATCCCAGCAGCAACGACCACTCCAGCAGTGAAAACGCCGTTGAATATTGCCGCCGTGTGGCTCAGGTGCAGCCGCTGCCCAGCCATCAACTGGCCGGATTCGAATGGACCAATCTAGACTTCAAATCCAGCTTTCCCGGCTTCGTCGCCATCCCCTATTGGGCGATCTCAAGCCTCCTCGCGGCTCTTTTGCTTTGGGCATTTCTCCTCCGGCGCAGCCAGCGCGAGCGCCTCCTGCCCGGCCATTGCCGCGCCTGCGGCTATGACCTGCGCGGATCGAATGGAAAATGCCCCGAATGTGGTGAAGATGTCCCTCCGGCCGGCCGGACAACATCCAGCGCCGCGTCCCGGTAATATTCGTTGGCAATTCAGCGATCGATAACAAGGAGCACGCATGGGCCGATATTTCTACGCACTCGCTCTGGCTTTCATCTTGTGCCTGCCAGGCATGAACCTTCGCGCACAACAGGCCGCCGGCGAGCCTTCTTATGATCAATCGGGCGTGGCGCTCGAGCAGGACATCCTTCCCGGCGCGCCCAAAATCGTGCTCATCGCCGGCAGCAAGTCCCACGGCCCGATGGAGCACGAATTCTTCGCCGGCAGCGCGCTCCTGCAACAGTTGCTCAAGCAAAACGGAATCAACGCCGTGATGGCCCGCGATGGCTGGCCGAAGAATGAAAAGGTTTTCGATGGAGCGGCCGCAGTGATGATCTATGCTGACGGCGGCGGCGGGCATCCCATGCTCCGCAAAGACGGCGGGAAATCTCGCCTCGACCTGATGAAGGCGCTGCTGGCCAAAGGCGTTGGCTTTTCCAATTTGCATTATGCGGTCGAATATCCCAAGGAAAATGCAGCCGATGTGCTGCCGATGTTGGGCGGCTATTTCGAGCCGTTTTGGTCGGTGAATCCAACCTGGACCGCCAACTATAAGAAGCTCCCCGATCACCCAATCACCCGCGGCGTCAAGCCATTTTCGATCAAGGATGAGTGGTACTACCACATGAAATTTGTGGACGACATGAAAGGCGTCACGCCGATTCTCAGCGACATTCCCCCGGATGCAACGCGCGGCAAGGAAGGCACCAACGATGCCCACGGCGGCAATCCGGAAGTGCAGAAGCACAAGGGCGAGAGCGAGCACATGGCCTGGGCCTACGAGCGCCCCGATGGCGGGCGCAGCTTTGGATTCACCGGCGCTCATTATCACAAGAACTGGGGCGACGAAAATTTCCGCCGGCTTGTGGTCAACGCGCTGCTGTGGACGGTTAAAGTGGATGTCCCCGAAGGCGGCGCCAAGGTGGAGATGGATTCTTCTGAGCTGATGAAGAATTTGGACGACAAGCGTCCCAAGGCCCGCGCGGCGGCCGATGATGTGGGCAAGTTGCAGGGCACGTGGCTTATGCAATCCGGCGTCGCCGACGGCTTTGAAATCCCCGACACGATGCTGCCCAATTTCAAGCGCGTCTGCAAAGGCAATGAAACGACCGTCACCAACGGCGATCAATTGATCCTTAAAGCACACTTCACGCTCGATCAAACCAAAAATCCGAAGACGATCGACTATGACGTCATCGACGGGCCGACCAAAGGGAAAAAGCAACTGGGCATTTACGAGCTAAGTGGCGATTCCTTCAAAGCCTGCTTCGCCGCGCCGGATGCAGCACGCCCGAGTGAATTCACCTCGCCCACCGGCGAACGACGGACGTTCACGGTATGGACGCGAGCGAAATGAAAAGAGTTTGTCATCGGGCTGTCCTCTCAATCCGGCACACGACCACCATGCTCCACTGCCGGGATTCGATCAGTCGGCTGCCGGGAACCCACGCTTCGAGTTGCTCGCGAGTAAATTCCTGACCCGGCGTGGCCGCCACGATCAGCCATGCACGACCGCGCGGCAAATCGTTTGCCACCGCCTCGCTGGCCGGATGATCGATCGCCAGGATCGGCCGCGGTGGGCCCTGAAAATAGCGGGAGACGCAGAGGGGCAGCGCTGTCGCGTTCCATTCCTCATGAGCAGCGAAGACAATCGGATCGGTCGGCCGCGCTTCTTCGCTAAGCATCTCCCCCACCGCTCGCCAATTCTCTTTTGGCTCATTGTAATAATCCGGAAGCAGCAGCGCCGCGAGCACCAGCAATGACCCCGGCAGCAAGTGCCCTGCGGAAACCTTGTCGCGCTTGCCGGCGGCCGCCACAGCCAAATACAACCCCGGCGCGGCCAGCAGTGTGTAGCGAATGTAATTCAGGTGCGACGTATGCCGCGCCAGATCGATGAGCGCGATCGTTCCTGCGGTGCAGATCAGCCAAAGCGCCGGCAGCAACAGCTCGCGGCGCTTACGCAATGCGATCACGAGCAAAATCAAGACGACCGCGCCGAGCCCCGGCACATAGATCAAATCGCGCAGCCAGTTGACATCAATGAAATATCGCAGCGGCAGGTCATTGAATCGCCACAGCGTTTGAAAGGCCGGATGTTGCGCGTTCTCCTGAAGGAAGCTCACCTGCGGAATCTGCCGCTGATGCCACAGCGATGGGCCCCAGGAGATGAGAAATAAAACCGCCGCCGCGACATGCGCGAGAATGGTGCGCAACCGCGTCTTGCCGCGCAGCGCGAGGAGCGTAAATGCTCCGGAGGCCAACAACGCACCAGCGCTGAAATAATGCGTCATCGCCATCCCCCAAAGGCAAAGTGCCAGCGCTATGAGTCGGCCAAGACTGTCCCCGCGCGTCGCGATGCGCGCCAGCGCATTCATCGCTCCCATGCCCAGCGCCATCAGCAGCGCATACGGCCGGGCCTCCTGCGCATATTGAACCTGCGGCCACGCGACGGCCATCATCCCCGCCGCCCACAGTCCGGCCGTCTTCCCCAGAAGCTCTCTGCCAGTATCGAACAGCAGCGCAATGGCAATCAGCGACGCGAGCACGGAAAGCCCGCGCACGGCCGCATCAGAATCACCAACAAGCTCTCGCCACGGCCGCAAAACCAGCAGATAAAGCGGCGGGTGAACTCCGTCGCGCATGGCCGGCCAGATCGTGTGCCAGGGGCGAGCATCATTCAGTGAAGTAAAATTTGGCGGGGTGATCACGACATGATTGATCTCCAGTGGCCGCATATCCGGATAATGCCCGGAGGACGTGGCCACGGAAAAGATTTCATCGAGCCAGAGGCTGAGGTAGCCCAGGTGATAAACCCGCACGGAAGCGGCGATGATGAGAATCAGCGCAAGAGTGGCCCATTGCCAATTTTTCAATTGCGCGCTGCTGGATTGTGGCATTTGGTTCCCCCCTGGAGTCGATGAGTCGCTGGAATTCATCTGCCTACTTGTTGGCGCTCATGGAATCTGCCGCAGAAGCTTCAAATTTGGATCGCAGAATCGAAATGTGATTTGGTCGTCCAACGAAGAAGCCTGTAGCTGAAGGCGAAGTTTGTTGAAAGCTTCGACGACGGCCGGATCCCTGGCGGCGGAATCTGAAACGACGAACGACACGGTCGTGCCCGAAGCATCTTTCGAGAGCATCACCGTCTTTGGGCTCTTGCCACTGAAGAACCCTGCCTTCTGCAAAAACTCTCCCAACCTTTGCGCGTCCGCTTTGGTGGCCTGATCCTTGTAATAAACTTCCTCGCCGCCGCCGAAAGCGACTTTGGATAATGGTGGGTCCGCCAAAATCACAACCCCCAAAATAATGACTGCGATAAGGACAAAGAAAAGCGCTCCGATGCCGGCGGCCTTCCAGCGCGACGCCAGCTGCCCGCCTCGAAGGCGCGTATGCTCGTCGATCTGCGGCGCCTGAAGCTTTGCGATGGCGGCCATGGCGATGATGCCTGCGATCGCGAAGGGCAGGCTGGGTGTTTTGTCGGGCAGTATAGCGCCAACGGCAATGAGGGCCGCCGTTCCAACCAAGCTGAGGATCAAACAAGTCCAGAAAGTGCGGCGATCTCCAAGGCGACGGTAATTCAGCGCCATCAGCCATCCCCCGGCCAGCGGCGAGCCTAAAAAAGTCGCCAGCACAACCGATTTGCGATCGTAGAGCTTGTAAGGCGGGAGCGGGGGCGGAGGCGGCAGAGGCGCTGGTGGAGGAGTCAAATCGGGGCCTGGCGGCTCGGGTGTGGTCAAGGCGGGCGCGGGATCGTTCATCGATTGGAATGATAACCGCCGGGGGCTGGAGCATCATCTCGGCGCGGATGCGGCGTTGATTGCGGCGATGAAGATCGGGTGAGAATTGGGTTCGTTTTGTAATTTTGCACTTTGAGGGATCGGCTGGGGCGCGGTGGGCGGGGCCGCGGTGGCTTTGTTTGGTTAAAAAAATTGGCGGGAGGGAAGAGGACAATGGCGATTGTGAGGCGAGGGAGGGGATTTTGGCTGGTGTCGATCGCTTTGGTTGGCTTTGTTTTTGGGAAGGGCTTCTGGCGAACGACGCGCGCAGTCGATTGCGAGGCGATTGGGCCAAGCGCGGGTTTGAGTAGGCAGTTTTGGTCATAAAGGATTCCTCCCATTGAGGGCTGGCGTTGCGCGAATCGCCGAATTTTCTCCCGTTGGCGCAACGGAATTGAGAGTTGCCTGGGGAAGTGGTGAAAAAGAATTTTGGAATTGTTGAATGCGCAACGGCGAGGCGCAACTAGCGAGTGGGAATGGGAGTGCGCGAGGTACTATGGCTAGTCTTGACTGATACAACGCCTGGGGGTGGGAAAGAATCGAATATTTTAGCAGAAAATGGAACAGGCCTTCGATGAAACCTGTCCCCGTCCCGTATCCCAACCACAGAAACTGTCACCGTCCCGCATTCCCACAGTCCCCGTATCACCACCGAAGAAGCGCGATTGAAGATTTATTGATGTCTCCATGCGGGCTGGTATGATGATCGCCGCACATCGGATTTGAGAGGCAAAGGATATCAAGGGAGATGAGAAACACCCACTACATGATGGTCTGCGCGGTGGTGCTGCTGGTCGTGGCGCGTTGTCAGGCGCAGTTGCTGGGGCCGACACCCTATCTGAGCCCGAATAACAGCCCATTTGCGGCCGACATCGCCGGCGGGACTGTGTTTCTGGAAAACTTCGAGGACAATTTACTTAACACGCCGGGTGTGACGGCGAGTGCCGGCGCGACGATTGGGCCTGGCGGGAACACCGACTCGGTTGACGCGGATGATGGCCTGATCGACGGGAGCGGCACCAATGGGCGTTCATTTTTCGCGCCGGGGTTTCCTGGAATCAGCTTCAGTTTCAATGCGGTAGTGCTGGGTGGACTTCCGACACGGGCGGGGATTGTGTGGACCGATGGGCAAAATCCGATATTCTTCGAGGCCTTTAACGCCGCTGGCGATTCTCTGGGCCACATCGGCACCAGTCACGCCGACGGCTCTGGCAACGGTGGAACGGCCGAGGATCGCTTCTACGGCATCATCAACGACGGGGGCATCTCCCGCATTTACATCACCAGTTCCCTGGCGGGTGGGATCGAAGTGGATCACCTGCAGTATGGAAAGGCTGTGCCCGAGCCGGGAGTGGTCAGCTTGATTGCGTTGGGGGCGGGTACACTGATGCTGCGAAGGCGGGGATGATGCGCCGCGTTTGATTAGTGACGTCTTTGGTAGACTCAGAATCGGTTTTAAACGGCGCGGGAGCTTGTGCGCGATTGAGGGGAGCTAATTCTGCGCATTCAGCAACAGTAAGTAAGTACATCTGGAATATCCGTGTTCGCGGTGTGTTCCGATAAGCAGAAATGTTCCTCTTATCTTTTCTTCTTATCTTTTCCTTATTCTACTTTCGGGGCCGAAACTCGAATATGCCGCATAAAAGCGCTTCTTATTCTACTTTGGGTGCGAAAAGTAGAATAAGGCCGGGGGAAGCGCTGCTAAGTCGAACGGCCTTCGGCGACGAGTATCCTGAGCTGGATTGGACCCGCTTATGATACTTTTTGCCCGAAAAGTATCATAAGGATTCGCAAAGGTGCGCCGAAGTATCATTAGGAATGCGGTGGCGGGAGGGTGGCAGATTTATTGGTGGCGCGCGAGCGGTGCATTGAGGGTGACGCGGTGACCTCTCTCCGACGACCGGCGATCACCTCGATCGGCGTGGGCAAGCTGCTGTCGATCGGGCTACGCCGGCACAGAATGCGTTGGATCGGTTGCTTTTCGCGGGGATTCTTCAGGAAGCTACGGGGCAGAAGCGGAATCGGGTTTATATGGCGCGGGAGATTGTGCGGGTCATCGAGGGGTGACCACAATCTGTCGTTCGAAATTCGACTTATCCCCTTTCTGCGCCCAATTGGACTTATCCCCTTTCTGCGCCCCGGTTCTGGAAAAGCGCGGGGAACTGATAACGGCCCAAAGTGGATCTTCATAAGGAGGGATGACGGGATGACCCCCTTCTGATCCCTACTACTCTTTGCAAAGTCGCAGTATATTCCTGCCGTGGGAACTTCGTGCTCTTGGTATATCATTCGCGGCAAGGCGCGCGAGGCTGTGCTGCGTGAGCTTGGCCTGCGGGATGCGGGGAAACAATCTCGAAATTCGCCGTACGGCGGAACACTCAGGCCCAACGGGTGGTTTGTAATTTTTCACGGCCGGCATGAATACGAGGATGCGGAAGCGAAACACTTGTCGGAGGGGTGTGATCTGATCGCTTGCTTTCTGGAAGAGCACGTAATGGTGAGCAAGTCGGCCGGATGGAAGGATGGCAAAGAGATCTGGTCAGTGATGCACAATCCCGACGAGGGTTTGTTCCACCTGGAAATTCAAGGCGACCCACCAGCGGCGTTGGCCGCGATCAGGGAGCGGATAACGCAAAAGCAGGAAATGGAGGGCGACTCCTGCGACTGCACCATCGAAATCCCCATGGCGTTGGCAGCGGCGATCACGGGATACGATCACGAAAATGATGACGACGTTGAATTCGATACGTACGTGAAGCCAACACTGATACAGCGGATGTTCGGAAAATCGTAGAGATGCAGAATGAAACCCAAGCTAACCGGCGACCTTCGCAGCGCGCTTGGAGGGTTCTACCACCTGCCCCATGTTGCGGAATTTTTCGTAGCGGCGCTCTAAGAGGTTATCGATCTTGCAGCGCTTGAGGTCGCGGAGGGTTTTTGAGATGTACTGTTCGAGACTATGCGCGGCGGTGTGAGGGTCGCGGTGAGCGCCGCCGAGGGGTTCGGGGATGATGGTGTCGATTACGCCTAGTTTGATCAGATTTTTGCTGGTGAGTTTGAGGGATTCGGCAAGCTGGCTGGCGCCTTCGTTGCCCTTGAAGAGAATCGCGCTGCAGGCCTCCGGTGAGATCACGCTGTACCAGGCGAATTCCATCATGGCTACTTTGTCGGCCACCCCGATGCCCAGTGCGCCGCCAGAGCCGCCTTCGCCGGCGACGATGCTGACGATGGGCGTGCGTAGGCGCGACATTTCCATCAGGTTGACGGCAATCGACTGGGCCTGGCCGCGTTCTTCTGCGCCGATGCCGGGGTAGGCGCCGGGGGTGTCGATCAGGGTCACTACCGGCAGCTCAAACTTCTCGGCCAGCTTCATGCAGCGCAGGGCTTTGCGATAGCCTTCGGGGTGGGCGAGGCCAAAACAGCAGGCGACCCGTTCCTTGGTATCCCGGCCTTTATGGTGGCCGATGAGCATTACTTTATGGCCGCCGAGGCGGGCGAAGCCGCATTTGATGGCCGGGTCGTCGCCGAATTGGCGGTCCCCGTGCAGCTCGCGGAACTCGCGGCAGATCATTTCGACGTAGTCTTTAAACAGCGGCCGCTGGGGGTGGCGGGCTACCTGGACGGTCTCCCAAGCACTGAGGTTGTCGTAGGTTTTGCGTAAAAGCGACGTGTAATTCGTGCGAAGCTGGCGAAGCTCCTTTGTGTAATCCACCTGTTTGGTGGCTTGGAGAACCTCCAGGTCCTTGACCTGCTGCTCCAACTTGGCCAGGGGCTTTTCAAACTCCAAAACATGGCGCGTGCCTGGTTTGGAGGCTTCGGATGACGTATTGATAGTCTCAGCACCTTCGAGGGATGCGAGTGTCTGCATAACCCACTTCGGCCGGCTGTGACAGCTCCGACCGCCTTTTGAGTCCTGCTGCTCCTACCCTGACGATGTCGGGCAAGAGTGCCCGACCTACAGCCCGCATCTCCCCAGCCCGAGCAAAGGGAATAGCCTAGTCATGACCGGGGTCGAGTCAAGCCAGCCAACGCGGCCACGACAGGCCCCATAGGACTTATCGGCCGGCTGGACGGCCCGAAGATGCGGTATTAAGTTATCGGGCAATGGTAATACGCCGGATTAGCGTGCTGGGAGTCGGGCTTTTGGGTGGGTCTATCGGTCTGGCGGCGAAATCAGCCATAAGTGAAGCAGAAGTAGTTGGTTATGGCCACAGGCAGGCGACTTTGGAACGGGCGGTTGAGGTAGGGGCGATCGATCGGTTTGCCATGCAGGTTACAGAGGCCGTTGCGGGGGCGGATCTGGTGATCCTTTGCACGCCGGTTGGGGTTTTTGAGAAGTTGATGGGAGAAGTGGCAAATGTTCTGAAATCAGGGGCGATCGTGACGGATGTGGGAAGCACGAAGAGGTCGGTGGTGGCTGCGGCAGAGCGGAAATTGCCGGCTGGGGTTCACTTTGTGGGGTCTCATCCCATGGCGGGGAGCGAGAAGCGGGGCGTGGAGTTTGCGCGGGCGGATTTGTTCCAGAATGCCTTGTGCATCCTGACTCCGACGGCCCGGACGGATCAGGCGGCGACGGCGGCCGTTGAGGGATTCTGGCGGAGGATCGGGATGCGGACGACGTCGCTTTCGCCGCAGGAGCACGATCAGCTTTTGGCCGAGGTGAGCCATCTGCCCCATGCGCTGGCGGCGGCGCTGGTGAGCTTACAGACCGAGAAGGCGCTGGGGCTGGCCGGCAAGGGATTCCTGGATGCCACGCGAATTGCCGGCGGGGATGGCGCGCTTTGGCGGGATATCCTGATGGACAATAGGGATAACGTTCTGGCATCTATAGGGGCGTTAAAGAAGCATTTGGGAGAGTTGGAGAAGCTTCTGAGCGGGGAGGGGCGGGAAGAGTTGGCGGCGTGGCTGGATCGGGCGGCGGCGCGACGTGCGAAATTGCTGGAGCAGAAGTTGCGCGAGATTAATCCTGATTAAGGGTTCAGAATTCGGGGTTGAGGGTTCAGGAGAAGAGGTTAGAGGTCAGAAGGCATAATGAGCTTTTGCACCTGGATCGATCCTTACGATGCCGACCCGCGGACGCCGCTCAAGACGGTGCCGGGGGGTGGAGCGGCGGCGGGGTTGGGGTTTCATCTGGCCGGACGGGAGCAGCGCGGGGCGGTGATGGTTTGTCCGGGGGGGAATTATGACTCGCTGGCTGAGGCCGAGGCGCTGCCGGTGGCGCGGTTTTTGGCCTCGCATGGGATCCATGCGTTTGTGCTGCGATATCGGCATGCGCCGCAGTGGCATCACCCGGCGTCGCTGGAAGATGCGCGGCGGGCGTTGCGAGTAATTCGGCACGGGGCACAGAAGGGGTGGTGGCCGGTGGAAGAGCGGCATGTGGCGGTGATGGGGTTCGGCGCGGGCGGACATCTGGCGGCGCTGCTTGCGAACGATGCCCTGGAACCGGAGGCGATGCACAGTGACCCGGTGGAGCGTCAGCCGAGCCGGCCGGATGCGCAGATTCTGGCGTATCCGGTGATTCAGCTTTCCAAGGCGGATGATCGGCTGCGGGCGAGCTTGCTGGGGCCGGAAGCGTCGTGGGTTGTGGCCGGTTCGCTGGATGCGGATTTGCGAGTGACTTCGCAGGCGCCGCCGGCGTTTTTGTTTCACACGGCGTCGGATACGCTGGTGCCGGTGGCGCATTCACTCGCCTATGCGCTGGCGCTGGTCAAGAACCAGGTGGCGGTGGATATTCACTGCTTCCAGCCGGGACGGCATGGGCTGGGGCTGGCGTCGGAGAATGTGGATTTGCAGGGCTGGCCGGATTTGCTGGCGACGTGGTTAAAAGGAATGGGCTTCTAGTCGCGAAATATTGGCAGTGGACCATCGACGCCTATGATGGAGAAGTTAGCGGGAAGGAATGGATATGAACTTTTATATGGCGGATGGGAACGTGCAGAAGGGGCCGTTTCCGATTGATCAATTGATCTCGCAAGGATTGAAGCGTGAGACGTTGGTTTGGCGCGAGGGGATGGGGCAGTGGCAGAAGGCCGAGACTGTACCGGAGCTGGCGGGGCTGTTTACGGGATATCAGCAGCCGGCGCAGCAGCAGTATGCGCCGCCTCCCCCACCGCCGCCGGCAGGTGGATTCGCTCCGCCGCCGCCGATGATGCAGTATCCATCACCGCCAGGTTTTAATGCGGCGCAGGCCAATTCACAGAAGATCGCGGCCGGGATATGCGGGATTTTGATTGGCAGCTTCGGGGTTCACAAGTTCATCCTGGGAATGACCGGGCCGGGGCTGATCATGCTGCTGGTGACCTTCCTGACCTGCGGCGTCGGTGGAATCGTGATGCACGTTGTGGGAATTATTGAGGGGATTATTTACCTGACCAAAACCGATCAGGAGTTCTATCAGACCTATATGGTGGAAAAGAAAGCTTGGTTTTAGCGGCGAGTTTATTTTTTGTCGTCGATGCTGATTTGCACGTCGGTTTTTTCGGGGCGGGGTTTCATGGCTTGAGGGAGGATGAGCAGCACGTCTTCCTGTTGTTCGGTCGCGCCGCCGAGCATGAGGAAGGCATGGCCGAGGGACATAGTGGATTTGGCCTCGGGCGATGGGCCGAGAATCAGGAAGCCGTCGAGGGGAATGTCGGTGCGAAGATTCAGCTGAAAATATTTTTCGGGGCTTTTGTATTCGACTTCCTGGGTGTCCAGGTCGCCTAGCGGGACGAGTCGTTTGCGCAAGGTGCGGACCATAGGGCAGAGGCTGACGCGCACGTCGCCGGGCTTGCGCGGGGCGGGGCCAAACTCGAGGCAGAAGATGTTGTCACACTCCTCGAAGCTGCGGATGGTGAGGGTGTTTTTCATATCGAAATCGTAGAGGACCTGATCGAGTGCTGCTTTCTTCATAGGCAACTCGATGGTCTTGGCGCCGGAGGCGACGAACACTGTGGGCAGCGTTTGCATCGGGTTGCGGTCGAGGATTTTTAAGAAGGCATCGAGCTCCGAGATGGGGGCGCGGCCGACGCGGATGCCATTTTTGTAAAGCACGTCGTAGGTCGTGATGTCCAGGGCATGCTCGTCGACGCGCTTCCAGAATTCGTCGCTGTTGCTCACGGTGCCCAGGGGGACTCGGAGATGATAGATGGAGAGATTGACGGTGGGCCGAAACATGATGGGAGGATCGGCCGGGCCCAGAACGCGGCGGGTGATGGGCTTTTCGGGCTCCTCGGTTGCCAGTTGTCCGTTGTCAGTGGCGGCGGATGAGGAACTACCGACGTAGGAGCGGTCGGGCTTGGAGCCGCAGCCAAAAATCAAGCACAGAGAGATTGCGAGCAGTGTCCTGCGCATAATCGATCCATCGGCGAATCGGGACGAAACAGTTCAGGCGGTCAGGGTGGCGACGACGGCGTCGAGGCCTTGTTCCCACAGCTCACGCGAGATATTAATCGGTGGAGCGAGGCGAATCACCTTGGAAGCGGTGAGATTTAGGACAACGCCGCGTTCCAGGCCTTTTTCGACGATCTTTTCGGGGGCATCTTTGAGTTCGATGCCGATCATGAGCCCGCGGCCGCGGACGCTGGTGATTTTGGGGGAAAGCTTAGGGTCGTTCGCGAGGCGTGACATGGCCCACTCGCCGAGCTTGGAGGCGTTGTCGAGAAGTTTCTCGCGCTCGATCACGTCAAAGATGGTTCGCGAGGCGGCCATGCAGATGGCGTTGCCGCCGAGGGTGCTGCCGTGAGTGCTGGGGACGAGAAGTTTGGTCACTTCGGTTCGCGCAAACATGACGCCAACCGGAAGTCCGCCGCCGACGGCTTTGCCGAGGGTCATGATGTCGGGAAGAATCGCGCTGCCGTCGGAGCGTCGGAAATGCTGGTGGGCGAACCATCGGCCGGTTCGGCCGCAGCCGGTCCAGACTTCATCGAAAATGAGCGTGAGGTTGTGGCGATCGCACAGCTCGCGCACCTTTTGAATGAACTCGCTGGAGAAGAGATTCACGCCGCCCTCGCCTTGCACCGGCTCGAGCATGATGGCGGCGGTTTCGGCGTCGATAGTTTTTTCCAGCAGCGCGAGGTCGTTGGGCTCGATGTTGATAAAGCCGGGGACCATCGGATCAAAGCCGGCTTTGACTTTCGGATTGCCCGTCGCGGAAATCATTGCGAGAGATCGGCCATGGAAGCTTTTCAAAAAGGTGATGACCTTCCAGCGATTGGGATTGCTCGATCGGCCTCGCAGGCGAGAGAGTTTGCAGGCGGCTTCGTTGGCCTCCAGGCCGCTGTGGCAGAAAAATGCCTGGCCGGGGAAGGCGGTTTTGTTGAGGCGCTCGGCCACCTCGATTTGCGGTTCGGTGTAGAAGGTGTTGCCGACGTGCCAGAGTTTTTTGGCCTGCTGAGTGGCGGCTTCGACTAGCGCGGGATGGCAGTGGCCGAGGATCGCCC
>JADMIO011411921.1_pt1 | contig 18933 bp, 11 predicted proteins | sample 8958161 | NCBI WGS metagenome assembly JADMIO01 (sample SAMN16585339, study PRJNA669376) | soil metagenome | isolation source: Crop rotation soil | place: USA: Cullars Rotation, Alabama | collected 2011 | reverse complement strand
AACCGCCAAGACCGCGAAACTTGCCATCACCACCCCGGCCGATTTCGTCCGGTCCGTCGTCGATGTCACCTTCAGCCTCGCCGATGGCAAAGCTGTCGGCACGCTCAAGCTCTACGTCGACGACCTGCCCGTCCTTACCGAGAGCGCTGCTAAGGCCGCGCCGCTCAAATTCCCCGCCGTCGTGTGGAGCACCCTCGAAAAACCCGGCGACCGCGACCGCTACGAATTCGACGCCACCGCCGGCCAGACCCTCGTCTTCGATCTCGAATCCAAGGCGCTCAACGGCAAGGCCGACGCCGTGCTCACCCTCGTGGACAAGGACGGCCACGTCCTCGCCGGTAGCAACGATTTCGACAACACCGGCGATCCCTTCATCGGCTACACCTTCAAGGCCGCCGGCCATTTCGCCATCGAAGTGAGCGATCTCCAGATGGGCGGCTCCGCCGAAAACTTCTACCGCCTCTCCGCTGGCGCGCTGCCTTTCGTCACCGCCTGTTATCCCCTCAGCGTCCCCGCCAATGCCGAGAGCGAAGTCGAGTTGATCGGCTACAATCTCCCGCCCGAGAGCCGCGTGAAAGTAAAAGCCGGCGCCGTGGGCGACATGGCCGTGCCGCTCGATGCCGCGAAGTTCCGCTCGCGCCGCGGCTTCCGCGTTGTGGTGAGCGACCTGCCCGCCGCCTTGGAAAAAGAAGTAAACGACACCCCCGGCCTCGCCACGCCAGTGCCCGCGCCCGCGAGCATCGCCGGCCGCATCGAGCGCCCCGGCGACGTCGATATCTTCCGCTTCGAGGCAAAGAAAGGCGCCGTGTGGGCCATCGAAACCGAAGCCGCCAAGCGCGGCACGCCCGTCGATACGAAGATCGAAGTGCTCGACGCCAAAGGCGGCAAAATCGAGCGCCTGCTGCTGCAAGCCGTCCGCGATTCCGCCATCACCTTCCGCCCCATCGATTCAAACGCCGCCGACGCCCGCGTGGATAACTGGCGCGAGATGGAACTCAACCAGCTCATGTTCATGAACGGCGAAGTCTCGAAGATTTTCCGCATGCCCGAAGGCCCGGACAGCGGCTTCCAGTTCTACACCAACAACGGCAAACGCATCGGCTACTTCGACACCACGCCCACCGCGCAGCCGCTCGATCAGCCCACCTACATCGTCGAGCCGCATCCGCCCGGCACCAAGCTCGTCGCCAACGGCCTCCCCTCGTTCACGCTCTATTACGAAAACGACGACGACGGCGAACGCGAGCGCGGCACCGATTCGCACCTGCTCTTCACCGCTCCCGCCGACGGTTCCTACCTCGTCCGCGTGAGCGACAGCCGCGGCCTCGGCGGCGCCCGCAATGTCTATCGCCTCATCGTTCGCGAATCGCAGCCCGACTTCAGCGTCGTGCTAGGCGGAGCCAACCCGGCGCTGCCCACGCGTAGCGGCCAGGAGTTCACTCTCAAAGCCGATCGCAAGGACGGCTTCGATGGCCCTATCGAAGTCTCCATCACTGGCGTTCCAGCCGGCTACAAGCTCAGCAGTTCGATCGAAATCGAAGCCGGCCACACCACCGGCGAAGGCACCATCCAGGCGCTCGCCGACGCCAAGCAACTCGACGCCGCCGAGTGGAAGAAAGTGAAAGTCATCGCCGCCGCCAAGGTCGACGGAAAGCTGGTGAAGCACGACGTGAACGGCTTCGTCGGTGCGACCCTCGAGAAGGATCCGAAAATCTGGGTCTCCTTCGAACCCGTCGCCAACGGCGACACCCTCGAACACCTGAGCCCGCCGACGCCTTACGCTGAGCAGGATCCCACCAAGCCCTTCGAGATCACCATCGCCCCCGGCGAAACCATCCCCGCGTGGATCAAGATCAAGCGCAATGGCTCCAACGACGCGATCCGCTTCGACGTCCAGAACCTCCCCCACGGCGTCATCGTCGATAACCTCGGCCTCAACGGTATCACGCTCCTGCCCGAGCAGAACGAAGGCGAGATTCACATCAAGTCCGACACCTGGGTTCAGGAAATGGATCGCCTCATCTTCGTCAAAGTCCGCGGCAGCGGCAGCCGCGGCGCCGTCCGCGACGTCGCCGACATCACCTCCATGCCCGTCGTCCTCCACGTCCGCAAAAACGAAGCCTTCACCCGCTCCGTCACGGTGAAGTAGTGCCGATCAACTAAAGCTCCGCACAAAACTCCGAATCCCATTGAGCAGCATCTCAATGGAGATCGCCGTCAGGATCAGCCCCATCAGCCGCTCCGCTGCCGTGGTCACGCGCTCGCCCAGCAGCCTGCGAATCGGCTCCGCAAACGACAACACCACCGCACTCACCCCCATCGCTGCACTCAACGCACCCACCCATTCCACCATCCGCCCCGGCGCCTGCGATCCCACCAGCAGCACCGTCGCCAGCGCCGACGGCCCCGCAATCAACGGCACCGCCAGCGGCACGATGAACGGCTCCTCGACCGCATTCGATCCAAACGGCCCCGATCCCGCCTCCCCCGGAAAAACCATCCGCAGCGCAATCAGAAACAGAATCACCCCGCCCGCAATCCCCAGCGAAGTCTGCGTCAGATGCAGCCACCCCAGGATGTGGTCCCCGAAAAACATGAACCCGAGCAGAATCCCATACGCGATCGCCACTTCTCGCAGCACCACCACGCGCCGCTTCTCCGCCGGCACCCGCTGTAGCACCCCGATGAAGTTCGGAATATTCCCGATCGGATCGGTCACCAGCAGGATGAGAATGAAGACGGAAACGAAAGTTTGCTCCATGCGGGGCGCAGTGGGGCAGAAAATGCCGTTTAACAAAAGCGACGATTTTTCCGCACGCACGCTTGCCGCCCGAAATCCCGCCCACTACACACCGCGCCCATGACCAAGTCTCCCCGCTTCAAGCTTTTCGTGATGATGGTGCTCGAGTTCTTCATCTGGGGCGCCTGGCTGCCGCCGCTCTTCCACCTCATGGGCGCGAAGGAAGGGCTGAACTTTGACGCCACACAGCAGGCGCTCATCGGCTCCTGCTTCGCCATCGCGTCGGTGCTGGGCATCTTCTTTTCGAACCAGTTCGCGGACCGCACCTTCGCCTCGGAGAAGTTCATGGCCTTCAGTCATCTCATCGGCGGCCTCGCCATGGGCGGCCTGTTCTTCGCGAAAAGTTTCCCCATCTTCTTCGCGCTGCTCCTGATCCATTCGCTCTTCTACGTGCCCACGATCTCCGTCGCGAACTCGCTCGCTTTCGCGAACCTCAAAGACCCAACGAAAGAGTTCGGCCTCATTCGCATGGGCGGAACCATCGGCTGGATCCTCGCCTCATGGCCACTCTACTTCGTGCTCCAAGGCAAGACCGGCGCCGCGCTCGCGAACGCGGAGAGCTACGCGTTCCTCGTCTCCGCGGCAGCCGCATTGTTGCTCGCCGGCTTCAGCCTCACCCTCCCGCACACCCCACCGAAGCCCGCCACCGCAGGCGTGGATTCGCTCGCCTGGCGCGAGGCGATGGGACTGCTCCGGCTGCCGTTCCTCCTCGTCCTTTTCATCGTTACGTTCATCGATGCGACCATCCACAACGGCTACTTCGTCATGAGCTTCGGCTTCCTCGCCGACGTCGGCTTCAAGCCGGAGAACATCATGCCGATCATGAGCATCGGCCAGATCGCCGAGATTCTCACCATGGCGATTCTCGGCAGCGTGCTGGCGCGGCTCGGCTGGCGCACCACGATGATCCTCGGCATCCTCGGCCACGCCGCGCGTTTCGCGGTCTTTGCGTTCTTCCCACAGAGCCACGCCATCATCGTCCTCGTGCAAGTGCTCCACGGCATCTGCTACGCCTTCTTCTTCGCGACCGTCTATATCTTCATCGACGCCGCTTTCCCGAAGGATGTTCGCGCCAGCGCGCAGGGCCTTTTCAATCTGCTCATCCTCGGCCTCGGCGATCTCGCGGCAAAATGGATCTTCGTGCCGCTCATGCAGTCGTGGAAGGTGACCGTCCCCGCTGTGGAGGGCGGCGCGGCCAAGGAGATGATCGACTACCACAAGCTTTTCCTCGTGCCGGTCGGGTTCGCGCTGGTCGCGACCATCCTCCTCGCCGTCGCCTTCCATCCGCCGAAGGAAGTCTCGGCGAATGGCTCAGCCGTGCATTGAGGCTATAGCGCCAGCATCGGCTGGCTCACTTGCGCGATGTGCGCTTGGTGGTTGAGGAATCCGTCCGAAAGATGCGTGTGAATCTCAAGCGTCTGGTTGAGCAGTCGCTGCAAGAGGGGCTCCACTTCGGAGGCGTGCCGCTGGGGGGCGGCGGGCTCGTCGGAAGCGATGCGATCTTCATCCGCGGGCGGTTGCACGAAGTGCTTCCAGTCCACGCGCATGATCTCGCGTTGCAATTCATCGATCGCCGCCGGAGCGCTCGAGCTCATGTCGGGATCGATCGATTCGCGTAGCAACTTGCCGCAACGCCGCAGGCAGTGGAGCACGCTGCGCGGCACTTCGGCATGCTGCCAGAGCAGTTCGAGCACCGCTGCCGGCTCGGCGCGCATCTGGTAGATTCGGCGGTAAGCGTCCCGGCAGCTCATCAGCCGCAGAAACGCACTGAGTTCGATTTCATTGCTCTGCCCTTCGCGGTCGCCGCCCGAGGGCTGCAAACCGTCGCGCAGCGCATAGACCGAATTGGCCGTGATCGTCGCGCGTTCCACCAGCAGCCCCATCTCGCAGAAGCGCCACGCGTCGTCCGCGAGCATCGTATTCGCGCACACCGCAAAGAATTGCGGAATGAGCTGCGTGGCGAAGTCCGCCAGTCGTCGCGTCACGCGCGCGGCCTCAGCCTCCGGCATATCTTCGCGAAACTTCGCTTTCTGAAAGCGCGCGCGCAGATTCGAGAGCGTCGCCCAGGACTCGGGGCTGAGACTGTCCTGCACGCTCTCGGCATTCTTGAACGCACGCGCGAAGGTGCTCATCACGCTGCCGGGCTCAGGCGCGAGCACGAGGCGATAGCGATCGCGCCGCGTCGTCATGCTGCGGCGGCTCGTGCCGGCGCTCTTTTCCAGCGGCGGCAGCAGGCGGTTCCAAACGGGCCGATAGTGTTTGCGCTCGGCTGAGTTGAGTTCCTCCGTCTCCAGCGTTTCGATGACCGAGATGAGATAGGCCTGATGATGCGCCCGCTCGAGATAGCGCCCCATCCAGTAAAACGACTCCGCCACGCGGCTGGTGACCTGCCGGGTCGGAAGACTCTTGTCCGGCACCCGCTGAGCGAGCCGTGGGAGCAGAGGCGAGGTGATTTCGTCGATGAGCACCCAGGAGTCCTTGCTCGTCCAGCCCGCGCCGAAGTCGCCCTGCGAATCGTTCCGGGAAAAGACGCGCGTCAGTGCTCCGGGAAAAACCTCGAAGCCATTCCCCGTGCGCGCCGCGAAGAGAATATGATCCTGCTGATGCTCGACGCATCGCCCGTGCTCGAAGCAGAGCGTGAACGCGCCTTCGTCGCGCGGCTGCGCCACGAAGTGGCTCGCGTGTTTCTTGATCTCCCCGCGGAGGCTGGCTTCGTCCGTGGGCAGCGCGCGTTCCCACGAGCCGCTCGTGTTTTCGCGAAAGATCGGGCGGATGCGATATGACTCCAGATGATCGAGCACCTGCTCGCGGCGATCGATGTCGCCGAGCCAGTAGGTCGGCACGGTCGGGAGGATCGCCGGTTCACCGAGATAGTAGCGGATGATCTGCGGCGCGAACGCGAGCAGGCTGCGATCGTCCGCGAGTTGCGAACCCACCGCATTGACCAGCGCGACGGAACCTTTGCGCAGGCAATGCACGAGTCCCGGCACTCCGATCATGGATTCGGAACGGAAGACGAGCGGGTCGAGCCACGCGTCGGCCACGCGATTGAAAATCACATCCACCCGCTCGAGCCCGCGCACGGTCTTGAGGCGGATGCGATCGTCGAGCACCAGCAGATCGCCACCCGCGACCACGGGAATACCCATGCGGCGCGCGATGAAGCTTTGTTCGCTCGCCGTCGCACTGTTCGCACCAGACGAGAGCAGCACGACATTCGGGTCCAAACCGAGCTGCGCCGCCGTGGCGCGGAGCCGTTCGATGATGATCAAGGGCATCTCGGACAGCGAATGCACTGCGATATCCTGGAACAGCTCCGGCACCACGCGCGCGAGGGCGCGGCGATTCTGCATCATGTAGCTGATGCCGGTGGCGTGGCTGAAGTGATGGTGCTTCACCTGCCACCGCCCTTGGGCATCGCGGCACACACACAATCCGCTGAGATGTAGGAAGGAGCCTTGCGGGCGCTGAAGGCCGATCGCCGCAGCCTGATAGTGCGGGCTGCCGAGCACCGCCTGGATCGGCACCACACCGGCGCGGAGAATCTCCTTCTTTCCATACACATCCGAGAGGAACGCCTCGAATGCGCGCACCCGCTGCGTGAATCCACGCACGAGCAGATCCCAATCGCTGCTCTCGAAGATGTGCGGCAGCACGTCGCAAGACCACGGATGATGTCCCCACGGATCGTTGCGGATGACGTCGAAGGTCACGCCCATTTCGCGCAGCACCGCGGCCATCCGATCCTCCAGCGTGCGCAACTCTGCCTGCGGCAGGTCGCGAAGATCGTTCAGCGCCTTGGGAAAGTGGCCGCGGATCGCGCCATCGGGAGCGAAGACCTCATGCCAGCGGGTGCTGGCCGTCGAAGACGTGGCGTGGCCTTGCGGCCGGATGGCGGCTTCCATTCGTGAGATCAACAGTCAGTGCGGGGTGGGGAAGGGTCAAGACCAAGCGCGGCGGAAGTGGGGATTCCTCTCTACTTCGCCCCGAGCCGTCGCAGGTTTTGCACGCCCAATTCATCTCCGCCGGCGGCGGAGCGACGGTAATATTCGATTGCCTTGCTGCGGCTGGCTTTCACCCCGAGGCCGCCTTCGTAGAGCACGCCGAGGTTGTTGAATGCGCGCAGATTTCCCTGCGCGGACGACTTCTCATACCAGGCGCGCGCGACATTGTAGTCGCGAGTGCAAGCGGTGCCGTTGTGGTAATACCAGCCGAGCTGGAGTTGGGCGGACGCGATGCCCTGCGCGGCGGCGCGTGAGAACCACTGGAAGGCTTCACTATAGTTCTGCGGCAGGCCATTGCCGGCTTCGTAGCTGAAGCCGAGTTGCGCCTGTCCCCAGCCGTTGCCGGCTTCAGCGGCAGAGCGGACCATCGCGACGCCGCGGGCGATGTTCTTCTCGGTGCCGCGGCCGAGCAGCAGCATCACGCCGAGATTGGCCTGCGCGGGGGCGATATTTTGCGCGGCGGCTTTTTCATACCAGGCGACGGCCTGTGTTTCGTCCTTTTCCACTCCGATGCCGGCTTCGCAGGCCCAGCCGTATTGGAATTGTCCCACGCCGAAGCCGCCGTTGGCTGCTTGCGCAAAGAGGCGTGTCGAGCGAGCGAGATCCTTGGCGCCGCCGACTCCATCGCGCAGCATTTCGGCGAGGTCGCACATGGCAGCAAAAAGTCCCGCCGAGGCGGCGCGCTCGAACCATTCGCGCGCCTTCGGCGGGTCGAGTGACGCGCCTTTGCCCGAGCGCAGGCAGCGCCCGACGTAGAGCTGGCCGATACGATTGTTCTGCGAGGCCGAGCGCATGTAGCAGCGGAAGGCTTCGGCATCGCTTTGCGCCACGCCGCGGCCTTGTTCGGTGGCGAGGCCGAGGCGCCACCAGGCTTCGCTATCGTTCGCATCGGTCGCCTGGCGAAAGAGGGCCACGGCACGGGTTTCGTCGCGCAGGGGCGGCGGAGTGTCGTAGAGCAATTCGCCGAGCCGCCACAGGGCGTCGATCGAGCCGCGGGTAATGGCTTGTTCGAGCAGCGCCTTGGCCCGTGGAGGATCGGGCGAAAGGTTGCCGCCAGTGCCGAGTTGGCTGGCGTTGACGATGAGGGCGTCGAGCCAGCCGGTCTCCGCCGCGCGGCGATAGAGCTCGGCGGCGCGAGCGTCGTCTTCCGGGGTTCCCTGTCCGCTGGCGCAGGCGTCTGCGAGTGCAACCATCGAGCGTGGGTGACCAAGCTGGACGCCCGTCTCGAAGGAGCGGATGGCCGCTTGCAAGTCGCGCGGTGCGCCCCGTCCTTGGGCGCGCGCCCAGCCGAGCCAGTAGTGTGCTTCGGCCTGACCCGCGGCGGCGTCGGCTTGGAGTTGTGCCACGCCGCGCCGGTCGAGATCCTCGGCGCGCGATTCGTCCTTCGCGACGCCGGTGCCGCTGCGCAGGCGGTCCGCGAGATTGAACATGGCCAGCGCGTAGCCGCCGCTGACCGCGCGTTCGAGGTAGGCGATCGATCGCGCGAGTTCCGTCCCGGAATGGCGTGAGCCGCCGAGGATGAACGCGGCAAGATTGGCGCCGAAAGGATCGCCCTGTGCCGCGGCCTGCTCGGCGAGTTGGAGCGCGCGCCCTTCGTCCTGGCGGACGCCCCAGCCGTAGTTCAGCAGCCGCGCGAGCCGAGCGGTGGCGGCGACGTGTCCGAGATCGGCGGCGCGCTGGTAGTTTGCGGCGGCTTGCACTGCGTCGATGGAACGACCGGCGCCATTCTCGAAGGCGAGCCCTTCGTGATAGTAGTCGTCCGCGCCTGCGCCCGGCTTGGGTGGTGCCGGAGGGTGGGGCTTTGCCGGTTGATCGATCGTCTGTGGTGGCGCCGCAGGTTCCGCGAGCCGCCAGCCGAACCATGCGCAAACGACCACTACGCCCACTGCCGCGATGGCAAACGGCCAGAGCGGAAATCGCTTCGGAGGCGCGGGCGGTGGATGATAGGTCGGCGCAGTCGCGGTTGGCGTCGAGCGTTGCGAATCGGGCGCGTGCTCGACGGGCGGCGGAAACGAACCGCTCGGCAGCGGTGGAGGCAGCGTCCCGACCGCGGGAAGTTGCTGAGGTCGCCGGGGTGCCGACGCGACGACCGGCAGCAGCGCGTCGCGCATTTCGCGCGTCGATTGGGGGCGCGCCTGCGGCATCTTGGCGAGGCACGCGGCGATGACGCGCTCCCACTCCGCGGGAATGGGTTTCTTGTCGAGCGCCCCGAGTTCCACCCGGCGTTGAGCCATCGGCGGCGGGATGATTTCGCTGGCCTGGAGGATGATTTCGCCGCGGTAGAACGGCGGCTTGCCGGTGAGCAATTCGTAAAGCGTCGCGCCCAGCGCGTAGATGTCGTCGGTCACCGCCGGGGGCTCGCCGCGGGCTTGCTGCGGGCTCATGTAGGCAAGGGTGCCGCCGCTGGACGCAGGTGAATTCGTCATGCGCGTCAACGAATCGGCCAGCGAGCTGGCGATGCCAAAGTCGGCCACCTTCACCTCGCCGGCGCTGGAGAGCATCACGTTGCCGGGCTTGAGGTCGCGATGCACGAGCTTCGCTGCTTCGTGCACATAGGAGAGCACGTCGCAGAGCTGCCCGACGATCGGGCGAAGATCGTCCACGTCGAGGCAGCGGTTTGGCGCGTCGAGCTTGCGCTGCCGCAGCGTCGTGCCGTCGATGTATTCCATCGCGATGGCGGCGAGCTCGGAGTCGCGGATGAAATTGTGCACCCGCACGATACCCGGATGCGTGAGCCTCAATCCGCGGCGGATTTCACGCTTGAGGTCTTCGATGGCCTCTGGATCGCGCGCGACGAGATCGGGCAGAAATTTCAGCGCCACTTCGATGCCGAGTTCGTCGTCGTGCGCTTTCCAGACGACGCCGAAGCCGCCGCGACCGAGTTCGTGCCCCAGCCGATACCGGCCAAAAAGCAGTGAGCCCGCAGCCACCTGTCCGGGCAATACCATCTGCGTCGGCCGGCCTGTCGGCACTGGAGAGGGTGTGTTGGCAGATGAATCCGGCATAAGTCCCGGCGGCACTATGCACCGCGCGTGCGAGTGGACAAGGAGGGGCTCTTTGCGGCTATATTCGCCCCGTGAAGCGCTTCGCCCTCATCGCCCTGTTTGCCGTGCCCGCCTTGGCCGCGGATGACTTCGACGCCCTTCTCGCCAAGGGTGACCAGCTCGACGCGCAGATGAAGACCAAGGAGGCGCTGGCGGTTTATCTCGAAGCCGAGAAGCTTCAGCCGGCGAACGGGGACCTCCTCTATCGCATCGCCAAGCAATACGGTGAATCGCAAGCCGACACGCAGGACAAAGCCGAGCGGCGGCGCCTCGGCAATATCTCGCTCGACTACTCGAAGCGTGCCGTTGCCGCCGGACCGAATAACCCGATGTGCCAGCTCGCTCTCGCGGTGAGCTACGGACGCGTGGCTCCCTACCTCGATAACCAGACGAAGATCAACTACTCGAAGCTCGTGAAGCAGCACGTGGACAAGGCGCTCGCGCTCGACCCGCGCAACGACCTCGCGTGGCACGTGCTCGGCGCTTGGAATTACGAACTGGCGAATCTCAACGCCGTGCTGCGCGCGGTGGCGCAATTCATCTACGGCAAGCTGCCGGACGCCTCGAACGAAGAAGCGGTGAAGGCATTCAAGAAAGCGGTGGAACTCAATCCGCGCCGCGTGGGCAACCAGGTCGAGCTGGGGCGCGCCCTCGCCGCGCTCGGCAAAAAGGACGAAGCGAAAGCTGCCTTGGAAAAGGGACTGAGCCTGCCGGTCAAGGGGCGGGACGATCCGGAGACGAAGGACCGCGCGCGGGCGGCGTTGAAAAAACTGTAGCGCGGGAGTCAGGAGGCAGGGGACAGGAATCAGTCGCCGCGACATGATACCCGTTGCATTCTGTCTCCTGTTTTCTGATTCATTTTCCGAATGTTTGCCATCTGGCTCCACGACCTCAGCCCCTTTGTCTTCAAGATCGGTAGCTGGGGTCCGCGCTGGTATGGTGTGGCCTACATCGTGTCGTTTGCTCTCGGCTACTGGCTCTATGCGTGGCTGGCGCGGCGGGGCTACACGGACATGCCGGAGGAGAAGGTGGGTGACTTCATCACGCTGGCCGCGGTCTTTGGGGTGATGGTCGGTGGGCGGCTGGGGTGGATTCTTTTTTATGGGCTGAAGCAGACGCACGATTCGCCGTGGTGGCCGCTGAAGGTGTGGGAAGGCGGGATGGCAAGCCACGGTGGGATCCTCGGGCTGGTGGCGTTCACGGCGTGGTTTGCACGCAAACACAAGCTCTCGTGGACCGGGATCGGCGATTCGCTGTGTGTCGTGGCGTGCGTGGGGCTTTTCGTCGTGCGTTGCGCGAACTTCATCAATGGGGAGCTGTGGGGAAAACCGGCGGGGGAGCCGGGTGGGCCACCGTCGGTGCCGTGGGCGGTTGTCTTTCCGGAGGAACTGGAGGATCGCATGCCGCCGCTGGAGGCGATTCAGCATGATGCGGCGACGCGACAGGCGTTGCTGGAGACATTGCCTCCGCGGCATCCTTCGCAACTCTACGAGGCGCTGCTCGAAGGCGTCTTTCTCTTCACGGTCCTCTGGCTTCTGCGGACGAAAGTGCGCCTGCCGCGCGGGGTGATCACCGGGGTGTTTTTCATCCTCTATGCGGGGTTGCGCATTGTGGGTGAAACCTTCCGCGAGCCCGATCCGGCGTGGAGCTGGCTTGGTCTCTCGGCGGGGCAGACGCTTTCGCTGTGGATGTTTCTCGTCGGCGCGGGCTTCGTCGCCTGGGGCTTTCGCACGCGGCAATACGAACCTATTTTTGTTCATGACGCGCGCTGACGAAGTGGATGCTGTGACCGAGGGGGTGTGCATCTGGCAGGCCTACGATGCGAACGTGAAATGCGATCTCACGTCGGCGGCTTTGCGCATCGGAGAGAGTCTCGTGCTGGTGGACCCGATCGCGTTGAGCGCGGCTGGAGCACAGGATCTCGAGAGCTATGGGCGCCCGGCGCTCGTCGTGTGCACGAGCGGCAACCATGCGCGGGCGGCGGATCATTTCCGTCGGCACTATCGGATCCCGATCGCCGGACATGCGGAGGCCGAAAGCGAGTCGGGGTTGTCTTTCGATACCACGATCACGGAGGGCACGCGGCTGCTGGAGGCGATCGAAGTCTGCACGCTGCCGGGCGCGGCGGCGGGAGAGATAGCCCTCGCGACGCCGGACGGTGTGGTCTGTGTGGGCGATGCCTTGATTCATCTTCCGCCGGAGGGGCTACGCATCCTGCCGGACAAATACTGCGCCGACCCAAAAGAATTGCGCACTTCGCTGCGAAAGCTCTTGCGATGGGATTTCCGCGTTCTCACCTTCGCGCATGGCTGGCCGCTCGCTGTTTCCGCTCGCGAGCGAGTGGCCTCCTTGATCGCATGAAGCCCGCCCTCATTCTCTTTTTCATTCTCGCTGTCACCGCCATCGCCGCGCCGGAAAAGCCCGCGCGCACCGATCGCGGCTCGGCTGCCACTCCGAAATCCGCACCTGCCGTGGTCGCAGCGCCGCAGCCGGCGCCAGTGCCCGTGGCGGCGGCCGCTCCGGCTCCTGCCGCCCCTGCGCTCGATGTGCCGGCGCAGATGGCGACGGACTTTTTCGCGGCGCTGCAACGCGGGCAGATCGACGACGCCTACGCGACGTTGACGAAAGGGTCGAAGACGATCGAGAAGCCGGAGGACCTGCGCATCCTTAAGCAGAAGACCAAGGAAGCGATCGAAGCCTTCGGCGCCATCGTCGGGCATGAACTGGTCGATACCACTCGCATCGGGTCGAAGCTGATGCGGCGGACTTACCTTTCCCTCGGCGATGAATTCCCGCTGCGCTGGCGGTTCTATTTCTATGAAGCCAATGGGCGCTGGCGCCTGATCGACCTGCGTGTGGACGATCGCCTGGCGGGGATGTTTGACGAGCCGAAGGACGCCGAGGACAAGGGCGAGAAGCCGTAGGTCGTGGCGGGCGCACTCGGACGCACGCTCCAGTTCATTCGTTTTTCGCATACCGTCTTCGCGATGCCGTTCGCGCTGGGGGCGATGCTGGTGGCGGCGCATGGGTTGCCGGAGTGGAAGCTCGTGGGGTTCATCGTGCTGGCGATGGTTTTCGCGCGGACGGCGGCGATGTGTTTTAATCGGGTGGCGGATTGGGAGATCGATCAACGGAATCCGCGCACCGTGGAGAGACACACGCTGATGTCGCGGAGTGGAGCGATTGGGCTGCTCGTGGGGAGTGCGGCTGCTTTCGTCGCGACAACGTGGTTCATCAATCCGCTCTGCTTCTGGCTCTCGCCGGTGGCGCTGGTGATCGTCTTTTTCTACTCGCTGACGAAGCGCTTCACGTCGGGGAGTCACTTTTTTCTCGGGCTCGCGTTGTCGGTGGCGCCGGTCGGGGCGTGGCTGGCGGTGCGGGGGCGATTCGACCTGCCGCCGCTGGTGCTGGCGCTGGCGGTGGTGCTGTGGGTGGCGGGGTTCGACATGATCTATGCGACGCTGGATATGGCTTTCGATCGCTCGGCTGGGCTGCACTCGTGGGCGGTGAAGCGTGGGGTCGAAGGTTCGCTCCGCTGGGCGCAGGGATTGCATGCGGCGATGTTGGTGGTGCTGGGTTTGTTTGGCGTGGTGGCCGGTCTGGGAGCGGGGTTCTGGGTGAGTCTGGTGGTTGTCCTGGGCGCGCTGGCTTACGAGCATCGCGTGGCGGCCCGGCGTGATCTTGGGGCGGTGAATCGGGCTTTCTTCCATGCCAATGCGGTGGTGGGGGTGGCGTTCGTGGGTGGCTTGTTTGTGGATCAGGTGCTCGGACGCTGAGCGTCGTGCAGATCTACCGCCTTTCCGCGCATTGGAAATGCGCGCTCCTTGGGAGCCTGGCTCCACGGTGGCGGGCCGCGGGCAGCAAGCTGCCGCCTCCGAGCGCCAGCAAGCTGGCGCACTCCGGGCGCTTCGCGCTGCCTACTTGAGTTGATCGACGAGCCACTTGATGGCGGCGTCGAGGTCGCGCACGGGGCTAGTGCGCAGGGTGTCGTGGACGCCGGCGGTTTCGTAGGCAGCGCCGACGAGGTCGGGGGGGATTTCGCCTTCGCCCATGAGGAAGAGTTTTCGCGGTGCGGCGAGGGCGAGGAGGCCGGGGACATCGCCGAAGCGGCCGGCGCCGGGGAAGAAGGTGGCGTCGCGGATGTCGGGGGTTTTTTGGAAACGGAAGCGGCCGGTGTCGACGACGAGGGCGGTGACGGCATCGCCGCTGAGCGCGGCGGCGGCTGCGGCGATGGGTGCGCTGACGGGATCGATGCCGACGATGGCAATGTGGCGCGGCTTTTTGGACAGAGATTGCGCCCAGCGCAGCGTGGTGAGGACATCCTGAATGCGCTGGACGACCAGCGGGTGATTGTAGCCGGCGGTGAAGCAGGCGGCTTCACGCGGGTTGCTGACCTTTCGAGTCGGGGTGTCGGACGAGCCGAGGGCAAGGAAATCGCCTTGCAGGAGGGCGTCGACGCCCACGACGGCAACGCCGCGCGTGGCGAGAGTGCGGATGGTGTTGCCGACCGTGCCGTCGGCGAGCAGGGCCTTGCGTCCGCCGGCATCGAGCCAGATGACGAGCGGCTCGCCCTGGCCGGCGAGATTCAATGAACGTGCGGGGAGCTGTTCGCGGAAGGTGGTGTTCGCGATCGTGAAATCGGTGACGCGGAGCGTGGGTTTTTCGGGCTGACTGACGTCCCGTGTCTCCGCCTTGAGTTCCTTGGTCTCGCCGGCTCCGGCGAGGGTGTTGCCGATGAGGGCTTCGAGGGCGGGCTGGGCGAGTTTGCGGAAGGTGGGGATGTCTTTCTGGAGCTGCTTTTGCTGATCGTCGTGCCACCAGCCGAGGAGCTTCTTTTCAAAGTCTGGTCCGCCGGCGGGTGCGGGATGTTTGGCGTCCCACACGCTGAGTTGTTCGCGGGTGAGGGGCTGGTAGTCCTGCTCCTTCAGCCGATCCGCGGGCAGGCCGAGGTGGAAGTGCGTGTTGAAGAAACCGTAGATGTGCTCGCGGGTGACGAGGTTGTAGTTGTGCGGGAAATCCGGGTGCGCGAACAACTGAATGTTGTCCGGCGCGCCCATCATCTTCCAGTGCTGCTGAAGCTCGGGGAAGCCCTTCTCGGACAGGTGCTCGGTCCAGTCGTGCGCGCTGGTGAGGCCCATCGGCTTCGGGGCGAAGAGAGCGGCGAACTCGATGTTGCCGGTGCCGGTGCGCAGGTTGCTCGCGTTTTCGCAGGTGCAGCCGCCTTGCATGGCGGTGCTGACCATGACGCAGGGCACAGCGCAACTCAGGCGCGAGTCGAGCGCGGCGAGGATCATCGACTGGGTGCCGCCGCCGCTGGCGCCGGTGACGGCGAGACGGGTGGCGTCCACGTCGTCGAGGCCGGTGAGGAAATCGAGCGCGCGCATGTTGTTCCATGTCTGGAGACCCATGATGTTCTGGCTGAACGTCTCTGCCTGCGGCGAAAACAGGCCCCACTTGCCGGACTCGGGCGAGATCATCTCGGGGCGCTGCTTGGCAAAGGTGTGCGCGATCTCGAAGGGGATTTGCAGCGAGTCGCTATTGCCGAGCATGTCGCTGACGAAGGCGACGCAGCCCATGCGCGCGAGGTGCACGCCGATGGATTGAAAAATGGCGCGTCCGCCGATCATCGAGCGCTCCTGGCCGGCATCGATTTCCTTCTTGATGGCGTCGTCGGACTTTTCCCAGAACCGGGCGTCTTTCCAGTGGCCGTGGGTGACGATGACGCCGGGATGTTTTCCGGGCGCGCCGGTTGGGCGGTAGAGATTGCCGGTGTGAAAGAGGCCCGGCATGGATTCGAAGTAGACCTTTTCGACCGTGTAGCCGTCGCGCTCGACTTTGCCGTGGATGACGGCGTTGAGCGGCGTGCGGGTGGGCTCCGGCCAGAGGCCGATGGCGACACGCATCTGCTGGCGCACCTGGGCGGCGCGGGCCTGCCAGGCTTCGGGGGAAGCGAAGGGTTTCCACGAGAAGTCGCCGTTGAGGTCTTTGAGGTCGGCGAGGCGGGCGTCGTCGGGGAGTTCGGCGGACGCGGCGAGAGTGAGGGCGAGGAGGGCGGGGAGGGCGGGGAGGGCGGGGAGGACTTTCACGGGATGATTAACCTCTCAGGGGCGTTCTCATTGGCGAAGGATGGCGGGAAGAGAGGGAAATCCGAATGACGAATGGCGAATGACGAAAACGTCGGCTGCTGCGCAGGGGAAGGGTCGCTGGGGAGTCGGTGAGCAGGAGGGGCTTATTTCTATGGCCGGATTAAGTCGGATTTGGTGGGATTATCTCTGTAAGGCGAAGGTCGGATTTCTTCGGGGGAGCGGGAGCGGTGGGATTTAACGCAGAGGCGCGGAGGGCGCGGAGGAGCGCAGAGGAAGGACAAAGGGGGGCCGGATGCTGGTCGTTTGATTTTCAAAGGTGGGATTTGGTGGGACTTACTCTGAAGCAAGATGCAGGATGCAGGTGAAGGTCGGTGCGGAGGCATCCATCGTTGCCTTGATTTACCTTTAGTTGGCTTGATTTACCTTGATCGACCTTGATTCAGCGTTGCTGGGTGGGTGGTCGCTAGTGTGTTTATTGAGTCCGCGCCCCGTCGCTTCGCGCAAGGCAGTGTGTTTTTTTGGAGGTCTAAAGTGTTGAGAGGGTCATCATGGCGCAGTGGGGCACGGTGGAGGCGATTTTGGGTGAGTTTGAGGTTGTTCGATGGATGAGAGCTTTTCCGAATTGATCCGTCCTTTGCCTTTCTGTGTGGAGGCCTGCGGTGACCTGACCTCTTCCATGCTGCGTCAGTAAAGCACGGAGGGTGAATGTTGTCAAGTAGTGAGCAGTTGATGTCAGGCTTACGGTGCGTCGGGAGAATGGTGGCGCACCGGGGGAAGGCGTTCTTGTCACTGAACAGCCTGTCGCATTCGTTTGCGAATGATGGCGGGCTGCGCGGGGGGGGGGCGTCGGCGCATTGGAAATGCGCGCTCCTTGCGCGTCTTGAACTGCGATGCTGGCCTAGGCGACGAGGGCCTTGACCACGTTGCCATGGACGTCGGTGAGGCGGAAGTCGCGGCCGGCGTAGCGGTAGGTGAGCTTCTCGTGGTTGAAGCCGAGGAGGTGCAGCATGGTGGCGTGCAGGTCGTGGACGTGGACGGGGTTTTCGGCGGCCTTGAAGCCGAAGTCGTCGGTCGAGCCATAGACGCCGGGCTTGGCGCCGCCGCCGGCCATCCAGGCGGTGAAGCCCCAGTGGTTGTGATCGCGGCCGTTTTTGACGGTGGCGTTGTTCGAGCCGGGAGTGGGAATTTCGACGGTCGGGGTGCGGCCGAATTCGCCGCTCCAGAGGACGAGGGTTTCGTCGAGCATGCCGCGTTGCTTGAGGTCCTTGAGCAGGGCGGCGATGCCTTGATCGCACTCCTTGGCGAGGCGCGCGTGGTTTTTGCCGATCTCCTCGTGGCTGTCCCAGGGCTGGCCTTCGCCGTGCCAGACCTGCACGAAGCGGACGCCGCGCTCGACGAGGCGGCGGGCGATGAGCAGGGAGCGGCACTGAACGGTGTCGCCATACATTTCGCGAATGGCGACGGGTTCCTTGCCGATATCGAAGGCGTCGCTCGCGTCCATCTGCATGCGGTAGGCGAGTTCGAAGCTCTGCACGCGGGCCTCGAGCTGGGCGTCGCGCTGGCGGCGTTCGAGGTGCTGGGTATTGAGCTGCTGGAGGAGGTCGAGCTGGGCGCGCTGTTCCTTCGTCGTGGTGTAGGTGTTGCGGATGTTCTCGATCAGCTTATCGACGGTCTCGTTTTTCGTGTCGATGTAGGTGCCCTGGTAGACGCCGGGCAGGAAGGCGGCCTGCCAGTTCTGCGATTCCTGAATGGGGTAACCGCCGGGGCACATGGTGATGAAGCCGGGCAGGTTCTGATTTTCCGAACCGAGGCCGTAGGTGACCCAGGAGCCGAAGGCGGGCCGGGGCAGGCGGGCTTCGCCGCAGTTCATGAGCATGAGCGACGGCTCGTGATTCGGCACGTCGGCATTCATGGAGCGGATGACGCAGAGATCGTCGGCGGCGGCTTCGGCGGTTTTGGCGAAGAGCTCGCTGACTTCGAGGCCGGATTTGCCGTATTTCTTAAACTCGAAAGGGGAGCCGAACGCGGTGGTGGTCTTGCGCTCGGTCTGGAGCTTCACGGGGATTTCCTTGCCGTGATACTTCGTCAGTTCCGGCTTCGGGTCGAAGGTATCGACGTGGGACGCGCCGCCGTTGGCGAAGATGTGGATGACGTGTTTGGCCTTGGCGGGGAAGTGCGGGGCCTTGACGGCGAGGGGGTTGAGATTCAGCGCGGCTTCATTGGCCTGGCCGAAGAGGCTGCCCATCGAAAGCGCGCCGAAACCCATGCCGCAACGCGTGAGGAAATCGCGGCGGGTGAGGAAGCGGTCGGTTGGGTTGGGCGCGTGATGAGACATTGGTGGATTGTAACCCCAAAAACCCTCCGGTGCCGGTGAAAATTAGCTGGGGATGTGGGGAGCCGCGGAGGGGGGAAATCCGAATGACGAAGCTAGAATGACGAAAACGTTGGCGCCTTCGGCGAGCAGGGAGGGAAGGCATGCGGAAAATGCTGGGAGCGCGCATTTCCAATGCGCGTCGTCATCCCTGCGGCGCAGCCGCCACTTTCCCCGCGCTTTGGAAAAGCGCGCTCCTTGGGTTAGCGGGACTGGATCATGACGCCGAGGGCTTCGTCGCAGGCTTTGGCGCCGGGGTCGTCGGGGCAATTGGTCATGGCGACGTAGGCGGTCTGCTTGGCGGGGGAGATCCACATGACGCAATACCACCTGGTGTTTGAACCGTTGTGCCAGAGGGCGGTGCCGCCGGCCCACGGGCGTTCGGTGACGACCCAGCCCATGGCGTAGTCTCCGCCGGTCGGGGCGGTGTGGAGTTTTTGAAAGGTGGCGTCGCTCATGAGCTTCACGTCGTTGAGCGGGCCGCGGGCGTGCCAGCTCGCGTAGCGGGCGTAGTCGGCGAGGGTGCAGTGGACGCGACCGGCGGGGGTGATGGCGGGCGGGTTGTCGAAATCGGCGGCGACGGAGGTGAAGGCGCCGGCAGTGCCCTGGTGGCCGCGGGGCTGGTGCT
>JADMIO010835431.1_pt1 | contig 18935 bp, 20 predicted proteins | sample 8958161 | NCBI WGS metagenome assembly JADMIO01 (sample SAMN16585339, study PRJNA669376) | soil metagenome | isolation source: Crop rotation soil | place: USA: Cullars Rotation, Alabama | collected 2011 | reverse complement strand
GCCGCGACTTCAAGTCACGTGAATTCCAAGCTTCGGATCCCACTGTGCTGGAAAGTACTCCGTCCGGCAGTACGACGACTACGCCGGCAGCCTCATCCACGGCCGCGTGTTCCGGCTCTCCGACAAGCGGTGTGCGAACGGCACCCTGCGCCAGCAGCTGTTCATCCACACCGAGGCCGGACCGGGCAACTCGCAGTGCGCCGACCGTCGCGGGGAACAGATCTGCCGGTGGGAGTTCCCGAAGATCAACGACTACACGTCCCACGGCTGCATCAAGATGTCGCCGCACGACCTTCGGGCCCTGACCCGTGACTACCACCATTTCTTCGAGCGGGGCGTCCGCTACCCGATGTCGAAGGTCTCCCTGCTCGTCCGCTGACGGGACACGGGTCGCACGCGCCGCACCCCGAGCCGTCGAGAACGGCACAGCCTGACGGTACCGGCGCGGTTCGACCTTCCGGCAGGCCCATGACGACGGCCCGTCCGGGGTCGTCCCCGAACGGGCCGTCGTGCTCGAGGATCGAGCGATGAGGCCTACCGGTTCAGCGTTGCTGCTGCTCGAACTGGCGGGTCGCCTCGTCGTCCACCGGTGACTGGACCGGCGGCGTGGCAGGCGGCGTGGCCTGGGTGCCGGTGTCGTCACCGATGACGGTCGACCGCTGCTTCGACACGTAGACCGCCGCGGCGATGCCGAGCGCGGCGACGACCGCGATCAGGATCCGCAGCCAGTCCCGCTCGTCGGCGCCGTAGGACATCTTGACGATGGCCGTCACGATCAGCAGCGAGACCAGGTTCATCACCTTGATCAGCGGGTTGATCGACGGGCCGGCGGTGTCCTTGAACGGGTCGCCCACGGTGTCGCCGATGACGGTGGCGGCGTGGGCCTCGGAGCCCTTGCCGCCGTGGTGTCCGTCCTCGACCAGCTTCTTGGCGTTGTCCCAGGCACCGCCGGAGTTGGCCAGGAAGATGGCCATCAGCGTGCCGCACGCGATGGCGCCGACGAGGAACCCGGCCAGCGGGCCGATCCCGAGGCCGAACCCAACAGCGATCGGAGCCAGCACGGCCAGCAGTCCCGGCGTGGCCAGCTCGCGCAGCGAGTCACGGGTCACGATGTCGACCACGCGGCCGTACTCGGGCCGACCGGTGCCCTCCATGATCCCGGGGATGTCGCGGAACTGACGACGCACCTCGAAGACCACGGCTCCCGCCGCCCGGCCGACCGCGTTGATGGCCAGCCCGGAGAAGAGGAAGACCGTCGCCGCGCCGAGGATCACGCCGACGATCAGCTTCGCGTCGAACACCAGGAAGTGGCTGAGCACGGCACCCGAGCCGCGGAGCCCCACGGCCTCGTTGTAGGAGTCGAAGGCCGACTGCGTGTACGACGCGAACAAGGCGCTCGCGGCCAGCACCGCGGTCGCGATCGCGATGCCCTTGGTGATCGCCTTGGTGGTGTTGCCGACCGCGTCGAGCTCGGTGAGGATCTGCGCGCCCTCGCCGTGCACGTCACCCGACATCTCGGCGATTCCCTGGGCGTTGTCGGAGACCGGGCCGAAGGTGTCCATGGCCACGATCACGCCGACGGTCGTGAGCAGGCCGGTACCCGCCAGCGCCACGCCGAACAGGGCGGCGCTCCCGCCGATCAGCGCCGCGCCGTACACGGCGGCGCCGATCACGATCGCGGTGTAGACGGCGGACTCGAAGCCGACCGAGATGCCGCTGAGGATCACCGTCGCAGCGCCGGTGAGCGAGGTCTTCCCGACGTCCTTGACCGGTCGGTAGTCCGTGCCGGTGAAGTAGCCGGTCAGCGCCAGGATGCACGCCGCGAGCACGATCCCGATCACGACCGCGACCGCCGCGAAGACGCGCGGGCTCGCGCTCGCCGTGGCGCCGGTGGCGTTGGCCAGGTCGGACCACGACCCGGGCAGGTAGACGAACGCCAGGATCACGCACGCGACCGCGCTGATGGCCGCCGAGATGTAGAACGCCCGGTTGATGGTGACCAGGCCGTTCTCGCCGGTCCGCGGCTTGCACAGGTAGGTGCCGACCACGGCGGTCAGGGCCCCGATCGCGGGGATCAGCAGCGGGAACACCAGCCCCTTGTCGCCGAAGGCCTGCGATCCCAGGATCAAGGCGGCGACCAGGGTCACGGCGTACGACTCGAAGAGGTCCGCGGCCATGCCCGCGCAGTCGCCCACGTTGTCGCCCACGTTGTCGGCGATCGTCGCGGCGTTGCGCGGGTCGTCCTCGGGGATGTTCTGCTCGACCTTGCCGACGAGGTCCGCGCCGACGTCGGCGGCCTTGGTGAAGATCCCGCCGCCGACACGCATGAACATCGCGAGCAGCGCGGCACCGAAGCCGAAGCCTTCGAGCACGTGCGGTGCCTTGTCGCGGAACAGGAGGACCACGACGCTGGCACCCAGCAGGCCCAGCCCGACGGTCAGCATGCCGACCATGGCGCCGGTACGGAAGCCGATGTTCATGGCGGGGTCGCGGCCCTCGTCGTTGGCGGCCGCGGCGACCCGCAGGTTGGCCCGGACCGCGAGGTTCATGCCGAGATAGCCCACGGATGCCGAGAAGCCGGCCCCGAACAGGAAGAAGATCGACCGACCGATCCGGACCCCCCAGTCGTCGGCGGGCAGCAGCATCAGCGCGAAGAACGCGATCGCGGCGAAGATGGCCAGCGTGCGGAACTGCCGCTGGAGGTAGGCGTTCGCGCCTTCCTGCACCGCGTGCGCGATGTTCTTCATGTTGTCGGTGCCTTCGCCGGCGGCAAGGACCTCCTGGCGGAACATGTACGCCATCGCGAGCGCGCCGAGCGCGATCAGCAGGACGATGATGACCAGGACGAGGTTGCCGCCGGAGAGGTGCACCACGTCGGGACTGATCCCGGTCATGGATTTCCTCCTGGGAATACGTTCATGGAACGGCGCGGATTGTGCCATGCGCCCCGACGGATCATGTCATCCGGGAGCCGCCCGAGTCACACCGGGTGGGAGGGCCCGGGGGGTGTCGCCCGGCCGGGGAGAACGGCGTACGGCGCGGTCGGAGCGGTGCTCAGGAGGCGGCGAGAGCGGCCGCGGCGGTGTCGTGGATCACGAACACCTTGGCGAGGCCGGTGATGCGGAAGATCTTCAGCAGGCGGTCCTGGTTGCACACCAGCTGAAGCGAACCGTCGTGGGCCCGGACCTTCTTCAGCCCGCCGACCAGGACGCCGAGGCCCGTGGAGTCGAGGAACTCGACCTCGGACATGTCGATCACGAGGTTGTAGGTGCCGGCGGCGACCAGCTCGGTGATCTCCTCGCGCAGTCGGGGCGCGGTGTAGACGTCGATCTCGCCGGCGACCGCGACGACGGTACGGCCTTCGGCCTCGCGCGTCGTGATGGTCAGGTCCACGTGTCCACTCCAAAGCTCCCGAACGAGCGGGGCCCGAGGCCCACACCCCCTTGAGGCCTATCAAACCACGCCCCGGCGCATCGTGGAGAAATTGGCTCACACACCCCGGGGGTCACCGTCGGCGGCCTTTGCCAGACTGAGGCGGTGAGCAGCGTCGCCCAGGACTCGCCGGGTCGCCGCGTCCGGCCGTTCGACGTCGAGCAGCTGGGCCGCCGTCTGGCGTCGGCTCCCGGACGGGAGGACTCGCTTCGCCACGTCCGGGTGCTGCCGCGACGTGACGCGGTGACCACCGGGTGGCCGACCTGGGTCCATCCGGACGTCGTGTCCGCCCTTCGCCACCGCGGGATCGACTCACTGTGGCGACACCAGGCCGTGGCGGCCGAGGCGGCGTGGAACCACCAGCACGTCGTCGTCTCGACCGGCACCGCATCGGGCAAGTCGCTGGCCTACCAGCTGCCGGCGCTGACCTCGATCCTGCGGGGCCGCGGCGCCCGGGGCGAACGCGGCGCTGCGACGCTCTACATCAGCCCGACGAAGGCTCTTGCCCAGGACCAGCTGTCCGCGGTGGCCGGCCTCGGCCTCGACGTGCGCGTCACCACCCACGACGGTGACTCGTCGTACGACGAACGGGACTGGACCCGGGAGCACGGCGAGTACGTCCTGACCAACCCCGACATGCTCCATCGCTCGCTGCTCCCGCGGCACGAGCGCTGGTCAGGGCTCTTCCGGTCCCTCGACCTGGTGGTCGTGGACGAGTGCCACCACTACCGGGGCGTGTTCGGGGCCCACGTCGCACAGGTGCTGCGCCGGCTGCGTCGTGTCTGCGCCGCCCACGGCTCCGACCCGACGTTCGTGCTCGCGTCCGCGACCGTCGGCAACCCGGCCGAGCACGCCGCACGGCTCACCGGGCTGGACGTCATGGCCGTGAGCCATGACGACGCCCCGCGGGGAGAGGTGGCACTGCTGCTCTGGGAGCCGCGTTTCACGTCGTACGCCGGGGAGAACGGTGCGCCCCTCCGTCGGGCCGCCTCCTCCGAGTCGGCCGACCTCCTCGCCGACCTCGTGAGCGAAGGCGTCCGCACCTTGGCGTTCGTCCGGTCACGGCGAGCAGCCGAGCAGGTGGCTGCCACGACGTCAGCCCTGCTCGCCGAGATCGACGCGGACCTGCCCCTGCGCGTCGCCAGCTACCGAGGCGGCTACCTCCCCGAAGAACGTCGGGACATCGAACACGCACTCCGCGACGGGCGACTGCTCGGCCTGGCCGCCACCAACGCTCTCGAGCTCGGCATCGACGTGTCGGGGCTCGACGCGGTCCTGGTAGCGGGCTTCCCCGGCACCCGCGCGGCCTGGTGGCAGCAGGTCGGTCGGGCCGGACGCAACGCCGGTGACGCGCTCGCCGTCCTGGTGGCCCGCGACGACCCGCTCGACACCTACCTGGTCACCCACCCCGAGGCGCTGCTCGACCGAGCGGTCGAGCAGACGGTGTTCGACCCGGGCAACCCGTACGTGGTCGGTCCGCACCTGTGCGCGGCCGCCCAGGAGGTCCCGCTCCGCGAGCACGAGCTCGACCTGTTCGGCCCCTACGCCCGTGAGCTGCTCGACCAGCTCACGGAGACAGGTCGCCTGCGTCGCCGACCACACGGGTGGTACTGGACCCACCCCGAGCCGGCCAGTGCCCTGACCGACATCCGGTCGGGAAGCGGTCGACCCTTCTCACTCGTCGAAGGCAGCACGGGTCGCGTCGTCGGGACCGTCGACGGCGGTTCGGCGCATGCCACCGCGCACGCCGGCGCCGTCTACGTCCACCGGGGCGAGACCTGGCTCGTGTCGTCGCTCGACCTCGAGGACCGGGTCGCCATGATCGACCGGGTCGAGGTGGACTTCTCCACCACCGCACGCGAGCTCACCGAGATCACGATCGACCGAGAGCTCGTGCACCAGAGCTGGGGTGCGGCCCGGCTCTCGTTCGGAGTCGTCGACGTCTCCCACCAGGTGGTGTCCTACCTGCGCCGCCGACAGCCTTCCGGCGACGTGATCGACGAGGTGCCCCTCGACCTTCCCGAGCAGAACCTCACCACCCAGGCGGTCTGGTGGACCCTGAGCGACGACCAGCTCGCGGAGACCGGGCTGCTGTCGGCCGACCTGCCCGGCGCGGCTCACGCTGCCGAGCACTGCTCGATCGGGCTGCTGCCGTTGTTCGCCACGTGCGACCGATGGGACATCGGTGGCGTCTCGACCGCCCGTCATGCCGACACCGGACGGCTCACCGTTTTCGTCTACGACGGCCACCCGGGCGGCGCGGGCATCAGCCGGCGCGGCTTCGATGCGGCGCGCGAGTGGCTCGCCGCGACCCGCGAGACGATCCGGTCCTGTACCTGTCGCGACGGCTGCCCGTCGTGCGTGCAGTCACCCAAGTGCGGCAACCAGAACCATCCCTTGGACAAGGCCGGCGCCGTGGACCTGCTCTCGGCTCTTCTCGCGGACGCTCCACCTCAGTAACCTGCCGGGCATGCTGGTCCTCGGACTGGTGCTGCTCACGGCCGGGATCCTGGCCGTGCTCGGCGCTGTCTTCAGCACCAGCGGGAGCGCGTCCTTCCTAGGTGTCGATCTCGGCGCCACCACCGTGTTCTTCCTCGGTGTCGCCGCGACGCTCGCGTGGCTCTGCGGACTGATGCTGACGAGCGCCGGCACCAGACGGGCGCTGCGACACCGCCGCGCCTACCGCCGCCTCCGCACGCTCGAGCGGGAGCGCGGCTCACGCAGCAGCCCGGCGCGTGAGGACCCGCGTGAGGACCCGCGCGCGAACCCCCGTGAGGATCACAGCGTGCGCCGCTCCGACCACGCGAGGGATGACCCACCGGCGGGCTGACGGGAGCCAGGGGTCAGCGGCTCGGACCCGCGCGCGACCTGGCACCGAGGTCGGCGGTCTGCCCGAGCCAGCGGGGCCCGGCGACACGGACCTCGACCTCGACGTCGACTCCGTAGAGAAAGCACCGGGTGAGGACCGCACCGTTGGCATCAGCGGACACTGCCGCCGCCGGGCAGCCCGGACGGCCTTGGGCGACCGCTCGGGCACCCGCCAACGCCGCCAGGTCCGCGGCAGACTGGGCACTCCGATGCGCCGCCACCATGGTCACCACGACGCCCAGCGCGGCTCCCAGCGTCACCAGGACGCCGGCCATGCTCAGCACGAGGAGTGTCGCTGAGCCTCGCTGGCCGCACTCGGGCGTCGCCGTCCCGCACCCGGGCGTCACCGTCCGCCCTCGGCGGCGGTGACGGCCTCGGCGTGCACATGCACCGAGGGCAGGAACCCGAGGACGCCACCGGGCGGAGCGACGTCGTCACTGGCGGTCGCGGTCACCTGACCGCCGCGGGTGACCACAGTGACGGTGGCACCGGGGGCGACCTCGAGCCCCCGGTGCACCGCAGCCGACTCAGTGTCGCCGCGCGCCGCGGAGCGGGCGACCTCGCGTGCGGCGTCAACCATCCGCACCTGCGCGACCCCGACGCTGAGCAGCCAGACGAGCCCGATGGTCACCGACATCAACAGCGGAATTCCCAGCGCGAGCTCGGCCGTCGCAGCGCCGCGCTGGTCACGGCTCATCCGATGCCCAGCAGCGACAGGACGCGGTCGAACAGCGTGCGCAGGAGCTGCTCCCCGAACCCCCCGGTCAACAGCTTGAACAGCAGGCCGGCGAGGCCGGCGCCGGCTGCCGTGCCGACGGCGTACTCCGCGGTGGTGATCCCGCGCTGGTCGAGGTGACGATGCATGACTCTCCTCTCCGATCGGGCCGCGGGGTGCGGCCCGCGGCCACTGTCGTCGCGACCATGGCGGCCCGTCGGGGCGGAAGCAGTCCGCTGTGGAACGCATCGACGAGGTGGGCCCCGGTGGACGTCTGGCGGGCTGAGCCTTCGCGCTCGTGCTTCGGAGAGTTCGGGTCCCGCCGAAGCCGGTTCATGGTCGCCTCGGAGTCAGAGTGCGAGCGAGCGCAGCAACGCGGCGACCAGCGGTACGACGCCGATCAGCAGGAAGGACGGGAGGAGGCACAGTCCCAGCGGGACGGCCGCCTTCACGCCGACGGCGCGGGCGCGCTCCTCGACCCCGAGCCGGGCACGCCGATCGAGCTCATCGGCCAGCCGGATGACCTCCTGGGTCACCGGAGACCCCGACCTGTGTGCGCGCACCATGGTCCTCGCCAGCGGGGCGACTGCCGGGTGGGCGAGGACCACCCCCCAGGCTCGTTCGGGCGACATTCCGAGGGAGAGGCGGGCCGGCACACCTCCCAGCAGCTCAGCGGCCGGACCCGGCAGCGCCTCGCACACCAGCCGCACCGCCTCGGCCACGTCGGACCCTGACTCGAGTGCGGTCACGAGCAGGTGCACCAACCCCGGCAGCTCCCGCTCCGCGGCCTCACGCCGCCTCCGCACCGACGCCGGCTCCGAGCGACCGATCCAGGTCCAGGTCAGCGCCGCTGCCACGACGCCCACCGGCAGTGACGCCGAGCCCCCGACGAAGGTGGCGCCGGCCGCGCCGGCCAGCGCGGACCACAGCCAGCGCCAGCGACGCATCCAACCCGGGTCCTCGGGGACCTGGACGCGCCCGAGCTCGGGGCCGGACACCCACCGGGCCCGCGACGGCACGAGGAGGAGCGCCACCACCACAGCGGATCCGGCCGCGACCCACACGGTCACCGATCAACCTCGCGGGCGATGACCTCGATCCACCACAGACCCACGAGACCGACGGCGAGCCCGGCCGTCAGACATCCGAGCCCCCACGGCGTGCGGAGGAGGAAGGTCCACGGATCGGCACCGGCCCCACTGCCCATGAGCAAGGCCACCGCGGGCAGCGCCGCCACGAGCCTGGCTGTGGCACGGGCGGACGCCAGCTCTCCCGCCACCACGCGCTGTGTGGCCTGCCCTCGCCCCACCAGCTCGGCCACCCTCCGGGTCGCGGCGCCGAGTCCACCACCGGTGCGCTGGGACATCGACCAGGCCGCGGCCAGGAACCGCAGTCCACCCGCGCCAGGGACGCCGGCAGCCTCACGCAAGGCGGCGGGTACGTCACCACCGAAGCGGCACACCTCGGCGACCGGTCGGATCCTCGGCCACGCGGTGGCGGCTTCGTCCAGCGCCGTCTCGACGGGTCGACCCGCCGAGAGCTCGGCGGCGAGGAGATCACACACCTCCGCCAACCGCGCAGCGTTCTGCTCGGCCTCCCGAGCGGCCGCGCGTCGACGCCACAACATGCGCGCGCCGGCCGCGCCGAGCGCGAAGACGAGAACGGGCCCGAGCCACGCAGGTGGCACGACGAGCACGAGCACCGCCGCGGGCCCGGGCCACCCGCGCAACCACGGGCGCCCCGAGCTCCCGATGTGGAGGGGCGAGGGGACGAGCAACCAGACAGCGAGTGCCGCCCCCGTGGCAGCCAGCACGATCACGCGCCGAGCCGATCGACCAGCCGCGCCTCGCCCGGGCCGGTGACGGTGTGTCCGTTGCCGGGGAAGGCCACGGCGCTGAGCATCTCCGCGAGCCCGTCCGCCCGTCGGTGGGGCACGGCAACCTCACGTAGGACACGGTGTCCGTCGATGTCACGACCGAGATGGAGGACCGCGTCGACGCCGGCGAGGAACTGGCTGTGCGCGGCGTCCCGGCCGAGACCGGCCGCGAGCGCCAGCGCCTCGACCCGGGCCGGCACGTCGCGTGCGGAGTTCGCATGGATGGTGCCGCAGCCGCCTTCGTGCCCGGTGTTGAGTGCGGCCAGGAGCTCGACGACCTCGCCTCCACGGACCTCGCCGACGACCAACCGGTCGGGCCGCATCCGGAGTGCCTGGCGAACGAGGGTCCGCAGCGTCACCTCGCCGGCACCCTCGATGTTCGGCGGCCGTGCCTCCAGGCCGACGACGTGCGGGTGCTCCGGCCGCAGCTCGCTGGCATCCTCGACCAGGACGAGGCGCTGCGTGTGGTCGACCACGGAGAGCAAGGTGTTCAGGAGAGTGGTCTTGCCGGAACCGGTGCCGCCACTGACCAGGAACGCCATCCGCCGAGCCACCATGGTCCGCAGCAGGCGTACGCCGTGCCGGGTGAGCGTTCCGGCGCGGAGCAGGTCGTCGAGCGACAGCACGCGCTGGTGCGGCACGCGGAACGACAGCACGGTGCCCGGGCGAGCCAGTGGAGACAGCACGGCGTGGAACCTGGTGCCGTCTCGCAGACGTACGTCGACATGGGGGGTGGCGTCGTCGAGGCGCCGTCCGCCCGAGGCAGCCAGGCGCTGGGCCAGCCGCCGCACCGCCTCGTCGTCCGGGAAGGCCACCTCGACGCGGTGCAGGCCGTGGCCACGGTCGACATAGACGTCCGCCGGCCCGTTGACCAGGACGTCGGTGACGTCGGGCTCGCGCAGCAACGGCTCGAGCGGACCGGCACCCACGACGTCGCGGCGGAGCGCTTCGTGAACGGCGAGGACCGTCGCGTCACCGACCGGTCGGCCGGACGAGCGCAGGGCCTCGGCGACTCGCTGAGGCGTCACCTCACCCGGGTCGCGGGCCAGCCGCTCACGGACCTCCTCGACCAGGTCACCCACGACGGACATCAGGCTGCGCGAGGAAGCGACTCACCGACCGCGTTCAGCACGCGCGTGGCGGCGCGTCCGAGGGCGCCACGTCGTGAACGGACCGGGCCGAGACCCAGGTCGATGGACTCGACGAGGCCTCGCTGGTCGCTCATCCGGGTCAGGACGGGTGCTCCCACCACTCGGGCCAACGACTCGTCGTCCATTCCGGACCCGCGCACGACGAGGCTGAGCAGGTCGGGGTCGACGAAGCGCCGGCACATCCGCCTCGCGGCGGCCACCCCCGCCACCGTCGTGACCACAGTCAGCAGGATCTGGTCGCACCGGGAGGCGATCTCGTCGACGAAGGGGTCAGGTGCGCGGGGCAGGTCGATCACCACGGTTTCGTGGCCGCGGCGTGCTGCCGAGAGCGCCTCGCGAGCAGCAAAGGGCTGGAGCCGCACGGGTTTCGAGCCGACGTACCAGGTCAGGGCGGCCACACCGTCACGACGAGGCAGCGCCTCGCGAAGCGCCCGGGCGCTCAGCCGACCGGTCGTGTGTCCCAGGGCCTCCCACCTCACCCCCTCGATGAGGTCGAGCCCGAGGACCCGATCGGTGCCCGGGCCGAAGGGGTCGGCGTCGAGAACCACCGAAGGTCCGGAGCGCCCTGCGACCTGCCCGAGCGCGCACGCGAAAGTGGTGGCACCCGACCCTCCGCTGCCGCCGATCACCCCGATCGTGAGCCCGCGCGCCGGTCCCGAGTCGTCGACGTCGGTGAGCCGCTCGACCAGCCATCCCTCCGACCGTGGCAGCTCGGCGACGCTCTCGGCACCAAGGGACAGGGCGACCTGGAATGCCCGGTCGGGCACCGGACCGCTGAGCACCACGAAGACTGCAGCACGCCGCGCCGGTCCACCGTGCGCCAGCGCGCCGGCGAGGTCATAGCCCACCAGGACCAGTGAGGCCCTCGACCACCCCCGGAGGGCTGCGGGGACGTCGCGGGCCACCTCCGGCGTGGTGCCCGCCGCAGCGGCAAGCCGCGACAGCTCCTCGAGGAGCACGTCGTCCGACGTCACGAACAGGGGTGGACTCATGAAGGCCAGCCTCACGCGAACGGCGGTGCCCCGGCGCGCGCGAGGGGGCCCTTGTGGACGAGGCGCTGCAAGGTCACCGCTGTGGGCGATCAGCGGGCCGACGGTCGGCCCGACACCTACCATGGGCACATGGCCGGCAGTCGTGGATCCGCCGTTCCGGACCGGACGACCAGCCGGTCCGCAGCGTTCTTCGACCTGGACAAGACGATCATCGCGAAGTCCAGCTCGCTGGCATTCTCCAAGCCGTTCCAGGCCGGCGGACTGATCACGCGCGGGGCGATGCTGCGCTCGGCGTACGCCCAGTTCGTCTACCTCGTCGGCGGGGCGGACCACGACCAGATGGAGAAGATCCGGGCATTCATGTCCCAGCTCGTCGAGGGCTGGGACGTCGGAACGGTGAAGGAGATCGTCGCCGAGACTCTCCACCACGTGGTCGACCCGATCGTGTACGACGAGGCCGTCTCCCTCATGGAGGAGCACCGCCTCGCGGGACGGGACGTCGTGATCGTGTCCACCAGCGGCGCCGAGGTCGTCGGCCCGATCGGTGAGCTGCTCGGTGCGGACGACGTGATCGCGAGCAGGCTCGAGATCGTCGACGGAAAGTACACGGGCCAGATCGACTACTACGCGTACGCCGACGAGAAGGCCCACGCGATCGAGGCGTTGGCGGCCGAGCGCGGCTACGACCTGGAGCAGTGCTTCGCCTACAGCGACTCCATCACCGACGCCCCGATGCTCGGTGCCGTCGGGCATCCGCACGCGGTCAACCCGGACAAGGAGCTCCGGAAGTTGGCGGCGAGCAAGGGCTGGCCGATCCTGCAGTTCACCCGGCCGGTCACCTTGCGCAGCCGGATCCCCGTCAAGCCGACCCTGGCCGCGCTGACGGTCGGGACCGCGCTCACGGTCGGCGGTGCGATCTGGCTCAACCGCAGACGCAAGCTCGGTGCCTGAGCACTGCGCGGGTAGGCCGTCCAGTCGCGTGAGTGCACGTGGCATGAAGACGCCACCGTCTCGTGGATGTCACGAACCGAATGCGATGTCCCTCGCCTGGACTGTCCGCCCGAACCCGGGCGATGGCGCGGTCTGCGCTGCACCGGTTCCCTCGGGCGACACGCGCACCCAAAGGGGAGGCGCAATGTCAAGGGTTGTCCGGGGCACCGGACCGGCGTACACAAGGGGGTATCAACTCCAGAGCCAGCACGTGAACCGGGTACCCACGCGGCGATCCACCCTTCTTACAGGGCGCATGTCATCGGGAACCTCCCGGGGCAGCCACTAGGTAGATGCACGCTTGGTAGCCGGGTATCGCGTGTCAGCGGCGGCACCCGACCCCTCGGGTGCCGCTCGCATGTCCGGGCGAGTCATCCGTCCCTGAGCGGGCTCGCCTCGGCGGCTGCGGCGTACGCCTCGGCACAGTAGAGCAGCCAGGCGCGAACGCCCGCACGCCCGCCGTTGGCATAGGCCCGCAGGTTGGACTCGTACGCCGCGCGTAGGGCGAGGTGCCCGACCTCCGGGACCACGAGCGACTTCGAGTCCACCCCGCTGCTGACCAGCACGAGCCGCTCGGTGGCCCGGGCGACGATGCCGTCGGAGGAGCCGAACGGCTCGGCCGTCGCGAGCTCGGCGTGAACGAGCGCCGCCCTCACCAGGGCCGGCCGGTGAGTGCCGAGCAGCGCCGCCGTCGCGTGCAGCCTGGTTGCCGCAGCGGCGTCGCGGGGACGCCCCACCTGCTCGTCGGGCACGAGGCCGGCGGCGGCCAGCGTGTGGAGGCGCGCCAGGGCCTGGATCGGCGTACGCGTGAGGACCGGCACGAGGCCCAGCAGCTCGACCGAGACGCGGACGGCCGACCGGGCGATGGGGTCCCCCTCCCCGGCCCGCACGTCGTCCAGCGTCGACGACGACCCGGCGAGGACGGCGCTGGCATGGGCACCCCGGAGGAGCGACTCGGCGGTCACCTCCGGAGAGGTACGCCGAAGCCCCCGGTCGCGCAGCACGGTGTCGATGCCGTCGCGAGCCGCCGCGAACGCCGATGCCACGCCCTCGAGCTGCTCGACACCGTCCAGCTGGTCCACCCCGGCACGGTAGTGACGCCCGAGGATGCGCCCGTTGCCGGGTAGCCTCGGTCCGATGAGCGACGAGCAAGCCGCCGACACCGGGCACGAGCAGCCCGACTGGGCGCACTCCTTCGGCGGCGTGGCGGAGGCCTACGAGCGCGGTCGCCCCACCTACCCCGTCGAGGCCGTGCGCTGGATGCTCGGCGAGAGTCCCCGGACCGTCCTCGAGCTCGGCGCCGGCACCGGCAAGCTGACACGGGTGGCCGCCGCCCTCGGGCACGACGTCCACGCCACCGACCCCGATGAGGCGATGCTCCAGATCCTCGAGCGCGAGGTCCCCGGAGTGCGTACGGCGCAGGCGGGCGCCGAGGAGATCCCCCTCGGTGACGCCTCGGTCGACGTCGTGATGGCAGGCCAGGCGTTCCACTGGTTCGACCTCGACCGGGCGCTGCCGGAGGTCGCCCGTGTGCTGCGGCCCGGCGGCCGCATCTGCATCGTGTGGAACTTCCGGAACGAGAAGATCCCCTGGGTCCGGAGACTGGGCACCATCATCGGGACCCAGGAGCAGGACACCGACCCGGCTCAGGCGTTGATCTTCAGCGAGCTGTTCGGGTTCGTCGAGGACCACGAGTTCACGCACTGGCAGGGGATCGACCGCGAGAGCATCCAGGACCTCGTCCTGTCCCGCTCGAACGTGGCCGTCCTCGACGAGGCGGGGCGTGCGGCCAAGCTGGCCGAGGTGCTCGCGTTCTACGACGAGTACGGGCGGGGCATGGACGGCATGCAGCTGCCCTACGTCACCCGCTGCTACCGCGCCGACCTGCTCGACCGGCCCGAACCCGACCAGCCCACGACCCCCACCGAGCGCGGGGACGACCCGCCCACGGACGGGCCGGACGACGACATGCTCCTCATCGACTTCCGCTGAGACCGGGCCGCTGCAGCGACGAGGCGAGCAGCCCGGCGCCGTACTCCCACGCCTCCTCCACGTCTCCGCCCAGCTGGAAGGCACCGGCCAGCTCCATCGACAAGAACCCGGTGGCCCACGCCACCACGGTGCGAGCCGCGGGCAGGGCGAGGTCCTCAGCCGCCAGCGCGGCACTGACCCGCAGCACCGTCGCGGTCGACTCTCCGAGCGCCTGGGGTGAGGGCCCACCCGACCGCGGGTCGAACAGCAAGGGGTACGCCGAGGGGTTGGCGTGCGCGAACGACCGGAAGACCCCGATCAGGGCCCGCAGGTCCTCGTGGGGATCGCCCGTCGTGGCGGCCTCGTCCAACCGGGCCGCGAGGTCGCGGGCGACCGCGTCGACGACCATCCCCACCAGGGCCGCCCGATCACGGACACGCTTGTACAGGGAGGGCGCCCGGACGCCCACGTCGTTCGCAACGGCCTGCATGGTCAGCCCGTCCAGTCCGTCACGCTCGAGGATCGCCCTGCCGGCAGCGACGATGGCGTCGGTCGAGGTTCGTGCTGGAGCCGGCATGACAGATCCTCTCGCATAGGCTATCGTTCGTAGCCATCAAGGCTATGAACCATAGCGTAGCGGTTGAGAACGAGGGACGAGGAGCACGACGCCATGAAGATCGCAGACAACCTGTACCGGCTCGGGTCAGACCCCCGGGGCACCGTGAACAGCTACCTGGTCGTCGACGGTGGCGAGGTCACCGTCATCGACGCCGGGCTGCCGGCCCACCGCAGGCTCCTGGTCGCGGAGCTGGCCGAGCTGGGACTGACGCTCGACGCGGTGAAGGCGCTGGTACTGACCCACGGCGACACCGACCACATCGGCTTCGCCTCCTGGCTGTTCACCTCGAGGGGGATCCCGGCTCGGGTGCACACAGCGGACGTCGACCGCGCTCGCAAGGAGGTGAGCAAGCCGAGCTCGGGGTGGGGGCCGGTGAAGGTGGGTCCGCTGGCCGGCTTCCTGTGGTACTCCGTTCGCCACGGCGGGCTGCGCATCCCGGCGGTCGGCGACGTCACCCCGTTCGCCGACGGTGACGTGCTCGACGTCCCGGGCTCACCCCGGATCATCCACGTCCCGGGCCATACGCCCGGCAGTGTGGCGGTGCACGTTCCGGGAGTCGACGCGCTCTTCCTGGGCGACGCGATGACCACGCGCAACGTGCTGACCGGCGTCAGCGGCCCGAAGCCGGCGCCGTTCACGCTTGACCCTGGGCAGGCACGCGAGTCACTGGCCCGGATCGAGGGCGTCGACGCCACCTGGGTCCTGCCGGGACACGGCCCCGCATGGGACGGCGGGGTGCCCGAAGCCGTCCGGCTGATCCGCGAGGCCTGAGCGCACGGCTTGTCGGCCGCGATCCGCTGACCGGGGCGTCCGCGAGGACTCATCTACTCTGCTCCCATGCGTCGGTGGCGCCTGTTGCGTCCGGGGTACCTCGGCACGGAAGCGGACCGCTCGACCTTCCGGACCCTGCACACCGCCTCGCAGATGACCAGCGAGCTCCGCACCGGCCTCACGCAGACCTCCGCGGAGCGGTGTGTACGACACCTCGGCCGCCTCCTCGGGTCTCGCGCGGTCGCAGTCACCGACACCACGTCCAGCCTCGCCTGGCACGGGCGCGGCCAGGAACACGCACCCCTGGTCGGCGGACTGGCCGAGCGCTGCGTGGCCGAGGGCACGACCGCGGTCCGGGACCATCGTGACTTCGCCTGCGGTGAGCCCGGATGCACGCTCCGGCAGGCGATCGTGGCGCCCCTGACGGTCGAGGACACCGTCGTGGGGACCCTCATGACGTTCACGCCGGGGGTGGCCGCCGGCCTGGTCCGCGCCACCGACGAGCTAGCCCGCTGGGTGTCGGGTCAGCTCGAGCTGGCCGAGCTCGACGTGGCTCGGACCTCGCGGATGGAGGCGGAGGTGCGGGCCCTCCGCGCCCAGATCTCGCCGCACTTCGTCTACAACGCGCTCACCACGATCGCCTCGTTCGTGCGGACCGACCCGGATCGCGCGCGAGGGTTGATCATGGAGTTCGCCGACTTCACGCGGCACTCCTTCCAGCGGGCCGGAAGCTACACCACCCTCGAGGACGAGCTCCGTTCGATCGAGCGGTACCTGTCGCTGGAGCAGGCCCGGTTCGGGGACCGGTTGTCGGTACGGCTCCGGATCGCCCCCGAGGTCCTCGGCGTCAGCATCCCGGTGCTCTCGCTGCAGCCCCTGGTGGAGAACGGCGTCCGCCACGGGCTCGCCGCCAAGGACGCTCCGGGCACGATCACGATCCTGGCGGAGGACAACGACTACGAGGCGGTGATCACCGTCGAGGACGACGGCGTCGGGGAGGACCCTGAGCGGGTGCGGCAGGCGCTCGCCGGCCACGAGTCGATGGACTCGATCGGCCTGGGCAACGTCGACGAACGGCTGCGGTCGGCCTACGGCGACGAGTACGGGCTGGTGGTCGAGACCGCGCCGGGCGCCGGCACCAAGGTCACCGTGCGGGTGCCCAAGTTCGCCGCCGGGGTCCGCGCGTGACGCCCGAGGGGTTGCGCGTCCTGGCCGTCGACGACGAGCCGCCGGCGCTCGACGAGCTCGCCTTCCTGCTCGGCCGCGACGACCGGGTCGCAGCGGTGGAGACCTGTGGGTCTGCGACCGAGGCGCTCCGGCTCCTCCAGCGGGAGGCCTACGACGTCGTGCTGCTCGACATCGCGATGCCGGGCCTGAGCGGGCTCGACCTGGCCCAGGTGCTCCGGCAGTTCCGTCAGCCCCCGGCCGTGGTGTTCGTGACCGCGCACGCACACCACGCCGTCGAGGCGTTCGACCTCCGCGCCGTCGACTACCTCCTGAAACCGGTGCACGAGGATCGTCTCCGCGAGGCGATCGGCCGGGTGCGCGACGAGGCGGCGACCGGCGACCCCGACGAGCAGCTCCCCGTCGAGCTCGGCGGGGTCACCAGGTTCGTGCGGCGTTCCGAGGTCCGGTACGCCTCCGCCCAGGGCGACTACGTCCGCCTGCACACGCCGACCGGGAACCCCCTGGTCCGGATGCCGCTGTCGGCACTCGAGCAGCGCTGGGCGGACGCGGGGTTCGTGCGGGTCCACCGCAGCCTGCTCGTCTCGCTCGCCTACGTCGAGGAGGTGCGGCTCTCGGGCACCCGACCCACCATGGTGGTCGGCGGGGTCGAGCTGCCGGTGAGCCGACGGCATGTCCCCGATGTCCGCGGCTTCCTCCGGCTGCCCCGCGACGACGAGAGCTGAGCCGATGACCGACGAGCCCGTGACCCGGGTACGGATCACCAGCCCCCGTACGCGCGCCGCCCGGTCGCGGGCGCGCCGCTCGAACGCGGCCGAGATCGACGCCCTGACCCGGCTGGGCGAGGTCTACGTGCAAAGCCTGATGCGCGCCCAGCTCCGCCTCGCCGGGTACGTCGTACTGCTGCTCGCCGCCAGCATCGGGCTGTTGCCCGTGGCGTTCCTGGTCCTTCCCGTCGACCGGCTCCACCTGTTCGGCGTACCCCTGCCGTGGCTGCTGCTCGGAGTCGGCGTGTATCCGCTGCTGCTCGCCCTCGCGTGGTGGTACGTCCGCCGGGCCGAGCAGAACGAGGCGGCGTTCATCGACCTGGTCGAGCGTCGGGAGGGCCCGCCGTGAGAGAGGTGACCTCCCTGGCCGCTGTCATCGTCGTCGCGGCTGCGACGCTCGGCGTCGGCATCTTCGGGCTGAGGGTCTCGCGCACCACCAGCGACTTCTTCGTGGCCTCGCGACGGGTCGGTCCGTTCCTCAACGCCTCGGCGATCGGTGGGGAGTACCTCTCGGCGGCGTCGTTCCTGGGCGTGGCGGGGCTGGTGCTGCTCCGGGGTGTCGACATGCTCTGGTACCCGATCGGCTGGACCGCCGGCTACCTCCTGCTGCTGGTCTTCGTCGCGGCCCCCCTACGCCGGTCCGGCGCCTACACGCTGCCGGACTTCGCCGAGTTCCGGGTCGAGTCCCAGGCCGCACGGCAGGTCGCGAGCTGGCTGGTCTGCCTGATCGGCGCGCTCTATCTGGTGCCGCAGTTCGAGGGCGCGGGACTGACCCTCAGTGCGGTCACCGGCGCACCCACCTGGGTCGGGGCGGTACTGGTCGCCTTCGTGGTGCTGGCCAACGTCGTGGCCGGCGGAATGCGCAGCATCACCTTGGTGCAGGCGTTCCAGTACTGGATCAAGCTCTGTGCACTCCTGGTTCCAGCGCTGGTCCTGTGGGTGGTCTGGCACCACGACGGCTCGCCCACCCGCCACCTGCACACCTCGGACTGGGTGGAGCCCTTGCAGGGCCCGCATGCGGCGTACCTGACCTACTCGCTGATCCTGGCGACGTTCCTGGGCACGATGGGGCTGCCGCACGTCGTCGTGCGGTTCTACACCAACCCGGACGGGCGCTCCGCCCGACGTACGACGCTGGCCGTGCTCGGCATGCTCAGCCTCTTCTACCTGCTGCCCACCGCGTACGGCGCGTTCGGCCGCATCTATGCCTCCGACCTGGTCGCGTCGGGTCGCACCGACTCTGTGGTGCTCGAGCTTCCCGACCGGGTCTTCGGAGGCGGCGCGCCCGTGCTCACCGCCCTGCTCGGCGCCGGCGCGTTCGCGGCCTTCCTCTCGACGTCCTCCGGCCTGGTCGTCTCGATCAGCGGCGTGCTCAGCCAGGACGTGCTCAGCCGACGCTTCGGCAGTGTCACCGGCTTCCGGATCGGCGGCGTCCTGGCCGCGGGAGGCGCGCTGCTGCTGGCGGCGGGCACCCGGGGCCTGCCCGTGGCCCACGCGGTCGAGCTGGCCTTCGCCGTCGCGGCCTCGACCTTCTGCCCGCTGCTCCTGCTCGGCATCTGGTGGCGGGGCCTGACCGCGCGAGGCGCCATCGGGGAAAG
>JADMIO011621136.1_pt1 | contig 18936 bp, 15 predicted proteins | sample 8958161 | NCBI WGS metagenome assembly JADMIO01 (sample SAMN16585339, study PRJNA669376) | soil metagenome | isolation source: Crop rotation soil | place: USA: Cullars Rotation, Alabama | collected 2011 | reverse complement strand
CCGGTCTGTCATCCCGAGCGAGGGCGGGTCGAGCTTGCGAGACAACGCCCGAGTCCGCTCCGGTCTGTCATCCCGAGCGAGGGCGGGTCGAGCTTGCGAGACAACGCCCGAGTCCGCTCCGGTCTGTCATCCCGAGCGAGGGCGGGTCGAGCTTGCGAGACAACGCCCGAGTCGAGGGACCTTGTGTTTCAACAACGATGAAATTGTTGCTTTTGAAAGGGCGTGACGTCAGCCACGCCGTCAACGGCCAAATAAATTGGACGCTATCTGAGGTTTGGTAACTAATGTCTCCATTACAGCACCCGCTCTGGTCTGTCATCCCGAGCGAGGGCGGGTCGAGCTTGCGAGACAACGCCCGAGTCGAGGGACCTTGTGTTTCAACAACGATGAAATTGTTGCTTTTGAAAGGGCACGCCGTCAACGGCCGCATCAACACGGGTTTAGCCCCTGAGAGAATCTTAGTCACCTTCTCGCACTCCCGTCGGTGCAAGGGAGTTTTGTGCAATTGGAATGTTCAGCTTGTGCTGTTTCTGTTCCCACTGCTTGGCTACTACGAATTGCTGAAAGATGCCGTGCATCACGCAAAAATGAAAGCCGTGCACCCCATCCAGAAATCCCAGCCGAAAAAAATACATGTACAGAAAGAAAAACAACGCGCGCCCCGGCAAATGCGGCCAGATGTAATGTTTGATGAAGCGCTTGCGCTCCGCCTGGTTTCCCCACAGCCTCGGCTTGATCCCGTCCCCCGTTTCCTGCTCCGCTAAAGCGAAGATCCTGGCGTTGTGCGTGGAGTAGGCATTGTGCTTGGCTATCCAAAAATGCATGTCGCGGTGGCTCTCGTGAATGAGGTCGTGCTGCAGGCGGCCCACGCCGCCCCTCACCACCGCGTGCTCGTCAACCGGCCGATCTTCCCACCGCACCTTGCCTCGCTTCACCAGCCGCAGTATCCAGGTGGGATACCACCCGCAATGCCGGATCCACTTGCCATAAAACATCAGGCGGTACCTCAGCCAGAAGCCGTCGTTCCCATTGCCGTCCGCCGCCACCGCATTCGCGATTTCCAGGCGCAAATTCTCCGGCACACGCTCGTCGGCATCCAGTACCAGAAGCCACTCGTATTTAAAACTCAGGTTGTCGAGAGCCCAGTTTTTCTGTTGCGCCGCATAAGCGAACTCATGTTGCGCCACCGCCGCGCCGTACTGCCGGGCGATCTCCACCGTGCGGTCCGTGCTGAACGAGTCCACCACCTGCACATCGTCGGACAATTCGGCCACGCTCGCCAGGCACGCGGCAAGATGGAGTTCCTCGTTGTATGTCGGAATCAATACCGAAACTGGCGCACTCATGCGGTACTCTCAACCGGCTCTGGGAGAAGTTCCGGCGTGCCCGCAAACTGCTCGATAAGCATTTGCGCATGCGCAGACCAACTGAACTTCTGCGCTCGCCGCAGCCCTGCTTCTGCCAGGCGCCTGCGCAACTCGGCCTCTTCGATCACCCGCCCAATCTGACGCGCGCAATCAACATCATCGAAGGGGGTGAAGTAGAGGGCGGCGTCGGCGCAGAGCTCGCGGTTGACCGGCACGTCGGCGGCGACTACCGGCAAACCGGACGCCATCGCCTCCAGCAGGGGGTGGCCAAATGACTCAATTATCGAGGGATAGACGAATATGTCGGCCCGGCCATAGAGCTGGTCCAGGGCCGCTCCGGCCAGCACTCCCGTGAGCTCCAGCAGGCCGCGGCGCGCAAGTTCGACCGCCAAAACGCGGTCAAAGTGGCGGATGGGGTTGTGAATTTTCTCCCAGGAGGGGTCGGCGGTGGTGATAAGAAAGGATTTATGGCCGCAATCGTTGAGGCGCACGAGGGCGCGAAAGAGCGTACGCAGGTTTTTGTGCTCGGCGTAAAGCGATGTAAACAAAAGACGCACGCGGCCGCCGGGAGCGAAGGAATGGGGCGTGGGATGGAAACGACGCGTGTCCACACCGTAATAATTGACCTTTGCGGGCACTGGGACGGTGGCGTGCAACTCGTAAGCCATGGCCTGCGAAGGAGTTAGCACGACGTCGGCGACCTTAGCTGAGCGCCGCGCGAGAAAACGGCGAATTGTCTCAGTCACACACGCTCGGCGAGTTTTGTATGGAACGATGAAATCGCGATAGAGGGGAGAAAAATAGAGGCTGTTGCGCATCAGCAAAAGCTGGCGGCAAGGACAGAAGAAGGTGGCGAAGTTGGCGGTGGAGAAGAGCACGTCAATGCGCTCGCGACGAATCAGGCGAGGCAGGGCGACCTGGTCGAACCAGAGCCGGCGAAGCCCGCTCACGTTTTTGGACAGCACGGAGAGGTTGGGCGCCCGAGGTAAGGCGGCGGCCTGCGACTCGGGCACGAGGAAGAGGAAGTCGTGCTGGCGGTACTCGGCCAACTCGTGAGCCAGGGTGCGGATGTAGTTGCCCGCGCCACCCATCTTGGCGGTAAGGGCATGGATCAGGATGCGCATGGATGAGGAGGAGGAGCGACAGCGAAATTGGTTAAACAGCCTGTTTTAGTCGAATTCATTAGACAGCCTGTTAAAACAATTGGCACCGGCAAGCTCGCAATGAGCTGAAATGCCCGACAAAAAAATGGGGGATGGGCTCAACTGCCATGCTTCGACTCCCGATCTCGGCGGCAGCGCGGATCAGAATGGGCATAGGGTTCGATAGGGGTCGCAGATCGTTTGGAGAAATTAGACGACCCTCGAGCGCGGGCCTAATCGAAAAAGCTCCTGCGCCGCGGAGGCAAGTTGCCTTGCAGCGGGGCTCACATCTTGGTCTCTCGCAATTTCCAATGACCTCGCAGACATGCGCTGATAAAGAGTCCAATCACGGAACAACTTCTCGATCGCATTCGCAAGCGCCCAGACATCCCCGCAAGGATATACGAGAGCATTACCCTCCGGTTGCGCTGAATCGTCTGGGCCAATACAGCCCACACGGTCGCTGATGACTACCGGCAGGCCAAAACAGGCAGCTTCACTGACGATCAATGGATGCGGATCTGTTTCTGAGGTGACGGCCAGTATGTCAGCGGCGGCATAGAATCGGGCGATGTTCGACTGATTGACGAAACCCGTCAGCACGACCGTCTCAACTGCCTCGCTTCTGCTGAATGCCTCAATGGCCAATCTTTCCTCACCCTCACCAACCAGAAGTGCCCAGATTGGCAGTCCTCGCCCGCGCAACCGGCACACCGCATCGACTATATCAATAGGCCGTTTGCGGGCAACGTATTTTCCACAGAATAGAACGACAAATGCGTCTTGGGGAATGCCAAGAGTTCCTCGGAGTTCACGACTTGTCCTCGTGCGGTCGGGCACGGCCTCCAAAAGCATAGTCCGGTCTACCGGCAGTACCCCGGAAAAGAGACGCTCTGTTGGAATTCCGTATCGTCGATGATAGCGCCAGTTGTTGCCACCAACGAACATTGCCCCATCCACGTAACTATAGAACCTACGCACGACCGCATCTTTCACGTACCGCTTCCACCAACTCGGAACGCTTTTTACGCTGGAGTCGGAGTAAAGCAATATGGGCCGGCGGTTTCGATGCGCCCACCGGGCCGCACGCCAATTGGTCAGATGAGCGTACCCGAAGACTTTCACCAGGTCAGGGTCAAAGCGATCAAGGGCAGCGCTGACCGACGGATTATCAACTTCCCAGAACGTCAAATGTTGGGGCCGGCGGGCGATTGGTAAAAACTCATGAGCATAACCCTCCAGCAACGGAATATCCCATTTGACCTCAGTCTTGAACTGGGGGTCCAGATAACTGCTCACACCCCAATCGCAACAGAAGAAAACTTTCAAATCTATTTCGCCAAGACGCGCAAGTTCGCGATGCCATGGCGCGAAGTGCTGGATAGGGTGGCTGACCAGAACTGCCAGTCGCAAGGACATAAAATCGTAATCCTTCGCTTATCGGAAAGCTCGTCTCGCGAGAAGTTCGATCCCTTTATTTCCGGCTATTTTCCAAGCCACCGCTCTTGTGAGAAACAGACGCAATGCGGGAGTTGCGAGGAGAGAATGCCTGTGCTCTTGTAGTGCAACTAAGCGTAGCCGTTCGATTTCGCTTACGCTGGAGTTCCTAACGCGAATAGCCAGAACCGCACCGTGAGGGGACTGCCCCGTTGGAAAGTGGAAGATAGGCCAAAAGAAACTGAGATAACCCCGGGCCGCAAAATCTAATTCGGTAAACCCGCAACGATGCCACATCAAGGGATCGTCTCTAAGGTTTGGGTGCGTTACCCAGTCCTGCTGCAAGAAGCCACGGGGAGTGAAAATTAGAACTACCCGAAAAATTTGTTCCAATTTATCTAACAGGGCCTCTGCATCCCGACGTTCGAAGTGCTCTATAACATCAAACATGCTTACGCAGTCTCGATCCGGACCGGTATATGAACTTACCCATTGCCTGACCTCTGAATTGTGAATCGTCCATCCACACAATGCTGGAGGGGTGTGCGAGCCTATCAAGACCGCCGTCCGCTGTACCAGTGAAAGTCCCTTCGTTGCAGCAGATACGGTCGCGCCGTCTCCGGAGGCAAGATCAGTCCAATCGCGGATCTCAGTCGCTCGACTTAAGCCATTTACGAGAGAAAAGATATTCTGCGAAACGAGAAATCTCGTGGGTTCTATGTTCGAAGCGCGATTCTTCATAAGTCAACTTTTGTGGGGGAGAATCGACCCACTTTATTGCTGTAGAGCAGCAACATCCCGTCGGACTGCACGATCCAGGAACGAACTAAACGCCAGACCAATTCCGGCAGCCGCTCCCAAAAAAAAGGACCAGCGACCGCGGAGAATACCACGTGTCACGTCACTTGGTATTCGTGCTAGTACTGATAATCTTTGTCGAGCAGTCGTCACATACGTCAACCGGAGAAATGTCCAGTTTCGGGCGGAATAGTAATTGGAGAGAAAATCAACCCTTCGGGTACTTCGACCGCTCTTGTGGAAGCCGATAAGACTTGCCACGTAGATAGTAAGCATTCCGTCACGTTTTGCCCTGAGACTTAACTCCGACTCATCGGTGCATATGAACAGAACACTCTCAAACACCTCCGGGGCATATTGCCTGACAAGGTCACCGGACAGAAGCATTATGCAGCCGAGTACGCCGTCGCAAATGACATCGGAACTGGGATATGCCACCTTAGTCTTCCCTCTCACGAGGTCAATGGCAACGGCCCCACCATTGTCTTCATTCCTCCGATCAAAGTACTTGATGTTACCACCCGCAATGGCGATCGCTCGTGCTTTTGCCTGCTCCAGGACACAAATCATGTGGTGGAGGCCTTCTGGCTCGACCACTACATCGTTATCCAACCTCAGGTAATAATCGTGGTTTAGTCCGGCAACCTGTATTGCCTGATTATAGGCTGCGGGGACGCCCACGTTCACGGAATTCGCCCGAAAAACAATTTCCATGCCCCCATCGAACTCTGCAAGACCGCTCCCGAGTATCACCCGGTCAGAGGCGGCCGATGCGTTATCAATAACTATCGCTGCAATTGAAGTATCCTCGGACTGGCACTGGGAGAGGGAGCGCAACAACTCAAGAGTATCCTCGGCCCCGTTCCAGTTGATGACCAGCGCAGCAAGCTTCCTTTTCCTGTTCACGCGCTACCCTTCCGAACTTGGTTCCTAACAGCAAAAAGCCCGTGGCGGACAACCCTAGTGCGCAGTATCTGATGGCGATGAACAAAAGTCCATTCCGAAGCCACCATGCAATGAGGCCCCCCAGAATGATTCCAACCGCTTCCGTACAAAGCTTGACGTTTATTGGCCAAACTATCCCCTCTGCGATCAGGGCAGCAGACTCTGGCGCAGTCTGAATGTTTATAGCCGCGACGACCGCGACGAGCACCCCGATTACCAGAGGGATTCGGCTCGACACTCCGAAAAGCATGTGATGAAAACCTGCCCAAAGCACGATGCAGGTAATCAACCCCACGACGGCACAGACCAAACTCGCAATTTTGGTTAGCCGCAGCGCCAGTGGAAACTTGCGATCTCTGGATTCACGCACAGAGTCATGGGCCAGCATAGCTAACAAAGGATCGTTTAAAGCTCCCGGAACGGCGGAAACGAGCAGGACCAGGCGCATGAGAAGATCGTACGAGGTCACCATGGCGAGTCCCGCAGTAGCGATCAAGAGTGGACGCTCAATAGCCCCCATAGTCAATTGGATAGCGCGGTTCAGTCGCTCTGGCGACGAGACACGCCTGGCTTCGCTCCAGAACTTCGTTTTTGTTTCCGGAGTCCTGGGTAGGCCAGCGACCCGAGGATGGAGCGCGTTGCATTTCCGGCTCAGGCGCACCTTGACGCACGCATAATAAATGCAGCTCGCAAGCAATTGAGCATAGCAGAGGGGCCACACCCCATCCCATACCCTGACCGAATAGTAGAGCACCACCACAGCAGACAGATTAGTAACTAGATATACTCCGCGAAAAACGTACGAAACTGTCACCTCACCAGAGAGACGCAGTAAGGAAGCCCGGAGATCGGCGATGATGTAGACAAATGTTGCCGCGGCAAAAACAATTAACGGATAAAACGTATTCCATTTGAAAGCGGAGAGTGACCAGCACATCAGCAAGGTACAACCGGCTACGAGCAGAAGAGACACCCCGAGCACTATCCGGTCAAATGCTTTCAATCTTCCGTTGAGCTCCTCCCGGTCGCCGATCGCAATCGGCCGTGCCAGTCCACGAATCAAGCCTGGCTCTAGACCTAAGTCAGCAAAGGCAAGGATTCCAGAAAAGCCCAGGATGAGAGCGTAGACTCCGTACCCCACCTCGCCTAATCGCATAATCGCGAGTCTGGGAATGGCAATGGCAACGACAAAACCAAAGAGGAGGATTCCCAGGATCCAGCCTTTGATCGCAAGTTGCCTCTTCAGGTTAGCGCTAATCATTACGCTGCGCCTCGGAGCCGGGCCGGTTCCCATACCCGCGTCCGCAGGGGCTTCGACGAGCGCAGCAGCAGGTAAAGAAAAAATAGCAGTGCTAATTGCTGGGGTATTCCTGATATGACGTCGGGCATGGATGATTCACTGCCGGTGATCCAATAAATTTGAGAAAGGAAGAAGAGTCCTATAAAGAGGGATCTACGAGTTTTCTGGTAAAAATGTTCGTATCCACGAAGGATTCCACCAAGGCACAATCCCCAAAACATCATGCTAATCACGAGCCCCGGTACCCCCATGTCCCAATACGCTTCTCCCAACGGGAAGGGTGTCACCGAGGTAACGGTGTTCAGTGCGGCACCATAAACCGCACCCCGGGAAAACACGGGCTTCTCGGGCCAGATGGCTCGAGGAATCAGATTTAAAAAAAAAGCACTGTACTCAGATCCAAACCGGTACGGTAGGAGTCTGGGAACGACCTGTGTAATGCTGTATAACTCATCGACTCCGCCGTATCTTGCAGAAATAGCGAGCAACTTATCCTCGGCTGAGCTCGATTGATCCTCTGTATACAAAGAACTAAAGCCTCTAAAGTCGAGCGCAGATATACTCGGAATGTTTCCGTACTTTTCATTTATAAAATTTCTAAACGTTTGGACATATGGAAATACAAAAAAGGTGACAAATGCTACCCCTGCGAGAACGGTTGCTTTGGGAAGTTTCCTATAGGACCAGTAATAGGCTAAGACGATCGAGACCAACAGAAGCGACAGGAAAGTTTTAGATCCCTGTATAAACTGAAAAGGTACGATCACGCACTGCACACACAAAAAGAGAGTCACGAAACCGGGTTTCCGTAGCCCACGGAACCATAGGACCCACACCCCAATGTAGGCTGGCCACTGAAGATCTGTAAGCATCGTGCCTATATGCGACAGTGCAGGGATGGCTCTGACCGATACCAAGTAGGACATGTAGTCGCCGGTGACAATCTTGTAAGTAATCCCAATGAGTGAGGCCGCAAAAAACAGCACGCAAATCAGTACATCATCAGAGTTTGCTGCCGCGGAGGACCCATGAAGAATGGTGAGTTCCAGACGTCTAGTAACCAACGAGTAGCCGCATACAAATCCGACGCATCCAAGGACAGCAAGCCAACTCGACTGCTCAAGGTTGCTTCCGAGAGATATGCCCAGATAGTTCGGTATTGCAATATCGCTCCATAGAAGAAGAACTAATGCGCGAACGGGGTAGAGAAGGATCAGGTTTCCAGCAAAGAGAATTCCGGGCTCTATCAATGATCGAGTCCGCAGCCAACGATACCGCACGAAGGCAAGAAGGATAAATATGGATAGAAGATTAGGCCAGGCGGTCGCCATCGGCTAGGCTTTGGAACAAGTCATCGAGAGTGCGTGAGATTTCGTACTGGCTGCGGGAGGCCAGCCGTGATAACTCAGGATTTCCCTTATGCGATTGTCATACGAATAAGCGGGCACGCAACGCCCATGGCCGGCACGGGCAATAGCCTCACGCTCTTGGGGACGAGCAAGATAGTACCGAATTTTGTCGGCGAGTTCCTGGACTGAGCCGAAGCAGGCTACTTCCTCGTCCTCTGTGTAAAACTCAAGCAGTTCCGGGGTGCGCTCGTGGAGCATGAAGCCGCCGCAGGCCGGAACCTCAAACGTCCTCATGACGTGGCCGTCGCGATTGGCCCGGCGAACCACGCAAGGCGCTATTTTTGTTCCGGCTATGACCAGACGATAATCCCGACCGGTAGCAAACCCACGATGGTACTTCTTCAGGCGGGGATGACGGTCCCAGTAACCGCCATAGAGATGTAATTCAAGGCCCGGAATTGCATCCACCAGAGCCTCAAAGAACGGATAGCGGTCCGCGTCCGCACCTCCAATGAAAGCGACATCCGACCGAAAACGTGCTCGCTCCCCCTGGGTTAACGGCTGCTCCGGGTAGTAGATGTTCGGCTCGTAACCAAACGGGACGAAAGCCACGGTCGGGCAACCTGCCCGCCTTACGTCATCCATAATCGCGCGCTTGGTGCAGAGGTAAACGTCATAGTGCGGGATCGCGTCTACGATGTGCCGGCCTGCGGTTCTTCGATTGAATGGGTCGTCGGTTGCGTAGTTAATGAGGAGCGCCCCACTACACCGCTTCATTTCGATAAGAGCCTCGGGCGAAATAAAGGAACCCTTTGTCGCGAGCACAACATCCGGCTTAAACTTGGCGGCCACGCTAACCAGTTCGCGGTTAAATTCCCGATATTTCAAAGGCTTCTTGTCGCAAAGCCGGTAAGCTATTGCCTCTCCAAGTCGGTTGCCGACGTATTTCTGCTCGTCAACGAACAGGCACTCGTGACCGAGATCCCTTAAGACTCGCTCAAAAAAAGCTCCCGTATGGTAGAACTCGCCAACGCCCACGAGGACAATCTTCACGCGGTGGCTCTTTCAGGTTTTGCCCGGGAGATTATTTGGGCGGTGGTCATGCCAGTTTGGAGGCCGCGCACAGGGGCTCGGGAGCCGCGAGGGCATCGGCCGGGCAGAGAAGCTGCTGCAGGCGGTCGCGAAAACAAGGGAAAGCAAAGTTGCGCTGCAGGTCATCCTTGCCGCGGTCGCCCATGGTGCGGGCGAGGAGGGGGTCGGAGAGCAGGCGCAGGATGGCGGCGGGCAAGGAACGGGGCAGGTCGGAGGGGTCCACGAGGAGGCCGGTGAGGCCGTCGCGAATCACTTCCGGCACGCCGCCAGCGCGAGCGCCGATGCAGGGCTTGGCGTGGGCCATGGCTTCCAGAAAAACGATGCCGAAGCCCTCCTTGGTGCTGGGCAGGACGAAGAGGTCGCAGGCAGCGTAATAGGAGGACAGGAGGCCGGCGGGCACGGAGCCCGGCAGAATGACTTTGCCGGCGAGTCCGAGATGCTGCGCCAAGTCGAAGAAGTGCTCGCGCTGGGGGCCGTCGCCGATAACCACGTAGAAGGCGTCGGGGAGCTGGCGCAAGACTTGGGGGAGGGAGGTAATCACCTCTTCCATATTCTTGTAGCGCTCGGAGGGCTGGAGCCGGGAGACGGAGAGGAGCATGGGCCCCGGGGGCAAGCCGAGGGCGGCGCGGTCAGCCTGCACGTGGGTGGCCTGGGCGTAAAGCGGATCCAAAGTGTTGGGGAAGACGCGGAAGAGGGCGGCGTCGAAGCGGTTGAGGCGCGCCATTTCGCGCTGCGTGAAGGCGCTGACGCAGAGGATGCGGTCGAGGCGGCCGGCGCCCAGCCGCTGCAGACGGGGCAGGGGCTTCCAGACCTCGATGCCATGGGCGACCAGGCATTTGAATGATTTGTTCATCATGGGCGCCAGGGGGAGAAGGTTGGCGTGGCCGATGATGACCGTGTCCGCAGAACGAGCAGACCGGCAGGCGGAAAGCGCGAACTGAAGCCGGCTGCCGCGGAAGCCGCGAAAGCGCAGGCGGCCGGAAGAGGCGTAGAGAGGGACAGGGGAAGCGCCGGTGGAGTCGAGCAGGGAGAGCACCTGCACATGAAGGTCGCGGGAGGAGGCGATCTGGTCCAGCGCGTGAATGAGCGAACGGTTGAACGTTTCGATGCCGCCGAAGCCGTGGAAGGCACCGGTGATGAGCACCACGATCTGTGATTTGTGATTTTGAAACATGAAGCGCGTGGGGAGAGCCATTACAGCTTCGCCCCGTCACTTAGATCGGCTTATGTGACCAGGAGCCGGAGCTGATCAAGCCAGGGGGAGACACACAAAGGCCCTCGACTAATGGGCGCTGCAAGGTCTCACTGTGGCTTTGCTTGGGACGATTTCTAGCACAGGCAGGGAGGAGGGACAATCCATTAGTGCCCTTTTTTCTGTGCAAATCCGGTCCGAAAAGAACCAAGTTATTCCACAGTGCGAAGGTAGTTTCGGAAAACGATATGCCGGGAGCGCAGTGGAAAGTTCGTATCTCGATACTTCTGAAAAATGTGTAAGCGTTCCGCGATGAAGATGCTAGAATCCGGCTAATTTTAAAAACCAAGCAGGAGGATTCAGGGTTCGGGCCCGCAGGGGCCACTCGAGCCCAAGGGATTCATGGACTCTGGCATCATTCTGCAACCCAACCGCACTCCTGGCAGCGGCCAGGGACCATTTGAGATCGCCGAAACCTCGGTTCCGCAGAACTATTCCACCTACAGCTACGGCTTGGCCGAGCAGCACCCTTTGCTGGGTTATTGGCGGGTTTTGCGGAAGCGGCGGTGGACCATCATGGCCACGTTCGGCATCGTGTTTGTGCTGGCGGTGATCGCTACGCTGCACATGACGCGGCTGTACCAGGCGACGTCGCGAATCGCGGTGTATCCGGAAAATTCCAACGTTCTCGGGCTAAAAGATTTGGAGAACGCGACGGCGAGCGAGGATTGGGATTACAACGTGAGCCTGGAGACGCAGCTCTCAATCCTGCGGAGCGATGAGCTGGCTTTGAAGGTAATTGACACGCTGCACCTGGATAGTAATCCCAGCTTTATGGGTTCGGAGGCGGTGAGCGAAGAGCATGGGCTGAGGAGCGCCAACCTGGGCCGCGATCCGGAGCGTCTGGCTACGATGCTGGGGATTTTTCGCGGCGGGCTGACGGTGCAGGTGGTGCCCCGGACGCGGGTGATTGAGATCAGCTACATGCAGCACGATCCGCAGCTGGCGGCGGAGATTTCGAACACGCTGGTGAAGACGTTCATCGAGGAGAACTTCCGGACTAAGTACGAGTCCACCAGCCAGACCGCAGACTGGCTGTCAAAAGAACTGTCTGACCTGCAGTTGAAGGTGCAAACCTCGGAGGAGAAGCTGGTCCGGTACCAGAAGGAGCATGGCATTGTCGGCATTGACGAGAAGCAGAACATCGTGACCGCCAAGCTGGACGCGCTGAACAAAGAATTGACCGACGCGCAAACGGATCGCATTCAGAAAGAAGCCAACTACCGGCTGGCGCAGGGTGGGGATCCCAGCGCCTTCACCAAGCTGGATGCGGATAGCCTGCTGGGCAAGTTGCGGACCCAGGAGTCGGATCTGCAGGACCAGTATGCGCAGTCAACAACGCAGTTTGGCTCCGGCTATCCCAAGGTAGCGGCGCTAAAGAATCAGCTGAAGCAGATTCAAATCTCAATTGAAACGGAGCAAAAACGGCTGTTATCGAAGGTACGGGACGAATATCTGGCAGCGGTGCAAAGGGAGCAACTGCTGAGCGGCGCCTTCAACCAGCAGAAGCAGGAAGCTAACCAACTGAGCGAGGCTGCCATTGAGTTCACGGCCTTGAAGCGGGACGCGGACACCAACCGCCAGCTGTACCAGGACTTGCTGCAGCGGCTGAAGGAGGCGTCGGTAACGGCCGGGTTGCGTTCGAGCAATATCCGGGTGGTGGATGTGGCGCGCATTCCCATTGTGCCGGCCAAACCCAATGTGCCACGGAACATCGCTCTCGGATTCCTGCTGGGCTTAGCCGGGGGAGTTGGGCTGGCATTCCTGCAGGAGAGCTTAGATACCACCATTGCCAACCTGGAGGAACTGACTACGATTACCGCCCTGCCGGCACTGGGCACGATTCCCTTGCAGCTAGGCGCAAATGGGCGGAGGAGGCTGACGGCGGGGGTTACGAGCAGCGAAGAGCAAGGAGTCGCCGGCCCGATCACGTATGTTCGCCCCAAGTCCGAGGCGGCAGAATCCTACCGGGCGCTGCGCACCTCGATCCTGCTCTCTTCCTTCGGCGCACCGCCCAAGGTCATCCTCGTGACCAGCGCCCTGCCACAGGAAGGCAAAACCACGGTGAGCACTAACTCGGCCATGGTGCTGGCCCAGAAGGGTGGGCGGGTACTTTTAGTGGATGCCGATCTAAGGAGGCCCGGGATCGGAAAGGCGCTGGGCATCAAAGCGACCGCAGGTCTGAGCACGGTTCTGAGCGGGGTGGATAAGGTCGAGGACGCCATTGCTCCTTATGCGCAACTCCCCAACCTGCATGTGTTGCCGGCCGGTCCCATTCCCCCGAACCCGGTGGAGTTGCTGGGTTCGACGGTCATGAAGGACCACATTGCGCGCTGGCGGAACGAATACGACCACATCATTATCGACACGCCACCCTGCCTGTCGGTGACCGATTCGGTAGTACTCTCGGTTGAGGCGGACCGAGTGATCCTGGTGGCGCGCTCCGGCCAAACCCCCAAAGCGGCGCTACGACGGGCCTCGGAGCTGCTCGTACAGGTCAATGCCCGGGTGATGGGGGTAGTGCTGAACGCGTTCAACCTGCGTTCTGCCGACGGTTACTACTATTATTACGGAAGCAAGTACGCCAGCCGCTACTACCAGCAGAGTGAAGAAGAGCAGAAACAGGGCGCGCACGCGTCCTGAGTAAAAAAGCCAGCAGGTTCGCGCCGGAATGCAGGTAAAGCTGAACTCGAGGCCGCGAAAGTTGCTGTTTGCGCTGCTGTGCCTGGCCGCAGGCGGCTTGTACCTGACTGTTGTGGCCAGGCATTACGCGGCCGCCAGGCTGAGCGCGCGAGTTGATTCTACGTCGCTGGCGCGAGCCGCGAGGCTGGAACCGTGGAATGCAGAGCCACGCTGGGAACTGGGCCGCTATTCCCTGTTCGTGGGGCAGAACCCGACCGCTGCCGTTTCGAATCTGGAGGCGGCGGTTGCGCTTAACCCGCATGCCGCGCGTTACTGGCTGGACCTGGCGGCAGCCTATCAGGTTGCCGGCGATATCCCGCGCCAACGCTTCGCTTTGGATCAGGGTCTGCAGGCGGAGCCGACCGCTCCTGACGTGGCCTGGGAGGCTGCCAACTTTTACCTGGTGCAAGACGACCTGGCCCGCGCACTTTCACTTTTCCGGGTGGTAATGGCCAACGATCCCGAACAGCTGAATGCCGCGCTGAGCTTATGCTGGCGAGCCACTCGGGACGTGAACAAGATGCTGGCAGATGCAGTTCCCGCCAAGCCAGCGCCTTACTTTGCGTTTCTAAAGCTGCTGACCAGCCAGGAGCAAACCAAGCCGGCCAAGGTGGTGTGGAACGGTTTGACGAGCCTCGGACAGCAGTTCCCTGCCTCCAATGCTTTTCCGTTTATGGACTACCTGATCGAAAAGCACGAAGCGGCGGCCGCAGTCCAGGCATGGCAGGTTCTGCTCGCACGCAATCGCGACATGCAGGCCTATGTCCAGCCTGGGAACCTGATCGTTGACGGGAGCCTGGAGAAGGAGTTCCTCAACGGCGGCTTCGACTGGCGGTATTCCGGCAGCGGCGCAGTGCAGTTTTCCATTGACAGCAGCGAGTTCCATGGCGGTAACCAGTCCCTGCGCATGGCCTTCAGTGGTCCCGGGGGTTCGGACCCGGGCATATTCCAGTACGTTCCTGTCCGTCCAGATACCAAGTATCACTTCAGCGCCTATACCAAGGCACAGGACATCGAAAGCGCCAGTGGACCGCGTCTTGCGGTTCTCGACGCCTACTCCGGAAAGGAGTACGTCCTGACCGACGACTCCCTCGGGACTACCGGTTGGCGGGAGCAGTCGGCCGACTTCCAAACCGATCCAGGAAGTTCACTCGTGATCGTCAAAGTCACACGGGTTCCGGGCGGTCCTTTAATAAAGGGCAAGTTCTGGGTGGATGACTTGAGCCTCGCGCAACGCTGAACCAGAAAGGTTTTTTTGTAATGACTGCCGCCAGTTCCGCTCGTCTGAAATTCGAGCCAGCAATCAACGCTCCTATTTCGCTGCCCCAAGCTGAACCCGCGCCCCAGGTATCAGCGATTCTGTTTGGCATTTGTTCCCTGCTCTTCTTCGGTGTGCTTTCCTTCGGCGCGGTGGAGAGTTGGTCAACCTCCATCCTTGAGGCCGGTCTGGCAATGCTCTTCCTAACGTGGGCGGGGCGGAGGGTGATTGATGGCGGGCTGAAAATCGAAGCCAGCCCGCTTTACGCCCCGGCATTCCTCTTCGCCGCAGTGGTGGCATCCCAGCTAGGGTTTGGCATAACGGCCTACCGTTACGCCACGCTAATCTCCAGCCTTCAGTACCTGGCCTACGGCATTCTTCTGTTCCTCACGGTCCAGAGTCTCGCCAATGAACGCTCCGCGAAGGTTGTGCTCTGGGCCCTGACCGTGTTCGGCTTCACCTTGGCGGTATTTGCCATCGCTCAGGACCTGACCTCGAACGGCAAGATCTACTGGCTGCGCACTTTGCACAATGGCGGGTCCATATTCGGACCCTACGTGAACCATGACCACTACGCCGGCCTAATGGAAATGCTGGCACCCATCCCCATCGTGCTGAGCCTGGGCTCGCTGTTCAGCGGCGGAAAGCGGGCGCTGGTTGGCTTTGCAGGGATAGTGATGGCGGGAACCATCGTGCTCTCGCAATCGCGAGCGGGTACGGCCTCATTCCTGGCCGAAATGGGTCTCCTGCTTGGGTTGGTGGTGTGGCGCAAAAGGAACGGCCGCATCGCTGCGGGCTTGGTAGCGGTTTGCCTCATGGTGCTGGCCTTCGTGGTCTGGCTGGGAACCGCCGCACTCTGGCATCACTTCACCGAACTGCAGGACTGGATGCGACTGGCCATGACCAAAGACGGGCTGCGCATGTTCTGGCACAAGCCGGTGCTGGGATGGGGGTTAGGCACCTTCACGACCGTCTACCCACAGTTCCGTAGCTTCTATACGAACCTATTCGTGAATGCCGCGCACAACGACTATGTGCAGGTGCTGGTAGAAACTGGGCTGGCCGGCTTTGCGGCAGTTGTGTGGTTCATAGTCGAAGTCTATCGTGCCGGCCTGCGCAACGTGGAGGGATGGAGCCGCGATTACTCGCGAGCGCTCGGTCTAGCGGCGCTCGTGGGGTGCACTGGCCTGCTGGTCCACGGCTTCTTTGATTTCAACCTGCAGATCCCGGCCAATGCCTGTGTGTTTTATTTCCTTTGCGCGGTAAGCACCCGAACCGCAGAGCAGGTTGAAGTTAGACGCCAATCTTCGCGAGGACAAGTTGATAGTGAGCTTTACAGTTGAGTTAGCAAACCAGCAACACGGTTCAAACGCTTAGGTTCGCTTGTCTGTCTGCGCGCATGCACTCTCGGATTTCCTGGATGGGAGAGGTGAGAATAGGCGTGCCATAGTGAGGATGGCCAAATTCCATGCACATACCGCGACCTAAAAAGCGGACCTTGAGCATGGAACCACCCCAGGTCGAGCCGTGAATCCGCACCAAGACGGGACGCGGGCAGTAAAGCGGGTGTCCCGTCATCAGAGCCATATTTTCCTTCAAAACAACCAACTGATAACGGGTATTACGGGTAGTGACCTGAAGCCTGGAACCGGGTTGCACGTCCTCCAGCCGGACTCCGCCCTCAATCTCAGACTGCACAATATTGCGGTTTACCTCATGACTGAGGTTGGGATGCGGCCGGAATAAGCTGCAATCGCTTTGCAAAAGGGCCTCTGCTCCTTAGACGCACGCCGAAGGGGTTGGTTGCAATTTGATCATCCCTACTACCGGGTTTGCCCACAGTAGCTCGAATCATCTCCCGATGCAACAGAACTGGAAGAGATGATAGGTTATTGACGCTAAAGAGCCTCGCAGATCGCCTTTGGTAGGGGCTCGGCAGAGGGGGACTGATGCCAAGTCGGTTTCCGCGGCGCGCTTTTCTGGGTGGAATTGCCGCTCTCGGGGGAGCCTATACGGCATCCGCGCTTTCAGGGGAAAGAGAAAACCGCATATCCGCCATGTCTCCGAACAAAAACACAGAGCGGCTGAAATCCCCTTTCAGAGTTGGCGTCATCAACGACGAAATAAGCCAGGATTTCGACCGCGCATGCCATGTTGCCGCGCGCGAATTCGGGATGGAATGGATGGAAGTGCGCGGCATGTGGAACAAGAACATAGTCAGCCTGGACTCCAAGGAAGCCGCGGAAGCACGGCGCATCCTGGATAAGTACAAACTGCGAGTTACGGACATTGCCAGCCCGCTGTTCAAGACGGATTGGCCGGGCGCGCCCAAATCGAAGTTCAGCCCGGCAAAACCCGAATTCAACGCCGATTTCAGGTTTGCGCAGCAGGACGAGGTTCTGGGACACGCCATGGAATTGGCAAAGCAGTTCGGAACGGATCGGGTTCGCTGTTTCGATTTCTGGCGACTCGAGGACCAAGCGCCCTATCGCGCGGCCATGAATGACAGGTTGCGCGAAGCAGCGGTGAAGGCAGGCAAGAAAAACATAACGCTGGTGCTGGAGAATGAACTCTCGTGCAACACCGCAACCGGAGCGGAAGCGGCCAAGGTACTCGATATGGTGAAGTCGCGCTGGCTCATGCTGAACTGGGATCCGGGAAATGCGGCAGCACGAGGCGAGAAGCCGTTTCCGGACGGGTATAACCTGTTACCCAAAGATCGGATCGGCCACTGTCATTGCAAGGATGTGGTCAGGAAGTCAGGGGATGAGCCATATGATTGGGCCAAGATGGGCAGCGGCATCGTTGACTGGCTGGGCCAGTTCAAGGCGCTCAAGCGGGACGGTTATCGTTACGCCGTAAGCCTGGAGACGCACTGGGACGGGGGTGGCACACCGGAGGAATCAACCAGGCAAAGCTGGGCGGGGATGAAACATTTATTGCAGGAAGCGGGAGCGCTCTGAGATGTAAACTCTCTCGGCTGCGGCAAGCAGCCCGAGAGAGCGCTGGATGGATGAACCCCAGGTCTCCAATACCCGCCGCTGGCTGATCGTCAGCCTGCTTTTTACCGCATCTCTCATCAACTATCTGGACCGCGCGGCCATCTCACTTGCCCTGCCTCTTATTTCCCGAGACCTGCATCTGCTGCCGGCCAGCAAGGGACTGCTGCTTTCGTCTTTTTTCTGGTCTTACGCTCTCATGCAAATTCCCGTGGGCTGGTGCGCGGACCACTTGAACTTGCGCTGGCTGTACGCGGGAGCGTTCGCCATTTGGTCATTGGCGCAGGGCCTGACGGGGCTGGCGGGAAGCCTCGAGGTGCTGATTCTGTTCCGGATTCTGCTCGGAATTGGGGAATCCATCTATCTCCCGGGGGGCACAAAGATTGTCTCCTTGCTGTTTACGCCAGAAGGCCGCGGGCTGCCTTCGGGGCTTTTCGATTTCGGCACCCGGACTGGGCTGGTGCTGGAAGGTATTCTGGTGCCCTGGTTTCTGCTGCACTACGGGTGGCGGCACACGTTTGCGGTATTGGGATTCGCCGCGCTGGTGTGGATTGTTCCGTGGTTGTGGTTTTTTCCTCGCCGCCTGAAATTGCCAACAACCGCTTCCATTTCCGCGCTGCCGCGAGAAGCACTGTCTGGCGGCTCTCGCGCCTTCGTGAATCGCAACCTGCTGGGCATCTGCCTGGGATTTTTTTGCTTTGATTACTACTGGTATGTGCTGCTCACGTGGCTTCCCGACTACCTGGTCACGGTGCGCCGCGTCAGCATCGTTCGGGCTGGGATTTACAGTTCGCTGGTGTTTCTTGTTTTTGGGATATCCGAGCCGATTGGAGGGTGGATAGCCGACCGCCTGATCCGGCGAGGGTGGAACGAGACACGGACCCGCAAAGGCATCGTGACCCTGGCCTTCCTGACCGGCTTGCTGCTCTTCCCTGCTGTGCGGGCGAGTTCTACATCCGCCGCGCTGGCGCTCCTGACCGGGGCCGCGCTGGTGGGGCTTTCCACCGGCAATCTGATCACGATACTGCAATCGTGCGCGCCGGCGGAGAAGGTCGGCATATGGACAGGCGCCGAAAATTTTTCGGGCAACCTTTCCGGGATTCTGGCTCCCTTGGCGGTAGGGCTGCTGATCAAACGCACGGGGTCATATGTGCCGGGATTTGAGCTCGGCTCCATCGTTCTGCTCGCGGGCTTACTGGCCTACTGGTGCATAGTTGGCGAGTTGAGAGCAGCGACCACGAGTTCAGGGCAGATCGAAACAAATGAGAGCTGAATAGGCCAGCAGGTCAGCAGCCCTGCAGGGGAGAGCAGACGT
>JADMIO010970580.1_pt1 | contig 18937 bp, 27 predicted proteins | sample 8958161 | NCBI WGS metagenome assembly JADMIO01 (sample SAMN16585339, study PRJNA669376) | soil metagenome | isolation source: Crop rotation soil | place: USA: Cullars Rotation, Alabama | collected 2011 | reverse complement strand
CGCGACAACTTGTCCACGTGGAATTCTAAGCTTAGGATCCCAATGTGCTGGAAAGTGTGCCGCTCGTCGCCGTCGGCGCCTTTCTCGTGCCGGCGTACAACCTGGAGCTCTTCGGCGGCCGCTTCCACTCCGACCTCTGGTTTGCGATCGCCTGGGGTGCGTTCCCCGTCGTCACCGGCGCCGTGGCGGTCGCAGGCACGGTTCGAGCAGCGACGGTGATCGCCGCCGTCTGGGCCACCGTCCTCTCGCTCGCACAGCGCCGCCTCTCGACGCCCGTCAGGCACCACCGGCGAGAGGTCGTGTCGGTGACGGGCGCGCTCGAGCTCGCCGACGGGAGCCACGAGCCGATCACGCGGGACGGGCTGGTAGAGGCGCCGGAGGCGGCGCTGAAGCTCCTGGCCGCAGCGACGATTCTGATCGCGGCTGCGCTCGTCGCCCTCCGCCTATAGCGTTTCCCGGGTGATCGTCTGGATCCTCGCCGGCTGTCTCGTGGTCGCGATCGTCGCAGCGATCGTGCTCTGGGTCGTCCTCTGGCGCACCCGTGAGCGGGCTGCCGCAACCGACACGATCGTCGCCGACGCCCGGGCCGAGATCCAGGCGGCAGTGCGTGAGGAGACGGCGGCGCACACCGAGGAGATCCGCCGTACGCTCGCCCGCGAGCGGGCGGACACGATGTCGCAGCTCGCGGCCGAGGAGCGACGGCTGGCCGAGGAGCGCCGCTCGACCGCGGCCGAGCGCGACCGTCGGGTCAGCGAGGGGCTCTCCGACACGCTGGTCAGTGTCGAGCGACGGCTCGACGAGCGCCTGCAGGGCGTCGCCGACGACCTCGAGCGGGCCGAGCGCCATCTGGAGGCTCAGCTCGCCCGGCTGACGCAGCGCCAGCAGCAGGCGATCGCGGAGGTCGAAGCGCGAATCGAGCGCGAGGCAGCGGAGCTCGGGACGACGAGCGACGAGCAGCGCCGCGCCGTCGTTCGGCTCCGCGAAGAGCTCGAGCGGGCCGCCGCCTCGGCCGTGACCGAGGCACTCGACGAGCTCGAGGCGCAGACGCTCGAGCGCCGCCGGTCGGTGGAGGAGATCACGGAGCGGCTCCGGAGCCGCGAGGCGGCGATCGCCGAGGGCATCGAGCAGGCGGAGACCGATGCACGCGCCCGCCTCGAGCTGACATTGATCGAGTTCGAGCGCCGCCAGACCGAGCGGCTCGAGCGCGTCACGGAACGCGAGATCGAGCGCCATGCGCAGATAGCCGCGACGGCGTTCGACGAGCGGATGCGCGAGATTCGGGAGGAAGCGGCGACGCGTCTCTCCCGCGAGCTCGATCGCGCGGTCGAGCTGATGATGCGCGAGGAGCTCGCGCGGCGGCTGGAAGGCCAGTCCTAGGCACCGCCGAGGCGTCGGCGGCAAGACGCAGCTGCCGACAAACCAATCGTTGCAGGGATCGTCTTAGCGATCACGAATCCTCCGGGCACTGCAGGATGAGACGAGGGCACAGATGGCCGAGATCACCGAGACACACATCGAGCACGAGGGCGAGCAGGCCAAGGTCGAGAGCTGGCGCCTGCACGTGCTGATCGAGGCAGGGTTCCCGCTTCCTCTCGCCGAGCGGCTCGCCGCGAGCGATGCCGATCTGCACACGTGTGTGGATCTCATGCGGCAGGGCTGCGCCCCCGCCACCGCGGCCGAGATCCTGTTGTAGGCCGGGCGGGACACGCCCCGCCCCCAGGGATCGGCCGACACACTCCGCGCACCGCGTACGCTGCGTGCGTGAAGGTACCCGCGACGCTCCACGGTGACCGCAAGGTCTTCTCCGTCTCCGCGTTCAATCGAGGGATCGGCATCTACCTACGCCGCCTGCCGGCTCTCTGGGTCGAGGGCGAGGTCACCGACTTGCGTCGCAACGAGGCGTGGGCGTTCGTCTTCTTCACGCTCAAGGATCCGGAGACCGGATCGTGCGTGCGCGCGACGATGCCGCGGCGCAGCTTCGACGAGCTCCGGCTCGAGCTGAGCGACGGCGAGCGCGTGCTGGTCGAAGGCAGGGCCGAGATCTACGAGACGAAGGGCGAGCTCAGCTTCCGCGCAACGACGATCGAGCGGATCGGGCTCGGCGACCATCTCGCTGCGATCGAGCGCCTCAAGCGCGTGCTGGCCGCGGAGGGGCTCTTCGCGGCGGAGCGCAAGCGCCCCCTGCCCCGCTTCCCTCGGTCGGTCGGTGTCGTCACCGGCGCCGACGCCGCAGCGCGCGGCGACGTGATCGCCGCGATTCAGGGGCGGTTTCCGGCGGCGCACATCGTGATCGCCGAGACGCGGGTCCAGGGCGCGTCTGCCGGCCCGCGCATCGCCGCAGCGCTCGCCCGGGTTGCGTCGCACCCTGCTGTCGATGTCGTCATCGTGACGCGCGGCGGCGGCAGCTTCGAGGATCTCCTGCCGTTCAGCGACGAGTCCGTGGTGCGCGCCTTCGCCCGCTGCCCGGTTCCGGTCGTCTCTGCCGTCGGGCACGAGCAGGACACCCCGCTCTGCGATCTCGCAGCCGACGTGCGCGCGTCGACTCCGACCGCCGCGGCCCGCCTCGTCGTGCCCGACCTGGCCGAGCTCCAGGCCGGTCTGGCCCGGCTCCGCGAGCAGCTCGATGGCTCGGTACGGAGAGCGCTGGCCCGCGACCGGGACCGGCTCGATCGCGATCGACAGCGTCTCCGGGCCGCGACGCCGGCGCTGCTCGAGCGTCGACGCATCACGCTCGATCACGCGGGCGCCCGGCTGCAGGCACTCTCGCCTCGTGCCACCCTCGCTCGTGGCTACGCCGTCGTCCGGTCCGACGGCTCGGCGCTGAAGGACGCCGGCGTCGTCACTCCCGGCAATCGCCTCGAGATCGAGCTCGCGACAGGAGCCCTCGCCGCGACGGTCACAGAGGTGCGGCCGTGAGCAGCGGGGACACCGGGGAGCGGACGTTCGAGGAGCTCCGGCGCGAGCTCGAGGAGATCGTCGGCACGCTCGAGCGTGGCGAGGTCGGGGTCGACCAGGCGATCGACCTGTGGCAACGGGGCGAGGCCCTTCATCGCCGATGTGCCGCGCTGCTCGAGGCGGCCGAAGGGCGGATCGAGGAGCTCTCCTCCGGTCCTGATGACAGCGAGGCGCAAGAGCTGTAAGGTCACGCCCATGTCGCAACCCTCAGCTGATCTCATCAGGGGCGTGCCCCTTTTCTCGGACCTCGACGACAAGACCGTCGAGCGGCTCGCCGGCGAGTTCATCGAGCGTCACTTCGCCGAAGGCACCGCGATCGCGACCGAAGGCTCCGACGGTCTCAACTTCTTCATCGTCGAGAGCGGCGAAGCAACCGTGACGGTCCAGGGGAACGACGTCGGCACGCTAGGGCCAGGCGCCTCGTTCGGCGAGGTGGCACTCGTCGACAAGGCGGCGAGGTCGGCCACCGTGACCGCGACCTCCCCGATGGTCGCGTACGCGTTGCCGATCTGGAGCTTCCGCCCGTTCGTCGAGCAGCGGCCCGAGCTCGCCTGGAAGCTCCTCGAGATCCTCGCCGAGCGACTTCGCGCCGCTAACTCCCGCTGACAAAGGACGTGGCCGAGACTGGGGCCACCACGCCGACCGATGCAGAGCTTGTCGCAGGCTGTCGCAACGGCGACCCCGAGGCCTGGAACGCGCTCGTCGAGCGCTTCGCCCGCTACGTCTCTGCGATCGCGACCCAGGCGTTCCGACTGCCGCCGCATGACGCGGAGGACGTGTTCCAGACGGTGTTCATGCGCGCCTACGAGCGACTCGGCTCTCTTCGCTCCGATGATGCGATCCGGCCCTGGATCGGACAGCTGACCCGAAACTGCTGCCTCGACCTGCTGCGATCGTCCGGCCGCGTCGTGCCGACCGACGAGATGGAGGAACAGGAAGCCGATGACGCGATCGGGCGGCTCGACGAGGCCATGATGGTCCGCGAGGGCCTGTCGCGGCTCGGGCCCGAGTGCCAGGAGATCCTCGATCGCTTCTTCGCGCGGGACGAGAGCTACCGCACGATCGGCGAGGTGCTCGACCTCCCGGCCGGGACGATCGCGAGCCGAATCTCGCGCTGCCTTGGCCATCTACGGGCGGAGGTGGAACGATGATGGAAGAAAGTGCCACCCTCCCCCGTCGTGTAGACATGGTGATCGAATGACGACGTACGACGAAGAGCGCCTCGGCGAGCTGCTTCGCCTCCTCCAACCGGCTCCGCCCGGCTGGGTCGAGGCAGCGCAGGAGCTGCCGCAGGCACGTGCCGATCTCGACGCACTCGTAGTGCGCGCCGAGCGGGACGCAGCCTTTCGGCAGGCTCTCGTCGACGACCTCGAGGACGCATTGCGCGTCGCCGGTGTCGAGCCACGTCCCGTCGTCGTCGAGCACCTGCGCAGACGCTTCGTCGCGTGACTGACGCCTCCGCTCCCTCAGGCGGATCCCCGACCGGCGGCTCTCTCGACCGCTTCCTCGACGAGCTCGAGTCGCCTGCGCCGTCGCCGTGTGGAGGATCCGCTGCCGCTGTCACAGCGGCGATGAGCGCCTCGCTCGTCACGATGGTCGCACGCGGCTCGGCAGACTGGGCCGATGGACCGGGCATCGCCTCGCAGGCCCGCGCCCTCCGGTCACGGCTGACGGCGCTCGGAGAGGAGGACGCGAAGGCGTTTGCGGAAGTTCTCGTGATGATGCGAGATCGAGCGGGCTCCTCGGAGCAGCGTGACTTCGCACTCGGCCTGGCACTGCTCCGCGCGGCGGAGGTGCCGCTGAGAATCGCCGAGTCTGCGGCCGACGTGGCCGAGCTCGCCGCGGCGGCTGCAGCCGAAGGGTCACCGCACCTCCAGCCCGATGCAACCGCCGCTGCGGCGCTGGCCGAGGCTGCAACGCAAGCGGCGACCCATCTCGTCGAGATCAACCTGGCGATCGTCCCGGGAGATCGGCACTCGGAGCGGGCCACTCTCCTCGCAGCGGCAGCTGCAGCCGCGCGGGCACGTGCGTTGGGAGCCAGATGAGCGAGCGGGTGTTTCCCGCCTGGAGCCTCACTGCCGAGGCTGCCGGCACGATCGCGATCTCGTCGGATTGGCCCGAACAGGTCACGCGAGACTGGGCAATCGGCGGAGCGACCGGCGAGGGCGTCGACGTCTGCATCCTCGACAGCGGCATCGACGGCGACCACCCGCTCGTCGGCGGCCTCGAGAGCGCAGTGGCGGTGTCGCTCGACGGCGACGCGACCACGATCGAGCCCGACACGGTCGGCGACGTCTGCGGTCACGGCACCGCCTGCGCCGGGATCGTTCGCTCCCTGGCGCCGGCGTGCCGCCTTCACAGCGTCCGGGTTCTCGGCGAGGGGAACACCGGGAGCGCCGATCTGATCCTCGGTGGCCTCCGCTACGCCATCGACCAGCGGTTCGGGGTCATCAACCTGAGCCTCTCGACAACGAAGCGCAAGTTCGCGGAGCTCCTGCACGAGCTCGCCGACGCCGCGTACTTCGGCGGCACGGTGCTCGTCGCGTCGGCACACAACATGCCGGTCGAGAGCTATCCGTGGCGCTTCTCGTCGGTGATCTCGGTTGGATCCCACGAGGGTGACGACTCGTTCGAGTGGTACGCGAACCCCAACCCGCCGGTCGAGTTCTTCGCCCGCGGCGTCGATCTCGACGTTGCCTGGTTCGGTGGCAGTACGCTCCGGGCGACCGGCAACAGCTTCGCCGCACCACACATCGCCGGCCTGTCGGCGCTCATGCTCTCGAAGCACCCCGGCCTGACGCCTTTCCAGGTGAAGAGCGTTCTCTACATGACGGCATCGAACGCAGGAGGAACCCGATGACGGATGACTCGAGCTACCAGGAGGCCCTCGCGACCGGAATGCTCCCGTCCGAGGAGCGCCACCGCGCGCTGTTGCAGTCGATCGTCGACGTTGCGCGCGCGATCTTCGGTGCCAAGGCGTCGTCGATCTTCCTCCTCGACGAGGCGACCGACGAGCTCGTCTTCGAAGCCGTCTCCGGCGAGGGCGAGGGCGACCTGATCGGCATGCGGATTCCGTCGAGCACGGGGGTCGCAGGCTGGGTGCTCGTCACCGGCCAGCCGATCGTGATCGACGACCTCCAGCAAGACCCTCGCTTCGCCCGGCAGGCGGCGGAGCGCACGGGTTACGTGCCGCAGGGCCTGATGGCGGTGCCGCTCGCGAGCACCGACTCGATGCTCGGCGTTCTGCAGGTGCTCGACCGCTCACAGGACAGGGCGTTCTCGCTCGGCGAGATCGACCTGCTGATCATGTTCGCGAACCAGGCGTCGATCGGTCTCGACCTGCTGCAGAAGGCGCGGCGTGCAAGCGCCGCTGCGGCCGAGGGAGAGGGAGGAGCCGCCGTGGTCGCACGCATCGCTGCGCTGCTCGAGCGCAGCGAGGACGACGTGGCAGGGGTCCGGCTGCTGGAGGCGCTCGAGGCGGTACTCGTTCAGCTGTCGCGGTGAGCCGTCCTGACCGTGCGGTTGCGTTGCACCGGGCCTGAACGCAGAAGAGGCGCCCGTAGGCGCCTCTTCGAAACGTTCGTGTGATCCGAGCTCAGCTCTTGCGGCTGATCTTCTCCGGCCCGTGGAACCGATGGCCCTCGAAATCCGCCGTGTCGTCGTCGTTCGCGGCCTTGACGTCGGAGATGTCGCTCTTCTTGCCGATCCGCTCCGGCCCACTGAGGCGCTGACCCTCGAAATCTGCCTCGACGTCCTCGGTGAGGCTCTTCTTCTCCGGCTGATCCGTCATCTCAATCTCCTTTGGACTCGGTGCCCTCGCAGGGCCTGGTACTCAATAGACGCACGTGCACGGTGCAATCTTCCCGCCAATGTGGTGAGGTTGCAACTCATGCGCCCGGCAGCACTTCGTTGAGCAGTCTCGGGGCACGCGTCGCCGAGTCGTTCGGCTCGCTGGCCCGGGTCTTTCGCAATCCGGGGCTCCGCCGGCTCGAGCTCGCATTCCTCGGTTCGACGATGGGACATTGGACGTACGTCGTCGGCCTGTCGGTCTATGCCTTCGAGAAAGGCGGCACGACCGCGGTCGGCATCATCTCGGTCCTCCGCCTCCTGCCGGCCGCGATCGCGTCGCCGTTCCTCGCGACGCTCGCCGACCGCTACCGCCGCCAGCTCGTGATGATGGGCACCGATCTGATCCGGGCAGCCCTGATGGCACTCGCCGCCGTCGTGATCGCCACGGACGGCCCTCCGTTGATCGTGTACGCCGTCGTCGTCGCCACCAACCTCGTCGGCGTGGCGTTCCGCCCTGCGCAGGCCGCTCTGCTCCCCGGGCTCGCGCGCGACCCGGCCGAGCTGTCCGCGGCGAACGTCGCCGCGAGCACGCTCGACGCCGTCTCCACCTTCGCGGGGCCGGCGATCGGCGGCATCGTCCTCGCGCTCTGGAACGTCGAGGCAGTGTTCGCGGTCAACGCGCTCTGGTTTCTCTCGTCGGCGGCGATCCTGATCGGCCTGCGCGCACCCGCCCCGACCCCTTCCCCGCTCGACGCGTCCGGCAACCGCCCCGGCTTCCTCTCGGAGCTGAGCGAGGGAATGCGCGCGGTCGCAAGCGACCGCAACGTCGCGACGGTCACCGGCCTCTACACCGCGCAGGCGTTCGTTGCCGGCGCCCTCAACGTGCTCGTCGTGCTCGTCGCGTTCGAGCTGATCGACGCCGGCAACGCCGGCGTCGGCTACCTCAGCGCGGCGCTCGGGATCGGAGGGTTCGTAGGCGGCTTCGTTGCGCTCGTGCTCGCCACGCGTGGCCGGCTCGCCGCCGATTTCGGGATCGGGGTCGTGTTGTTCGGGGTTCCGTTCGCGGTGATCGGCATCTTCGCCAGCTATCCCGTCGCTCTGCTCGCGTTCGCGGTCGTCGGGCTCGGGAACTCGGTCGCCGACATCGCCGCGCTCACCCTGTTCCAGCGCATCGTCCCCGACCATGTGCTCGGACGCGTCCTCGGGGTTCTCGAGGGCATCCTGCTCGGGGCAATCGGCATCGGTGGGCTCGCCGCGCCGCTCTGCATCGCCCTCATCGGCACGAAGCCTTCCCTCCTCGTGGCAGGCGTCCTGTTGCCGATCGCAACGCTCCTCGTGGCAGGCCGCCTTGCGGCGATCGACCGGACGACCACCGCGCCGGCCCACACCGCCCTACTGCGACGCGTACCGCTCCTCAACGTCCTCCCCGAGCCGGTGCTCGAGTTCCTGGCCAACTCCGCCGTGCCCGCGACGGTGCGGGCAGGCGAGGCGATCGTCAGCGAGGGTGAGGTAGGCGATCGCTTCTACGTGATCGAGAGCGGTGAGGTCGAGATCCTCGGGCGCACGTTCGGCCCGGGAGAATCGTTCGGCGAGATCGCACTTCTGCGCGACGTGCCGCGCACGGCGACGGTGACGGCCATCACCGACGTGCAGCTCGTCACGCTCGATCGCGAGATATTCGTTCCGGCCGTGACCGGCCACGGCCCGGCGCGTGCATCCGCCGACCAGATCGTGGCCGAGCGCCTCGGCTCGTTCAGCCCGCTGCTCGGCTGACGGCCCGCTGCGACCGCTCTTCTTCGTCGGTGACGAGCGCCTGCTCCTCGGATTCCTCCTGCTCCTCCATCGTCTGCAGCGACGCGAGCGAGAGCCCCTCGCGCGCGAGGAAGATGAGGCCGACGCCCACGCCGACCGACATCTCGACAGCCTGCAGCACGAGCCCGTACGCGAACCCGGTGCCGTAGGGCACCCCGTACTGCACGAGCGGCAGCGCCACCGCCGCCTGCAGCAGCCCGATGTTCCCGGGCCAGAGCGGGAAGATGATCGCCACGTTCATCAGCACGAGCACGAGCCCGGCGGCCGGCAGCGGGAGGTCGAGATTGAACGCCTCCATCACCGCCCAGACGGCGAAGAGCTGCATCAACCAGCCGACGAGCTGGCACATCGCGGCACCGAACGCCGGCAGCGGGCGACGCAGGACGGCAAGCCCTTGCCGAGCCATGATCAACAGCGCCCGCAAGCTCCCCATCCCGTCGTGCACGCGCCCTCCGCCGCTGCGCGCGAACAGGAAGCCGATCATCAGGAGGACGAAGCCGACGAGCCCGAAGATGATCAGGCTCGTCACGGCCCAGTGCGGGATCTTCGCGGTCATCAGGACCCACGTGACGAGGAGGGCCACCGGGAACAGGTCGAAGAGCCGGTGGGCGAAGACGGTGCCGAGCAGGGTGGCGCTCGTGCCGCGGCCATGCGGCAGATGCCTGCGCAACACCGCGACGCGAGCGAACTCGCCGGCGCGTGCCGGGAGGACCGCGTTGCCGAGAAGGCCGATCCCGAAGGCGGAGAAGACCTGGCCGAAGCTCGGGTGTGGCTCGGGGAGCGCCTGGTCGATCGTCAGCCGCCACGAGAGCGAGCGCGCGAGCACGGACGCGAGGTTGAGCAGGATCCCGATGATCACCCAGCGCCAGGAGACGGCGTCGAAGGCGTGGTAGACGGCGCTCCACTCGGGCCCACGCCACCAGATCGCGAGGATCGCGAAGACGAGCAGGGCCAGCACGAGGAGACCACGCGCCCAGGGATTGCGCGCGAGCGCCGCGAGCCGGTTCACGCAGCGCGCCTCGCGTCGACGTCGATGGCGCGCTCGTAGATGCCCTCCAGGCGGCGGGCGATGTCGCTCCAGGCGTAGCGCTCGATCGCGAGCGCCCGGGCGGCCTCGCCCATCGCGACGCGACGCGGCTCGTCGGCGAGCAGGCCGGAGATCGCTTCGACAAGCGCTCGGGGCTCGTCCGGCGGCACCGTGACGGAGGTCTCCGGGGTGGTCACCTCGCGATAACCCGGAATGTCGGAGGCGACGACGGGCAGCGCGCAGGCAAACGCGCGAGTCAACACCATGCCGAAGCTCTCACCGCCGAGCGAGGGCGCGATGAGCGCCTTCGTCCGCGCCAGCAGGCTCGTCAGCTCCTCCTGCGGGAGGAAGCCGAGGATGTCGATGCCGTCGTCGGACACCCGCAGCCGGGTGAGCAGCAGCCGCACGGCGAGCGGGTCCGAGCCGCAGATCTGGAGCCGGGCGCCTGTGCGCCGGTGGATCTCGGGCCAGGCGCGCAACAGCACCTGCAGCCCCTTGCGGGTCTCCTGCCGCCCGGCGAACGTGACCGTGTGCTCGCGCCCCGCCGGATCGACGGCGTCGGGGATGAGGACGCCGTTCGGGACGATCGTGTAGTCGCCGGGAAGCCAGCGCGCGGCCGAGTCGCGGGCACGCTCGGAGACGGCGATCCGCTGGTCGATGCGGCTCGCGAGCGCCCCCCACGCCGGCATCCCGAGCTTCATCCAGCCGAGGTCGCCCGACGCGTGGTGCGTCGCGACCATCGGGGCGGTCGCGAGGGCGAGGACCGAGATGCAGGTCACCGGTGTCATCGGCTCGTGGAGATGGATCACGTCGAACCGCTCCTGCTCGAGCACGCGCTTGATGCGGAAGATCGCCCGCGGGCTGAGGATGATGTTCGGGAGCGAGCCGTTGGCCGGCACGATCACGGAGCGCCCGATCGCGATCACGTTCGCCGGTGGTTCGCCATGACGACCCACCCGCGGGTGCAGGGCACGTGTGAACTGACCGGGCGGGTCGTTGCCCATCACCAGCCGTACCTCGTGCCCACGCGCCTCGAGCGCTTCGGCCTGGAGCTCGGCGTGCTCGACGACGGCGCCCCAGAATGACCACGAGAAAGGCACCACGATGCCGATCTTCACGCGGTGAGCTTAAAGGAGTTGGCCCGGCGACGACAGGCGCTGGCGCGTCACTCGGAGGTGGCGCCGGGCAGGACTCGCTCCCAGAAGCCGGCGAGCAGGCGAAGCTCGCTCTCGTCGAATCGGTCGACGAAACGGGCACGCACGCCGGCGAGGTGCGTCGGCCGCGCCTCCGCGAACCGCGCCTCTCCTGCCTCCGTCAGCTGAGCGTTGAGCCCACGCCGGTCGGTCTCGCACCGGGTCCGCTCGACCGAGCCCGCGAGCACGAGCCGGTCGACGAGCCGTGTCAAGCCGCTCTGACTGAGGACGACCGCAGCGGCGAGCTCTGTCATCCTCAACCTCTGCTCGGGAGCGCCGGCGAGGACGAGAAGCACTTCGTACTCGTGCAGCGAGAGCTCATGGGCGGCCCGTAGCTCAGCATCGAGGCCGCTGACGAGATCGGCGTGCGCGCGGAGCATGCCACGCCAGGCGTCGATTTCGACGGGCGTGAGGCGGGAGCTATTGGTCGAAGATGTTTGCATGTGCAAGTATACTACTTGACACAGCAAGTGTTCCTGATGGGAAGAGTTCCGTCCAGCGATCCGGACGGGCTGCGACAGAGACGATCTGGCAAGGAGAGAGCATGCGCTTCGAAGGCATCCACCATGTGACCTGCATCACCGGCGACGCGCCGGGCAACGTCGACTTCTACACCCGTGTCCTCGGGCTGCGGATGGTCAAGAAGACCGTCAACCAGGACGACCCGACGGTCTACCACCTGTTCTACGCGGACGAGGAAGGCAGCCCCGGCGCGGACATCACCTTCTTCGAGTACCCGGGTGCGCGCCGCGGGCGCGCCGGCGCGGGCATGGTGCACACGATCTCGTTCCGCGTCGGCTCGGAGGAGGCGCTCGACTTCTGGGAGGCCCGGCTCGGCGCCGTGGGACTCTCGACGCAACGGAGCGCCGGCACTCTCCGATTCGAGGACCCCGAGGGCCTCGGGCTCGAGCTTGCCGTAGTCGACACCGCGGACGCACCGCTCGTGGCCCGGCATCCGGAGGTTCCCGTCGAGCACGCGCTGCGCGGCTTCGACAGCGTCCGCGCGTTCTCCGCTCATCCCGAGGCGAGCCGTGAGCTGCTCGAGACGACGCTCGGCTTCACGTCGACGGGGGACGATGCATGGGAGGCGCGGGGCGCCGTGCGCGGCGGCAGCTACGCCTTCGATCCGCCGCCCGCGTCGGGCGCGGGCATTCCCGGCGCCGGGACGGTGCACCACGTCGCCTGGGCATCGAACAGCGACGAGCAGGAGGCCTGGCTCGAGCGGGTACGCGGCGCCGGTGCCCACGCGAGTGGGATCATCGACCGCTTCTGGTTCAGATCGATCTACTTCCGTGAGCCGAGCGGCGTGCTGTTCGAGATCGCGACGATGGGGCCAGGCTTCTCGATCGACGAGGACGCGGAGCACCTGGGCGAGACGCTGATCCTGCCGCCGGCGTTCGAGCATCTGCGAGCCCAGATCGAGCCCGTCCTCACCCCGCTCCCCGATCCGCGTGCGGCCTGGACGACCTCGTGACGCTCGAGCTCCATTCCCTGGAGCGGCCGGCCGAAGGGGCTCCGGAGGGCGCGCTCGTCCTGTTCCACGGGCGCGGCGCGGACGAGCGCGACCTCTATCCCCTGCTCGATGCGCTCGACCCGGAGCGGCGGCTGCTCGGCATCACGCCGCGCGGGCCGCTCGCGCTGCCGCCAGGCGGCGCCCACTGGTATCGGCTCGGGGGCATTCCGACGCCGGATCCTGGCACGTTCTTCCCGAGCTTCGAGGCCGCCGGGGCATTGCTCGACAGCCTGCCCGTGCCGATCGACCGCGTCGTGCTCGGCGGCTTCTCCCAGGGTGCGGTGATGAGCTGGGCGCTCGGGCTCGGCCGCGCCGGTGACGGGGCCACGCGGCCACGCCCGGCCGGGATCATGGCGCTCTCGGGCTTCATGCCGGAGGTCGAGGGCTTTGCGCTCGAGCTCGACGGCCTCGACGGGTACCCCGTGGCCGTGGCGCACGGATCGCTCGATCCGGTGATCCCGGTCGAGTTCGGGCGAGCCGCGGCCGAGCGCGTGCGGGCGGCCGGCGCAGATCTCCTCTGGCGGGAGACGCCGGTGCCGCACACGATCGACCCCCGCGTGCTGCCCGAGCTGCGCGCGTTCGTCGCGGCCGCGCTGAGCTGATCGCGCCGCCCACGGGCGCCCGCGTGCTGTGGACAGAACGTTGCACTCCCGACACGTCTGGCGCTGCGCAATCCGCAGCGCTCGGCGCAGGAAACAGCCGTTCCGTCAGCCTCTGTGGACAAGAAGTCGCACTTTCGGCGCGAAGGGTGTCTCCCCCCGGGAGACACCCCGATCGTGGTGGGGACCATCGCTTGCAGCCATGTCACCCGTGCAGACGGTTGTGGAGAAGGGAATCGGCGCCTCCAGCGTTAGAGAAGGAATGGCGCGCGGTTGGAGATTCTGGACGGCCCTCTGGATCGTCTACATCGTCTGGGGCTCGACGTACCTCGCGATCAAGGTGTCCGTGCACACGATGCCCCCGCTCCTCTCTGCGGGGCTCCGCTTCATGCTGGCCGGGCTCCTCCTGGCAGCCATCCTCGCCGTTCGACGGAGCCCGCTGCGGGTTCCGTGGCGCGAGGCCGGAGCTGCCGCCGGGCTCGGCGTCGCCCTGCTCGGCTGCGGCGTCGGCGTCGTCACGATGGCCGAGACGAGAATCGACTCGAGCGTCGCCGCGATGATCGCCGGCTCGGTCCCGCTGCAGGTGATCATCTGGCGGACGATCGCCCACGAGCGCATCGCCACCGCAACGAGGCTCAGCGCCGTCGTCGGGCTCGCCGGCCTCGCGCTGATCGTCATCCCCACCGGCATCTCGGGCGGGTCGCAGGCAATCGGGCTCGCGATGATGCTCGGCGCCTCGGTGTCGTGGTCGACGGGATCCTTCTTCTCGAGCAGGCTCGCGCTCCCCGCGGACACCTTCGTCGCGACGGTCTACGAGATGCTCGGCGGCGGCGCGGTGCTCGTCGTCACCGCGCTCGCGCTCGGTGAGGGCAGCGAGCTCGGCGACGCCTCGGTCACCTCGCTCGCCGCGTGGCTGTACCTCGCGATCTTCGGCTCACTGGTCGCCTTCACGGCCTACGCCTGGCTGCTCCACAACGCCCCCATCTCCCAGGTCGTCACCCACCAGTATGTGAACCCGCTCGTCGCGATCGCCCTGGGGGCGGCGATTCTGGGCGAGACCTTCGATGCCACGACGATCGCGGGCGCACTGATCGTGATCGGCGCCGTCTTCGCCACGATTCGCAGCGAGAGCCGGCAGCAGGCTCCCGTCCCCGCTCCGCCCGTCACCGAGCAGCCGCGAGCCGCGTCGGCGGTGCGCGCGAAGTAGTACCCGCCGCTAGGCCGGGTCGACCTGGGTGCGGCGATGCGCGAGGAACTCGAGCAGATCCGACCGGGTCAGGATCGCCGCCGGCCGGCCGGCGATACCGACGACAACGGCCGCGCTCGGGCCGGACAGGTCGGCGAACACCTCGTCGAGCGACGCACGCACGTCGACGGCGGTCAGCGGCGGCTGCATCGCCACGGCGATGTCCTCGTTCAACGCGTCGGGGTTCTTGAAGACGCGGTCGAGCAGGCTCCGCTCCTGGATCGAGCCGACGATGTCGGTCAGCGACTCCGCCGTCCCGTGTCGCACGACGGGCAGCTGCGAGATGCTGTAGCGCTGCATCAGCTCGATCGCGACCCCCACCTTCTTCGTCGACTCGATCGTCACGAGATCCGGTAGGTCGCTCTCCTCGCCCCGCTTGAAGCGCAGGAGCTCGTCGACGGCGGGCGTCGGCGAGGAGCGCTCCATGAAGCCGTACTGGATCATCCAGTTGTCGTCGTAGAACTTGGAGAGGTACGACCGGCCGCCGTCCGGCAACAGCATCAGCACCCGGGCCTCGGGGCCGAGGCGCGCCGCGATCTGCAGCGCCGCCCACGCGGTCGAGCCGCACGAACCGCCGACGAGCAGCCCCTCCTCGCGCGCCAGCCGCCGCGCCGTCAGGAACGAGTCGCGATCGGCCACCCGAACCCACTCGTCGACGACGTCCGGGCTCATGGTCTTCGGCCACGTGTCTTTCCCGATTCCCTCGACGAGATACGGCCCGAGCGGATGATTCGCATCCTCGGTGTAGACCGACCCCTCCGGGTCGGCGCCGACGATCAGCACCTCGGGCTTGCGCTCCTTGAAGTACCGGCCGACCCCAGAGATCGTGCCGCCGGTGCCGACGGAGATCACGATCACGTCGATCTGGCCACCGTCGGTCTGCTCCCAGATCTCGGGGCCTGTCGTGAGGTAGTGCGCTTCCGGATTCGCCATGTTCGAGTACTGGTCGGGCTTGAAGCCTCCGGGGATCTCCTCGGCGAGCCGATCGGAGACCGAGTAGTAGGACTCGGGCGAGTCGTGGTCGACGGCCGTCGGGGTGATCACGACCTCCGCGCCGTAGGCACGCAGCGTCGAGATCTTCTCCTGGCTCATCTTGTCGGGCATCACGAAGATGCAGCGGTAGCCCTTCGCCGCCGCCGCGATCGCGAGCCCGACACCGGTGTTACCGGACGTCGGCTCGACGATGGTTCCGCCCGGTCGGAGCTTCCCCTCGCGCTCCGCTGCCTCGATCATCGCGAGCCCGATGCGATCCTTGTTCGAGCCGCCGGGATTCAGGAACTCGAGCTTGGCGAGCAGCGCAGGCGGCACGGTCGCCCCGAAGCGATCGAGCCGCACGATCGGCGTCGAGCCGACGAGGTCGAGGAGAGTGGGATAGGTCTCGCTCACGCCCGTAACACTACGCGGCGCACGGGGGTCGGCACGGGAGTTGACACCCGATCCGTATCTTCCCGCATCGCGACCCGGTGTCCAGCCGGATGGCGCTCCGGCCCTCGCGATGCACCATCGAGCCATGGACGACCGCAACGAGACCGAGCACCGCCCGCTCTGCACGATCGAGCTGATCGCGGAGGGACACGCGTCCCGCTGCCCCGGCGACGACTGTCCGTTCTGGGATCACGGCTGCGTCCTGAGCCGCGTCGAGATCGAGCTCGAAGGCAGGCCCGAGGTGGCTGAGCTCCTGCTCGGGCTGCGGAGAGAGCTCGAGTCGGGCGACAGCCCCGCGGTCAGCTGCGAATGAGGCGGCGGGCGCCTTCGACGCTGCCGCTCCGCGACGCGAGGCTCTGGATCGAGACCCGCTCGCCGCTCTGCGGCGCGTGGATCATCCGGCCACGGCCGATGTAGAGGCCGACGTGCCCGAGGCCGTGGAAGAAGACGAGATCGCCGGGCTTCAGATGGGCACGGTCGACCGCGCGGCCGTAGGAGTACTGCGCCGCCGCGTTGTGCGGCAGCCGGATCCCGAGCTTCGCGTAGACGTAGGCGACGAGGCCGGAGCAGTCGAACCCGCTCGGCGAGCTACCGCCGAAGCGGTACGGAACGCCGAGCTCGCCAGCAGCGATGCGCACGGCCCGCTGGCCGAGCGTTGACGAGGTGCGCCGGTGCTTCGGTCGGGGCGCCGATCGCAGTGGAAGCGCGCCGGGGAGGCGGGCCGGGTTGGCAACGGTGGGGAGCTCGGGCTTGCTCGCTGCATTGGCCCCCGCGACAGGGACGACGAGCAGGCAGAGCGCGAGCAGGCAGATGCGGGTGGAGAGGGCCATGAGGTGGGGACCGGAACGCAGCGCGGGCATCGAAACGGCCCGCCGCATCGCAGTGACCGCAGGACCGTAGCGGTCCGCGGTCGCGGCTCACCGCGACCGAAACACCTTCTTTACAGGCTGTTCGTGCCTCGGCTGAGGGATCGGCCACCGCCGAGCCTCGACCTCTACGATCACGGCGTGGAGCACGACAAACCGATCCTCAGAGTGGCGACCCTCGACGACGCGACCGTGATCGGGCAGCTGATGAAGGAGTCGGCGGCGGTCCTCTTCCCACGCTTCTACGACGAGCAGCGCGCGGCGAGCGCGGTGCGCTACGTCGCGCAGGCCGATCCGCTGTTGCTCCGCGACGGGACGTACTTCGTACTCGAGGCGGCGGGCGAGATGGTCGGCTGCGGCGGCTGGAGCCGCCGCGACCGCCTGTACACGGGCAGCGGCGACGCAGCCGACGACGCGAGGGCACTCGACCCGGCCACGGAGGCGGCGCGGGTGCGGGCGATGTTCGTGCGGGCCGACTGGACCCGCCGCGGGCTCGGCCGGCGGATCCTCGAGGCCTGCGAGGCAGCTGCCCGCGCCGAGGGTTTTCGCGACCTCACGCTCGTGGCGACGCTGCCCGGCGTGCCGCTCTACCTCGCGTTCGGGTTCCAGCCGATCGCGGAGCTCGAGGTCGAGATGCCGGATGGCGTCAAGATCGACTGCGTCTCGATGGCGAGATCGATCAGCTGAGGGTTTCGGAACGCCCCCCGGCGGTCACGATCGCCGTATGGACAATTACACGAAGACCAACCTCGAAGACGTCGAGAATCAGTCCCCGAAATTCGGCATGCCGCCGGAGCTCGAGGCACGCTTCGCCCGTACCGCGCTCGAAGGTGAGACGCTCGGGATGAGCTTGATGCGGCTCGCGCCGAACTTCCGCATGCCCTTCGGTCACAAGCACGAGGGCCAGGAGGAGGTGTACGTCGTTCTCCGTGGCTCGGGCCGGATCAAGATCGAGGACGAGATCGTCGACGTGGGGCCGCTCGATGCCGTCCGGATCGGCATGGACACGATGCGCGGGGTCGAGGCCGGCCCGGAGGGTGTCGAGTACCTCGCCTTCGGTGCGGGGGACGATCCCCGCGATGCCGAGATGGTGCAGGATTGGTGGAGCGACTGACGCACCGCCCGCCCTGCAGCAGCTGACCGGCGCACTCATCGAGCCGAGGAGTCCCATCGAACACGCCGTCCCCGTCTTGCCAGGACGCGACCTGCATGCGACGCTCGCGTTCTACGAGCGGCTCGGCTTCGGCTTGCAGGGGGCGCCGATCGAGCAGTACGGCTACCTGATCATCGCCCGCGGCTCGATCGAGCTGCACTTCTTCGACGCACCCGACGTCGACCCGCTGACGACGGCGACGGGGTGCTACGTACGGGTCACCGATGCGGACGCTCTCTACCGCGAGTGGCACGCCGTCGGCATCGAGGCGGACCCGGCGACCGGTTCTCGGTTGATCGGGCCGACCACGACGGACTACGGCATGCGGGAGTTCGCGCTCGTCGACCCGAGCGGCAACCTCCTGCGAGTCGGGTCCGCAGCTTCGGAGCGACCGGCCTAGCCTGACGCGTCGATCGCGCGCTGCCGCAGCACGACGTACGGCGTCAGCCAGCGGGCGAGCTCCGTCAGCCCCTCGATCCGGAGCTCGTAGACGCGCTGTTGGCCGGCCCTGTGCACCGTCACGAGCCCCGCTCGGCGAAGCACTCCGAGGTGGCGCGACGTGTTCGGCTGCGTCATCCCCGTCGCGAGAACAAGCGCGCCGACCGAGGCGGGGCCGCTCCGCAGGAGGTCGAGCAGCTGCCGGCGGCTCGGATCGGCGATCACCGCGAATGCATCCTGCACGCACGCATTCGACCATGACGAAATATGCGTGTCAAGGCATATATCGGTCGGGTTGTCGATCGCTCCGCTCCCCGGTCGTCGCCACCATGAGCACACACCCGACGAAGGAGGAGACATGAGGTACCTGATGCAGATCTTCCAGGGCGAGGCCCTCGAGGCCTGGTCACGGCTGTCCGAGGAGGAGCAGCGGGGCATCGCGGCGGGCTATGCCGCGCTGAACGAGACACCCGGCGTCACGGCCGGCGAGTGGCTCGCCCAGCCCGACGCAGCCACCACGGTCCGCGTGCAGGGCGGTGCGACCGTGACGACGGACGGGCCGTTCGCCGAGACCAAGGAGGCGCTGGGCGGCTACTTCATGTTCGAGGGCGACGACCTCGAAGCGGCGATCGCGGTGGCGGCCACGGTGCCGGCAACGCGCTTCGGAGGAGCCGTCGAGATCCGCCCGCTCGTCCAGTACTCCTAGAGCGAGACGGGGCACGGCTGCGCAAAACCGATCAAGCGTCGGCCGTAGCCCGCTCGTACGATCGTCGGCATGAGCGCTACCGACGACGCATTTGCACGGTTCCTCGATGTCCTCGCGGCCTCGCTCGACGATCACGACCGATCGGGCGAGGCCCTGGCATCCCGTGTGCATCTGTCGCGGTACCACTTCGATCGGCTCGTCTCCGCAGCGGCGGG
>JADMIO010932661.1_pt1 | contig 18937 bp, 9 predicted proteins | sample 8958161 | NCBI WGS metagenome assembly JADMIO01 (sample SAMN16585339, study PRJNA669376) | soil metagenome | isolation source: Crop rotation soil | place: USA: Cullars Rotation, Alabama | collected 2011 | reverse complement strand
GCCGCGACTTCAAGTCACGTGAATTCCAAGCTTCGGATCCCACTGTGCTGGAAAGAGTGCGATGCAGCGCGTCGACCTGGCGCGCCTCAGCACGCTCGAGGTCGTCGCCGGCTACAACAAGGTCCAGGGCAAGATCGACAACGAGCTGCAGCGCATCGACGAGCTCTGCGGCGCGACCGGCGTCATCACCACCTACGCCGACGTCGTCTACAACGATCAGATCAGCGCCAACGGTTTCCAGGCCAACATCGACGCCGGCAAGGCGCACATGGCCGGCATCCTGCGCAACGCCGAGAACATCGGCAAGGGTCTCACCTACGCGTTCTGCATGGCGGGCCCGGGCGGCACCGACTGCGCCGGCAAGGCGGGCGTCTCGGCCGCATGGGCCGCGACGATCGCGGTCACCGAGATGGGCGTCGCCGTAGCGCAGGACGAGATCGACCGGGCGGCCAAGTCGCTCGGCGACCTGCAGGCCAACGGCGCGCGCATGAAGGTGATGCACGAGTGCGACGAGGCGAAGGTCAACTCCAACTCGACCGTACGTGACCTGACCCTCGAGTACGCGGGCCTGGATCTGCAGGCGCTCAGGGCGGACTACCAGATGCGCATCGAGGTCGACTCGCTCCTGCGCCTGCGCGACGAGGCGGGGGCGGTCATCGAGGAGCAGCAACAGGCCGAGCAGATGGCGATCAACGTCGAGGCGGCCCGCAACGACCCGAACACGCACATCTACCGCAACGACACCATCCAGCGCGCCGACACCACCTTCGCGCGCGCCATCGCCAAGGCGTACCGGGCGACCAAGGCGTACGAGTACCTGACCGGGAAGAGCTACGCCGACGTGAGCTCGCTCCTCCTCACGCGCATGGTCACGCACGGCCATCCCAACCTGGCCGACTACATGGCGAACCTGAACGACGCGTACCTGGCCTTCACCGAGCAGTACGTCGAGGCCGACGGCGTGATGGTCGTGTCGCTCATGAACGACGTGCTCGACGTGCCGCGCATCGGTCTCGACGGGCTCGCCATCCCGGCGGGCGAACGGCAGAGGATCTTGCGCCAGCGGCTCAACTCACCCGAGCTGCTGAATCGCAATGGCTTCCTCGAGATGCCCTTCGCGACGCTCCTGTGGCGCATCCCGCTGCTCTCGGCGATGGCCAAGATCGAGCACATCGAGGTCGAGTTCTCGGGCTCCGACGTCGGCAACGCCGAGGGTCACCTGCAGGTCGTGCAGCAGGGCACGAGCACCCTGCAGCGGCTCGACGGCACCACCTGGTACCTGCGTCTCGATCCGCGCCAGGCCCTGCCGAACATCTTCTTCAACGGGTTCCGCGCGCACGTCGCGGCGCAGCCGGATTTCTACAAGAACAAGCAGCTCAAGGATCGCCCGGTGGTGAACGGTGACTGGAAGCTCGTGCTCGACCAGCGCGCCGACGTCGACAACCAGGACATCAACCTGAACTCGATCACCGACGTGAAGCTCTACATCTACTACAAGTTCTACACGCCGCACCCGTAAGGGGCGGAGGGTCCTTCACTCGGCGGCGCGGTCGCGGATGCTCGCGGCCGCGCCGTCTTTGTTTTGTGCGAAGACAAATTGCACACAATCGATGTACCGTCGCGGTCCTAGGAGGGCTCTTCCATGACCCGACGCTCGTTCGCCTTGTTTGCCTCGGTAGTCGCTGCTCCGGTTCTCATCGCGCTCACGGCCGGTGCGGCGAGCGCGCATTTCGTGCTGCAGGCGCCCGCGGCGTATTCGGAGCAGAACTTCGCGGGCAGCCCCCAGAAGAGCGCGCCGTGTGGCCAGGACGATCCCATGGATCCGGTGGTGCCGACCAACGCCGTCACCACGTTCCAGGCCGGCTCGACTATCGACATCACCATCGACGAGATCATCACCCACCCGGGCCACTACCGCGTTTCGCTCGCGCCGAGTCTCGAGGCCCTGCCCGTCGATCCGCCGGTGACACCGGGCACGAACGTGGACTGCGGCGCAACGACGATCGATGCGAATCCGGTGCTCCCCGTGCTCGCCGACGGCGAGCTCGTGCACACGAGCGCCTTCAACGGCCCCCAGACCATGCACGTGAAGCTTCCCGACGGCATGACCTGCGACCACTGCGTGCTGCAGGTCGCTGAATTCATGTCGAACCATGACTTCAACAATCCAGGTGGCTGCTTCTACCACCACTGCGCCACGGTCAGCGTCACGAGCGGTCCGGTGCCGGATGCCGGGCCGAACGATCCCGACGCGAGCCCCGGTTCGGGCGATGGCGGCGTGAGCAATCCGGCCAACGACGGCGACGGCGGCTGCGGCTGCCACATCGGCGGCCACTCGTCCTCGTCCTCGTCGGCGATCCTCTTCGGCTCGCTCTTCTGCCTCGTCGTGCTGGCGGCGCGCCGCCGCCGTCGCGACTGAATCGAGCGCATCTTCTCGTGGCTGGAACGCCCGCACGAACTCGCCATAGACTCCACGGCAATGCGCTTGCTTCGGCTGGCTGCGCTCGTCCTCGCACTGTCCGCTGCTTCGGAAACGGCGTGCGGCGATAGCTCCTATATCTCCTGCACCACCGATGCCGATTGCCTGCAGGGTTCCATCCCGGGTACCTGCGAGCCGTCGCCGACCAGCGACAACCACTGGTGCGGGTTCCCTGACGACACATGCCTCGGCAGCGGTCTGCGCTGGGGTGTGAAGTCAGGCGACGACCTCGCGAGCGAGTGCGTGCCAGGCAGCGACGCCGACGCAGGGCCGGACGCCGCAGCGCCGGCAAGCGCGTGCGACGTGACCAGGCCGTTCGCGCCAGCCGTCGAAATACCCGGCATCCACGAGCCAGGAGCGAATGACGTCCACGCCACGCTCACCGATGATGAGCTGACGATCTTCTTCGCCTCCGACCGGGCGAACACGACCGCCGGAAAGATGCACATCTACTCGGCTACGAGGCGCACCGTCAACACTGCGTTCGGTACGCCAGCCATGATCGGTAGCTTGTTCTCGGACCCGGGGGAATCGAACCCTTCGGTCTCGCCCGACGGCAATACCCTCTACTTCGACTCCTTCCGCGTCGCGCAGGGCCACGTCCACATCTTCACCTCGACTCGAGCGAGCCCCACCGTAGTGTTTTCTCCGGGCACCATGATCGCCGGGGATTTTCTCGTCGGCCCCTCGGTCACCGCCGACGGGACGGTCCTCTACGCCGCCAGTCTCTCGAGCGGCGTGCTGGTGCGGCTCGATCGGGAAGGCGAGGGGTTCGGCACTCCGCAGATGGTCGCATTCCCGATGGCTCTGGGGGCCGTCTCACCCGTCAGCCGGGACGATCTCACGCTCTTCATGTCGCAGGGTGATACGACAGGACATTCCATCCTCGTGACCCAGCGGGCTTCTACCGCCACGCCGTTTCCGCAGCCCACGGCGGTCACCGAGCTCGCCACGACGGCCACGGTGGCCGAGCCCAGCTGGATCTCCCGCGACGGATGCCGCCTCTATCTGCGCTACCAGGCCGCCGGCGACAAGTCCCGCATCTACGTCGCCACGCGTCCACGATGACCTGACGCTACACTCGGGGCCGTGATGCACGCTCTCGACCGGCCCATCTGGAACGCGCTGCACACCCAGCAGGCGACGCTGGCGCAGACGCACGGAGACGCGGTGCGCTTCGATCCGCAGATCACGCAGCTCGCGGCGTGCGCGCGGCCCGACGGCGCGGCGCTCGCGGATCTCGCGGCGCTCCTCGCTCCCGGCGAGGTCACCGGGCTGCTCTTCGACGATCCTCCCGCACTGCCCTCGGCGCTCGAGCGCGTCGACGTGGTCGCGGTCGCGCAGATGCTGCACGAGGACGCCGGCGCCGTCGCGCCCGCCCGGATCGCCCCACCCGCCGCGTACGTCACCCTCGGCGACGCCGACGTGCCCGAGATGATCGCGCTGGCACGGCTCACCCGGCCGGGCCCGTTCGCCGAGCGCAGCCACACCCTGGGCACCTTCCTCGGCGTGCGCGACCCCGCCGGACCGCTCGTCGCCATGGCCGGACAGCGCATGCGCCTGCCCGGCTTCCACGAGGTGAGCGCGGTGTGCACGCATCCGACGGCGCTCGGCCGTGGCCTCGCCGCGGCGCTGGTCGCCGAGGTGGTGCGCCGGATCCTCGCCGCCGGCGAGGCGCCCTTCCTGCACGTGCGCGCCGACAACGAGCGCGCGATCGCGCTCTACCGGCGGCTCGGCTTCACCCTGCGCCGCGAGCTCGCGTACGTGATCGTCCGGCGCGCCTAGAAGAAGTTGCAGCCCTCGAGGGTGCTGAGATCCGACGGCGCCTTCACGTCGACCTGACCGCAGGCGACCGGCGTGTAGGTATCGAAGCCGTTGGCCACGTCGACGCACGAGCCGCAGGAGTACCCCTCGGGAAACGCGGTGGACCAGGGCAGCGTCTGCGGGTCGGCCGAGCCGGCGCGGTAGATGATGGCGTGGCGCACCGCCGCGCCGAGGAGCCCCGCGGGGACGTCGCCCTCGTAGACGCCGTCGGGCGGCAGCACCGCGTCGGCGCGGAAGAGCAGGACCAGGCCCACGCCGGTGCCGTTGTTCAGCGCCTCCGCCGGCGGAGCGGCAAGGAATGGCAGGTGGAAGGCACCCGCCGTCTGCGTCCCGTGACCGAAGAAGTAGGCGTGATCGTTCGAGCCGGTGAAGACGCTCCACGCGACCGCGATCTGGCCGTTCGCCGGCACCGCGTCACCGGTGGTGATGCCATCCACCGTGAGCGAAGCCGCACCGCCCGCGTCGGGCACCGTCGCGTCCGGCGCGGTCGCATCGGCCGTGGCCGCGGCGTCGGCGACGGCGGGCGCCGCGTCAGGGGCGGGCGCTGCGTCGGCACCCGGAGAATCGGGGTCGCACGCGGCGAGGGAGGTGGCGAGGAGGCCGAGAGAGAGGAAGGTGGTGACCTTGAGCATGGCGGCCGTGCGTTGCAGTGGGCATGCCACGTACAAGTGCGCGTAAAGACGCTGCGTCGCCGCCGGAAAGCGGTGAGATCGCGACGGAGGTGTCGGGTTCTCGACGCGCGGGGCGAGAGGCGAGCCGCTACTCCAGCGCCGACGAGATCGCGTTCGAGGCCTCGCGGTACGCCCAGCTGTACCACTCGTGCTTGAAGTCGACCGACCACCAGGCGAAGTCGATGCCCGCGCCGACCTCACGCAGCCCATCGCCGTCCTCGTCGGCCCCGCCCGGGTAGAGACGGAGGCCGAGCGCGAAGCCACCCCCGTGCGAGATGCCGCCGCTCAGCTGCCAGTCGGCGCTTCCCTTGGCGAACTTGCCCATGGTGCCGGTGATGCCGCCGATGGTGTAGCCGCCGCTGAAGGAGAGCCGCTCCCAGCTCGCGCTGACGTCGAGGCTCGCGTAGAACGCCGTGAGGCTCCAGCCCAGCCAGCCCCAGGCCGATCCTCGGCCGCCCGGCGACGTGCCCGCGTTGAAGAGGCCGCCCTCGAGGTGCAGGCCGTACTCGTCGTGGCCACCGGCGGTCAGGGTCTTGCCGAAGTGGCCGCTCACGCCGAGCACCACGCCCTGCGCGCCGTCCCGGTTGACCGACATGCCGGCGGCCCCGAAGCTCACTCCGAGCTGCCCGTTGCTGAGGTGCAGCTTGGCGAACTTGTACGAGCCCACCTCACCCGGCTCCTGGCCGATGACGTGATCGCTGTTCGTCCACACGTGCAGCCGCTTCATGTACTGCGCGGCCTTCGCCCCGCTCGCCATCATGGGCACCGACTGCTTGCCGTCGGGGTCCCAGAACGCGACCGGGTTCTGGCTCGCGTAGGCGTACGGATTCAGCTCCCAGGGTTCCTCGAGGAAGCGCGCGTCGGGCGCCTTGACCAGCGGATCGGGCGCGAGCCAGCGGGCCGTCTCGGGCGCCATCCAGCGCGCGCCGTGGTACGACCAGCCGGTCGCGACGTCGGTCGGCTTGCCCAGGCTGTTGGTCGGATCGGTCGAGAGATCCGCCGCGATGGGCGCGCCGAACGGCTCGAAGCGCCGCTCGTCGACGACGCTGCCGTCGGCACGGGTGATCACCGCGGGGCCCGCGGTCGCGCCGTCGTGGAAGTAGATCGTGCTCGACGGCGTCGTGACCGCGCTGCGCCGCTCGGAGAGCTCGCCGCCGCCGGGCGCCGCGCACGAGCCGATGGACAGCGCGAGCACGGACCACGCGGTGAGCGCCGAGCCGAAGCGCACCGCGCCCGCGCGCACGCGCACCCTCCGCACCGGCGCCCTCGCGACCAGCACCGCGAGCACCACGAGCGCGAGGAGCAGCACGCCGAGCGCCACGTTCCGCCCCAGCCCCGCACCCGCGGTGGCCGCACCTGCACCCGCCGCGCTCGCCGCGCCCACCGCCACCGTGAGGCGCGCGACCTGCCGGTCACCGACGGTGACGTAGTGCTCGCGCACGCCGCCCGTCTGGTTCACCTGGGGCGTGAACCAGATCTGCGTCCCCGCGGCCGAGGTCACCGTGGTGCGGAACCCGTCGTGGCCGTAGCCGTAGCTCACCAGCTCGCCGTCGGCGCCGACGACGCGGGTCAGATGATCGAGCGCATCGAACGCCATGCTGCGGCCCGCCTGCGCGATCTGCCGCCCCGCGGCGTCGTAGTCGAACGACGTCGTCGCCGCCGCACCGGCGGCACCGCCGCCCACGATGGACGTCAGCTGGCGCGGGCCGGCGCCGCCCTCGCCGTAGCGGTAGTCGCCCGCGAGCAGCGCGAGCGACGCCGGGCCGGTCGCGTCGCGCGAGACCATGTTGCCGAGCCCGTCGTAGCCGTAGCCGAAGTGGAAGGCGTCGGCCCCGCTGCCGAGCACCGCCGAGACGAGGCGTCCCGCGGCGTCGTAGTCGAGGTCGGCGGCCTGGTCACGACCCACGCCGTCGCGATCGGTGACGTGCGCGAGCGCGCCGGTCGGGTTGCGGGTGAAGCCGAGATCCAGGCGCACCTGCCCGCCCGAGGTCAGCTTCAGGTCGGTCACGCGCCCCTGCGCATCGCGCGCGTAGGTCTCGACCGCGCCGTTGCCGAAGCGCTCGCCGAGCACGCGGCCGCCCGCGTCGAGCTCGGTGGCGCGCCACACGTCGCCCACGCGGATCAGCCGACCGGCCGCGTCATGGTCGAGGACGAGCTCGAGGCCGTCGTCCCAGCTCACGCCCAGCACGTCGCCGGTGGCCGCGAAGCGGGTGCGCTCCTCGAAGCTGACGCCCGCCACGGTGCGCCGGTAGCGCGTGCGCTCGCCCGCCTCGCCGTAGCCGAAGGCGACCTCGCCGGTCGGCTCCTCGACCCAGCCGAGGCGACCGCCGACGTAGCCGGCGTCGAATCCCGCCCGCGCCTCGTCGTAGTGGTAGACGAAGTGGGCGCCCTCCGAGGTCGTGGCCGAGAGCGGCCGACCGACCGCGTCCCACGCGACCGTGAGCCACTGGCCGGCGGCGTTGTCGGCGCGGGTCAAGCGATCGGCGTCGTCGTAGTCGAGGTGGCGCACGCCCAGATCGGGGTCCTCGGCCTGGCGCAGCCGGCCGAGGGTGTCGTAGGTGAAGCGGTGCACCGCCTGGCCGTCCTGGAGCGACAGCGAGGTGAGCCGGCCGGCGGCGTCGTAGGCGACGTCCACCGACTGGCTCAGGCCGGCGACGGTGCGCGCCGTGCGCACGATGCGGCCCTGGCCGTCGTAGCGCGAGACCACCGGCGCGAGGCCGTCGGCGCGCGTGGTACGCGACACCGCGGTGTAGTCGTGGCGCCGGTGGGTGCCGTCGGGGAGCATCTGGTCGACGGCGCGATCGAGGGCGTCGTAGACGATGGTCTCGCGCGGCGCCTGCGCCGGCAGCGTCGTGGGCGGCGTGGCCCCGTCGGCGTAGAACGGCAGCGCCCGCGTCACCGTCAGGCCGCGCGCGTTGCGCACGCGCAGCTCGTCGACGATCCAGCGGCTCGCGCCCAGCTGCGTGGCGGTGAGCACCGGCTCGCCCGCGCCGTTCGAGCGCTGCACCCGCCGCCGCCAGCCCGAGTCGGCGCTCCACGCGGCCGGCACGGGGGTCACGTCGTCGGGCGCGCCCATCCACTCCCAGGTGACGGTCTCGGGACGCGGGGCGCGCCAGTCGTACTGGTAGACGAGGTGGGGCAGGCGCGCGCCGCGCGCCACGCTCTCGAGGCGGCCGATGGCGTCGTAGCTCATGGTCGTGACCGCGCCGCTCGCGTCGGTGATCGAGGTGGGCACGCCGAGCACACGGTCCCAGGTCTGACGCCATTCGAGGGTGCGCCCGGCCGCCGGCTGCGCGGTCTCGCGCGCGGCGTAGAGCCCGTCCTGGTACTCGACCCGCCGCACCACGCCGCGATCGAGGCCACCGGTGACGTTGCCGAGCGCGTCGTAGGTCGCGGTGTGCGTCACCACCCAGCGCTGGCTGCCCGCCCAGTCGAGGAGCTGCTTCTGCGCCCGCACCCAGCCGCGGCCCACCTGGCCGAAGGGCAGGATCTGGTGATCGTCGCCGTAGAGGGTCTGCTGATCGGCGAGCACCGCGCCGTTCGCGCCCAGGGTCTTCTCCTCGATGACGCGATCGCGCACCCAGGTGGTGTCGTCGCTCGCGTAGCTGCGCACGATGGTGCTCTCGTCGCCGACGACGTCGGTGCGACCGAGCCGGCGCTCCTCGATGGGACGCACCTGGCTGTCGAAGACGGTCTCGATGACGGTCTCGACCGGCGTCGTCAGGCCCTCGTAACCGAGGGTGCGCGTGCGCGTGCCCGCGGCCACGAAGAGGAGCGGCTGGTCGGCGGGCAGCCCCTGGACGGCGCGCGCCTCCCAGCTGTTCTCGGTGTAGTTGACGGTCTGGCCGCCGATCTCGAGCTTGCTCCACTGGACCAGGCCACGGAGCACGCGCGCCGCGCCCAGGCCGGCGAGGTAGCGGGTGGTCTGCACGGTCGCCAGAGGTGTGCCCGGCGCGGTGGTGGTGGTGCCCTGGAGGAAGCCGGCGAAGCGGCGCTCGGCGCCGTCCCACACCGCGTCGCGCACGGTGAAGCGCTGCTCGCGCGCCGGCTCATCGGCGCCCGGCGAGACCGAGAGCGAGGTCACGACCGGGATCGACGTGGGCAACTTCAGGCCCCACGCGCTGCCCGCGAGCTGGTCCCGCACCGCGAGCACGCCCGACGCCTCGTAGAGCACCGAGACGACCTTGCCCAGGCCGTTGTCGATGGTGGCGAGCATGCCCGCCTCGGTCGCGCCCGCCAGATCCAGCGCGAACATGCGCGTGGTCGAGCACCAGACGAGATCCTGCGAGCCGTTGCCGTTCACGTCGGCGATGGTGACGCTGGCGAGCGCGCCGATGCCGCTCGGCTGCGCGATGCGGCGCACCGCCGGATCGAAGCCGCCCGCGCGGCCCAGGTAGAGCTCCACGTCGGCGCCGAAGAAGCGCACCAGGTCCACCTGGCCGTCACGGTCGAGATCGGCCAGGTGCAGCTGATCCGGATCGATGGATCCGCTCGTCCACGGGTAGGCCACGAGCGGCTGGGCCTCGAAGGTGGCGTCGCCGCGGCCGAGGAAGACGCGCACGCCGTCGGGCGCCAGCCAGACCACGTCGTCGAGCCCGTCGCCGTTGGCGTCGAGGAAGCGCACGCCCGGCTTGCCCGGGGCCACGCTGGCGAAGGTCGCGCTCACCGGCCCGCGGGTCACGCGTGGCGCGAAGCCGGAGGCGCCGTCCTGGTAGTAGGCGAGCCCCGAGCCCGAGGCCTGGAGCACATCGATGCGCTGGTCGCCGTCGACATCGGCGAAGACGGTCGCGCCGCTCGCGTCGAAGAGCGGCAGGCCGGTGGTGCCGGCCCAGGCGAAGGAGGTATCGAAGAGCTCGCCGCGCAGCTTCTGCACCTGCCAGGCGCCGCTATCGATGCGCGCCAGCTCGGGCCGGGCGTCGCCGTCGAGGTCGACGAGGCGGCCGACCTCGAGGCTCGCCGCCTGGCTGCCGGTGAGCGGGCGCGCCGGGCCGAAGCTGCCGCCCTGGTTGCGCCGCCACGCCTGGGCGCCGCCGCCCATCTTGACCAGGTCGGTCACGCCGTCGCCGTCGACGTCGAGGAGGCTCACGCCCGCCTGGCCCACGACCCAGCCCTCGCCGCCGGTGAGCTCGAAGCGCTCCGGCTCGTCGCGCTGGGCGTAGCCGAAGGAGGTCGCCGGCCAGGCGGTGGCCTCGTCGCGGCCGAGCTGGGTGACGCTGGCCAGGCGAGAGAGCGGCAGGCCGTCCTCGTAGGCGAGGCGGTGCACGCCGCGCAGCTCGCCGAAGGCCTTGACCCGGATCTCGGTGAGGCGCTGCGCCGTGCCGACACGGAAGCCGGTGCGGAAGCTCACCGTGGCGTCGGGGCGCGTGGAGTAAGTGAAGTCGGCGCGGAAGACCGCGCCGGGTCCCCACACGATCGACGACAGGTAGACCTGGCCGTCGTGGCGCGTGTAGGTGAAGGCGATGCGCTGCCCGGCGACATCGGTGATGCTCTCGGGCAGCCAGGCGGCGATCCTGCCGCCGCTCTCGAGGCGCGACGCGGCGCTCGTGCCGAAGGCGTAGACCCGGCCGTCACCGTCGGTGGCGACGAAGCCCGAGCCCGACGCGACCAGCTTGACGCGCTGGCCCTGCCCGCTCACGCGGTAGCTGCCGTCGGCGAGGCGGACGAGACGCCCGCCCTGCTCGACGCCGCCCAGCTCGAGCTCGTCGTCGGCGGTGTAGCGCGGGACGCCCAGGCGCGTGGAGCGCTCGATGCGCGGGAAGGAGAGCCGCCAGCCCACGCCCAGCGGGCCGTTGCCCAGGCCGCCGTCATGGTCGAGCGTGACCCGCGGTGCGAAGCCGCCCGGGGCCGCGGGGACCTGGACGGGCACCGAGTAGGTCATCTGCCCGGTGAAGGTGCTCACCGAGGGGTCGGTGGCGAGACCGCGCACCGAGCCCGGACCCGCGGGCAGCTTCAGCGTCTGCGCCGACGCCGCGCCCGGATTGGGCAAGGACGCCGCCTGCGCAGGGGGAGAAAAGGAAGCAGCCAGGCCGGCTACGGCAACCAGGCTGACGAAGCCGACCTGGCCGCGCATCAGCGGGGCTCCTGGGCGTCGCCGACGGTGAGCACGTCGAAGCGGAGGAGCACGTCGTTCACGCTGCCGATGGACAGGTTGGCCAGCGTCGACGGCGGGAAGAGCAGCACGTAGTCACCGTAGACGCCGGTGAGCGCGAGCTCGTTCGAGCTGCCCGGGTACGGGTCCGAGCCGTTCGAGTCCTCGCGGCCGAAGTCCGAGGGCAGCGTGTTCATGTCGCCGCGCATCGAGGCCTTGACCGTGGCCCGGACGTTGCCGTTCATGCGGCGGTTGAACAGGCCCACCTCGTCGCGGGTGCTGGAGCTGCGCTTGTCGCCCGAACCGTCGCATTCCTTGCTGGCAAAGTTGCGGTCCTTGTAGACGATCACGGTGGCGTAGCCGTCGGGCGTCTCGCTCGAGGCCTGCACCGAGGCCGCCACGCGCCAGACGCGCTCGGCGCAGCGCTGGTCGAGGGGCAGGTCGGCGAGCGAGAAGTGCACGCCCTGGCCCAGGTAGGCGCCGGTCGTGCGGTCGTAGATCGCGGCGCGCGGCGAGGCGAGCCGGGCGCGCAGGCGGTCACGGGCCTGCGCGTCGGCGCCGGCGTTCACGCCCGCCGACGAGTAGCCGAGCAGGGTGCTGAGCGACAGCACCACGGTCTGCTGCGCGGGCATCTGGCCGGCGACCTGGCGGGTGAAGCTGCCCAGGCCCGAGCCGGCGGCGGCGCCGACGATGGCGGAGAGCTCGGCGGGGACCTGCGCCTTCAGGATCTGGTCGCGGCCGGCGAGCGACTGCTGGAGGTCGTACTCGAGCGCCAGGAGCGCCAGGTACGAGACGCGCTGCGCCCGCTGGAAGTCGGTGAGGTACTTCTCGCGCTCCTCGACGTCCCAGTTGTGGCTGCCGATGGGCAGGTAGGTGCGACCGCTCTCGCGCGCCACCGACGCCTTGGCGTCACCGACGGAGAACTCGAGCTTGCGCATGCCGTTGTCGAAGCGCACGCGCGCCGCCTCGACGTCCTGGGCGCGCCGCGCGATCACGTTGTACGCGGTGTCGATGCCGATCTTGAGCGTGTCGACCTCGTCGAAGCAGCCCTTGATGCGCTGGTCGTTGAGGCGGATCTGCATCTCGGCGGAGTACGAGGTCTCGGCGTCCTGGATCTTGTCGTCCTTCTGCTTGAGCCAGTAGTCCCAGAGGACCTCCTTGCCGTCCTGCTCGGCGGTCACGCCCGCCGAGAAGACCGCCTTCACCGAGTACGCCATGATGTGCAGGCCTTCGCGCAGGCGCTCGATGCCACGCTTGGCCTCGCGCAGCTTGCGCATGTGGTCCTCGTGCTTCTGGATGAGGGTGTTGTTGCCGGTGAGCTCCTGCTGGACGCGGGCGCACTGGCGGTTGCGCAGGTCGAAGCGATCCTGGGCGTCGATCCAGTTGTCGCGCGCCAGGTCGATGTCCATCTCGGCCGAGACGATGGCGGCGGCGGCCTCACCGATGAGGCCGCGGTAGCAGCTGGTCGGGCGCTCGGTCGACGCGCACTCGGGGCGCGAGGTGTCGATGTAGCAGTTCTGCGGCGTGATGCGGTTCGAGCCGGTCGAGTTGTAGCGATCGTAGAGCGAGGTGCCGCCCACGTCGTCGAAGCCGCACAGGTCGGCGATCACGTGGTTGGCCTCGGTCTTGAAGGCCTGGACGCGGTCGGCGCTCGCCTGCAAGGTCTGCTGCTCCTCGAAGCGCGCGCTCCGCTGCGCCAGCCAGGTCGAGCGCACGGTGTTGAGCGAGGCCGTGGCGTCGGTGATGAGCGCCCGCGCCTGCGCCAGCAGGTAGTCCGAGCTGCCGAAGTAGCGCGAGTTGGTGCCGTTCAGGTCGCCGAAGAAGAGCGGCACGTAGTTCTCGGGGATGCCGAGCGGATTCTTGCAGCGGCGCAGGTCCTCCATGGCGGCGAGGGCACGCGAGCGCGCCAGGTTCAGGCGGTCGACCGCCTCGGTCCACTTGCCCGCCCACGAGGGCGCGCCGCCCGACTGCGCCAGCGCCCAGAGCTGCGCCGCGAGCACCTCGTCGGCCTCGAGCGTGCGGGTGAGCGAGCTCGTCTGCGAGATGGCTTCGTTGCGCGCCGTCGACGCGCCGCCGTCCTTGCACTCGAGGTAGGTCTCGAAGCGGGTGTCGCTGAGGTGCGCCTCGGCGAGGTCATAGGCGGCGGTGATGGCGTTCACGAGCGAGACCGGCAGCGCCACGGTGCGATCGAAGTCCTGCGCGCCGGTTCCGCCGACCACCGCCTTGGACAGGCCGGGGTAGCGGAAGAGCAGCTTCTGCACGTCGGGGTCGAGCATGAGCGCCATGCCCTCGTTGACGCGCGCGTCGATGCGCGCCCAGGTCATGGCCGTCTGCCCCGCGGGCGGCGGCGCCGCGAGCGCACCGGCCAGCTTCATCTCCTCGATGCCCTGGGTGACGATGAAGGCGTGCACGCCCAGCCACTCCTGCAGCGAGCGCACCAGCTTGGCGTCGCCACCGTCGGTGCCCGGCTGCAGCAGCGAGGAGAGCGCGCCGGTCTTCTGCTCGAGCGCGAAGAGGAAGCGCTCGGGGCTGATGCACCTGCGGTCGGCGAAGTACGCCTGCCAGCTCGTGGCCGTGGCGGGGTCGCGCTCGAGGTCGTTCATGCACGACCAGAAGAGCGACGACTGGGTCTCGCCGGTGGCGCCGTCGGCGTCGCGGTCACGCATGTGGTAGAGGTTCACGTCGGAGGCGGGCGTCGACGAGCCGGCGCCGCAGCCCTTGTCGCCGGTGACGGGGAGCGTGTTGCCGATCTTGAGCGCGCTGTCGAGGTTGTCGGCGGTCGCCGCGAGGCCAGGCAGGCACTGCATGCGCTCGGCGGCCGCGTCGGCGGCGAAGGGACCCACGAGCGAGGCGGCCACCGGGCACAGGTAGAGCACGCCGCGCCGGCCGAGGTAGGCCTCCGACGAGACGGTGCGGCAGCCAGCCATGTACCAGGCGAGCTCGTCGTTGGTCGGCTTGGTGGTGTAGCCGAAGGCGCGCTTGGCCATGCTGCGGCAGGAGTAGTCCTTGCCGTCGACGACGAAGTCGTAGTCGGGGTCGAGGGTATCCTGGTCGGCGAACGGACCCGAGCCGTAGATGCTGCCGCGGAAGCAGGGCGCGTAGTCACGGCGCAGCGCGGCGAGGTCGGTGACCGCGGTCTTGGGGCACTGGCCCACATGATCCGACTGCCACTGGTGGCCGAAGCCCTCGCGGTTCAGGTCGTAGAGCGAGGCGCAGACGTTGGAGAAGGCGACCTCGGTGCCGTTCGCCTTCTTGCACGCGCCCTGGCCCCACTGGTCGACCTGGTAGGTCGAGCCGCTCGGGCAGTCGTCGCTGCGGTTGGTCGCGCGCGGGCCGTTGTTGCAGGTATCGCCGTAACCCTGGAAGCCGATGGTGACGCCCGAGGAGCTGAAGAACTGGCGGCACAGCTGGTAGCCCAGCTCGTTCGCGTCGGTGCGCATGCCGTCGAAGCCGGCCACGTCGAAGAGCACGTCCTTCGTGCCCGAGGGCTTGGAGCGGCTGGCCGCGTAGGGGCCGCCGTTCTTGTCGAAGAGCTTCCACTTGAGCGAGTCGAACGCGGTGTTGAGGCGCGAGCGGGTCGCGGCGGCCCAGCGGCGCATCACCGCGGGGTGCGTGTCGTTGACCGGCTGCGCGTGGGCGCCGCTCACGAAGTCGGGGATGACGCCCTTCAGGCAGAGGTTGGTCGCCGTGTCGCAGGTGTAGCCGGTGGCGCTGCACGGGCAGCGCGCCACGGACAGGCTGCGCGAGCGCGTCATGGACAGCGCGAAGGTGCGCTTCAGCTTGTTCGGCGAGGGCGTCACCGACGGCACCGGGAAGGTCAGGGTGACCGTCGCGGTGACGCGCGGGAAGCGCGGATCGGCGATGAAGGTGGGCGCGGTCGAGTCGACGCCGATGGTGTAGCCGGAGAGCAGGTCGATGTCGTAGCCGCCGCCCAGGCGGATGGCCGCGTTACCGGCGAGCAGCGAGTTGCGCCCGACGATGACCACCTTGTTCTCGGGGGTGACGTAGCCGGTCACCGGGATGCTGAAGTCCTTGCGATCGGGATCGCTCGTGCCCGGCTCGGGCTCGGCGGTGAGCGTGCCGCTGTAGTTGCCGTCGCGCGGCACCGCCACGGTCGAGAGCAGCGTCACGCCGAGGTTGTCGTGGCCGCCGGCGAAGTCGGGGCCGACGATCGACACGTCCCAGTCGGTCTCGCTGCTGATCGCAGGGACCGCGGGGTTACGGCGCACGAACACGCGCGCGGTCGCGGTGTAGCGGTTGGTCGTGCCGGGCACCGCCAGGAAGGACCAGCTGGTGAGGCCGCAGCCCGCGCCGAAGGCAGCGGTGTCGGCGGGATTCGTCGAGCACGAGATCTGGATCGAGTCGGGCGTGGCCGTGGGCAGGTCGCCCGGACGCTCCACGTGCAGGTAGACGCGCATCGGCAGCACCGGCGACGCGCCGGGCGCGTAGCGCTGGTCGGCCTTCACCGTGAGATCGACGGCCACCGGCGTGGTGCCGACGGCCAGGTCGATGGCGTCCTTGCTGAGGCCGAGGGTCGGGGGCGGCGCCGCGGGCGGCGCGGGCGGTGCATCGGGGACGCAGCGTCCCGAGCAGTCGCAGGTGAGGCCGTTGCCGCAGGTGCGGCTCGCGCCATCGCACTGCGAGTCGCAGGTCGCGGTGGCCTGGTTGCAGAAGGTGCCGGGGACCACGGCGAAGCAATCGTCGTCGCTGAGGCACGAGTACTGGCTGGCCCCGGCGATCGCCGCCGGGTCCTTCGTGCAGGTCATGGTGAGGTTCGCGGCGATGCTCGCGAGCGCCTCCTCCGGTGACTTCGTGTCCTGGTCCGCGGAATCACAGGCGGTGCCCGTACTGGCCGCCAGGGCCAGTGCGAGCATGAAGGAGGGGCGCGCTCGGAGTCTCATGGCCGAGCACGCTGAGCAACCGGCGTGCCGACGGAATGTACGGTCACGTCGGGTGGTTCTGCGGGGTTAGCGAGGGTGGGGACGTGTCACTGACACATCGAACGCAATCGCTGACACAGCGGCGGAGTGTCACTGACGGGCGGCTCACGGCCGGCCGGAGGGCGCCGGTCGGCGCGGAGGGCGCCGGTCGGCGCGGAGGGCGCGAGCGCGGTCGCCGGCGGCGGCCGCTACAGCTCCGCCAGGCCGGCTTCGCGGCTCACGACCGGCGCGTAGCCGAGCTCGCGGCGCGCCTTCGCGTCGCTCACGGTGACCTCCTCGCCGACGAGGCGCACGCCGGTGCGGGTGACCGGCGGCTCGCCCGACAGCTGACCGAGGGTCCACACGGCCTCGCCGATCCAGGCGCCCAGGCGCGCCGCCCAGAACGGGACCTCCTTCACCTTCGAGGTGTCGGCGCCCGCACGGCGCAGCATCGCGTCGATGAAGCCGCGCGACTCGACCGGCTCGCCGTCGGTGACGAAGTAGGTCTCCCCGGGCGTGCCGCGCTCGGCCGCGAGGAGGAGCCCGTGGACCACGTTCTGCACGTGCACCGTGGAGGTCGGGAAGCGCCCGCCGCCGATCCAGGCGAATTTGCCCTCGCGCACCATGCGCACGAGGCGCGGCAGGAGCACCGTGTCGCCCTTGCCCCAGATGAAGCGTGGCCTGACGATCATCGCCTCGAGGCCGCCGCCGGTGGCGGCGCGCACGACCTCTTCGGCGGCGCCCTTGCTCCACGGGTAGAGCCCGAGCGGACGCTTCGGCAGGGGCCAGGTCTCGTCGGCACCATGCAGCTTCGGCGCGCCCTTCCCCACCAGCACCGCCTCGGTGGACACGTGCACGAGGCGGCGCACGCCCGCGGCGCGCGCGGCGTCCACGACATGACGCGTGCCGTCGATGGTGTCGCGCTGGAAGTCGCGCCGGCGGCCCCAGTCGGAGACGCGCGCCGCGGCGTGGACGACGACGTCGCAGCCGGCCATGCCGGCGCAGAGCGCCGCGACGTCGGCCAGATCCCCGCGGACCGGGATCGCGCCGAGGGCCGCCACCTGCGCGGCGGCGGCCTCCGAGCGCGCCAGCGCCGCCGCGGGGATGCCGCGCCGGGCGAGCTCGCCGAGGAGGGCCCGACCGACGAAACCCGAGCCACCGGTGACGAAGACGCGCTTCATGCGCGGCCAATGTACCTCAGGGGCACACGTTGGCCGCGCCCGCTGTCGCGGTGGTCGGCGCGACGAACGGGGCGGTCGCCCCAGGGACAACGGCTCGCCGGGTCGATTGCCGCGGTCCACGAGTGCGAGTCGACGAGCACGCCGGCGGGCGCGTACAGTACCGCCGAGTCGACCGAGCCGAGGCCGAAGCGGAGGAGCGAGGGCAACGTGCTCGCGTCACCCTCGACGACGAGGTAGCCGCCGGCGGCGACCGGGCCGGGGCACCCGATGCACCACGGCCCGTCGAGCAGGCGCGTCGAGGGCCGGCTCGAGTGGCCACGGCGGATGCCGCTCCGCCGCGCCGGATGGGCAGCCAGGAGGAAGAAGGACGTCACGCCACGCGGTGCTTGTGCCGGCCGGAGCGCACAGAACGTCCCGCGCCGTGGCCGGGGCGGAGCGTCGGCGGCCCGGGAAGGGGCGTCGGGCGACGCCGGCTCAGCTCGCCGCGATCGTTCCGCCGCGTCGCCAGCCTTCGCGGAGGAGCCACGAGCGCGGCTCGAGCACGACGGGTGACGGTCCTTCGCGCAGACGCGACGCCCCGCGCGGCGGCGCATGCCAGCCGGTGAACCACGGCCCCGACGAGAAAGCGTCGAGGGCCGGCTCGAGCGGCGCCTGCGGATGCCGCTCCGCTGCATGCTTCCGCCGGTTGAGGAGGACGTACGCGAGCGCCCGATGGACCTCGGTCGGGCTGCGCAGGATGTGCGCATGGTAGCGGTCCGCGAAGAAGCGCCCGCCACGCCGCGCGGCGCGATTGAGCTGCTTCGCCAGGCGGATTGTCAGACCCTGCAGGCCACGCGCGAGGCAGCGTTCGTCGTCGGCCTCGACGATGAGGTGCAGGTGGTTGCCCATGACGACGTAGTGGCACAGGCGGAACCCGAAGCGGTCGCTGCCCGCGCGCAGGGCGCCGGTCAGCACCGGGAGGAAGGCGTTCCGGCGCAGATTCGGCACATCCCGACGCACCCGCAGCGTGATGTGGGCCGGGTGCTTCTCGCTCAGCGAGGGGCGGCGCCGATGCGAGACGCCGGGCGCGCCCGGAACGTTCGCCTTGCGTCCCGCGCCGGGCCGCTTCCCCCCGCGCCATGTCCCATCCTTCGCGCGCCTCCGCTCGAGCGGGAGCCTCTCCTGGAGATGGCGCTTTCGAGCGGGACGGCGTGCCATTGTATGAATGAGCATATATCGCGATGGGAGCCGATGTGCAAGGCGCGGAATGAAGTTTCCGCGGGCAAATGCGGGGATTCCAGGGGCTGGGGGCGGCGGGGAGTGGCGGCGAGCCGCGCGTTACCGGGAGGCACGGGGAGCGGCGCCATTCGGGCCCCGCCGTGGCTTCGTTCCACCCATCGCGACCCGCGCCTTCGTGGGCCTGGCGCGGCCATCGGCGAGCCCGGGATGGTCGCCCTTCGCGTCACCTCTCTCCCGAGGCTCCTCCGCGCCCCGCGGCTGTCGAGCCGGGCGCCTTCGTGCCGGTCGGCCCGGCCGGTTCGCGGTTGGTGCCGGTCGGCCCGGCCGGTTCGCGGTTGGTGCCGGTCGGCCCGGCCGGTTCGCGGTTGGTGCCGGTCGGCCCGGCCGGTTCGCGGTTGGTGCCGGTCGGCCCGGCCGGTTCGCGGTTGGTGCCGGTCGGCCCGGCCGGTTCGCGGAGCGTCCGGCACGTCGCGGCCTCGCGCCCGCCCCGCCCAGGCCGCGACTTCGTTCCGCGCATCGCGGCCATCGAGCAGCGTGCCTTCGTGCCGGTCGGCCCG
>JADMIO011460688.1_pt1 | contig 18938 bp, 14 predicted proteins | sample 8958161 | NCBI WGS metagenome assembly JADMIO01 (sample SAMN16585339, study PRJNA669376) | soil metagenome | isolation source: Crop rotation soil | place: USA: Cullars Rotation, Alabama | collected 2011 | reverse complement strand
TCTCCTCTGGCTGCACCGCCATTTCGATTTGCGGTCTGACACTCCTCCGACCTTCCTGGAAGTGACCGGACACCTCCTGGTCTGGTCCATTTTTTTCGAGTGGCTCGGGCCTTGGTTGCTGCCGAGTTCAATCGGGGACGGCTACGATGTGGCGGCCTATGCGATTGGCGGGCTGATCGCTTGGTTATGGTGGAACCGGAACTGGATCTTCGACCGGGGCCAGGGTCATTCGCGATGAGTTTCGACACGTTGGCCCCGTGGTATCGGGCGATGGAATTGGTGCTGGCAGGCAACCTTCTGCAAAGCTGTCGCAGAGCATTCTTGCGGGAAGCAGCCCAATGCCGGAGTGCGCTCCTTTTGGGAGAAGGTCCGGGCCGTTACCTGGTTGAATTGATTCGTGCCAATCCTGAAATGGAAGTGACCTGTATTGATACGAGCCCAAGGATGCTCGAGATCGCGCGGGCCCAGGTCGCGCGCGCCAGGTTGCCGGTCGACCGGCTTCAGCTTCATTGCACCGATATCAGGAGCTGCAAAGTTCCGGTCGGGGCGCCGGAGCTGATCGCCACTCATTTCTTCCTCGATTGTTTTCCATCGGCAGAGCTCTCCGAGGTGATTGCGCGTGTGGCCTCGCTCGCGCCGACCGCGGCCACGTGGGTTATCTCCGACTTTCGTGTTCCCGAACGCGGTTGGCAAAGAGTACGGTCTCGCCTGATCCTGAAGGTCGCCTACTGGTTTTTTGCTTGGACAACGCGGCTCCCAGCCAAGTCGCTGTCCTCCCCGGAAGAAGAGTTGCAACGCCACGGCTTTCGGTTGGAGAAGCGGCAGCTCTTTAATCACGGTTTGCTTCATGCCGACTGGTGGCGGCGAACCGAAATAGCGGCGGTGGCCGGATTGCCTCAACGATGAGCAAAGGCCTTGTCACATTCGGGCGAGGTTCCGATCGTTCCTCACGATGAACTGGCGCTCTCACCTTCGACGATTACCTCCGCAGAGCCGAACCATTCTTTCCACCGCGCTTTTTGGTTTGGGCGGCGGTCTGGCCGCAGTCGCGTTCCAGGTGAGCGTGACGGGATTATTCAAGGTCGGGCTGGCGCGTTTAGCGACGCATTCCAAGCCGGTATTCCTGCTGGGCAGCTTTGGCATCATTGTTGGAACTTCCCTGGTCGCCGGTATTCTACTGACCCGCTTCTGCCGACAAGCCGCCGGGAGCGGAATTCCCCAGGTTAAACTCGCCTTCTGGACTGAGTTCGGAGCAATCCCCTGGCGCGCTGTTTGGGTCAAATTTATCGCAAGCGCTTTGAGTATTGGTGGTGGCAGCAGCTTGGGACGCGAGGGGCCCAGCGTGCATATTTCAAGTGGACTGGCCTCGAATATCGCGGAGCTATTAGGCTACCCGAAGCAGAAGCGGCGGCGCGCCGCCAGTGCGGGCGCCGCGGCCGGCTTGGCAGCCGCCTTTAATACACCCTTGGCTGCCGTCACGTTCGTCCTGGAAGAAATCATGGAGGACTTGAACAGCCGGTTGCTCGGGAGCGTCTTGCTCGCGGGAGTGATCGGCGCCCTGGTCGTTCACGGTTTGGTCGGCCGACAGCCCGCATTTTCGCTCGAGTTCATGGATGCTCCAACCTGGCGGGCCTACTTGCTCACTCCGGCAGTTGCCGCCTTCGCCGCTCTTGTCGGGATCGTCTTTCAGAAGGGCGCGCTTCGATTACGTTCTGCGGACAAAAAGATCGTCGCCATTCCAAACTGGTTGCACCCATGCCTGGGCGGGTTGATAACCTGGGGCCTGGGCGCGACCGTTTTCATCGCATGCGGACACTTGGGAGTGTTTGGGTTGGGCTACGAAGATTTGAGCGACGCGCTCAACCACCGTCTGTCCTGGACGATTGCGGGCGTCCTGCTCCTGACGAAGTTGGTCGCGACCGTGGCGTGTTACGGTTTCGGCGGGGCCGGCGGCATCTTCTCTCCGACGCTCTGTTTTGGCGGCATGGCTGGTGTATTCCTGGCCGGACTGGCGGGTTTAGGTCTGAACCTTCAGCCGGCAGATTACATGACGGTTGCCGTTGTCGGCATGAGCGGCTGCCTGGGAGCGGTCGTGCGCGCGCCAGTTACCGGGATCCTGATCGTATTTGAAATGACTCACGAATTTCCGCTTCTGCCCGCGCTGATGCTGGGAGCATTGGTGAGCCAGGCCGTCGCCAGGCGTTTCGCCAAATTCAACTTTTATGAAGCGATCCTGCGACAGGACGGGCACGTCCTTGAGCACGTGATGCCACCGCGCGATTTGCAGGGCTGGCAGCAACTGCCGGTGGCCGCCATTGCCAATTTTCATCCGGTTGCTCTGAGCGATCTCAGCGCCGAGACAATTCGGTCCGCGTTGAAAAGCTATTCGTTCCAACGATTTCCGGTGATGCTCGACGCTAAGTTGGCCGGGATCCTGACGCGAAAAGAGGCGGAAGCGGCCTTGGCGGAAGCGCGTCTCCCTACTTTAGAGCCGGCCATCACATGCACCCCGGTGAAACCGATCCGCGAATTGCAGCAACTCCTGGTTGAATCGACGACCTTGTTCGTGGTCATTCAAAATCCCGGGGACGGCGCGGTGCACGGGATCGTCACGTTGCATGACCTGCTTCGAGCCGAGTTGCGTTTGGCCAACGATCCAGGTTAGCGCCGGGCCGGCTCACAACCCTACCCATTCTCAATCGAATCGTCCGTGGTAAACGAAATCTTTGGATCCGCCCGCCTTCTGGTGGCACTCGGCACACGTCGATGAACGGGTTGGCGGCGTTAAGTACGACCCGTCCGGTTTGTATTCGGCAAATTCCCAATCCCCCGCCTGGTTCGATAGGTAAGCCGTTCCGAAAGATTTCCCTTTTCGCATGACATGGAGTCCCAGGACCTTTCCTTTGGCCGACGATTTTTCCGCCTCGCTTTCGCCCGCCGGTTTGGTGCGCTCAGCCGTCTCCATCACGAGGACTGCGCTGTACGGATAGGGTAACTGGGTTAGGTTGCTTATGCCTGCGGCTTGCTCATTTCCATAGACCGTGACCATCTTCTTTTCCTTCGGCTTGTCGACCGTTCGTAGCACGTGGAATTGGCGCTGGTACTCGGTCGGGAACCCGACGCGATCCGTGGTGGGGGCTGGGCCAGGTGGAAGGTCCAGGCTCGTTACAGCGTTCGTAGCGGCCGGCAAGAGGGTGCGTTCCGTATCGTCGAGCGGGTCATCGACGCGCGGGTAATCACGCCAAAGCCAGCGCAGCATTTCCGGCATGATAGCGCCGCCTTGTTTGTTTGAATGAGTTCCGATGCCCCACGTGTAGTTCACTTCGTACCGCCGGGCGGTTAGCGCCTCAACCATCTTGATGTTTTGCGCGTGCCAATCCCATTTCGGATCGTAGGCTGAATTCGGCCCGCGCCGTCGGCCACGATTGTCGTTAAGCCCGTCCTGGAGAAAGATTCGGATCGGCTTCGGTTCGCTATTCCGGATCAACTCCGGATAGACGTGCCCGCCCATGATATCGGTAAAGCTGCCGATGGTGCTAATGACTTTGCGGAATTGATCGGGCCGTTGCCAGGCGACGGTGAAGGCGCAAATTGCTCCGGAGCTGGCGCCTCCAATGGCATGGTCGTTAGGGTCGGCTGAGATATTGAAGCGCTGTCGGATCACCGGCAGCAATTCGTCGACGATTAACTTCGAATATTTATCGTCGAGGGCGTTGTACTCAATTCGCCGATTGTTAACTCGATCGCCCCATTCAGCTGCGGACGATTCCTGTTGGTTGGGCAGATGCCCCGGATTAATAAACACCGCGATGGTCACCGGCATTTCCCGACGGTAAATCAGGTTATCAAACACATACGGAATGCGGTAATCGCCGCTTAGATTTACAAACGCGTGGCCATCCTGAAAGACCATCAGACAGGCCGGCTTGCTCGCGTCATATTGCGCCGGCACATAAATCCAGTAATTGCGCGTCGTATTCGGGTAAACGTGGCTCGGCAACACCTCCGGTCCGATTACCTTACCCAAAGGCACGCCCGGATGCGGTGCGGAATCCGGTCCCAGCAGATAAACGTCGTCGGTGGGCGCGGCCAAGGTCGTGAGCCCGCCGAGAGCCAAACCGGCGAGGATCAATGATCGGAACTTGCAGATGCTGGAGAACATTCGGTTTTTCATTTTGGGTAGGCGGGACGATTCCTTTGCCATGATTCAGCCGACCGGGTCACGTCCAGATCATTGCCTGGTCTGGAGATCGTCCGCAAGGCCTTGATGTAAATCTGCTGTCCGCCTGGACATCTCCTCCAGTGCCATGAGCACGGCGTGCATCTGATGCTGGGTGACATCAATCCGCAAAGTCTCATCGGACTTGCTGTTCATCACCCCACCGACCGCACGCGGATCGGAGGTGGGATGCGCCGCCAGGAATTTATTATCATTTAGAGGGCCGCCCACTTGCCAGGCGGTCAGGCGCGCTAAACCTTCGCTGATGACCGTTCGGAGCTCTTGCTGCGCGGTCGTGTCGCCGGCGCGCATGGCTGCACCGTAGCTTGGAATGAGCCCCTCGAATGCATAGGCAGTATTCCGTGTGCGCCCCAGGACATCATGGACATGGACCATCCACCAGCCCATCAGGAGCAGATAATCGTCCGCCAAAACTGCTTCCCCCCAAGCAACGTCCCGCAGTTCGGCAAAGGCCATGCAACTCCATTGAAAGAACCCTTTTGTCAGGTCTGAATCGCGCTCAGTTGTCCACTGTGCCGCCGTATAATCAGCCGCCATTCGCCAGGCCGAATCTTTGATCACCGGAACCAGGTTGGTGTAGCCAAGATATTTGGCAGCCTTAACGAAACAGAGCAGGCCTTCACCGTCGCTGTACGGGTTGAAGCGTTGCGTTCGCGCCTTGGCTGAAAAGGACCAGGTGTCGGCAAAATGCCCATTCGTCAGGCGCATGAACTGCAAATGCTGCAAGTAGCCGTCAAGACTCTCTTTCACCTTTTTCTGATAGTCGGTCGACAACGGGAATGCTTCCGCCGAACGCAAGAATTCAATTAGCGCCAGCGCTGACAGCGCGACCGCCCCTGTCCGGCTCTCGCGTTCGTCCAAGTAGGACACCGCTATCGTTTTTTGGTCCGGCACACTGGACTGTGAATGTGTCAGAAAGAAGTTAATCCCGCGCTCCAGAGCAGTTCGAGTGTCTGTTCCCGGTTGATATAAATGAAGGAGAGAAAGACCCCACAAAGCGCCGGCCTGGCGGACTCCATCGTCCCCTGGCTCAATTTTATGTGTGACGAAGTTGTAAGTGTAGTTGAAATTGCCGGCCCGCTTTTGGTTGCTGAGCAGGAACTGCCGCCCCAACTGGAGCGATCGATGCAGAACGGCCGGATCCAGATTTGCCCGCTCACTCGGTTTCGACCATTTGATCGAACTCCGTTGTTCTCGTAGCCAGTTCCGGAATTGCTCCTTGGTAAGTGTGGTGGTGCCGATTCGTGTCTCTGAGCTCGAATCGGTCGGTTGGCGGTTGCAGCCTTCCACCAAAAGGAAGAAGGCGCAAACGCACAGCATGGCGCCGATCAGCCCATAGCGCGCTTCGGTTCCGGGACGGCCGACGTCCTTGGGTTGTTCGATCTTCGTCAGATTTGGCGGCCTGATAAAAAAAGATCCGCCACCGGGCGGATCTTTGACAGCTTCAAACGCGAAGCGCATGCTTCGCCCAAACGCGGTTTAGTGCTTTTTTCGAAAGTAGAACCGCAGGCCGGCCAAACCCGTTGCCGCGCATCCAACCAGCATTGCAGTCGAGCTGGCGTCCGGAACGCGGGAAGGCGGGGTAACGACATTGTCATCGTCGTCCGAGAGTGTTGCGAAGGCTTTGTTCGCCGAGAGCAGCACAAAGGCCGCAAAAAGAATGGTGAACAATTTTCTCTGCATAGGCGTATCCTTTCCCTGGCTTGGTTGAACAGTCGTTACTGACTGGAACTGGTAATTTCCAACACGGGCTGGCACAACTACTGCCGTCAGTATCAATAAGGTCCCTGATTGTCAAGAATGATGCAACGACCGCGAGCGCTCCGCTTCTACCTTGGACTCGTCCTGCTCGTCGGCATTTACGGCGTCGCCCTGGTTGCGCTTGATCCACGCGTCGAGTTAACTCGGGCAGCAGAGGCCGACGCGATTCGTAGTGCCGCTCAGTACCTGGTCTCGCATCTCGATGGCGAGGGACGCTTCGCATATCTCGCACGCCTCGATGGCGCACCTCCCCCTGCCGAATACAACGTGTTGCGCCACGCCGGGACCATCTATTCGCTCGCTCTCTACCGGGAAATGACCGGTGACCACCAGGTTGATCAGTCGATTCTTCGGGCCACACGCTACCTGCTGCGACGGCATGTTCGACCGGTTCGAGGTCTGGCCGGGAAACAGGCCGTCTTTTCTCTCCCGGGTGAAGAACTCCAAACGACGAATGCCCAAGTAAAGCTCGGTGGCTGTGCGCTGGGCCTGGTCGCTTTGTTAAAAGCAAGAGAGGTCGACACCAACGTGGTTTCGGTTCAAGTGCTGCAACAGATCGGCGAATTTATCGTGCTCACGCAAGAGGCAAACGGCCACTTTCGTTCCAAGTATGACGAAACCCACGGTTGGGTTGAGAATTTTGATTCATCCTACTATCCCGGCGAAGCCATCCTGGCTCTATCGTTGTTGCATCGAGTGGATCCTAATCCGGGCTGGCTGCAGACCGCCTTGCGCGGCGCCAAATACCTGATCGAGAGTCGAAAGGATCTCCGCGTCAATCAGCTGCCGAACGATCATTGGCTGATGATTGCCACAGCTGCTTTGCTACCGGCCTGTTCTCAGGTTCCCGCGCCGCCCATTTCTTCCCAGCGACTGGTTGATCACATCACAAACATTGGGCGGATGATGATGCACGAACAGAATCTCGTTTCGTGCCTGCCCGGATTGCGCGGCGCCTTCACTCCGGATGGTAGCAGCACTTCTTCCGCAACCCGCTTGGAAGGTTTGGCCGCACTTTGCACGTTGCTGCCCCCTGATCATCCGGATCAAAAGCGCCTCCACAGCTCGATCCATGAAGGTCTTCGCTACGTCCTGGCCGCCCAGGTAAAGGCTGGTGCAGCCAAGGGCGGGTTTACCGGCACATTGCCCGGATGGCATGTGAGCTCCGAACTGCGGCAGGCCGCTTCTGAAATCCGGATCGATTACGTCCAACATGCACTCAGCGCCTTACTGGCCCACGCTCGATTCCCTGAGGATTGAGGCGGTTCATGCGAATCGGACCTGGAGCGACTGCCCCGCGGCCAGATCCAACGTTTGGGCCAGCTTAATTTCAATTCGAGCCCCGTGCACCTGCAACGTTCCAGCGATGGTCTCTACCTGGTGCTTGATGACAACGCTAGTCGGTTTACGCCCGCTCGGGACAGCAAAGGCCAAGGTCCGCAATCGCAGCTTGCCCCATTTCAATTCTACCAGGTGCTCTTGCTCGGAACCGGTCTGCTTTTGGCTGTAGCTCCCCCACCCTTCCGCCGTTGTAAATGGTGCGCGGAACAGATCCGGCGTGATCTTTGGCGCAAATGCCAGGTGGCCGTTTGGACCATGATACTCATAGCCGCACGCGGCCAGGAATACACCGTAGCTCATCATGGCGCGCGAGTAATGGTCCGAACACTCAACTTCGTTATATGGGTTCCGCTTTGACGCATGATACCGGTCATGAATGGTGCGGGCGATCGCCAGGCCTTCCAGCGTCAGCCCGTCCCAGAGCATGTGGGCGGCGACCTGGTACTCAAACCCGGTCATGCATTCGTTGAAATAACCGACGAAAACCGGGTTTCCCTTTCCCGGCGCTTTTTCACCTCCGCCCTTGGGCCAGGTGCACATGAGCAAGCCCCCTTCGCCGGGCATCGCGTACCAGCGTCCGGAAGTGATCGCTTTGAAGTTCTTCCGATACGGTCCGATATCCGGCGTAAAATTGTATTTCCAAAGTGAGTGTAACGCCGCTTTGGATTCCTGCTCCGGCACGACACGATCCAAGCCGAGCTGAAACGCGTAGCTCTGTCCGAAGAGCTGATCGATATGGCAACCGTCGTTGGTGTTAATCGCTCCCGGATGTTTCGGATCGGGTTTGTGAATGAAGTACTCGCCGTTGTAGAGCGTTGAAACGATGTTCCTCCGCCCCGCCTCGATGATTTTCTCACATCGGGCGGCAAAGGCAGAGTCGTTCATCTCCAGCGCCATGGTTCGGCCCGCTTGCAACGCCGCCAGGTAGAGCGAACTGATCCAGGCCATCGGACCGAACCAGGCCGCGTCGAGAGTGTTGTACTGTTCGCCTTCGAGCAGGCCGTCTTCGTCAGGATCTTCGCGCATCAGGTACTCAATCGATTTCTTGACCCGGGGCCAGAGACGTTCCAGGAAGGCGCGATCAGCGGACATCTGGTGCTCGCGATAAACCCGGAGAATCGTTCCCGCAAATCCGTCATGTGCGACGTTGCGACCGCTTTCACCGCGGTAATCCATCGCGCCGTTTTCATGCCAGGAGAGGCCGAAGTCGACCCGTTCGCGCAGATCGCGTTCGAGCTCCGGAAATATTCGGGCCATGCTCTGTGCGTACTGCCAGACGTGCTGGCAAGTGCCGGGACAACAATCAACCCCTTCCCAGCCGTAAAAGCGGCCGCTGTCGAACCAATGGCAGGTCGTCGTCGCCAAGGTATCGAGCGTCAGAAATGTTCGGTCCAGGAACCAGTAAGGCAAAGTGGAATCGTACCAGGTCTGATTCCAAAGCTTAGTCTGGCTGGCCAGCTCTCCATATTGCTGGGCGACAAACAAAGCGACCGCCGTTGCCGAATCGAACCGCCGGGCGTACTGGCGTCGCAGTTTGGCCAGATCTTTGATCGCGGCCATTTCACCAGTCGGATTCGGATAATCCGGGAAATGCCAGGTGACCAGGAACTTCACCGTCCGGCTGGCCCCAGGCGGGAGCGTGAACGGCCGGCCGACCGCTCCGACGGGCCTTTTTCCAAAAGGCGCGCTCGCGTTCGGCAAAGAGGGCGAGTTGCGCAAAGCTCGGAAAACCGTCTCCGCTTCGGGCGGCTCGCCAACAGCGGCGCTCGCCAGGTCGCCTTCCGCCGCTTCCAGGAGCGAGAGCGTCATCGTGCCCAACCCGGGCAACGATTCGAATCGTTTGTTGGACGGAACTTCGTCCGTAAAGACAATCGCATCGATTCCGATATTGCCCCACGGCCCTTGGACCGTATCCACGATCTGAAGAGTCGCTGTCTTGCCCGCGAGTCCGCTCACATCGAAGCATTCGCGGCGCATGCGATTGTCGTTGTGCCCCGTCGCACTCGCGACCACCTTCCCATCCACGAGCAAGTTCAGACAGGTTTTTCCCGGGTGCTTACCGCCGCCAATCAAGAACGCGATAAAGTCGCGCTCGATCACAAACGGCTTGCTCGTCAGCGTCCCGACGTGAGCGTCGGCTTTACCGACATCCTCTCCATGCCGGGCATTGTGTGTGTTGACGAGGCGTTTGCCTTCATGGCCGACGTCCCCCTGGTACTTCGGCATCGCCTCTTTCTCGACCGGGCCAGTGCCGAAAGCAGTTCCGGTGACGGACCAGCCGTCGTAAGTCTCTTTCTCGAAATCTTCGAAATTGATATCCGGACGTCGTGTGCCCGCCCGTCCCATGGGCGGTTCGGCGGAGAATTGAACTTGGAGCAGCTGCCCGTCGCGCGAGACCCGGTTCCGGTGGACACCAAAGGCCGGCTGCTCTTCGCCGAAGCAGACTGCGTTCTGCAGCCAGCCGGCAATTTCCAACTCTACGGCATTTTCCGAGGCGTTGCGGAGGGTGTATTCGAACACGGTTGCTGGTAGCCCGGACAGTTCTGCTTTCAGCGGGATGAACGGAGAGAACGCTTCGAGCGTCACTTCGACCGGGCAATCTGCATCCCGATAGCTCACCTTGCCGATCGGGTATTCGCCTCGGAAAGAAATGTCTGAAAAACCGCCAGCGGCCAGCTCGCGAACCTGTTCTTTCCCGGGCGCCTTCACCTTTATGCCAAACCCTTGGCGAATGAGAGAGACGGGCGAAAGCGGCTTAGCGTAATGCGGCCCGACCGTGACGTCGGCGTAATCAGTCGAGTAATTCGGTTTAAAGATTTGCCAGTACCAAAGCTTGCCATCGCCGCCCAAGTAAAGCTGTCCGCAGCCGATGCCCCCCACCGGCATGCCGATATAAGCCAGCTCCGCGCCTCGCCAAACGTCCGGTTGCCCGCGCTCAAACAGCGATTTAATCCAAGTCGGGTTCAGCTTCTTGTCCGCCGGAACCAACTGCTCGAAATCTTCGGGCGCAAACGGCCCGGCAGCCAATCGCCACGGCTTGAGCCCGGCTGCGATCAGGGCCAGGGTCGACGCTTTGACAAACTCCCTGCGCGGGAGCGCGGTGCTGTTATCGGAACGAATCATGTTGTGACTTGGTATCCTGGCTGCGGGCCAAAGACGAGGCAATCGGATAAAGTCGGGGACCAGGCGCGACCGAAGCGGGAGGGGCACTTGAAAGTTTTGGTCCTTTGTTATTTTCCAAATACCCAGTCGCCCGGTCGGCCGGCCGTCGATCGAGGTAGAGTTGACGAGAGGTCCAGTTGTAGGTTGTATCGATCATCCTGTAAGCGTTGGTCACGAACACCGAACTCAGGGCCGAGCATGGAGAGTCGAGCAGAGCAGCGCAAACTGGCCGCCATCATGTTCACCGACATGGTCGGCTACAGCGCCCTCGCGCAACGCGACGAAAAGCTCGCCATCGAGTTACTCGATCAGCACCGCCGCTTGCTCCGGTCCATTTTCCCCAAACATGACGGCCGCGAGATCGAAACCATGGGCGATGGTTTCCTGGTCGAGTTCGCCAGCGCCGTGCTCGCCACGGAATGCGCCATTGAGATTCAAAATGCCATCGCCGCGATCAATTCCGCCGCCAACGCGAACCGCCGCTTTCGGCTCCGGATCGGCCTCCACGTGGGCGATGTGATTCAGCGCGACGGGAAGGTGATGGGAGATGGTGTCAATATCGCCGCCCGCATCGAACCGCTGGCTGAGCCCGGAGGTATCTGCCTCTCTCAAACTGTTTACGACCAGGTTCGGAATAAGCTGGCGGGTGTCGCACTCGCGCCGTTGGACCGACCGACGCTCAAGAACATTCGCATCCCACTCGAAGTCTATCGCGTCGTTTTGCCTGGGAGCAATCAATCAGGCGAACTCGACGCCAGGGTCGAACAAGATCGGCATCGAGCTGAACGGCCCCTTCTCTCGCGCCGACTGATCCTGGCGGCGGGGCTCGCAGGTGCCCTCCTATTTGCCCTGGGGTGGTGGCGGCTTCAGCTTTGGCCGAAGCCCAACGCGACGCGTTCAGCGGCAGCACCAACTCCGGCCGCTTCGCTCCCATCCGCCAATTCGAGCGCGCCCAGGATCGATTCGATTGCGGTCCTGCCGCTGGAAAATCTTTCGGGCGATCCAGCGCAGGAGTTCTTCGCGGACGGCTTAACCGAGGAGCTGATCTCGCAATTGGCGCGGATCGCATCGCTGCGCGTACTCTCCCGCACGTCGGTCATGCATTACAAACACCCGACCAACTCGCTGCCGGAGATTGGGCAGCAGCTGAAAGCCGACGCCCTGGTCGAAGGTTCGGTGCGAAAATCCGGTTCGCGCGTGCGCGTGACCGTGACGATGTTTCAGGCCAGCACGGACCATCGTCTTTGGAACGAACAGTATGACCGGGATATGAGTGACGTGCTCTCTTTGCAGGGCGAGGTGGCGTTGGCGATCGCTCGCCAGATCAAGGCGGCGGTCACGCCGGATGAAGGAGCGCGACTGGCCGCCGCTCGGCCGGTGAACCCCCAGGCTTACGAAGCTTACATTCGCGGGCGCATTTCCATGTGGCAACTTACTCGACCGAGCAAGGAGAAAGCCCGCGAGTACTATCAAGAGGCCATCCGCCTGGACCCGAACTTCGCCTTGGCCTACGCGGGCCTGGCTGATTATTACATCTCTTTGTCCGGCGTGATGGGCGATGCGCCAGCGCTGCTCACTCGGCCCAAGGCCAAGGAAATGGCCCTAAGAGCCATCAAGCTGGATCCTGACCTCTCCGAAGCTCACACCTCACTCGCTTGGAACCTGATGGACTTTGAGTTCAACTGGGAAGAAGCAGGCAAAGAGTTTGACCTGGCCCTCAAGCTAAACCCAAATAATTGGCAGGCCCACTTTTGGTACGGCTTTTACCTGGCCGCCCTCGGCCGGTTCGATGAAGCAGTCGCCGAGTTCAAACGCACCAAAGAGTTTGATCCGCTTTACCCGGTGGACTTTTCCTGGTTGCCGTTGTTTTTCGCGCGCCGTTATGACGAATCCGCCGCCGGAGTTTTGAAGGCTTTGTCCGAAAACCCAAATGACCCCTGGGGAAAAGTTTGCCTTGCCCAGGTTCGTGTCGAACAAAAACGCTATGCAGAAGCAATCGCTTTGCTCGAAAACCTTAAAATTGACGGCGGCGCCAACGGTGGCCTGCTGAATGGGACGCTTGCCCGAGCGGCGGCGGCATTGGGTGACCGGCCGAGGGCAGAGCGACTTTTGAAGGAGTTGATGACCCTCCCCAATGCCGGAGCAACGGAACCGACCAGTGGCATCGCCATGATTTACGCTGCATTAGGAAATAAAGAGGAGGCGCTAACCTGGCTCGAGCGCGGCTTTGAGCAGCGTTCCATCGTTTACTCTCTCAAGGTCGAGCCGTACTGGGATTCCATCCGCACTGAGCCCAGATTTAAGGCCCTACTCGCGAAAATGCATCTGCCGCCTGACTAAAGAACCGTCCGCGAGCGTGGCAGGCGGTTGAGGCCGATTCGGGGTCTTGCGCAGATTGAGAGCCAGTGGCTCTCAACCGGGCAAGTCGTTGATTCTGAAACACCAGAGCGCGGCGGTGTCTGCGAAAACAAGCGCAGTTCTGAAATGATGGTGTCCACGATGACCGAGCGTCTAGCGTTGCTCCAGGAAAGGGCGGTCGAGCGCCGAGGCAAAATGCGATTTACAGATGCAGCCCGATTCAGAAACTTCTCAGCGAAAGTCGTTTGCGAAGTCGTCCACAATTGTGGACTGATTGACGCTGCAACCTTTCTACGAATCGAGGAGCTGCGCGAAGCTCGGAGCCGCGGCAGTTCACGACTGAGTCCGCCAGAAGCAAATTGGGACATCGAAGGTTTCTGGCGCACGAATCCCGGGCGGACGGCATTGGAAGAGTCCGGGATCGAGTTTGGAGCAAATTGCTCTCAACCGCGCAACGGATTGGCGTAAGGCCTCTTACAAGGCTTCTGATCGAAAAAGAGAATCGATAAGCGTTCCAGAGCAGCTGTCGTCGTAATTAGACTGGACCGGGATCGATCCCGCTCAGCCTTTAGGCCCGAAATACCGGCATTGTGCAGTGCAGGTCTCAGCGACAATAACTTCCGTCAAAAGAGGCAGCGCCGGTTTGAGCCGGTCCCAAATCCATAGCGCGATGTTCTCGCTCGTCGGGTTTTCCAGGCCGGGAATGTCATTGAGATACCGGTGATCGAGTTGTTCCCAAAGCGGTTTAAAAGCACGGCTGATTTCGGCGTAGTCCATCACCCAGCCAAGTTCCGGATCACATTCTCCTGAGATGACGATCTCCGCTTTGAAGCTGTGTCCATGTAGCCGGCGACATTTATGAGTGTCCGGTAGCCGGGGCAAGAGGTGAGCCGCCTCGAATTGAAATGTTTTCCGTAACTCCATGATCAAAAGGATCGCATTAATCCGAATGTTCCCAGTCGGTCCAAGTGACCAGGTCGGCGAGCGCGGGGCGTCCGTCATGGCGCCAGGTTAGTGCCGGGTTTTGCATCTGACCGACCGGGCAAATGCGAGTGACACCCCAGGCGGCCAAGGCTTTCACCAACTCCGGTGCCCGATCGTCGTTGGCGCCGAGGCCGACTGTCGAGACGCGTCCCCGGACGGGATCGGCCGCTTCGAGCGCCTCGGTCAAGCTGGAGACGGCTTTGACATAAACGAACCGGTTCAGGCATGAGTGTTGGAAACGCGGGTCCGCTTCGTAAACGACCGTCCAAGCGGTCGAGTTCGCGCTGCACCATTGCTTTGTCTCGGGCGAATGGGCAGCTCGAACCTCGTAAAAGGCGCGTCGGTTCGCAATGGTGGCGGCATCCGCGGCTGGTATCTCGCCGCGGGGTTCTTTCTCTTCGCGACGCTTCAACTCTGCGGCCAGCATTTCACCGAACTCTTCCGGTGATACCCGGCCGCCGCGTTCGGCATAAAACAAGTGAGGCGATAAGCAACCTAACTGGTTCCAAGCGACAATGTCGCTGGTCACTTTGGCGACCAGGCGCGACACGTTGTAGCCGGACAGCGCTTCTTTGGTGATGAACCCGAAGCTGACGCGGTGGCCGTACCCGACCAGGCGCACGTGGATCGGCAGCTGATGCCGAATTGACGCCAGGGTTTCGTCACTGCCGGTGGCGGTGACGCAATCCGCCTCGCGAAACAACGCGGTCTCGAGATGTTCCTGTCCTCCAGGCCACGCCGCCAACTCGAGGCAAGCGCCGAGTTTGGGCTCAACTTCGTAGAGTGAATGCGCAAAGAGCCTCGGCAAAAGAGATGATCCCGACGCGCACTTCACAAACTGCGCGGATCGAATCAACAGTCCCAGGACCATGCTCAGCAACGCGGGGGTGGGGATGTTGCCCGCCGTGATGTGCACGAGCAATTCGGGACCGCGCGCGATTGCCGCTCGATCCTGGCTGCGCTCCGGCTCGATCGCGCATAGCTCATCCAGCCGGCGCCGGTCCCCAAGCTCTTGAACGAGCAGGGCTTCCAGGCCATCGCCAGTCAGCTTGGAGAAGAACGAATCCAAGCCGGCCGCTAACGTGGCCGGGGCGAACCCGGTCTCTCGCGGATCGGCACTCAACGCCAGTTTGCGGAAAGAATATTCCGGGTTGAGCCATTCCGCGCCGAGCTCGCTGAGCACGCGTACAAGCGAAGAGGTTGTCCGTTTAACGAGGTACTGTTCCCGATTCCGCTTCAGAGCTTGGCAAGCGTCGCTGATCATGCTTGGGCTGAGAACGGCTTCCGGCGGCAGGTCGGCCAGGAAATAATTGGGCAAGTTCATGACAGCATTAGCGAGCAACCGCGCGGCTCGACTTGTTCGGCCCGGCCGACCAGCTCAAATCCGTCGGATCGTCGAACAGCCAGGTCCTCCGTTTGAATTGCAGCGACCGAAAATGTGTTGGCCAGGTCGTGCACCACGATCAGACCAACCTTCCCTACCTCCACCTCCAAACTGGTCTCCGGCGAAATGATTCGAACGCGGGCCCATGGGGGAAACCGAAACGGACGCGGTCTTAGATCGACTTCGCGCTCGGGCCGTCCGAGGGTCGCCGGACCTGGTGCCGAAGAACTTGGCGAGTTCATGATCCTGCGATCATACGCTTGAGAGCTCAGCTCGCTCATCCCGTATTCCGAGACGATGTTCGACTCGCTCAATCCGAACCGGCTCGCCATCAGCTCGTGCAGAGCCGATTTCTGCAAGACACGCGAGCGCCCTTTGTACCCTCCCGTCTCCATCACACGCGACCCGGGCGGCAACTCGAACTTTCGATCGAGGCGCGCCAAGTGGTCAAGCAGGTGAACAAAAGAAAAAGCAGTTCCGAGAAGCAGCAGTGGGTTGCCTTGCTGCTCGCACTGTTCAAGGATCTCAACCGCGCGGATGCAGTCCACTTGCCAGTCACCTGCGCCGTCGACGTGCGCCAGGAAATCGCGGCTCGCAAAGGCAAAGCTTTGACTGACGTTTTCGAACATGTGGACCAGGGAAGAATGTGGCGCTTCCTGGGAGGACGGGACTAAAGCCATCAGGCGCATCGACCCGTGTTCATCGGTCGAATCCGAGCCGTCGACCCTGAATGCCATTCCTGGAAGCAGATGTCTCCCGAACCAAGAGAGCAACGACCTCTCGTAGACTCGTAACGATCGTTTACTATGGAAATGGCGACTGGGCCGATGCGCAGTTGTTCCGCTGGAATGAAAGACCCGACTCCGCTCCCGCGCGGGCAAGCAGGAAAGTTCAAACTCTTTAAAAGCGCTGGTCGGGATGGGAGGAATATCTTTCCAGTCCTGGACCCGAAAAGGATTATTTAAACGCGCTCGGCAAAACGCGGCATAGGCCGGGTTAAAATCGAGTTGGAACCGAAACAGCTCCAGGGATAACGCAGTGAATTCCGTTTCGTTCGGGACATCGCGCCCACTCTCTTTTCCGATAAACTCGAGAATGCGCTCTGTCCATTCAGCTTGGACTTGATGTTCGCTGAGGCGGTTTTGTTCGGTCATGGGCAATGGCTGGTTTTCCGCGACAGCCACGAACAGAATACCGCCTGGCAAGGAACTGGCAAGCAAGGGCGAAGCCGAGCGCCGGGCCCCGAGTTGACCGGCGTGAGTGTTCGTGAACTGGGGTGTTTTACGAAGACTTGGCGCGCGAAGTCCCCAGTGCATTCTTCGCTGCTACTCGAAGGACGAGGCGCCCCAGCCAACTGGTCCGCAAGTGAACCAAGCCCCTGCCCCAGCCCTGCCATTCCCCTCGTCTCTAAAGAACCGCTTTGCCGAGTTCGACCAGTTTAACAGAAACCTTCTGCACGATGTCGCTTGTGAATTGTGTCGGCACGGTGGCCGAGCTGGAACTCGGGATCGATCCTTTGACCTGCAGCACCTCCTCCACTAATGACTCCACCAACATTCCACCGGCCGGATCGAACCAGGTTTTTCCAGTCACCTGGCCGTGTTCGATAGACATCGGGGTTGAGGTCGCTTGGGAACAGGGCTCGCTATGAAGGTTCCCCGAAGCCGACAAGAGGGCGAGTTGTCGTTCGTCGTGCTCTTCCCATTTCGCCAGGCTAACGGTTGAGGTCATGACGATTTTACCCAGGTCGGCCGCCGGAACCTCGTCCCGATTCGGCCAAGTGTCCCCGGGCTTGACCTGGCGCGCGGGCAGTCCGCGTCCGAAATCGGCCAATTGTTTGAAAAACTCCTCGGTAAACTGCTGTAGAACCATCTGCCCCGCCGGACCGGACGCGTCGCCCGCCACCGTTTTAAGCCAGAGTTCGTGGCCAAGGACCTTTTCGACGCGTCCATTTCCCGCCACCCTGAGCAGGACAGTCGAGCCGATCATCTTGCGGAACGGAGCTGGAACCGGCTGATCAGTCAGGTTGGTCGCGTTTTTGGAGGCTGAAAAATGAATGACCGATTCGCCCTTCACTTTAATCTCGAGGTCGTTGGCAAGGAACTCCAGTTCCAGCTCGTGTCCGCTGTCGGAGGTTTCCTCTGCAACAGTCAAGGCGTAAGTCAGACCCAATTGGATCTCTTCGTCGATTGGTGCGGCGAGGTTGTCGGTCCGGTTGGTGCGATGCTGGTCCATTTGCATCCTATAGATGTAGCGGCTGCCGACCTGCCATTTGGCACCAAGCCGACAGAGCTGGGTCTCGGCGGGATTGACCAGCTCCGAACTGACCAGATGCTGATCTCGTTCGGTCTGCTCATCAGTTTTGGCAGAGTTGGTCGGCGCTGGTTTATGGCAGCTGCACGCGAGAAGGATAAGACCCGCCGCTGCCCCGGAAAAGATGAGTCGTAAGTTCATCGCTTAAAGTCGATTCTTCACCACTAACTGAATTACACGCTATTTACGGCGCGAAGGGAAGCATTAACCGCCGCTGGAGCGATCGAAAGTGGGTGAGGTTGCCTGAAGCCGCAGCAGGTCACTTTACGCGCAACCAGCTGGCTCACTCCGGAGAGCTCGCGAGGCATGTCTGCGGCTGGTCTCACGACAAAGCCGCGCCCCTTCACCTCACGCACTTTCAATTCGGGCGGGTCGTCCGTGCCAATTCTACAATCCCGTTCCGGTAGATCTGGTGCTCCCTTGTTTTCCTAGAAGCGACTTGCCGTCGACCAGAGTTTATGTTGGTTGATGTTCATGCAAACGCGTTCTCTGGCCACAGGACGTCGCCAACGTTTCGGATTAACCTGGATCCTTTTGGCGGCGGGCCTAACTTGTGCCTGTCGTGCGGCGGACCTTCAGCTTGGTTGGACCAATAATATCCTCTCTATCTCCGGGCCTGACGTCCCTGGCAAGAAGGTCGAAGTCTGGTATCTGGAAGCGTTTTGCCGGCATGGATCTACAAAACAGTCTTGGGACAAAACCACTATCCCTCATCGAACGGAGCTGGTCTCGGCAGATCAACGTGGTCAGAAACTTAAACTCCGGACGCACGTAGATCCTGCAGTGGAGCTTCAACATGAGATCCGCGTGGTGGAGGACGGAGTCGAGTTCCAAGTCTCGATCAAGAACACCGGACCGGAATTTGCCGATGTGCAATGGTTTCAGCCGTGTGTCCGCGTTGATCGGTTCACCGGTCTCAAACAAAGCGATTACATCGCGCGCTGTTTTATCTTTACCCAAGCCGGGTTGACGACCTTGGACAAAACGCATCGGAGCGACGAGGCGATTTATCATGGCGGCCAGGTCTACGTTCCTGCCGGCATCAACCACGACGATGTGAACCCGCGCCCGATCAGCCCGGATGTGCCGGTCAACGGGTTGATTGGATGCTTCTCCGCGGATGGTAAGTTCCTGCTCGCTTCGGCCTGGGACCAAACTCAGGAGCTATTCCAGGGCGTCATTGTGTGCGTGCATAACGATCCGAGGGTCGGTGGGCTCAGGCCAGCGGAAACGAAGCAGCTGCGCGGCAGGATTTATTTGCTAAAGAACAATCCGGCCGACTTGCTGACCCGATATGAACGGGATTTTGGCAAAGCGACCGCACCAAAACCATGAGCCACGAACACGCTGAGACATTCGACGTCGCGGTCATCGGCGGCGGTAGCGCCGGTTATG
>JADMIO010846028.1_pt1 | contig 18938 bp, 17 predicted proteins | sample 8958161 | NCBI WGS metagenome assembly JADMIO01 (sample SAMN16585339, study PRJNA669376) | soil metagenome | isolation source: Crop rotation soil | place: USA: Cullars Rotation, Alabama | collected 2011 | reverse complement strand
CGCGACAACTTGTCCACGTGGAATTCTAAGCTTAGGATCCCAATGTGCTGGAAAGAGCCCCATCGCAAAGCTGCCGAGGGCACCCCCGCGGCCGTTGGTGGCGCCGAGCGCGACCCCGATCAGGCCGAACACGAGACAGGCCACCGGGATCGAGAACTTCTGATGAATCTTGATCAGCTCCTGGTGCGGAGACTGGCCCTGCGCCTCGAGTTCCGCGACTCGTTGTCGCAGTTCGGCAATCGTCAGCTCGTTGGGTCCCTTTGGCGGACCCGTACGAGGGAAGTACAGGCTGGGATCGAGGCTGATGACGAGGCGGTCGAACTGGAAGATCTCGTAGTTGCCGCTGGGGTTGGTCGTATGGCGCGCCCCGTTCTCCAGCAACATCTCGACGGTCTGCTTGTCCCGGTTGATCGCGACCCTCCCGTACTTGGCCACGTAGATCGCGGGCTGCGAGCTCCGACGGTCGGACAGGAACACACCGTTCCAGCCGCGCCCGGACAGCGGCACCTCCTGCACGTACAACACGAGATTGGCGAACTGATCGAAGAACGCCCGGGGACGCACCTCGCCCTCGGCGCGTGACGCCATCACCTGCACCAGGATTTCGCGAAACTCCTGGTTGCTCCGTGGGACCGCCTCCAGATACACGCCGGCGGTGGCCGCGCACGCCGCCACTGAAACGAGCCCGACCGGCCGCAGCAGCCGCGCCAGGCTCAGTCCGCACGCTTGCATGGCGACGAACTCACGGTCGGCCGACAGCCGCGCAAATGCCACGAGTAGCCCCACCAGCACCGACATCGGAATCGTGATGGCGAGCGCCGAGGGCACCAGCATCAGCATGGCGGTGGCCACGATGCCCGGGGAGACGCCCTTGGCGATGAACTGCTCGGCGTTCTGGATCAGCCCGGGAATCAGGAGCACGAACGTGAACACCAGCAGCGCCAGGAGCAGGGGAGGGATCACCTGCCGCAGGACATACCGGTCGATAATGCTCATGAGGGCTGCTCAATTATGACCCGCGTGGCGTTCGTGTGGCACATGCACCAGCCCTTTTACGTCGACGGGGCAACCGGGGTGCACGTGCTGCCGTGGGTCCGGCTGCACGCGCTGAAGGACTACTGGGGCATGGCGGCGGTGGCCCGCGAGTTTCCCGGCCTTCGCCTGACGTTCAACCTGGTACCGTCGCTCCTCGAACAGTTGGAAGCCTTCGCTCACGGCGACGCGCGCGATCCGCACCTGGAACTGGGCCTGCGCCCGGCCGCGGAGTTGACGGCCGACGAGGCAACGTTCTGCGTCAACGAGTTCTTCCACGCGCAATACGACCGCATGATCGCGCCCCATGCCCGCTACGCCGAACTGCACGCGCGGCGCGCGGAGGTGCGGGCGGGCGGACCGGCGTTCTCGATCGACGAACTGCGCGACCTGCAGGTGTGGCACAAGCTGGTCTGGATCGATCCGCTCTACGTCGACGACCCGCGGGTCGCGGCACTCCGAGGCCGGGGCCGGACGTTCACCGAGGCGGACAAGCTGGCGCTGCGCGAAGTGGAACTGGAGATCCTGCGGCGCGTCATCCCCGAGTACCGGTTGGCGGCCGGCAGCGGACACGTGGAGCTGTCCACCTCGCCGTACTACCACCCGATTCTGCCGCTGCTGTGCGACCTGTCCGTCTACCGGACGACGCACCCCGAATGGCCCGCGCCCGACGAGCCGTTCGCCTATCCGTCGGACGCGACCGAGCAGATCCGTCGCGCCATCCATCTGCACACACGTCTGTTCGGCGGGCCGCCGGCGGGTATCTGGCCGTCCGAGGGCTCCGTCTCGGACGCCACGGTCAAAGTCCTCGCGGACGCGGGCCTGTCGTGGATGGCGACGGACGAAGACATCCTCGGCCTGTCGCGCGGCGTGACGTTCCAGCGCGACTCGAACGGCGTGGTCGGCCACGCCGAAGCGCTGTACCGGCCGTATCTGGCTGGCGGGGAAGGACACACGATTGCCTGTGCCTTCAGGGATCACACGCTGTCGGATCTGATCGGCTTCACCTACTCGTCGTGGGCGCCGGACGCCGCCGCGCACGACTTCGTACGGCGGATCGATGCCGCCGGCCGCGCGGCCAAGGCTCAGGGATCGGTCGATCCCACCGTCTTCGTGATCCTCGACGGCGAGAACGCCTGGGAACACTTCGAGGGCCAGGGACGGCCGTTCCTGCGGGCGCTGTATCGAGCCCTCACGACGCACCCCGAGATCCAGACCGTGACGATGCGCGAGGCCTGCGCCACGCCTACTGCGCGCCTGTTCCACATCCGGGCGGGATCGTGGATCAACAGCGACTTCTACATCTGGGCGGGCCACGCGGACGATCGCCGGGCGTGGGCGCAACTGGCGCGAGCCCGCCTGCGGCTCGAGACCGTGCCGGCCACGCATCCGGGCCTGCCGCGGGCGTGGGACGCGCTTCTGGTCGCCGAAGGCAGCGACTGGTTCTGGTGGTACGGAGACGATCACTCGTCGGAACACGACGCGGCATTCGACGAGCTGTTCCGATGCCACGTCCGGAACGTGTACCTGGCCCTGGGCGAAACGCCGCCGCACGATCTGTGGGTCTCGAACATCAGCACCAGCCTGGCAGTCACGCCGAGCGCGCCGTGGCTGCAGCTGACCCCGACGATCGACGGCGACGATTCGAGCTACTTCGAATGGCTTGGCGCCGGCTGGTTCGAGACACGGGCTTCCGCCGGCGCCATGCACCAGGTTTCAGCCTCCGGACCGCGACTGCGTGGGTTCCGCTACGGGTTCGGGAACGGCTCGCTGTGGGTGTCGGTCGTTCTCGACGGCGACGCCGGCCTGGCCGCAGGCGGGTATCTGACAGTGTCGTTCCCAGATACGCCGGGACCGTTCGCGCTGTCCCTGTCCCCGGATGGGCAGCTCGCGGGCACCGCTCAGGGCTGCAGCGCCGCGGCGGGCCGCACCGCGGAGCTCCAGATTCCGCTGGCCGCCATCGACGCCGTATCCGCTGTGAAGATCCCAATGGTCATCGGGCATGCCACGGCGCTGACGTCCACGCCGTCACAGTGGCGCGTCGATCTCCACGGACCGGCAGCATCGGCTCACAGGCCCTGGCGGGCCTGAAGATCCCGGTCTACAGGAAGGTCCAGGCTCCGGCACCCAGAACGCGGCCGCGTAGAGCTGGTGCGCCGTGCAACGGCGTGCAGGCTCTCGCGGGAATTCGGCGCGATCAACAAGGTCGCATAAGAGGCATTATGTAAACCTGGACCAGGAGACGGCTCCGGTTCTTCACGTCCTGCACGGGCTGCCGCCCGATCCACGACGGTTTCTCCGAACTGCCCTCTCCGGATGCGACCGTCATTGACGGCAGCTCATCGGAGCGCCCCGCCGGCGCCGCGTGGCGCTTGAGTGCGCCGCGACCGAGCCACCCGACGACCCACACAAGGCGCCAACGAGCGCGGCGCCCAAATCCCGAATGAGGATGAAAATGGAATTGTCGGCCGGCCGACATTGGACGCCGCCGGCCGGCCTCTGGCACGAAGACGGCCGTGCCTAGTCGCGCTTGGACTTCAGTTCCTTGAGGATGCCTTCGAGCGCCTCGATGACCTCGCTGCGAGCGACCCGGGACTTCGAGAAGCGCAACTTGAGATTGAAGGCCTTGGTCGGCGCCCGGAACGCGAACACGAACGGCTTGGGCCGCCCGGCACTGGCCTTGGCGGTCTCCGCACGCACCACCTGCCGGGTGCCGCCGCCGGCGGCCACCCGCTCGACGAGCGCGATCATCCGCTTCGGGTCGCCCTGCCGCACGATCTGCAACAGCGTCGACTTGGCAGTGATGTCGGCCAGCCGACAGAGCCGGCGCACCTCTTCGGGCATCGCCACGAGCGAGAGCGCCTCGGTGACCGACGTGCGCGATCTGCCCAGCTTCTGCGCCAGGTCCTCGTGCGTGTACTGGCAGTGCTCGCACAGCTGCTGCAACGCCTCGGACTCCTCGAACGCGGTCAGGTCCTTCCGCTGGAGGTTCTCGACCAGGGCCAGCTCCATGACCTCGACGTCGTCGGCGTCCCGGATGACGACCGGCACCTCCCGCAGGCCGGCCTGCACGGACGCGTGGTAACGGCGCTCGCCGGCGATGATCTGGAAGCGGCCGCCCAGTTGCCGCACGATCAGGGGCTCGATGATCCCCTTCTCCGAAACCGAGGCGATGAGCTCGGACAGATCGCCCATGGCCTGGCGGGGCTGGTTGGGATTCGGATCCAGCAGGTCGATCGGCACAAGCTTCCCGACCGGCGACCCGGCCGAGGCGGCCAACGACTCGACGTAGTGCTCGTCGTGCCGCATCCGAAGAGCATCAGGCAGTCCGCGCTTCGACACGCTCGATCACCTCCTCGCACAAACTGTAATAGTCGGTCGCGCCGGTCGATTCCGGCGCGAACGTGAAGATCGACTCCTTGTAGGCGGGGCTCTCCTCGAGCCGGACGCTCTTGCTGATCACCGTCTTGAACACCTTGCTGCCGAACACCTTCTGGATCTGTTCGCGGATGTCCCGGCCCAGGGCGGTCCGCTTGTCGTGCATCGTGATCACGACGCCCAGGATCCGCAGCGCCGGATTCGGGCGCTGCCGCACCTTCTCGATGGTCTCGAGCAGGTCGTCGGTGCCCTCGAGCGCGAAGTACGAGGACTGAATCGGAATCAGCAGGTGCGTCGCGGCGACCAGGGCGTTGACCGTCAGCAGGCCCAGCGCCGGCGGACAGTCGATGACCACGTGGGCGTACTCGCGGCCCATCCGCGCCATCTTGTCCTTCAGCTTGAAGTGCGCGTCGAGTTCCCCGACCAGGCGGGCCTCGAGCTTGGCCAGGCTGATGCGCGCCGGCGCGACGAACAGGTTCTCCAGCGGCGACGGGTGGATGATGTCCCCCAGCTCGCAGCTGTCGTCGGCAATCGCGTCGAACGTGCTCTTCTCGATGGTCCGAGGATCGAGGTACGAGAGGCTGCTATTGGCCTGCGGATCGAGGTCGATGAGGAGCGTCTTGCGGCCCCGCATCGACAGCGCCGCGGCAAGGTTGACGGCCGTCGTCGTCTTGCCGACGCCGCCTTTCTGATTTGCGATGGCTACGACCATTGTGGGAAGAGGCGTGAAAGGACCCGCACATTCTACGGGATTGCCTCCGGAGGATGCCACACATTATCGGCGTACACCCCACGGTCGAGTCGGCAATTACGCAGAAGCCTGACGGCCGGCATTGCCGGTCCGGGCTCCGATCAAGCGCATGCTCACTTTCCAGCCAGGACGCGCACCGCGCCGGAACTGGAGGCCCGCCAGCGTCGGCGGATCTCCACGGCGGGGACCATTGCTCGCAGCCCGAAGCCGCGAGCCCGAGGCCGGGAGGAGGACACGACCGGCCGAACGCAGGCACCTGCTGACAGCGCCGCCAGGTGCTGCAGCCCTTCGGGTCCCGCTCGCCGCGGGACCCAGAGCCGCCCCGTGTCGGGGGCCCCCAGAGTCGGGGGAACGGCGACGATGTCGGCCGGCCGACAATCGCCGGAACTACATCCGGTACTTGCCGAACTCCTCCATGTCGAGGCTCTCGAGCCACTTCGACAGGCGCGCGCTGTCGTCGCGCTCCGGCACGATGTCGGACGCCTTCGCGGCGTCGATGACGGCCGAGTCCACGAGGATGGGCGCCTTGGCCCGGAGCGCCAGCGCGATGGCGTCACTGGGCCGGGCATCGACCACCACCGGCTCCCCCTTCACGGTCAGGTGAATCGTGGCGAAGAAGGTCGCGTCCTTCAGGTCCGAGACGACGATGCGATCGACCTTGCCGCCCAGGTCGGCGATCAGGTTGCGGAGCAGGTCGTGCGTCATCGGCCGCTGCGGCGCGACGTTCTCGATCTGGTGCGCGATGGCGTTGGCCTCGAACACCCCGACCCAGATCGACAGGACGCGGTCGCCGTCCTTGTCCTTCAGGATGATGATTGGGAGATTGGTGACGGGGTCGACCATCAGCCCCTTGATGTCCATTTCAATCAACATGAGCCACGCCCTTTCCGCCGGAACCCTCGATCACTTCCCCGCTCAGACTATGCGGCCCCGCCCGGGTGACCCGGACGGGCACCAGGCGTCCGAGCCACGTCCGCGCGGCTTCGGCATCCGTATCGGCGGGAGCACGGAAATTCACTACCGTGTTCCCGTCGGTCCGCCCGGCCAGCTCCCGGTCGCCGCGACGGCTCACCGAGTCCACCAGCACCTCCACCGACCGGCCCACATCCGCTTCGTTCAGCCGTAGCTGGATCGCGCGCTGCGCGGACTGCAGGGCGACGATGCGACGAGTCTTCTCCGCGTCGTCCACGTCGTCGGGCATCCGCTTCGCCGCGAGCGTACCGGGGCGCGGCGAGTACTTGAACGAGAAGACGCTGTGATATTGCACCGCGTCGAGCAGGCTCAAAGTCTGATCGAAGTCCTCGGCCGTCTCGCCCGGGAACCCCACGATCATGTCGGTCGACAAGGTCACCCCGGGCACGTCTGTCCGGATCCGCTCGACCAGGGCCAGGTAATCCTCGCGGGAGTGGCGCCGCCGCATGGCCTGCAGGATGCGGCTGGCCCCCGACTGGACGGGCAGGTGCAGGTGCTTGCAGACGCGCGGCAGGTCGCGGACGGCGTCGATCAGCCGCTCCGAGGCGTGCCGGGGATGGGGGCTGGCAAACCGGATCCGGCGAACCCCGGGCACTTCGTGCACGGCCTCGAGCAGGCCCGCGAAGTCGCAGCCCGGATCGTCGGGCGCCGAGTAGTGGTTGACGATTTGTCCGAGGAGCTGCACCTCGGGACGTCCCGAGGCCACAGCCTCCTCCACGTCGGCCAGGATGTCGCGCTTGGGACGCATGCGCTCGTGCCCGCGCGTGTTCGGCACGACGCAGAAGGCGCAGTGGTCGTTGCAGCCTTCGATGATGGTCACGTAGGCGCGGACGGCCTCACCCCGCCGGGCGACGCCGACCGGGAAGGTCACGTCGTCGAACCGCGCGACGTCCACGGCCTGCCGTGCGCCGGTGTCGCGCGCCTGCGCCACGAGCGACGGCAACTCCTTGACGCGGTGCGTCCCCAGCACGACGTCGATCAGCCGGCCGTTGGTCCTGGCGAGCAACGCCTCGCCTTCCTGCTGCGCGACGCAGCCGGCCACCACGACGACCGGCCGGTGGCCCGTCTCCTCGCCCATGACGCGAATCTCGCCGAGGCGCGTGTAGAGCTTGACCTCCGCGTGGTCGCGCACACTGCAGGTGTTCACCACCACGACGTCGGCGTCGAGCGCGTCCTGAGCGGGCTCGTAGCCGGCCTGTTCGAGCAGCCCGGCCATGCGCTCCGAGTCGTGGACGTTCATCTGACAGCCAAAGGTCTCGACCAGATACCGCTTCTTCACTGCGTTCTTCCCCAATGGTCTCCTAGGACTTTCGCTTTCGCCTTTCGCCCATTTCTCGCCTTTCGCCCGTATCCGGCCCGCCTGCCGACAGCAGGTCGCGGGCGGCCCGCTGCACGGCCGCGGTCCGCTGTCCGCCAGCCAGCATCCGCGCCACTTCGTCCACGCGGCCCGCATCGTCGAGGCGCGAGACCAGGGTCCGCGTACGGCCCCCGCGAGTCTCCTTCTCGACGACGAACTGCGCGGTCGCGCGGGCGGCGATCGCCGGCAGGTGCGTGATGCACAGCACCTGGAACTGCCGGCCCAGCATCTGCAGGCATTCGCCGACGGCATCCGCGACGCGTCCGCCGATGCCGGCGTCCACCTCGTCGAAGATCAGGGTACGCCCGCTCTCGCGCCGGCGGCCGAGCGTCACCAGGTGCAGCGCCAGCATCAACCGCGACAGCTCACCGCCCGAGGCCACACGAGCCAGCGGACGGGTATCCTCGCCGAGATTCGCCGAGACGAAGAACTCCGCGTCGTCCACGCCACGGGCACTCCACCGGTCCGGCTCCAGTTCGGTGCCGAACCGCACCTCGAAGCGCGTGTGCTCCATGGCCAGCGTCGCCAGGCGGTCTTGCAGCTCTCGCGAAAATCGCGTAGCCGCGGCTCGGCGAGCAGCCGACAGGCGGCGCGCGGCGCCGAGAAACGTTTCTTCGGCTCCCGCGACGGCGGCTTCGAGCGCGCGCGGGTCGCGCTGGTGCTGCAGGTTCTCGAGCTCGACGCGGGCCCCTTCCCACCACGCCAGGACGGCGTCGAGCGACGGGCCGTGGCGGCGCTTCACGCGGTCGAGCAAGGCCAGCCGGTCCTCGACAAGGGCCAGACGCTCGGCGGCATCTTCCACCGATTCGCCGGTCGCGACGAGCGCCCGGCCGAGGTCGGTGATGTAGTCGGTCAGCGCCGGGCGCTCGGCGACGAACCGTCCGAAGGACGTGTCGATCTGCGCCAGCTCGTCGACCCGCCTGCCGACGGCCGCCAGCAGCGCCTGCGCCGATCCGTCCTGATCGACCAGCAGGTCGTAGCCCTCCCGCGCCAGCCGCTGCAGACGCTCGGCGTGCACGAGCCGCGTCTTCGACGCCTGCAGTTCGTCGTCCTCCCCGGCCCGCGGCTGCACGGCGTCGAGCTCGGACAACTGAAACGACAGCCACTCGAGCCGCGCGGCGCGTTCCTTGGCATCCATCGAGGCTTGCCGGAAGGCCTCGCGGGCCCTGACCAGCTCGGCCCACGACGCGGCGATCGCGGCACGATCGATCGCGGCATAGTCGTCGAGGACGTCGAGGTGGGTCTGTGGATCGAAGAGTCGCTGCTGCTCGTGCTGCCCGTGGAGGTCTACCAACCGCCCGGCACGATCGCGCAGCTGAGCGGCCGTGACGGGAGCGCCGTCCACGAAGGCGCGGCTGCGCCCTTGCGCCGCAATCTCACGGCGGATGACCAGTGGACGCCCGTCCAGATCGAAGTGCGCCTCGATAGAGGCCTGCGGCTGCCCGGTACGTACGAGATCGGCGGAGGCCCGCCCGCCGAGCAGGACGTCTACTGCGTCGGCGACAATCGACTTGCCCGCGCCCGTCTCGCCGGTCAGCGCGGTGAACCCTGCGGAGAAGTCCACGTCGACGGCCTCGATGACCGCCAGGTTCCGGATGCGGATCGCGCGCAGCATGTCAGCGACGGAACTCCCATCGTATCATACGTTTGACAGGATTTTCACGGCATGATACGCTCCCGCAACTGCGCCTCTCCCAGCGGCGCGTCACGGGCAATCGGAGGCTTCGTTTGCACAATTTGTCTACGCTGGTCCTTGCATGGCAGGTGCAGGAGGGCCCCACCGCTCTGCCTGGCAGCGGGTCGGTGCTCGATTTGGTGACGCAGACTGGGCTCGTCAATCAGATCGTGCTGGGATTGCTGCTGGTGCTGTCGGTCGCGTCGTGGGCCATCATCATCCAGAAGACGTGGACCTATCGCACGGCCGAACGTCACACCGCGGCGTTCCTGCAGGCATTCCGGCGCAGCACCAAGTTCGCCGAGGTGCAGGCGGCGTGTCCTTCGGTCCCGGCCAGCCCGCTGGTTGGCGTGTTCCAGGCCGGCTACGCAGAGATCACCACGCAGCTTCGCCCCTCCGGCGCGCAGCAGGAACAAGGGCGGCCGCTGCTGAAGAGTCTGACCGCCGTCGACCGCGCGCTGCTGAGGGCGTCGGCGCTCGAGGTCAACAAGCTGGAACATCGCGTGCCCTTTCTGGCGACCATCGCAAGCGCCGCGCCCTTCATCGGCCTCTTCGGCACGGTGTGGGGCATCATGGACGCCTTCCAGAAGATCGGAGGCACCGGCTCGACCAATCTGTCGGTGATCGGGCCGGGCATCTCCGAAGCGCTCATCGCCACGGCGGCAGGTCTGTTCGCCGCCGTACCGGCGGTGTTCTTCTACAACCACTTCACGTCCAAGACCAAGGCGCTGGCGTCTGAGATTGATGACTTCTCGCTCGAATTCCTGAACATTTCCGAGCGGAATTTCACCTAGAGGTCACGTGCCCAAAGTCGTAGCCTCCTCACAGGGGTCCGGCGGTCGCGCCGGGCGCCCGCGCCGGGTGTCGTCCACGCTTGCCGAGATCAACGTGATCCCGCTCGTGGACGTGATGCTGGTCCTGCTCATCATCTTCATGGTCGCGGCGCCCATGCTGCAGCGTGGCGTCGAGGTGACCCTGCCGCAGGCGACGCAATCGCGCGAGATCTCGAGCGAGCGCATCTTCGTCGACGTCCCGCTGTCGTACAAGAAAGACAGCCGCGTCAACCTCGGCAAGGAATCCATTCCCATCGCCGTGCTCGCCGAACGGGTCCGCCAGATGCTGGTGAACAAGACGGACAAGAAGGTGTTCGTGCGCAGCGACAACCGCCTGGACGTGCAGACGTTGATCGACGTGCTGGACGCGCTGAAGGCGGGCGGTGTCGACGACGCCGGCATCGTGACCGACTCCGACCGCCGACGCAAATGAACGAACCGACCTCCGCGGTCCTGACTGAACGGGCCCGCCTGCATGCCGGGGGGCGGCACACGATCGTCTGGTCGATTGCGGGCCACTGCGTGGCGCTCGGCCTCATCGCGCTGGGCGGCCGCGCCTCGTCGGCACCCGTGCGGCAGGTCATGACGGTCAGCCTCAGCGGCGCCCCCGGCGAACGGACCGGTGGCATCACACAAATGGGTGGCGCTGCTCCAGCACCGGTCAGCCCGAAACCCCCGGTGCCGACGCCCGAACCGCCCCGTCCCACGGCGCCCAAAGAAGTGGTGCCCGAGCCGCGTCCGGCGGCACGGCCTGCGGCGGCACGCGCGACTCGCGCGCCGTCCACACCCGAGCCGGCCACCGGGAACACGCCGTCCGTCACGGGCGCCCGCGGCCAGGGCTTCGGGTTGAGCAGCAGCGGCGGCACCGGGGGCAGCAAGGTCGAGCTGGACGTCAGCAACTTCTGCTGTCCCGACTATCTGGAGAAGATGGTCCTGGCGATCCAGCGCGGGTGGGACAAGAACCAGGGAACCACTGGGGTCTCGGTCATCGCGTTTACGATCCACCGGGACGGCACGGTCGATTCCCCGACCGTCAGACGTCCGAGCGGGTTCTTCGCCCTCGACAACGCCGCGCTCCGGGCCGTGGCGCGCGCCAATCGCCTGCCGCCGCTGCCGTCGGAGTTCCCGGAATCCGCTCTCGTGGTCCGCCTGACATTCGAGTATCACCAATGACGAAGCACGCTCATCCGCTCAGCCGCACCGCGGCGGCGCTGGCCGTTTGCGGTCTCGCCGCCCTGTGGCCCGCTTCCTGGCGTCCGGGCTCAATGGCCGGGGACGCCGTCCACGCGCAGCCACAGCAGCCGCAACAACAGCAGCGGACGGAGGTCGACCTGGTCATCACGGGCGACAGCGGCACGCCGCCTCGATACGCCGTCCCGGACTTCGTCGCGCTGACGCCCGACGCGGCCGAGGCATCCCGCACGCTCGGCCAGGTGCTGTGGGACGACTTGAACTTCGAGCGCGAGTTCTACCTGATCCCGCGCGACACCTACTCCACCATCCCGGCCGCCCAGGCCGCCGAACGGGTGCCGTTCGCCTCATGGCAGGAGCTGGGCGCCGACGCGGTGTTCTTCGGCACCGTACAGCGGTCGGGCGACATGGTCCGCGTGCAGGTTCGACTGCTCAACGTCAAGACGCGGCAGTCGGTCTTCGCGAAGGAATACAACGGCTCCGCGGCGAATCCGCGGTTCTACGCGCACACGATCGCCGACGAGGTCCACCAGCAGCAGCGTGCGCTGCGCGGGGTCGCGCGCACGAAGCTCGCGTTCTCCTCCGACCGCACCCGCGACCGCGTGATCGGCGCGGTACCCAACCGGGACGTCAAGGAGATCTACATCGCCGACTACGACGGCGGAAACCAGCAGCGCATCACCAACACCCGGCAGTTGAACATCATGCCGTCGTGGTCGCCGGACGGGCGGGCCATCGCCTACACGTCGTACCGCCGCATCGAACCGGACATCTACGTGTCGCGCATCTACCAGGGCATTCTCGAGAATCCCTTGAAGGGTGGTGGCTCCAACTACCTGGGCGTGTTCTCGCCGGACGGCACCCGCCTCGCCTTCATGTCGAACCGTGACGGCAACCCGGAAATCTACGTGGCCAATCGCGACGGCTCGGGCGTGCGCCGCCTCACCAGTCACCCGGCGGGTGACTCGACGCCGACCTGGTCACCCAACGGGGCCCAGATTGCCTTCACGTCCGATCGGTCGGGCCAGCCGCAGATCTACGTCATGAGCAGCGCCGACGGGTCGGGGCTGCGACGGCTGACCAACGGCGAGGCCTACGCCGAGCAGGCCACGTGGTCGGCATCGCTGAACGAGATCGCCTACGCGGGCGGCACACAGGCCCATACCGAGATCAAGGTGCTCGAACTCAGCACGGGCAACGTCCGGCAGATTACGTCGGGTGCCGGGTCGAGTGAACGGCCAACCTTCGCGCCGAACGGCCGCCACCTCGCCTACACCATGTCGCGGAACGGCCGTACGCAGATCTTCACCATCGCCCGGGACGGCAAGGACGCCCGGCAAATCACGACCGAAGGCAACAATTTCTCGCCCGCCTGGTCGCAATAGTCGTGGGCCACGACAGCCATGACGCGTGTAGACTCGGAATCAGCCCGACACGAGGTCGTCTCATGAGAAGAGTGCAGGTGCTTTGCTCGATTGGCGTGATCGCCGCGGTTGTAGTGACAGGCTGCGCCCGGCGGCAAAAGGACGCCGCCATTCCGTTGCCCCCACAGCCGCCACCGCCCGCCGAGGCAATCGCCGAGCCGGCGGTGGTCCCGCCGGCCCCGCCAAGGCCGGACAACCAGATCGTCGCCGCGCCGCCGATCAGGGACGAGGCGGTCGATGTCCGCAACCTCGAGGATCTGAACCGCGACTCACCGCTCAAGCCCGCGTTCTTCGCGCTCGACAGCTCCGAGCTCGACGACGCGGCCCGCGGTGTGGTGGCCGCCAACGCCGACACGCTGAAACAGAATCCGCGCTGGGTCATCACCATCGAGGGCCATTGCGACGAACGCGGCACGGCCGAGTACAACCTCGCGCTGGGCGAGCGGCGCGCACTGGCCGCCAAGAACTACCTGATCTCGCTCGGGGTTCCCGACGCGCGGGTCAAGACCGTCAGCTACGGGAACCAGACCCCGTTCGATCGCGGGCACACCGACGAGGCGTGGGCCCAGAACCGCCGCGCGCACTTCGTGATCTCGTCCAAGTAGCCCGCCGAGGCAACGCACCATGACTGTGAGAGGTTCGTCTTCAACCCGCCGAACGGCCCGCGCAAGGGTCCGCGTGACGGCGCGCCTCGTGGCCGCGACCGCGGCCGTATGGCTTGCCGCCGGACCGGCGCCGGCGGCGGCGCAGAACCGCGAGCACCAACAGATGGCTGCGGAGCTGCGCATCCTTCAGGAACAGCAGCAGTTGCTGTCCGGCGCGCTGGCACAGGTGGCCGACAGCATCAAGACCCTCGCCGGACGCATCGACGACGCGACCGGCGTGACGCGCAAGGGCTTTGCCGACCAGGAACTCCGCGTCAGTGCCCTCAGCAACGACCTCGGCCTGATTCGCGAACGGACACAGGACAGCGACACGCGCCTCCGGTCGTTGCGCGACGAGGTGGACGCGCTGCGATCCACACTGGCGGCGCTGCAGGGCCAGCTCCAGCAGATCGCACAGGCACCGCCAGCCAGCCTCGACCCGGTCGAGCTGTCGGGACCTGCTCCCGCAGCGACGGCCGCCGCACCCGCCGCACCCGCCGGACCGCCGTCGCCGTCGACCGCCGGCCTGTCGCCGTCGCGCATGCTGGACTCGGCCAAGTCGGACTACTTCGCCGGCCAGTGGAGCCTGGCGCTCTCGGGTTTCGAAGCCATCCTGCGTACGTTTCCGCGCACTGAGTCGGCAAGCGAGGCGCAGTTCTACATCGGCGAGACGCAGTTCGCGCAGAGCCACTGGAACGAAGCGATGTCCGCCTACTCCCAGGTGATCCAGAATTACCCGGCCTCCAGCAATGTTCCGGAGGCCTACTTCAAGCGCGGCCGCGCCTACGAGGCCATGGGACAGATGGACGCGGCGCGCAGTTCCTGGGAATTCGTGATCAAGACGTATCCGGACAGTACGGGTGCCTCGCTGGCAAAGCAGGGACTGGATCGTCTCAATCGCCGGACGCCGCCCGCCAAGTGACCTGCGCTGTCACGACGGCGTGATGGCATGGAGGTGACATCGGACTGGCAGAGACCGTGTAAGTAGACGGCACGTAGACGGCACAGTGAGCAGGCGCAGCAACTGCACCTGCATTCAGGGCGCATGCGCGAACCGCATGTGAGGGTGGAGCGAGATGGGCAGCGTGAACAAGGTAATCCTGGTCGGCAATCTCGGTAAGGACGCGGAGCTGCGGTACACCCCGGGCGGCGCGTCCGTCGCCACGTTGAACATGGCCACCACGGAGGTGTGGACCGATCGAAACGGTCAGCGCCAGGAGAAGACCGAGTGGCACCGCGTGGTGCTCTGGGGCAAGCAGGCCGAAAGTCTCCAGGAGTACCTGACCAAGGGCAAGCAGATTTACGTCGAGGGCCGTCTCCAGACGCGGCAGTGGGACGACAAGGATGGCAACAAGCGCTACACCACGGAGATCAAGGCTGACCGCATCACCCTGCTGGGCGGCGGCAGTGGCCGCGGGGGCGGCGCTGAGCGCGGAGGCGGTGGCCCCTCGATGGACGAACCACCGGCCGCGCCACTGACGGACGATGACATTCCGTTCTAGAGGGCGGTCTAAGGTCTAAAGTCTAAGGTCCGAGTCCTGGCGGCGACGGCGGGCGACTGCTGTCGCCTGCCGCCTTCTCGTGTCCAAGCGTTCTTGTGTCCAGCGTTCTTGTGGGCCAGTGTTCTTGACTGGCCCTTAGCCCTTGGCCTTTGGCCCTGGCTACGTCGTCCGCCCGTATCGATCTTCCAGACGGACCACATCGTCGAGTTCCGGCGTCGATACTTCCAGCACGTCGCAGTCCTCGATCGCCGTCATGCGGTGCACGGTCTTCGGCGTGACGTGGATGGCGTCGCCCGGCCTCATCTCCCGCTTGGTCAACACGCCGTCAATCTCGATCTCGTAGAGCAGGACTCCCGAGTGGACCATCACGGTCTCGTCCTTGAGGTTGTGGTACTGCAGGCTCAAGGCGTGACCCGCCTTGATGTGCAGGATCTTCCCGACATATCGATCGGTCTTGGCCCAATGAAGCTCGTAACCCCACGGCTTCTCGACCCTCGTCGGAACGTGTGTCTCGGACATGCGTGTCACTCCTGATGTCGGCGGCGCGGAACGAAGCGTCAGGAATCCCGATGCTTCACGCGCAAGCGAATGCCCGGCACGGCGCGGAGCTCGCGTTTCAGGGCCTCCGCGATCATCACCGACCGGTGCCGGCCGCCCGTGCAGCCGATGGCCGCAGTGAGGTAGGTCTTGCCCTCCCGCACGTACTGGGGCAGCGAGAACGTGAGGAACGATGCCAACTGCGCGATGAACGCGCGCGTCTCCGGGCTGCGGCGCATGAAGCGCACCACCGCTTGATCGCGCCCGGTCAAAGGACGAAGGCGTTCCACGAAATGCGGGTTGGGCAGGCAGCGCACGTCGAACACGAGGTCGGCGTCCTCTGGAAGGCCGTTCTTGAACCCGAAGCTCAGAAGCGTCACCACCATCTCGGCGCGCGCGCCCTCGCCCTCGCGGGACATGCGCATGAAGATGTCGCGCAGCTCGTGGACGGTCAGCTTCGAGGTGTCCACGGTCATGTCGGCCATCGCGCGAATCGTGGCCATCTTCTCCTGTTCGTCGCGAATGCCTTCCGAGACCGAGCGGTCCGGCGCCAGCGGGTGCGGCCGCCGCGTCTCGCTGAAGCGGCGCACCAGCGAGCTGTGGCTCGCCTCGAGGTAGATCAGAAAGGGGCGCGTGCGCGGGTGGGCCTGCAAGCGGCGGAACACGGTCGGGAAGTCCCGCAGGAAGGCCCCTTCGCGGATGTCGATGACGAGGGCCACCTTGTCCAGCTGCCGGTCGTCGCGGCCGGCCAGTTCCGCGAGCGTGGCGATGAGCTGCGTCGGCAGGTTGTCGATGCAGAAGTAGCCGAGGTCCTCGAGCGCACGCAGCGCGTGCGTCTTGCCGGAGCCGGAGAGGCCGGTGACGATGACGAACCGGCGGGTTCCCTGCGGCTTCGCCCCGCGGCGGACGGCGTGCGAGGGCGCCGGGCGGGCGGCACGGCCGCGCCCGGACGCGGGCCTGCGGGGCCGTGCGGTCAATAGAGGACCTTGCGCTGGTTCGACGTCGGAATCTTCAGCTCTTCCCGGTACTTCGCGATGGTGCGGCGCGCCAGGTCCAGGCCTTCCTTCTGGAGCATGCTGACGATCTTCGAGTCGCTGAGCGGCTTGCGCCCGTCCTCGGCCTCGATGATCTTGCGGATCCGCTGCTTGATCGTCACCGACGACACCGCCTCGCCGAACGAGCTGGCGATGCCGCTGTGGAAGAAGTACTTCATTTCGAACACGCCCTGCGGCGTGTGCATGTACTTGTTCGTGACCACGCGGCTGACGGTGGATTCGTGCATGCCGATGTCGTTGGCGACGTCGCGCAGCACCAGCGGGCGCAGGTATTCAATCCCGTGGTCGAGAAAATCGCGCTGGAAGTTGATGATGCTCGTCGCCACCTTGTGGATGGTCTTCTGGCGCTGTTCGACGGACTTGATGAGCCACAAGGCCGATCGAAATTTGTCCTTCACGTAGGCGCGGGTCTCGTCGCTGTTTTCGCCGCTCTTGTCGAGCAGGCGCCGGTAAACGGGGCTGATGCGCAGCTGCGGCATCCCCTCTTCGTTCAGCACGGCCACGTACTGATCCTCGACCTTGACGACGTGGACGTCGGGAATCACGTACTGGGACTGCGACGGGTTGTAGCGGCTCCCCGGCTTGGGATCGAGCCGCTGGATGATCTCGATGTGCTGCTTCAGGTCCTCGATCGTCACGCCCACCTTGCGGGCCAGTTCGGGCACCTGGTGGTTCTGCAGCAGCCGAAGGTGCTGCGAGACGATGACCTCGGCCTGCGAGCCGGCCAATCCCAGGTGGCGGAGCTGCAACAGCAGGCATTCCTGCAGGTCGCGCGCGGCGACGCCAATTGGGTCGAACCGTTGGACCAGCGCCAGGGTCTCCTCGACCTTCTCGATCGGCCACGGTCCCATGCGCGACAGCTCTTCGACCGTCGCCACCAGGTACCCGTCGTCGTCGAGATTGCCGATGATGGCCTCGCCGATTTCGCGGGCATCTCCGTCGCTCGACTGCATCGACAGCTGCCAGAGCAGGTGATCGGACAGCGACGCCGCGGTGGAGAGCGTGTTCTCGATCGGCGGCAGTTCCCTGACTTCGGTCGGCGTGCGCGGCCGGTAGCCGTCATCGAGGTAGTCGCCGAAGAAATACTCGTAGTCCTGATCGTCCCAGGAATCCGTCTTCTCCTGCGCCGGCTTCTCTTCCGCCGGCTTCTCGGGCGGCGTCTCGACCTGCTGCTGATCCTGCTGCTGTTCCTCGGTCGGTGACTCTTCGAGGAGCGGGTTTTCCACCATCTCCTGGTTGAGCAACTCGGACAGTTCCAGCGTCGACATCGGCAGCAGTTTGATCGCCTGCTGCAACGACGGCGTCAGGATCAGCTTCTGAACGAGCTTGGTGTGAAGTTTCTGCGAGATCGCCATGACTTACGGGTGTCTTTTCACTGATGTCCGGGGTGCCATCGATTCAATCGAGACGGAAGTCGGTGCCCAGATAAATGCGCCGCACGTCTTCGTCGGCAGCCAATTCCATGGGCGTGCCGCTTCGAAAGATCGCTCCATCATGCACGATATATGCCCGATCCGTGATGCGAAGCGTTTCTCGCACGTTGTGATCGGTCATCAGCACCCCGATACCTCTCTCCTTCAAGTGAAACACGATCTTCTGAATTTCGGTGACTGCAATCGGATCGATCCCGGCGAACGGTTCGTCCAGCAGGATGAACCGCGGTTCCATCACGAGGGCCCTGGTAATCTCTGCCCTTCGGCGCTCTCCTCCGGACAACGTGAACGCCGGCGACTCTGCCAATGCCGTCAACCCCAGCTCTGCCAGAAGATCAGCCGTTCGCCGCCGACGGGTCTCGCGATCGGCGCCGGTCGTCTCCAGGATCGCCAAGATGTTCTGTTCGACCGTCAGCCCCCGGAAGATGGACGGCTCCTGGGGCAGATAGCCGATTCCCTTGCGCGCCCGCACGTACATCGGGTCTCGCGTGACGTCCCGGCCGTCCAGTTCAACCCGTCCCGAATCCGGTGCCGTCAGCCCCACGGTCATGTAGAACGTCGTGGTCTTTCCCGCCCCGTTGGGACCCAGCAGGCCGACGATTTCGCCGGACGCCACGTCGATGCTGACGCGTCGAACGACGGTGCGGCCGCTGTACGACTTGGTCAGCTCGAGAGTACGGAGAGTGGACATGGCAGGCTGAACGCCGTCAGGTCCTCTCACCTACTTCGCCGACGGTGCGCAGGAACCGCCGCCCTTGGTCTGGGTGCGAATCTCCTCGTTGCCGTCGACAAGGATCCTATCGGTCGATCCGTAGAATATCAGCGTCTTGCCTGTCGTTGCACGGCATGACTCGACCACGCTCACCGGTGCGCGAGCCGACCCAACCAATTCATAACTCCCATCCTTCGCGAGATACTTCAGCTGCTCGCTGGAGGCACGCTTGGCGCCGACGCGCAGCGTGACCTTGCCGTTCGCGTCCATCCGTTCGGTGGCCGAACTCTGGGCCGCGAGCTCGATCGCAATGCGATCGGCGCGCACTTCTCCCTGCGGGCCGCTCAAGTACGACTGCACGGCTGGACCCGGCGGGGCCGTTGCCGGCGGAGCCGTCGCCGCGGGCGCCGCGCCGCGAGACGCGCCCTCGGCCGGGGGAAAG
>JADMIO010976192.1_pt1 | contig 18939 bp, 22 predicted proteins | sample 8958161 | NCBI WGS metagenome assembly JADMIO01 (sample SAMN16585339, study PRJNA669376) | soil metagenome | isolation source: Crop rotation soil | place: USA: Cullars Rotation, Alabama | collected 2011 | reverse complement strand
TTTCTGAAACAATCGAGCGGCACGTTTCGCAAGCGAAGATCGCCGTAGATCAGATCGTTCATCCGCATTTCCCGATAGCTGGGGTTTTCCTCGGCCAAAGCGTCGTCGATCGCCGCAGCGATCGAGGCTGAGTCCGACTTCAGAGCCGATGATCCCATCTCTGGGAGCGCGCAGATGAGATGATGGGGTTTTCCGATTTCAGGCCAGATCGCAAAATCACTGATGGCGAGCCCAAGCCGCTTTGAAGCCCGTTCGACCGCGTCCTTGATTTGCTGGAGATTGATCTTCTCGGTCGCGAGAGAGATGTCTTCTTTTTCACGACCGACGACTCGAAAAAGAAGAGGGCGCACGGAAGTGATCTCGAGACGGTCGCCGGTTTGATAATTGATCAGGCCTCCGGGGGTCGTGACGAAGACGGTGTAGATCTTTCCTTGCTGAAGTTCGTGGAGATGGACGAACGGACCTTCCCCATTCTCCTTGAATTGATAAAAATTCTCGAAAGGGTTGAAAATCATTCCCGGCCAGTCCGTGCGGAAGGTGTGCCCAATTTGCGCCTCCGTAGAGGCATACATCTCCCAATGCAGAATTCCCTGTTTTCCGGCCAAACCCCAGATCTCCTCGAAACGGATTTTTTCGGGAGCTGAGAGAGCGACGCCGCTTGAGAGAAGGACGTTGAGATTGGGCCAGACTTGGCTGAGATCCTTTACGCCGTAGTATTGCATCGCTCGTACCGAAAAAGTGAGGATCAGCGCCGGAACCCCGGCGATCGCGGCGATGTTCTCGTGCCTAACTTCTTTCAGGATCGCTTCGAACTTCTCCTCCCACGAGGGAAGGAAGAGGGCTTGCTTCGATGGCAGGGTGTTGCGACGAACCCAGAACGGAATCCTTGAGGCCATGAATCCGGAGATGAACCCCTCCGTGAGGCCGCCGGGAGTGACGCCGATTTGGGGTCGGGCCGTAAGCAGGAGGACTTTTCCTCTTTTTCGGCCTGGCTTGCTTCGATCGGGTGAGGCGAGGTAGCTCAAGTTCATCCGGCGGGTAAAGCTCTGGTAAGCCGAAATGTAATCCAGGGTGATCGGGATTCTCTTGGGTTCGCGAGTCGTTCCGGAAGTGCAGGCGATGTGAACGGGTCTCGATGCCCCAAACACGCCGTGCGCGCGCGCACCTTCTTGCACGACGCGAAGGACGGTCTTTTCGATTCCGGAATAGTCCGTCGAAAGAAGGCTCTTCATCTGGGAGGACGATTGGATTTGATCAAAGCGAAGTTCCTGGGCGATCGCGCTCTTGCCCAGTCGCCGGACAAGCCGTCGGAGCGCGCGTTCCTGCGCTTCTTTCGGATCGTGAGCGGAGCGCTCAAGGGAACGGATAGAAAGATAGGCTAGTTTTTGGAGTAAGTTCATTTAGAGATACCTCCGGATTTGAAAGATCCCGCTGAACTGCTGAGGCAATGAGCCATAGACGCTGTTGGATGCTCCAGCGTTGAAACCTGTGTAGCCTTCGATCGTCCATAGATCGGAAATACCGTAAACCGCAGAAAATTGATGAAGGGAGGATCCGTCGAAAGGCGAAAGAAACCCCACCCACCCGAGATCCAGATGGTTGATCCAGAAATCGGGCCAATCGAGGCGCGCGAAGATCTCCTGTTGCATCCAAGGTTCCTGTTGGTCGGAAGCGTAGCCTCGGACGTACCAGAGTTCGCTTGCGAAGAGTGGGTTGCTCGATCCGAATTTCACCCAGCGATCCATGTTCGAACGAGAGAGTCCCGCTTGGTGATAGTGGTACTCGAGGTTCAGGCTGAGTTTCGAGGAGTGCGTCCATGAAGCGCCGATCGAGACGTCGTTCTTGAATGTCTTGCCCGTCGTCAACTGCGGTAAGACAGGCGTGCCGGCGGGCAGTGTTCCCGTATTCTGGCCGAACTCGACGGCCCGCTCGCTGAGAGTGCGCTCGGGGCCGCCTGACCATTCCAAATAAGCGACGATGCTCGATCCGATCCCCCGATTCAAATTGAGGCCGCCCTTGGTTTTCCAAGAGTCATGGTAAAAAATAAGTTGAGGCGAGAAATCCCCGACATCGAAACTCAACGAACTGAGCAGGCGATTCTGATCGTTGGTTTGATCGAAGGCGGGATCGAAGCTCGCCTGGGGGGCGACTCCCGAAGATCTCTGGAGCTTGGGTGCGAACGCGACGACGGCTGAGCCGCCCTCCCAGATCCCTTGCGCCTTGAGCATCGCGGTTCCCAAACGGTTGTTGCGGAGATCCGAGGGATCGATCGAAGCTTGGCTGACGAGAGATCTCGCCTTGAAGTAGTCAGTCGGGCTGAAGCCCAAGGCTGAACCGTTTCGAAGATTGATTCGGCCCGCATCGAGATAGACTCTTGCCGAGGGTTCGAAGGAAACATACGCCTCCCTCAAGCTATTGCGAAGGGAGCGTTCCGATCCGAAGGAGAAGTCATTTTCAGCGAATCCATTGATGCGATCGCTCAAATGAAATGCCCAGCTCGGCCCTGCTTGGAGTTCGCCGCGAAAGTCCAAACTCAAACGTTCCTGCCAGCCAAACGGGCTTTGCGGGATTGGGACGAGAAGATCATGCCGAAGGGACTGCCCCGTCGCTGCGTTTTCGGCGAAGAGCTGAAAAGAGCGATCCGCTCTTTCAACGCTCTGTGGATCCTTCGGATTGAGAGCGGAATTCGCGGCGCTTGGGATCAGGTCGAGATCCGAGTTCTCGTCGGCTCGGGCGAAGGAGCCGCTGAAAACGAGACTTAAGCCGAGAGCCAGGTTTAAAAGGGGGATTGAAGCGCCGAATCGCTGTAAAGGTTTCATCACTCGGCTTTCAGGTGAGGAAGATACTCTCTTTGAAACCAAGCATCGGGGATGTCGACGAACGCGTAATCCGAGAATTGCATCGTGGTGACTTCACGAGGGTTGACTGCGTCGATGATCGTGGTTTGAGCGGGGCGCGTGTTGCCCAGAAGCTGCTGATAATGATGATAGTAGGCGATTTTTAGCAGGCGCCCGCTGTCGGAATAGAATTTTCCTTTTATGGGGCGAGAGCTGCCTTGCTCGACCCAGTATTCGATGCGCCCATAAATCGCATCTTCCTTCGAAGGCGTGAGATTGAGATGCCAACAATTTCGCATCTCGTGATCGGCGTCTTGGATCTTCTCGGTTCCCAGGATTTTCGCGGCGTAATCCCGCGAGAAGTTCACGGTCACGACATCTCCTTCGGCTGCTTGGCCGATGAGGCGCTGCTGAGGGGAAATTCGAACGCTTGCCTTGGAAGAAGGATCGTAAAACCACATTTTCGTGCTGTTGAGAAGGACGGCCTTGCCAGCCTCCCTCGCGGGCTCGACGTATCGAATGAGATTCCTGAATTGCCCGTTCGAGGGGTCTTCCTTTGAGTAGACCACGAGGCCCATCGTGCTTCGGGCGGCGCCGTTGACGTATTCCGTGAGCTTGTTTCGAAGGCGAAAAGGCTTGCCGGGGTTTCTGACGTGATCCGCAGCGCTCAAGACTTGCTGCGCGCTGGGAACAGGATCCGCAGCCATGGAAAGCGCGGCGCAGAAGGCTCCCAGGCCACTCGCAATGAAGGGGTGGGCCTTATGCATGAATTGGCGCATGGACCGAAGTGTGACCCGATGTGTGACCCGATATGTGAACTGATCGATAAGACGACGCATGACAAGAGCTCCTTGTTTAAACATGCCCTAGGGCATCGACGACTTTCATTTTTGCAGCCCGATTGGCCGGAATAAAGGATGCGAGCGTGGCCATGAAGCTCAACCCCAGCCAAACGGAGATATTCAGGAGTTCGGACCGAGAGGTCAAAACCCGCAAAGGAACTTGCGCCGCTTGTCCGGGGGGTTGCCAGGTCAATCCCGCATGGTTGATGATGCGGGCGATGATCGCAGCCAAGAAAAGGCCCAGTGTCGCACCCAAGACCCCCAGGATCCAACCTTCCGCGATGAACTGAGAACGGATGCCCTGTTGCTTAACTCCTAGGGCGCGAAGGGTTCCGATCTCCTGGATCCTCTCCATCACGCTCATGCTCATGGTGTTGACGACGGTAAAGAGGACGATCACTCCCATGATCGCGGCGATGAATCCAAAGATGGATCCGAACATCGCGATGACCTGGCGATAGAAGGGCTGCAACTCGAGAAGGTCTTTCACCTCGAGATCCAGCTCGCGGGATTTTACGAGATGTTCGAGTCGGGCGCGCGCCTTCGACATGTCCTCGCTTCGGTGGAGCTGGATGACGATGCTGATGGCCTGATGTTCTCCGCGCCCATAAAGAAGCTGTTGGGCGAGTTTGAAATGCATCCCAATGAAGCTGTCGTCGAGCTCTTTGACCCCCTGCTGAACGGCTTTGACGACATGGAAACTGACGACGTTCGGCGCTCCGGCAGCCGTGCTCGCCAGAAGATCCAAGCGGGGAAATCCTTTCTCCGCGGTCCCGCCTTGAGCTTGTTGAGAACCTGTGCCGGTTCCCAGGTCTTGGGCGACGAGCGCGCTGAAGTCCTCGATGTGTTCTGAGGATGGCGAGGCGGTCTTCTTGGCCGGAGGCTTCGGAGGGCAATCCTCGATCTTCTTTGAGCCGTCCGTATTTTCATTCAAGGCATCGCAGAGTCCGAGGATCCTGGCGACGCCGACACCGATCATCCCACGAGTTTCGTCCTCATCCGATATCCCGCTTTCGGGAACGACTCGGGATTTGACGCCAAATCCGTATTCATCCCAGACGCGCATCTTCTCATAGTCGGCGGGGAGCACTCCCACGCCATAGAAGGTTTTTGACGTTTCGGCCTCGAAGTTCCCGGCGATTCCGTAAAAATTAACGGTAGGCGTGACGACGTTCAACAGGGGCTTCAGTTCCGCATCGTCTTTGATCATGGCGATTACGGAGGAGTAGTCCCGGATTCCATAGGCCGTTGGATTGCCTGATCCGAATTGGAAATATCCCTTCTTGAAAAGGGCGATGTGACCGCCGTGATCGACGGCGTTGGTCTGGAATCCCAAAACGATGAAGTTGATGAATTCCCCGAAGAGCACCATCGAGATTGCGCCGACTGAGATCGCCGAGATCGTCATCAAGGAACGCCTTGAGTTCCTGAAAATATTCCTGAAGGCGATTTTGAAATGAGTTCTCATCGAGCCTCCGTCCTGTGCTCGACGAGTTCACCGTCCTTGAGGATGAACACTTCCTGGGCATGCGAGATCAGCAGAGGGTCATGCGTCGAAAAAAGAAACGTTGCCCCTTCCTCTTCTTGGGCTTTTTGCATCAGCTCGATGATCGCCGCCCCCGTGCCGCTGTCGAGATTTGCGGTCGGCTCATCCGCAAGGACGAGGCCAGGTCCCTTGACCAAAGCCCGCGCGATGGCGACGCGTTGCCGTTGCCCCCCGCTCAGCTGATTGGGGCGATGATGGGCGAAGCGCTCAAGTCCGACGTGTTGGAGCATTCTCCAGGTCCGACTGGCCCGTTCCTCGGGAGAGACGCCCAACAGGACCAGGGGATACTCCACGTTCTCGTAGGCGGTGAGGACGTGAATCAGATTGAAGGTTTGAAAAATGAAGGAAACGTTCTTTGCCCGAAATTCGGAGATTTCGTCGTCGTTCAGGAGATCGACTCGTTGGCCGAAGACCTTCACTTCGCCTTGCGTGGCGAGATCGATGCATCCCACGAGATTGAGGAGCGTCGTCTTCCCGCTCCCTGAGGGACCCACGAACATGGAGAAGCGCTTGCGGGGAATTTGAAGGGAGATGCTTTTCAAGGCCGTGACCTGGACCTCTCCCATGGGATGGATCTTGGTGACTCGATCGAAGGTGACGGCGGCGTCCATTGTTTTTTGGTTTTCCATTCTTATGAAACTCCCGCGAAATTCATTCGCGCTTGCAATCGGTACCCATTGGTACTATATATTTAGTTATACAGTACCGGTGGGTACTCTGTCAAATATGAAAAAACGATTGAAATCATCTAAACCTGCCTGGCTACCCGACTTGCCTGATCCCCGGGATGAGGAGATCCTCTCCGCTGCTTTTGCGATCTTTTGCGAAAAGGGATTTCACGGGGCGACCATGCTCGAGGTCGCGAGGAGATCGAGGGCTTCCAAGGCGACCCTTTACTCCCGCTTTAAGGACAAAGAGAGATTGTTTCAGGCGCTTCTCAAGTGGGGCATGCGGCAATACTCCTCCGCTCTTGAGGCGATTCAAAGGGATCCGTCGGTCGCTCCGATCGAGGGACTAATTCAAGTCGCCTCCATGATTTTGGGCACGATGATGAAGGATGAATCCCTGGCTCTCTTTCGGATCGCGGTTTCGGAGTCGACGCGATCGCCTCAGATCGGACGGATTTATTCCGACCTGGTGAGGCAGCAAGGCGAGCCGATCGTAAGCCTTTTTTCGAGGCGACTCGGCGAGATGGGGGCGATTCGGGCTCAGGACGCGCCTTTTTTGGGGGACGCGCTCTTGGGGCTTCTTCGAGGAGAGGTCTTTTACAGGGCGCTCTTGGGAGTCGATCCGCCGCTCACCGAGAAGGAGATCCATGCCCGGGCTCGCCGTGTCGTCGAGCTCCTGATTCGGTCTTTTTCTCAGTCGCCAAGATCGCGAATGAATTAATTCTGCGATCGCACGAGCCGTTTGGATCGAAGCCATTCCAGGAATTCGGGCAGTTCTTGGGATTCTTCAAGCGATGACCCCCGAGGCATCCGCTTGTCGCCCTTGGCTTCCGAAACCCGGTAGACGATTTCGTCATAGAGGGTTCCATGCTTGTAACCACCGGTTTCAAGCGCCTCACTGAAGCGCTCTTCAGCGAATGGAATGGGAGGGGCGATGGAGCCAGCTCGATGGCAAGCCACGCATCGGACCGATGGGTTCCCGGAAGGGTTCGAGGGGCGAGTGGGTTCCGAAGAAGTCGCCACTGAGGGCAGAGGCTTGTCGAGCATCTTGCAAAAGTCACCCATCTTTCCTGCTGAAGCGAGTTTCGTGCTTCTTAAGGGCGGGACGATCGCATTGAGCGGGCTGAGCTCGGTGTAGGCGGCTTTGAGATCGGGATCAAGGAGGGAGAGGATTTCGTTTTCTCCCCGAGCTTTCGCTTCGAGCCGCATGAGGACGACGACTGCGAGATCCGAGGGTTGGTCGTATCCGTCGGATCCGACTTTGAGGTCTTTGGGATTGAGGCCGAATTTCGCCCACTCCTTGGATTTTATTTTCTGGAACTTCATCTTCGAGTCGCAACCCAGATGTTGGGCCAAGAATTTCCTTCCTTGGCTCCGGTACTGAGGATTTGAGAAGACGCGATTTCCGATTCTTGAAGCCTCGAGTCTCGCTAAGAGAAGACCGAGCTTGAAATTGGGGCGAAGCCTGAACTCGGATTGACGGCGCGTCGAGTACGGGAAGTACGGGTCCCTTCCCCATTTCAAGGCGCTGTAGACGCCTTCAGTGCGCCAATGATCGACATACGACTCGTAGAGTCTTTTGTCGCCGGGGCCATCTGGAAGCGAGTCGTCTTGAGATCCGTAGACGCCCGGCCAATGGGGATACTCTCCCCAAATTGGAGAGCTGTCTTGTCCATGACAGGAGAGGCATTTTTGCTGACCTTCCATGTGTTTAGCGGAACTTTCTTGGGCAAGGGGAACGTAGTCGAAGCGAATCGAACCGTCGGCTTGGGCTTCCATCATCTCAGGCGAGCGACATTCGGCAGGAGCGTCTTTGTTGGTGAATGCCATCACAAATCGATCGGTAACGGAGTAAGCGACCAAACGGGGGTCCTTGTCGTCCGTGCACTTCAATTGGGCGTGCAGGCTTTGCCCAAAAGGGATGAGAGTGAAGCTCGAACGAAGCTCGTCGGGAAGCCGGGAGAGGAGTTCCTGCGGCGAGGTGATCCCCTCCTCTTCGACGAACTTCTTCACATTTGCGATGCTGAGTTTGCCAGGGAACTTCGGCCCCGAAGCGTGGCTTGAGGTCGTGGTTGAAGCGAGCGCGGAAACTGCGATGAAAGGCCGCAAGCAGGTTTTAAGGCTTAGACTATTCATTTTTTTTAATCCATCGGGAGACGATCCATTCTTCCTTCAATCCGAGCAAGTGCACTTTCTGGACGAGTTTCAAGACGTCTTTATTCTTGAAGTCGACCCCGTCCATGCGCATCTGAGCGAAGAACCGCTCCAAGATCGCGGCGTTCGCGCTTGAATCAGCCAATGCGGACAGAATCTGTTCAGGAGCCTTGTTCTTCGACGCATAGGACTCGATATCGGCCAATGAATCCAACTCGTTTGAGTAGATGTCCATGAACTTGACTTCGATCCGTTGAAGCTCCTTCTTCAGTTCCTCGATTTGACGCTTTCGCTTGTTCAGGAGCGCGACGAGGTCGCTTTGAGTGGTGGTAAATTTTAGCCCGCGCTGGAGCGTTTCCTGGATCGTCTTCGATTCGTGATCGAAATTCAGGATGGAGGCTCGGATTTGAAAGTCGGTCTCAAAATAGGTCGTGGCGATGTCCTCGCGAATGTCCTTTCGACTTGCGATCAAATCCAAGGCTTCCTTGAGTTGAGTCGGTTTGAGAGAAATGATGAAATTCAATCCGTCGATGTCGCTCCGAATGGAGGTCGCGTTGACGTTCAAGCGAACTCGGTCGATAAATCTCCGTCCAACTCGAAGTCCTGCGGTGATGGCGTTGTTCGCTTTCTCGGGGATGAGCGAAGCCGTGAGACCTCCGACGGCGGCGAACATCATGCCGGCCAGAGTGCCAGCGCCAGGATAGATTTCAGTTCCGATGACGCTGGCCGTGGTCATCGCGCTGACCATCGTGACGAAATTCCCGGTGGCGATGCGAAGTCTCCAAGTATTGTAGATCCATTCCGTTCGGAGGGCGTCGTCGCCGAGGAGAATGTCTTTCGCGTTGCTGATGACTTTTCCTAAGACCCTTCGGCTCTCTGAGTTCACGGGAGCCTCTGCCAGGAGGAGTGCTAGATTTTTGGAGCGGTTGTAGTCGGATTCGTCTTCGATGAGGAGTGTCGCCTCTTCCCAGAGTTGGGAGCCTGCTTCCCAGCCCGTGAATGAAATGAAGGAGATGATCCCCGAACTGAGGAGTTTAATGAGGATGCCTCTGGAGCCCGAGGATTGGGCGAGCTTCTGCAGAATCTGAATGGGCACGTGGGCCGACTTTTCAATGACGTGGCTTCCGAGGAGGGACATCCAAATGCCGCCTCCGGTGACGAGCTTTTCAGAAGCTATGAGGGCGGTGCGCTCAATGGCCTTCCGGTCCATTGGGCGGCCTTCGGTCTTGGCTCGCAGGTATTCTTCTTTGACGATCTCAACGCCGGCAAGCACTTCCATCAGGACAAAGGTCCGGCCGACCTCTGCGGAACTCGACGCGGTTCTCTTAATGAGACTGTCTTTTTGCGGGGAGCCCGGGGATTTCTTCCTCAGGCTGCGCAAGAACCCACCGTTCTCTGAGTTCAGAGAAGCCAGCGTGTCGAGATAAATTTGGCGATCGCCTGTTGCGGCAGCGGCCTGGGGCGATTCACTCGCCCAGGCCGCTGATCCACTCCATTGAGTCAGGATGATCGCCAACGATACGAGTCGTTGGTTCCAGTTCATGAGGATTATCGAGCTCTGCGGGCTCTTTCGAGGGCTCTTTCGGCTGCTTTTCCCGCGTTCTCGACAGCTCTTCTTTCGCCTGCTTTCTCGGATTCAGGAGCCGTCAAGAGATCTCCGCCTTGGCGACGAACTCGGCGGTCCTCGTCGGATTCGATGGCCTCGACGTCGGAGTTTCTGCCGGCCATCTTCCCGTCTGCATCCTCTTTCGCATCACGATAAGTGCCGTTTTTCTTCGCTTTGCGTTTCGCAGCGGCGCTTCGGTTGGTCAGAGTCTTGTCGCGAGCGATTTCCTCAGCCTTGGTCAGGGCCGCGGCATACTTGCCTTGGAGAGCGCTGTTCATGTCGAACTCCACGTCTGGAGTCACGCCGACGTTCTCGATGTAAGATCCGTCTTTTCTCACCACCAACGATTCAGTCTGACGGACGGCGAAGTGGCCGTTCGGCGCTTGATCGAACGTGTGGTCGACGACGTTTCCACCGGCGCCCATGGTCTTTGTGCCCATGACGATCGCACGGTCATTGTCCTGAAGCATGGCGGGAAAGATGTCTCCGCACGATGCGTTCATTTCATCGACGAGGACGACGACTTTCTCGAATTCGACGCCGTAGTTGGGTTCTCCGGCTGAGAAGAGCTCGCTCATGCTATAAGGCTTAGAGAGGCGTTTTCCTCCTTCGATTTTCTCTTTTTGGAGTTTATCATAGAGTCTTCTCATCCTTTCTCGCTGATCATCGGATGTTCTGACGTCCAAGGAACTCTGCTGGATTTGCATCAACCAGTTGTCGTTCAGAGCGAACTGCATGTCAGGAAGCTGGATCCTCTTCGATGAGAAGAGCTGGGCCATTTCGCCCGCGAGGGACAGGGATCCCCCAGGGTTGGTGGCGGTGTCGAGGATGACAGTCGTTACACCGTTACTATGGAATTTATTCAAAGTCCCGCGCATCTCCGCGATCGCATGCTCTTCAGTATCCCTGGGCTCGAAGTCGGCGATCCGGATGTAGCCAATTTTCTTGTGGCCACGGACCTTGCCTTTGCCATCTTTGATATCGATGGTGTAAAAATACGAGGGATAGATTTTGGCTTCTTCGATCGAGATCGCATTGGCGGGAACGGTACGTTCTAGCTTGAGTTTCTCGACACCCACGGGATCCGGTTTTTTCTCCGTATCGGCAGCAGACAGCGCGATCGAGGTTGGGGTGCTCACCTTGAAGGATCTCAGGATATCAGCGGGCGTTCCTCGGAATGGATTGATAAGCGAGGACACGGACATGGGCTCCCCTCGTTGGTCCAAGATTTGGATCTGCATGTCTCGGTGGGTCTCCGAGTCCTTGACGACGAGGGCCTTGGAGTCCGTTTGTGTGGCTTTGACCAAAGCCTGATCCAACCTGAAATCAAAGAGATCTCTCACGATCCAAGGTAGGGTCACGTGCTGAACTTTGGGGGCTCCCGGCGCGGGAGAAGCGCGTTCCACGGTCAGCCTCACATTGTCCTTATTCGGCATGGGGTAGTTCAGGCTGAGGCGCGTGAATAGATTGTACATGTGCATGGTCTTGTTGGCCAAAGGGCTGCCAACGTTTCTTTGCGGAGTGAGATTCGCGTCGATGTAGTCGTAGACGCTCTGTCCGTCGATGTGGGTGATTTTATCCCCGACTTGAAGGGCGAAGTCGGTCTTGCTGATGGTTGGAAACAGCTCGGTTACACGGAATGAAGATCCATCTCGGACGCCATTGAATCCGAGGTAAGCGATCTTCGCTTGATCCGGCAAATTGGCGGGCATGATCGATCCTGCCGTGTGGGCATCTTGGAATTCTGCGACGAACTGATACATGACTCGGTAGAACGCGTCGTTGGTCTTGGTCCTCTTCGCGCGAGTCAAATAGAGCCTTTTCAATTCCGCGAACTTCATGCCCTCTTTGCTTTCTTTGTATTCCATCGGAGCGTAGTTATTGCTGAAAATCGAGAAGAGCCATTTCATGTCGGCTTCTTTTTCTTCCCCGGACAAGACGTGATCGGCAGCAGGATCGCAGGCCGTAATCATCGCAGCGGCAACGGCGAGCATCGTGACGGAACGAAGCGATCGTTCGGTGAAACGGGTGATGTTTTCCACAAGGGTACGGCGGCGACTTGGCTGGACGATCTGCTTTTTCATGATTTTTACTCCACGGGTTTAGATATCTCTAGAGTACGGCTCCCTCTCACAGGCGCAGACTCTGGGGCAGTAGAGAAGCACTCGGCGTGCCATGAGCAACCTATGAAAGATTAAGGGTTTACAGCGATTTTCGTCCTTTTTTTGTACAATCAATGGGAGGGGTGTCTAAAGTTTGGACACCTTGGGTGATCAAGACTTTAATAGTTATATTGACAACTGTTTCCTAAGAAACTAATATAATCATCAGGAGACCAAACGATGTCGAAGAAGCCAAAGCGCGATGCGAGCGACCTGAAGACCCATATCGGCTATTGGATGCGAGTCGTATCCAATAGCGTGTCTCAATCGTTTGCCCGAAAACTGGGGTCGAGCGGCGTAACGGTCGCGGAATGGGTTGTTTTGCGCGAAATGTACGGAAGCGGCGATACGACCTCGCCGAGCGTCGTAGCCGAATTGACCGGTCTAACTCGTGGCGCTGTATCCAAGCTGATCGATCGCCTCCTCCGGAAAGGGTTTGTCACCCGAAGCGAAGCGAGTGGTGACCGCCGTTACCAGGATATTCGGCTCACGTCGCATGCCGTTTCGCTCGTTCCCCGACTCGCGGCGCTCGCGGACCAAAATGACGAGGAATTTTTCAATTGTCTCGGCAAGGTCGAGCGAAGCGCGCTTAAGGGGCTTTTGAAAAAATTGGCTGACCATCACCAGTTCAAAGCCGCACCGATGCAATAAAGGAGAAGCATGATGAGCAAAGCGATCGAAAATTTAATGGAAGCGCAAACGTTAGCCAGGAGCATTCGCCCGAAAGTGGGGGGATTCCCCTATCTGGCGGAGATCCTGCGGCAGGCGGGAGTAACCCGAAATTCATGGCAATTGCCTTCGTGTCAGGCGGTGTACCTCACAAATGAAGGACCGGTAGTGATTCAAGGCACGCCTCTTTTGGCTGGCAATGCCAATGTTCCGGAGTTTGACCGTGAAGCTCTCATTCGCGCATTGCGGACTGACCAAGCTGGACAGGGCACGTTTCCGGAGTTTCTCGAAGCCGCTTGGCGGGCAGGAGTCGTCAGTTACGACGTGGACCTTCAAAAGCGCGAAGTCACCTATTTTGGCGTTCTTGGAGAATCTTACGTCGAGGATTATCCACAAGTCAGGATCGTTTGATAATCTTCTTGACCTCAAGTGCACTTGAAGTTGCATCCTTTCTCTAGGAGGCAATATGAGTCAGCGATCATTTGGAACATTCATTGAAGACGTCAGGAAGGTTTGGGGACCGCTTTCGACTGAAACCGTGGCGAGTTGTAAAGCGCTGCTGGAGGATTTAGCCAGGAATCCTGAAGCGGACGGATGGCTCGGCGGGGCTCTGGGGGACTCGCCGTCTGGCAAGGAGCTCTATCGAGATCCCGAACATGGATTCGTTCTCTTTGCCTATACCGAATCTCTCGGACAATATCGCGATCCGCATGACCACGGGGCAGGCTGGGTCATTTACGCGGTTCAAAGCGGCGAAATGGAAATGGGCACTTACCGACGGATCGTTGATCAGAAGGGAAGACTTTCACTCGTGACTCGTGAAACTTATCGAATGAATCCCGGGGAGTGTCGGGTGTTTCTTCCGAAGGATATCCACCATACTCGCTGCGTTTCCGAAAAGGTCACGATCCTGCGTTTCACCAGTTGTGATCTAAAAAAAGAAGACCGCGAAGGAAGGCAGATCCGCTACGTGGAATGAGCGTCCCGTTTTTTGAGTTGTGAGCGGCGCTGGTTCCGGCTGGCTAATCTAAGCAAACGCTGGAATTTCGGGCAGTCAAATTGACTCGGTTTATGGCACTGAGCCACGTGTTCAAGGAGGTTTTGGACGGCTCGCAGTTGCCTAATGCTGATTTCCAATTCTTCGGCCTTCGCGATCAACAGCTTTCGGTCGATTCGGAATTTTCCGTCGGCACCGATCATGTCCGAAATATCCTGAAGTGAAAAGTCGGCGTTCCGGGCCAAAGCGATGAACGAGAGCTGTTCTAGAATATGAGCATTGAAAAGTCGACGCAGGCCACGCCTGCCTGTCGACCGGATCAGTCCTTTTTCTTCGTAGAATCGCAGCGCTGATGCTGGAACGCCGGACTGCGCTGAAACCTGTCCGATATCAAGCGGCGGGGTGATTTTGGCTTTCTTCATGATTGATCCCAAGTCTACTTGAGGTCAATCGCTGGTCCTAGATGAAAGGAGTGAAAGATGTATCGAGTTATGTGGGCGGCTGCGATCATTGCTGCCGTCATTTCCTACCGCAAAGACAGGGCACGCACGTTGAGGTCCTTGGGCAAGAGCCTTGAATCCCTGAGAAGCCTGTTACCTGGACTTTTCGGGATGATCGCACTCGTTGGGTTGGCTCTGGCGGTTATCCCGAAGGATCTGTTGATTCGTTTATTTTCCCTCCATGGCATTGGAGGATTGGCCTTGGTCTCCGTAGTCGGCGCTATCGTGACGATGCCTGGTCCGATCGCTTTTCCTTTAGCCGGAACACTGTTGAAAATGGGAGCCGAGCCAGCTGCTCTTGCGTCCTTTGTCACGACATTGACTATGGTGGGTATAGTCACCTCGCCGCTCGAGGCCTCATTTTTCGGAACACGTTTTACCGTAATGAGGCAAGCCTTGAGTTTTGTTGCCGCTATTGCCATTGGAGCGATCATGGGGGTTCTACTTTGATGAAGAATCCAGTCAAAGAATATCGAGTCATTCTGACAGGTCAACTTGCCATTATGGGCCTGTCTTTCTCATATCCCGAGGTGACCAAGCAAGCATGGCTCAATTCCTTTCACTTTATGACAGACATTCTGATGATTTTACCTCCCGTCCTTTTACTGGTCGGACTTCTGGATGCGTGGGCTCCCGTTGGCGCTATTGAAACTCACTTGGGAAGAGATTCCGGCGTTCAGGGCATGTGCTTGGCGCTGGCCATGGGCTCAGTCGCTGCGGGCCCGCTCTTCGCGGCATTTCCGATAGTCGCGTCGTTTGCAAGCAAAGGAGGTAGGATTGCCAATGCAATCATATTCCTTGGGGCTTGGGCGACGATTAAGATCCCGATGTTGATGATGGAGAGTCAGTTCATTGGTGTGAAATTTTCGTTATTGCGCCTCGTTTTAACGATTCCATCTATTATTCTGATCGGCCTTTTGATGGAGGCTTTTCTCGAAAAGAGAAGAACCGATTCGTGAGGCGAAAAAATGTAGTGAGATCAACTTTGGTTCAGGGGAAACTGAAAACGATCAAACCGATGTTCTCCACCGCTTATGAGTCAGGGCGACTTGAGGTCATAGACGAAGATTTCAGCCTGCTCATCCAGGAACGATCCCTGCTATTGGAGACAGTTCAGCCGTTGACTCACATAAAAAGCATACATAGGGCTCAATCGCTCAACGTTAAACAATGAAAAAAAGCGTGTTTGAGAATGATTCAAAAACTGTTGAGATTACGGTGCTCAATTTTAAGATTTTTAGTAAGCGAGAAACAGCCGGTCATTTGACACGGTCTGCATTGCTACATTTTTGATTGACGTATCATCTTGCTGATTACCCAGTGAACGAAACGGCTCCAAGTAAGCGTCGTCTTTCCCCTGGCGTATTTATTGAGGTGACTATCTTGGATTTTCCCAAGGGCTTGCGCCTTGTCTAATACTTTCTGAACTCGACTAAAGGCAGCTCCGGTCGGTAGACGATCTATAGCACCGATCTGATTACGGAGATCGGTCAGGGCAGCCTTAAGATTAGCACCGCCTGGATATTCCCAATCTAGGCTGCCGGGACTAAGCTCTGGGTCTGTAAGTAGAGCGTTCATCGACGAATTACTTCCCCACGGCATCGCGAACCCAGTATTGGGAGCGGCTTGCATTTGTGGCACGAGCCTAGTGAGATTTTGAATGAAACTTGGTAGAACAGGACCGAGTTTTGAAAGTATGCGTTGCGCTCTTTCAGTGTGCTGCCGATCTTTTTCACGCCATGACTCGAAAGTCACCAAAATTACAACCGCAGCTCCAATGTCGGCAAACAGGATCACCCAGAAATCAATGAGGTGGTGCAACCACGCCGAGCTCGAAGAATTCTCACTGGCGAACCCAGTTTGAATGGCGTTTAGATGTTCTGTTTGGCTGTGGAGTTCTTTTTGAATCTGCTGAAGTAGATCGACTAGGTTCGGGTCCGTTGACATAATTTTTTAGAATGGCGGACCCGAGAGGATTCGAACCTCTGACCTTCGCATCCGTAGTGCGACGCTCTAATCCAACTGAGCTACGGGTCCTCGCCTAAGAGAGCTATTGAAGGAGGCCATGAATACACGAAGTCGCGGGGCAGCGCAAGTCCAGATCGGGGGTTCTGGGGAAGTTTAAGTATTGGAAATCGCCATAGATATTATACACTTCACGCATGACTTTTCGCGGATACACGGGGCTCAAGACCCTAGGGCTTTTGGGAATCATCCTGGCGGGCCTTCTCCAGGGGTGCGGTTCCCTCCTCTCCGACGGAGGCGACCCGAGTTGTCTTTTGAGCATCACAAGCGATTCGGGGACGGGGCAGGTGCTTTATACCGGCCATGATGTCGCGCAGTCCTTCGTTGTTCAGTCTCAAACGACGGTGAGCAGCGTCGGCCTGAAGCTCGTGATCGCCTCAACGGACGGCGTGACCTATCCGAACGGCAACTTGAATGTGTTTCTCGAGCGCGACTCGGTGAGTTCCCTGACCTATACGCCGACTTTGCCGAGTGGCACGCCCTTGGGCGGGGCGAGCAATTACGGCACCATCAATGTCGCGACGTTGAGCCTGACTCAGGCCTCTTTTTTTTCGACGACCCTTCCCTCGCCTGTGTCGTTGACTCCGGGTGTGTACTGGGTTCACGTGTATACGACGATTCCATCCAACAATAACGTCAAAGTGTATTGGAGAAACTCCGCGACCCAGGTCGCTTCCGGGTTCGCGGCTGTTGCTGGAGCAGCGGTCTCTCCCGCGATCGATATGTTGACTCTGATCAATTGCTCGTCATGAAAAATAAAATCGGAAAAAATTTAAAAACCTGGAAAATCGCCACGAAGGCATTCTTCGCGGCATTGGGGATTTGCGGTTTTCTGACGGCTTGCCCGCTGACTCAGGGCCCGATTTCCGATACGGGTGGCAGCGGTTGCAGTTCCGGGCTCACGCAAATCGGAGTGGGCGATGGATTCTTGCAATATCTTTGCGGATGCACGGGGCAGACTTCTTCGAGCGTCTTGAGCGCGCCGGCGAACATGGTCTGTCACGTTCCTGCGGGCACGCACATCATCTTTCAATTCATCGACATCCACACGCAGCACCAGATCGTCAACTCAGGCGGTCTCTTCTTCGTATCGGGAGCGGTGATCCAACCGGGCTCCGGGGTGTACACTTCGGCTGCGCAGTTCACGAGCGTTGGAACCTATTATTTCGAAGACGCCTTCAACACGACTCTTCAGGGCCAGATCGTCGTTCCTTAGGCCTCATGCGGCTTTGAGTTCGGCCGCGACTCGCTCGGCAAAAAAATCCCCGTTAAGCTTCTTCCCGAACCTCCGAAAAGTGTCTTGTAACCACTTCCAAGGAGGGACAGATGGCTGATCAAAATAATTCCCAAGAGACCGTTGAAGTTTTGTACCAAAAAATGGGAGATCGCTGGTTCGCGTTTTCGCTGATTGGCGACGAGGTCTTCGTCGGATCCGTCGCTCAAGACGAAATCGATCGTGAGCCTATCCAAGTCCATCCCATCGTCGGAAACACATGAGTTCAAATCCGAAAAAAATCCTGCCCTTTCAGAAACCGAGCCCGTCCGGGAACAAGGCCGCTCCCCAGGAGCGTAAACCCGTGCCTCGGGCGGAGCTCGATCTGATCCTTCAAAAAGCCAGGGAACTGGCGAAGAAGGCGCCTCAAAAGGCCGCCATGATTTTGACGAGCTGGCTGAATAAGCCTCGTAACCTCGCGAATGACCGCGAGATCCCGCCTAAGAAGAAAACCGGCTGATCCATCGCAGCGGATTCTTAGCGGACGACGCACCCTAAAGAACAACTCTCCGTGTTACAATCGTCTCTGGGCTCGGGTTTTACCTGAGTATTCGGGGGTCGATCCATGCTTCGTTGGGTGAGAGCCGCTTCTTATTTCCTGTTCTTCGTTTCACGGGTTTCAATCGCATCAGTCGCTTTGAATCCTGCGATGGTTGAGCCAGATGCGCCTGCCCGCCCAAGCGCGAAGCCAACCTCCAAAAATGCGCAGAGAAAACCCGCGGTCGAACCCCGGGTTTTTTTCGAGACGCCTCAAAAGACGGGTTGGGCTTATTTTGATTATGCGGACCAAGACCGCGCAAGCGAGCGGGCGCGTGCTCAGCATCCGCCGCCTCGGGATTGAGGACAGGGGAGTGTCGCCCGTTAAAAATCTACGCTGATGGCGTACTGCGTGTAGTCTTTCAGAGGAAAAATACGGAAGTATCGCCGATGTCTTTGTGGGACTGCTCAGCATACAGTTTCATGAATTTCACGAACTGCTGGTAAGCCGGATAAGACGAAGTCGTCTGATCGATTTGGCAACCGTAACGCGTGTAACGCACGCCGTGTTCAATCGAGGGCCTGGAATTGACGACCGTCGCAAGAACCTCGAGATAGGTGTCTTGACTGAAATAAAGGCGCATCGGAATGTCGCTCGACGTTGCGGGCCATGGCTTTTCGGAATTGAAAGGGACTTGAAACGCAATGCCGTCCTCGGAGATGTCGATCACGTCAATGGCGGCCATTTGTCGGCTATTGCCGATCACCGTATAGACGCTGAGAAGGTGTTTGAAGAAGATTCGCTCGGTTTTTCGGCGCTTTTCTTCGAGTTTTTGAGCGCGCATCTGGTTGAAGTCAATGACTTGACGCTCGGTAGTATCACTGGTGTTGCCTGGTTTTCCCGGTCCTTGGGGCATAAGTCTCATCCTCCGAAGGACGTATCGGTAAGCAAGACAAAGACCTAAAGACTAAAAGAACTCCAGTAAAGAGTGGGCGGGACTATCCGGCCTGGATCTGAGCTGCTTCGGCCAGCAGATCGAGCATCTGAAGGAATGCCGCATAGGCTTTGTAGCTGGGCGTTGAGCGATCAGCGAATTCGGCTCCGAGGAGCCGGACGCCTTTTCGTTCTTCGAGCCGGATGACCGTGACTTGGAGACTGAGGTAAAGCGACTGGTTGAGGTAG
>JADMIO010913684.1_pt1 | contig 18940 bp, 16 predicted proteins | sample 8958161 | NCBI WGS metagenome assembly JADMIO01 (sample SAMN16585339, study PRJNA669376) | soil metagenome | isolation source: Crop rotation soil | place: USA: Cullars Rotation, Alabama | collected 2011 | reverse complement strand
CTACGATGATCTTATTCATATAGGTGACTCTGTTGTCAGGAAAATTGTGGATTCAATAGAAGTAAATGGAGTTTCATATAAAACGATTCTTGAGCAAGACAAATTAGGAACGAGAAATGTGTACGTGAGAAGGATAGGAGATCAATATTATGATTATGGTTTGGTGGACAGGTTCACAAATTCGACTTCATACAGCACACAGGTATTTGATACTATTCCATTTCTCAAGGAAGCGATTTACAACAATCAAAGTTGGATTTCCCCAACGTATAGCGGTGCCGATCAATTTGGACAAACAATTCTAATTCGATACTCGTTTCTGTGCACAAATAATAATGCAACAACCATAGTAAGTAACATGTTGTTTCAGCAGGTCTGCCAAATCCGGATGTTGCCACAAATTGCTTCAGTAGGAGGATCATTTAACAATACAGGAGAAGCATACGATCTGTATTATGCAAACGGCATCGGCTTAGTTTATTTCCGAAAAACTTTGGGTGGAGTCGCAACAGCCGAGTGGACTATCAGGAGGTGGGAAGTGTATTGACGCGAATAGAGAAGAGATGAACCAATAACTCCAAACCGCAAACTGAAAACCGTAAACTGAAAACCGTAAACTGAAAACCGCAAACTGAAAACCGAAACTATCTACTTCTCTCAATAGCTCTAATCAATCTTCTATTTCTTCTATCCTCTCTCGCATTCTGCAACGACACTACTGCCCATATCGCAGCGGGTATCCAGCCGATGATCGTGATTTGAAGGATGAGACATAAGATGCCTGTAAGAATTCTTCCTCTCAATATGAAAGAAAGCCAGGGCAAGAGGATGGCGACGAGGGTCATAGCTATAAAGGTGTTGAGTCAAAAATGTTTTGAACGTTTCAAAGGTCGGACCCTTGGTCGCAAGTTGGAGTACTAAAGTACTTCTTTTAAAGCTGAAAGGTTATAAAGTTCTGTTAGAGTTCCGTGGGACTTTTAGCAGGTTCACCACATAGACACAATAGAATCACATAGGCTTCACATAGAATTTGATTGCCTCTATGTGAGACCTATGTGCCTAGGTGCTGAATAAGAATACTTCTACCAATCACTCTTTCGGCAACTTGGCGTACAATTCGTTAACCAATGTTCTCTGACCTTCCTTAAAGATATTAGTGACATTGAAATTTATAATAACACCTTTTGCTTTTTCTAATAATCGCATATATGTGAGTGTGATAGCAACATGAATAGCAGCTATTCCGTCGTTTGATTTTTAACTCTGTCATTACCTGACCCTCGACCAATACATCATATCAGAGGTCCGCTTCAACCTCGAGTCCTTTGTACTTCAAATCGACCGATTGTTGACATTCCCAAGCAAGTCCTCTTAATGTAAGTTCATGTAGGAAACACTTCTGATAAACACTTTCCAATAAACCTGGACCGAGATGTTTATGTACTTCGATTGCTGCACCGATTATTTCATAAGTAAGATCGTCCAGGTACTTCTGCGTAATCCGTTTCATCACAATCATTTTTGCGCTGCTAACCTATTCAAAGCATTAGTGAAGGCAAGGTGAAAAAAACGGGTATTTTGTCGTTTTTTTCGCCAGAGATTGCGCTCTTTCACCACAACTTGTCCCGCATATGCGGGACAAGTTGTGGTGAACTGCGACGATCTTTGACGAATGGACATTAATGATGCAGTCAAACTGTTGGAACCTGGTGTGTCCAATAAGATTGTCGGTAAGTGGGCAGATCTCGGCGCCGGCGAAGGATTTTTCACGAACGCGCTCGCAAATCTAATAGCAGCGGGAAGCATCATCTATGCAGTTGACTCAAATTCTAAAGCGTTGAACAAAATTCAAATCGATTCAACAATCGAGCTGATAACAATCGTCGCCAACATCGAGAAAGACGAATTGCCGCTGCATGATCTCGACGGCATCCTGATGGCTAACGCGCTCCACTTCGTGAGAAATAAATCTGCATTCATTAAGAAAGCGCAATTGTATCTGAAGTCAGAAGGCAAATTTGTTATTGTTGAATACGATACAAACACCGCTAATCGCTGGGTGCCTTACCCCATCAGCTTTACCGCTTGTCATGATTTTTTTTCCGCGCTCGGATACACCATTACAAAAATTGGCGAGCAGCCATCGATCTATAATAATGCTGGAATGTATTGTGCCCTAATACATAAAGGTCAGACCTCTTAACGGCCATTCACTCATAAAACAGTTTTATGAGAGGTTCGACCTTTAGTTCCTAAAAAATTAGTTTTGCTCCTAATGGATTAGTAGTATATTAGCTGAAAGATTAAAAAATGAACAAATTGGCCAAAAGGGAGGAGCAGATCATGCAGGTGTTCTGGAAATTAGAAAAGGCATTTATTAAAGAGATCATCCCCAACCTCCCCAACCCGAAACCGCACTACAACAGCGTAGCCACCATGGTGAAGATCCTGGAAGAAAAAGGATTTCTGGGTCATGAAACCGTTGGCAACGTTTACCAATACTACCCAAAAATCAAGCGCGAAGATTATCAGAAGCATGCAATGAAGGATATTGTCAAACACTACTTCGACAATTCCTATCCACGCATGCTCGCCTACTTCGCAAAAGAGCAAAACCTTTCAGAAAAGGAGTTCAATGAAATTCTTCAAATGATAAAATCGAACAAGAAATGATTCCTTATATCATCAATGTTGGATTGATCGTGGCTGGTTGCTTGTCCTTCTACAAACTTTTCTTGCAGAAAGTCACCTTCTATAGAATAAACAGATCAGTGCTGCTAATCTGTTTGATCGTTGCATTTACGCTGCCCCTCATTCCCGTTCCACAACAATGGTCGCTGCGCAAAGTGGAAACACCTGTTACTGACATCAACGTGACGCAAGAAGTTCCAAGGTTAAAGTGGGACGCAATATCACGTCGCTTACAGTCCGAGCCCGCGAAGCCAGATGCATTGGTGGCTCAGCCAGAAGCAACTTCGCCATTTTCACGACAAGCCACCGTCCTCAAATCTGACCCATCACTTTCATTTGCGCAATTCTTGCGTTGGATGGTTTGGATCTACTGGTTTGGTGTGATGTTACTCGGCTTGAACTTCTTATTGCAATTCGGATTGCTGTTGTGGCGCGCGTACAGAAACCCGGTGATACACGACGGTAAATTTCGAATCGTGGAAATGAGTGGCGACCAGGCGCCATGCTCTTTCATGAACAACATCTTCATTAACCCTGAAAAATACGACTGGAATACATTTAACCAGATCCTTGAACATGAGAAAATACACGTTTCGGAGAAGCACAGCCTTGATATACTCCTCGCTGAAATAGTACTCGTGTTTCAATGGTTCAATCCATTTGCCTGGTTATACCGGAAAGAAATTGAAAACAATCTTGAATTCCTGACCGATGATACTGTGGTCAACAAAAGCAAGATTGAAGTTATCAGTTATCAGATGAGTCTTTTGAAAGTTTCTGCAGCGCATTTGCCGCTCAGTTTAACCAATAATTACAACCAATCATTACTCAAAAAGCGTATAGCCATGATGAACGCCAAAAGATCAAACTTCAACACGTACTGGAAATATTTTTTCCTCGTGCCCATGATTGCTTTGTTTGCTTGTTTGTTGAATGAGCCTACAGCAACGGCTCAAACAAAGAATCCATCGAGCAATAAAAATAGCAACACGAGTGCTCAGAATAAGAGTAACAATAAGAATTCCACTAGCTCGAAAAATAACAACAACGACACGCAGGCTGACAAAAACGTAAATAAAAAGACTGTCAAAACAGACAGCGACAAGAAAGACAAACACAATTCAGATCATGATGGTGGTCTAGAACCTGAAGGATATTGGTTCGCTACTATTAAAGGAGATAAGATCAATTTCGAATTCAGTCAAACGCCAGAGAAGGATGCGCGTCATCATAACAATACCGAATTCTCCGTAGGCGATTTTCCCAATTTGCCGAAAGTTGCGGACGCTGAATTTAAACTGACACGTGAGGCAGGAACATTTTTCTTCACTGGACGATTTGAAGGCAATGAGGGCAAAGGCAAATACAAATTTGTGGGCGACAAAGGATACAACGATTATATGAATGGAGAGCTCACAGAAAAACTGGATACTGAGGACATGATGGTATTCTTTATGCTGAATATTAAGAAGTCACAGGTGGAAATGTATAAGTCCGAAGGCTACACCAAACTTGATAAAGACAATATAATCTCCCTGGTAGCATTAAATGTGGACAAGGAATTTATCCAAGACCTCAAGGCAAGTGGATTCACCAACGTTGACGTGGATGACCTGGTTTCCACGCGCGCTATGAATATTGATGCAGCTTACATAAAAGAAATTCGGGAGGCAGGATATAAGAATATTACGTTGGAGCAGCTGGTAGCGTTCAAAGCGCAGGGAATTGATAAAGAATATTTGTCGACCGTAACTAAATTTAAGAATGGCGACAAGGATTTTGATGCCGACGATGTAGTTTCCTTAAAAGCAATGGGTGTTGACGATAAGTTTGCTGATCAGTTCCGCGCTGTTGGCTACACCAATATTTCACATGAGGATCTGGTTTCTTTAAAAGCTGTTGGTGTTACGCCAGAATATATCAAGAGTTTTAAATCTGTTGGATATATAGATGTTCCTATCGAAGAATTTGTGTCACTTAAATCTCTTGGCGCAAGTCCGGAATTTTTGAAAAGTTTCCAAGCGATTGGATATAAAAACATCAACGCAGAAGATCTGGTAGGTCTGAAAGCAACAGGTGTTACTCCTGATTTTATTAAAGGGTTTAATGCCATTGGTTACAAGGATATCCCGGTTGAACACCTCACTGGTCTTAAGGCAACGGGCGTAACTCCCGACTATGTGAAGAAGATGAAGGCGAAAGGATTTAATTATAATAATCTCGAGAAGTATATAACATTGAAAAGTTTGGGCGAGAATGATTAATCCCCTCACATGAGAAACGAAATCGGCTCAAGTTTGGAGAGCATAAAAAAAGCTCCGACCTCTGCAGGGGTTGGAGCTTTTGATTGAAAAGGTCCGATCTTTTCGCGTGCTCAAGAAAATGGAAAGCGCTCTGAAAGATCGGACCTTTTGTGGTTTAGTTGCCACAAGTACAAGGCTCACACTGGCAATTGTCTCCGCAACCACAATTTGGGTTACCGCACTTACATTTTTGAACGTTTTTCATGATTCTAGTTTTTATCCTGCCTGACGGTAGGCAAGGTTTTGAATAATTAATTGACAACACAAAACTAACATCGAAACATTCGGTCGCTGTTACGGTTTGAAGGGGAAGATTTATATAATTTTTGGATGAATTAATTACGTACCCCGACAGCGGTCGCAGACCCTGTCGGTGGTCGCGTGTATTATCCTCGCGGCCGACCACGGCCGTCCCGATGGCTATCGGGATTCGGACCGCCGACCGGGTTGTCCAAAGAACGGCGTTTATCAGACCCAATCTTCTTGAAATGACTGGGTGTTAATCCGGTGACTTTCTTGAACTGTGCCGAAAGATGATGCACGCTACTATATCCAAGTTGGAACGCAATCTCTGTTAATGACAGCTGATCATAAACTAAGAACTCCTTTACCTTTTCAATTCTTTGAACAATGAGATATTGTTCAATTGTGATTCCTTCAATTGAAGAAAAGAGATCACTCAGGTAACTATAATCGTAGTGAAGTTTTTTCGTGATGAAAGATGACAGCTTCGATTTTTTATCGTCGCCCAATGCAATGTATTCCATCACCAGTTGTTTGATGTCTTCCACAATCTTATTCGTTCTACCCGTGATCAACTCAAATCCTACCTGCTTGAGATTCTCTTCAATTTTATTTACTTCGTCCGCGCTCAATTCCCTCGTCAGTTCCACTTCACCCAATGAAACTTTTGAAAACGGTATTTGTTCTTTCTTTAAAATATTCTCCACCGTCATCACACACCGTTGACACACCATATTCTTGACCATTAAGACTTTTGGTTTACTAGCCATGCTTCAAATATACTAGCAAGACATTACGCTCTGTTTTTAAATCACAAAGAATTAATTAATCTGAATAATGGCAGGAAGGGGGAAGAAACTTTAATTCGAAGCGCCCAACTGCTCTCCGAACTCTTGAATGATGAAGACGGATAGAAAGGCACAAAAGCTCCGCTTCGCGGAACTTCGTCCGGGCGGGCTTTTTGTGTCTTCTATGAACTTCAACTTTCATGATTCAACTAAAGAGAGGACCCTTCGAACATCAAGAACAATCCTCCTTAATTCAAGAAAGGTCCTTCGTCCTTAAAACAAAATATTCTTTGTGGTGAAACAGTGGTAAACCAGTAGAACGAAAGTTATCTTTTCAGCCACTTCATTCGCCGTAATTTTTTCGAAACAAAAGAATATGAAAAGCGGTATACACACCCTATGGGTGAAGAGTATATTCTTCATTGGAGTGATCTTATTCTGCGGGGGCGTTTATTCCCAGTCGCCACCAGTCCCGAAAGCAATTGTGGATCAGTATAACGAAGTGATGAATTATATAAAAAATCTTACGCCGGTAGGCAAATTGGATCCACCGCCGCCTCCTTCCACTTATTTTGACTATTGTTTTCCCTGCGATGAAAAACGGCAAGCAGCGTTCAATCACGATAGCATCAATTTCATAGACGTATATATGGGAGAGGAAACTGCTATGCTGAAAAAAGCTAACAGGATAGGGGAACATTTTGCGAACAGAAGAGCAATGAAGGTTGCATTCGATTCAGCGGCATTCTTGAAAATGACCCGGGACATGTTTCACGCAAAAATGGTTTTATCGCAGCGCGTGCAGGTCAAGCTGATGGCTGCCTGGAAGAAGTATTACAACAATCCTGAGAAGGTGCCTTTCCTGGTGCACCAAATGATTGAACAACACCGCCTCAATGAAATTGTTGGCGTTAAATCAGAAGCCGCCATGCCTGCTGTTAGTATATTAAGGCAATTGGAAATTGCCGCGATTGTTAGAAAATTTAATAAAGCGAAAGAGGAACGGGACTATCCCGTATTGCTAAACATTGACGCCATTGTAGAAACGTTCCGAGCCGCGGATTTGCTTGGAATGGCTGGTGACCTGAATGATAATGTAATGAACTATACTTCGCAAACTCGGTTCCTTTTTACAATTGAAACCAAGGCAAAAGTGGCTGTTGAAGACGGAGCTTTTGGCGCTTCCTTTAGTAATAAATCCATTTTTTCCGCTAAGCCTGGAAAAGATTGTCATCTCAACTGGACGCAGGTTGATCCTTCAGGCACGAACATGATCTATGAGTTGAAGGATATTTTTATGATCTATGCTGATGCAGAAAGACCTGTTTATGTTGGTGCCACAAATTGGACGTCGCCGGTCCCCCAAATAAAATTGGATTTCTGTGATGACACAAGGGATACTGCCCATTTTTTTGGTTTCAGTTGCCCCACAGGTCTTGAGAATTGGACCTACAAAGGTCAGCCGTTGACTGGGATGGCAGGCCAGCTGACATATATAATCTGTTTTCCGGACACAAGACCATACACTGAATTAGCACAATTAGGTGTAACCAAAACGCCGCGGTTGAGCAAATCGCCAATGGCTCCATTTGGATTCTATGTGAAACAACTTCCAAAAAACAAAGAGAAGATTATAGTGCAAAAATCAATCGACGCAAAGGATTTTACTACTCAGCCGGGCTATGTTTCATATGGCGAATTCAAATTGAAAATAGAACATGTGGAGTAACAGAGGGCTTCGTAAATATCTAGCGCATCGAAGATGCGCCTTTGTGCCTTTTATGAACTTCAACTTTCTTGCATCAACTGTACAAAGGTGACTTCAAACATTAAGCGGTCTCCTTCTTAACTTAACTCAGGTTCTTCGACCTTAAACAAAATTATCCTTTGTGGGGAAAAATGGTAAACCAGTAGTACGAAAGTTATCTTTTTCGCCCACCCGTTCTTCCTAATTTTTTCGCTCAAAATTGATTCGGAATGAAACATCTTGCTACTTATCTGAAGTTGGTGGCTATTGCGTGTTGCCTTGGCATTTCAGCCAGCGGTACCGCGCAGGTCATCACCTCGGTTCCTGATGCGGTACATGATGCGTTCAATGCGCTCATGAATTATGTCAATAATCTTCCTGCGGACAAAGATTTCACTCCTCCACCTCCACCGTCCACATACTTTGATTACTGCTTTCCATGCGACAAAAAGCGGCAACAAGAGTTTGCCCGTGACAGTATAAAATTTGTGGACGTTTATATGGGAGACGAAATCACACAGATGAAAAATGTAAATACAGTGTTGGCATGGACCAGAAAGAATCCTTCCGCGAGGGAAGTGGCAAACAGTACATTTAAAGCCGCCCTTACCGTTTCACAGCGGATGCAGGCAAAACTGGTGGCGGCATGGAAACAATATAAAGACATCTCCGAAAAAGTTCCATTCCTGGCAGATAGGATGATCGAACAACACAGAGCGAATGAGTTGGTGGGCGTGAAATCAGACGCCGGCATGCCGTTGGTTGGAGACATCTTAGCATTCCGCGTGCTTTCATATATGAATAAATTAAAAGAAGCGAAGAAAGAACTTGACTATCCAATTATATTAAATGGCGATCTGATCTTCGATGCGTTTCGATCTGCCGAAATGATTGGCATTTCAACAACGCAGCTAGGCGATAATATTTTTAACTATAGGGGCTTGGGCCGCTTTCAGTTTACGATTGAAACCAAAGCAAAGATTCAGGCTCCCGACGGCACCACGTACGCTGCCAGCCTGAGTAATAAATCTTTTTTTTGGGCGAAACCCGGAAAAAACTGTGAGTTGCAATGGATTTTGCGGGAACCTGATACCGCAAAAATGATTTATGATTTGAAAGACATCAGCATTAGAATTCCTAAGCCCTTACAACCTGTTTTTGGAGGCACCACCAAATACACTTCAATACCTCCAGAGGTGAAGTTGGATTTTTGTGACGAGGCTCACAACACCCTACATTTTTTTGGTTTTTCTCATGGCCCACGATTGGAAACCTGGTTTTACAAAGGACAAGTATTTCCTGCTTCCGCGGTTTTGCAGGCGTACACGGTTTCCTTCCCAGACATGAAACAGTATACCAATTTTCAAAACGGAACCTCAGCCAGCCTTTCTGTCGTTCCATTTGGATTCTATGTTGAGCAAGCCCCCAAAAACAAAAATCCCGTCATTCTCGAAAAAACGATCGATGCAAGTCAAGTTAGTATGACACCGCAAAATGTGGTCTATGGGGACTTTAAAATAAAAATTGAACACGCGCCGAAGAAAGATTGATTGTGTTGTACTTTTCTGGTTACTGGTTGCTAGTTGCTGGTTCCTATCGTTTAATCAGAAACAGGTTTACGAAACAGAAATCTATCTTCTTTATCAATTTTATTTGGGGACTCGACCTTCAAGGTAGTAACAAGTAACCAGCAACCAGAAACAAGTAATGTTTACCTTGAGTAAAAATTCATGTCGATTACTGACAGCACGGACCGTGAACTCATCGTCGAAAAATTATTAGACGCCCCAATTGATTTAGTTTGGGATGCATGGACAAATCCAGATCACATCAAAAATTGGTGGGGGCCCGAAGGATTTAAAAACACCATTCATAAAATGGAACCAAAGCCTGGTGGAGAATGGCAACTAGTCATGCACGGTCCCGATGGAAAGGATTATAAGAATAGAAGTGTCTTCAAAGAAATTATTAAACATAAACGCATCGTATTCGATCACGTGAGTGGCCCGAAGTACGCGGCAACAATTTCATTTACTCCTCAAGGAAATAAAACACAATTGCATTGGAAGATGGTCTTCGAAACCGCAGAGCAATTTGAACAAGTAGTGAAAGTGTTTAGGGCGGATGAGGGGTTGAGACAAAATGTGATTAAGTTAGCCCAATATCTTGCTACGCTTTCATCTAATAAATAAACTCTCTTCTTGCACCATTTTTCAAGCGAAACCCCTTACGAAATGTCATCCCGAGCCACCCCTCGCGAAATGTCATCCCGAGCCGAAAGAATTAAACTGGCGAATTTAAAAGAGTAAGCGAGGGATCTCTCGAGTTTGAACGACTTCGAACTAATAATAAGCTATCGAATATGAGTCACCCTGGATAATCCATCAGGGCGCTTTTATTCGGAACCTTTTTGCAATGCAGTTAGTACTTCAGTGCGAGAGATCCCTCGCCCACATAAACACCCTGATTAAAATCGAAGTTCATCCGAGTGGGCTCGGCCTGCCTGCCGCAGGCAGGGATGACATTTCACTTGGGGTGCACGGTGAGGTTCGTGAATTATCTGTAACTTCTATTCTACATTCTTCATCGCATGTCACGAAAGCTTGTCCTGTGCAAACGCCTGCCGATTGTATTTGCCATTCTGATTTACATCTCTGCATCCGCTCAACACAAACCTGAAATTCTCTGGGACAAATATGGTGTACCACACATTTTTTCCAACACGCCGGAAGAACAATACTATGCATTTGGCTGGGCGCAGATGACCAACCATGCAAACCTGATATTGCACGTTTATGGGGAGAGTCGCGGCCGCGCGGCGGAATATTGGGGCGAAGGATTTATTGAATCTGATAAACAAGTCTTGCTTTTTCGATTGCCCGAAACCGCACAAAAAATTGTAGCAGCACAATCACCGGATTATCTAAAATGCATCAACGCATTTGTAAAAGGCATGAACGATTATGCGAACGCTCATCCAAGCGCTATTGATGCAGAAAATAAAATAGTGCTTCCTGTTACTGTTCAGGATGTTTTTGATCATACACTGCGGGTTGAATTTCGTTTCCTAACTGCCTTCGATAGAAATCGAGGTGCAAGTGTAGGACAAGCTGGATCTAATGCGTATGCGATTGCTCCTTCTCGCTCCGCTTCCAAAAATGCAATGCTGCTTTGCAATCCGCATTTACCTTGGGCAAAGGACTTCACCTTATTTTTCGAAGCGCACTTTGTGACTGGAAATTTAAATGCATACGGCGCATCACTTGTCGGCATGCCAGAATTATTCTTCGGATTTAATCAGCACCTGGGTTGGGCACATACGGTTAACACGCTGGATGCCACTGATCGATATCTACTGAAGTTGCAAGGCGACGGATATCTGTTGGATAGCGCTATTGTTCCATTTGAACGAAAGAAAATATTATTGAAAGTAAATCGCAATGGAAAAATTGTAGACCAGGAAATCGAATTGCTTTACTCGCGACATGGACCGGTGATAATGGAAAATGATGGAAGGGCTATCGCCTACCGCGTTGCTGGGCTTGAAAATGTTAAAGCGCTCGAAGAATACCAACGAATGATAAGGGCAAATAATTTGAATGAATTTGAATCCGCCATGAAGATGTTGCAAATACCAATGTTCAACGTGTTGTATGCGGATGATGGCGGAAACATTTTTTATCTATTCAATGGTAATGTTCCCAAGAGGCCGCGCGGAAACTTTCAATATTGGAGAGGCATTGCAGATGGAACAAAATCAGATTTGATTTGGAACGAAACACTGGGCTATGATCAGTTGCCGAAATTATTAAATCCATCTACCGGTTTTTTGCAGAATGCGAATGATCCTCCGTGGACTTGTACTTATCCTATAGTTCTCCGGCCACAGGACTATTTAGTTTATGTAGCGCCGCGCGGAATGGGATTTCGGCCACAGCGAGCAGTGAATATGATTAAGAGCGATTCATCTATTTCATATGAAGAGTTGGAAAAATATAGCAGGAATACAGAAATGGAAACTGCTCATCGATTCTTACCTGATTTATTGAAAGCCGTTGATAAGTATCCAGATTCAATGTCGAAAGAGGCGGCAAAAATTTTAAAGTCGTGGGATGAAACAAGTGACGCTACCAGCAAGGGTGCAATTCTGTTTGCGCGATGGATGGAGAAAATTGACACGAGTATTTATGCAGTCAGGTGGAATATTCAATCGCCAGTATCAACACCGAGCGGATTTAAGGATGAGCAACGTGCTGTTAGAATACTATCGGAAGCCGCTAATGAAATGATGCAGAAATATGGCGCGCTCGATATTTCCTGGGGACAGATTTATCGTTTCCAAATGGGCAATCAGGATTATCCTGCAAATGGTGCTCCGCAAAACTTCGGAGTGTTCAGCTCCTTCACTTATGCCGATGGTAAGGCCAATACTTTTGCTGCAAATGGCGGAGAAACATATCTCGCCATTATCGAATTCGGCAAACGCGTGAAAGCAAGCGTGTGTTTATGCTATGGCAATGCAACACAAAAAGGGAACAAGCATTCTTATGATCAGTTGCAAATGTTGAGAGATAAAAAATTTAGGCCAGCATTGTTGTCGCGAACTGAAGTATTGAAGTATTTGGAAAAGAGAGAGCAGCTACATCCAAATTGAGCATCGCAGAACATTTCGGTGATTACGCTTCGATTCACCACAACTTGTCTCGCATATGCGGGACAAGTTGTGGTGAAATGTAACGTCCGCAGGACCGAACTCGTCCAATCATTACTAAAAGAATTAACGGAAATTCATATCAATGAATGAACCTAATAATCAGAGTAATTCGACGAGAATAGTTTACACCATAGGCCATTCCACACACCCCATCGAAGAATTTAGTGCAATGCTTCAATCATTTTCAATTGCACTCGTTGCCGACATTCGCAATTTTCCCGGCTCAAGAAGATATCCGCAATTCAATAAGGAAAATCTCGAAACATCGCTGAAAGAGAAAGGCATTGATTACATACACATGAAGGATCTTGGTGGCAGAAGAAAACCTAAGCCTGATTCCATCAACACCAATTGGCGACATGAAGCATTTCGTGGATATGCTGACTATATGCAAACGGATGAATTCAAAAACGCAATGGAAGAATTAGAAACTATTGCGTCAAAACAAATCACTGCCTACATGTGTTCTGAAGCAGTGTGGTGGAGTTGTCACCGCGCGTTGGTTTCAGATTATTTGAAAATTCGTGGATGGAGGGTGATGCATATTATGGGAATTGGGAAGCGGCAGGAGCATCCGTATACAAAAGCAGCTACGGTAATTGATAATAAATTGGCATATGGTAAAGCTACTTTGTTTTGAAAAGGTCCGATCTTTTACAACAACTTTTAATGTTTGATGGCCCTTCAAAAGATCGGACCTTTAATCCCCCTTTAGGGGGCGAACATAAAAAGCATTCTACTATTAGGGTCTGGGGGTTTACGTAAGCGAAACCGGATCCAGGGTTAAAACAAAATCAGCTCTCGACTCTCTCTTATATTTCTTCAACCAATCTTGTGTGAGGATCTTTTGATACAAATGGCTCAGCGGAATGATGAAGAGATCTCTCGGTTCAGATGGAGTGCCGCCAACACCGAGAGCAATGAACACGGGCATGTCCTTTGAAACCTGGAACTCCTGGTATGAACTGATTTGTGCATCCCTTGCCCATTCAATGATACCTTTCCAAAAATCATTTCGCCATTTGCATTCTACAGCAAATGGATATTTTTCAGATTGAAGTTTTAATTCTAGTTGCAAATCCGGCCACGTATTCTTCCCATGGTCTTGACCCTCTCTCCACTCGACCACATTGAAACTATCCTTTGGGAATTTATTTAAAATGAATTCTTCAAAAAGGCGACTGTTATCCTGTTCGTCAACTGTTGCTGATTTAGCAGTGTCTATCGCAATAAGTTTATTCACCGTTTTTCGATCAGCGCTGCCATTAACTATTTTTTCATCCGCTTGAACTGTCGCTGCTTTCATGTTCGTTTTCGGATGCACAAAGTTCTGCGCTGCTATCGATGACTTTCCCATCATCCAAATAACAATGATCATCAACAACAGAGAGGCGGCGCAAAAGATGGCCCAATATGATTCTCTTGTAAGAGTTGGAGGCGCTACTTCCTCTCCGAGTTTGATTCCTGCTTTAAGACTCTGCTCCGACTGCAGTCCGCCTTCTCCTGTGATCAGGTAATGGTCGCCATCTTTTTGTAACAAAAGGTAAGCGGTGTTATCACCCATTGATTGTTTGTAGCGGACTCTTTTGATGAACGAACATTTGATGGTGCCCGATTGGTAAAAGGCAATGTCGATGGGACCGATGATCTCCTGGTGGTACCCTGCAAATTGACTGAGAAAGTTCGATTTTTCTTTGATGCAGGACTCTCTTGTTTTATGTTCTCCATTAATGAGAACCTCGGGTGCGTATAAATTATTGAGCTGATTGATGGTGGTCATGTGGAGAGCGCTGTTCCATTTTGCCACCGTTTCGGTAATAGCCATCTTCTCCTGAAAACTCACTTGTGCCTCGCCGCTAGGCCAAATAGCAATAAGTATGAAAAGGGCGAGTATGGTTCTTTTCATGGATGAGGGGTTCGATAGCCTACATATAACGGTGAGAACCACCCTTCAATTGTGATATCATAAGGCTACGCTCCGAAACACTTGTCCGCCGAAGCCCCGTTCGAACGACGTTCTGGCCTTGCGGGCCTGGCGAAGGCGGAGGCAACTGGCAGAAGGCGAGTCTTTCGAGTGTTTCGTCCATCTCACCACATAGGCACAGTAGAACCACATAGGTCTCACATAGAAAGAATTAATTTCTTCTATGTGAAACTTACTGTGTGCTTATGTGTCCATCCAGCATATGCGGACAAGTTGTGGTGAATAAAACGAAAGTTCACTAAATACCCGTTTCAGCGGGTCTTAGTGGCCTTGTTTGATTTGCGAATAATTAGCTTAACTATTTAGTCACAATTGGAATTTTTTTATAGAGAATTTCCATTTTCTGCCCGGAAGTTTCCTTTACTCTATCGTAAACGACAACCGCTGCAATCTTTACGATTACATCCACATCAAACGGGCCATCATTGTTTAAGTAGAAAAATAATTTTCCTTCACGCGGTTCTTTCATTACGCTAAAATCATTACTTACTTTCTTAGAACGAAATGATTTGAACGGTTGATCTTGTTTCGCCAATGCGGCATTTGTTGGATCTACTATCGAATAAGAAATCGTCTGATCATTTTGTAGTGTTGCAAAATTGGATTTGCCGGTCAACGCAAACGCAGCGAGTGGCCCGTAGCCTGGCAGGCTTGATTGCGGCGAAGGTGGAAGTTTTTGCGTTGCATCTTGAAATGCGCGCAATCCAGGTTGATTCACGCCCACATAAAAACTCCACGCGATGCTCTTGCCAGGAATATCAAACTCTGGACATTGTGTATTCCCTTTTGGATTCTGTGTTCCATATACGCTCACGATCGATTCGCGATTCACGATCACCGTATCTCTTCGCGCCACGGTTTTATCAGTGGCATTTAAGTATAGCGTGTCGTTGATTGTTTTCCATCCAACCGTTGTTTTGAAATTTTTTGTTGAAGCTGAGCCGGGAATTCTCCGAATGTGCAATTTCACATTGCGCTCGGTGCCGGACCGATTTGCCAATCGAAATGTATAGACCGCCGTGGTTTCTATCGAAAGTTTCTTTCCAGAAATTTTTGTCTTTTCATCTTCTCTGTAAAGCGAAGGGCCTTTGTATTGAAGAATTTCAAACTCTTTAAGTTCCCTGCCTATCGATTCAAAGTCAACAATGATTTGGTCGCCTTTGGCAAAGGAGAAATAAAGCGTGTCCTCACTAACAGTGCCGATTTTAAAGGCGCGGTTATATACTTCAATGGGCGTTTGGGCGCAGAGGGATCCGCATATCAAGAGCAGCGCAACAACCAATTGGTTTTTCATGGAGGCGGTTTAAGAGAAAACGTAGGAGAAAGGGACTCTAGTACTTCAAAAACCCATTACATGCTATAAGGATTAATATTTATCCTGTTAAAACCTCACACGCCAACGTGAAAAGAAACATCTCCCATCGTTGAAACACTTTTTTGGCAATTAGCTATCTGAATAATTTTAAAATCCAAAACCTCCTACTATGAAAAAATATTTAGATCAATTATTGAATGACATTGAAGCGGCAATCGCCAAATTACCCGCTCCTCCGGAAGGCGGATACGAACTTTGGGAATGGGTTTCGGAAGAAGAAGAAAATCGTAATGCACCAATTCGTAATCTCCAGGAATGGACCAGCATTTATGTCGACATGCTTCCGTCAGAGTCATTGTTGAATGAATATTGTCAGTGCGGCCCCCAACTCTTGGATTTCGTTAGGGATCGACACCGCAATCTCCATAATTGCCGAAGGCAATTCCTAGTGCTCTTTTCTCTCGCGAGTTCCAAGAGGCATCGTTTAATTAAAAGCTCTCCCATTCGATTCTTTCTTAGTGCCCTTTGTGTATTCTTCGTGAGTCCGCCTAGGCGGACATTGTGGCCCAAGAATCTCGGCATTAAAGAGTTTACAAATTAATATGAAGCTTGCAAACATGTTATTCAAAACAACCACCTAAACAAATTATCCGTCAGTGGCTGCGAAACAAGTTCAAGCGCATTCCTATCTCCCACGAAAACAATGCGACTGCCGGGATAACTGAGAATTCCCAGGGCCGTTGCATTTTGAAACGAAGCGTTGCTGAAGTATGCAAGAGAAGTAACAAGTGTTGAATCAGGTTTGAAAATAACTGAACCTGATGTATAATCTAACGAAGAAACACCTGCGGTGATCGGATGTCCCGTGAATGTTGTGATTGTTCCAGTATATGAACCTTCAAACTTAAGTCCGAGGAATAGGGCAAGCTGGTCGGTAGGAGCATTCCGCTGGGGACCGTTAATAAGAAGCATTGCAGTATTACTCCTCAGAAACACTCGGTAAGCGTCCATCTCAGCAGGGGAGTAACTGCCATCGCCTCCTGCCCTGATCACAAACTTATATTGCTGCAGCAGTTCCTTTGTAATGACGGCGCCCACTTCTAACTCTTTTACTGAATATCCTAAACGCTTAATATAATTAACGAGTGCAGTTCCCGCGTGAGGTTTGTCAGGATCATATGGACCCACTTGGGGCGACCACCAAATACCCCCATCCCTCGAAGCATCCACCAACACCTGAGCACCCGGACCCGATCCCGCAGGCACACTGTTTTCATGTCTGACAAAAGCCTTTTTGCATGACGATGCCAACAAAAGTGGAATGATGATAATGATAAGATGATATAAATGCTTTCGCATGCTCTATAAAGGTAAGTCTACGCCCTTATCCTATGCAAATTGAATTCTGCTTTGGGTCACTAGGACCGCCTGAGGCGGTTTCACAAAGGAGACACAATGCACCAAAGGAAGGTAAGAAAGGTGCATACTGATTAAATCGTAGAGATCAAATTAGCGAGGGGTTAGAGCACTAAGTCTCCGGTGGCGCGGAGCTGGCTTTACTCGAGTCTTAAGCGAACTGCATCCGATCGCCTCTTCGAAATGTTATCCCTGCCTGCGACAGGCAGGCCGAGCCGAGTAAATTACTCTGCACATAGGCGCTGTCGGCGAGGGATCTTTCGAGTTTAAGTCTTTATGAATTTATAATACCCTATCGAATGTGAGTCATATTGAATTTTGGTCCATTTTTGTACTATCTTTAGTCTAAAATTGTACTATGGCCTCTTCCAGGAATAACCCACAAAAAAAGCCACCCGTTAAAAATCGGGACAGTGGCGAGAAAGCTAAGGCTGTGGGAAATTCAAAGCGAGGAAATCTCTATATCTCCTATTCTGCTGCTGATAAAATCACATTGGCTAAGAAAGGCGTTTCAAAGAAACAATTGAACGACATTAAGGATGAAGCGGCGCTCGATTATGATCAGCTTTCAAAAATCCTCGCCACCTCCAGGAGCAGCTTAATATCAAAGAAAGGAACGGCGAAGTTCAATCAGGATACGAGTGAAAGAATCCTGCTTTTACAAGATGTGATTACATATGGGAAGGAAGTGTTTGGCGACAAGGATTCACTCAACGAATGGCTGAAGACATCTTCCGAAGCTTTAGGAAATGTGACACCACTTTCTTTAATGGATACTTTTTATGGCATTGAGGAAGTAAAAAAAGAGCTCGGGCGAATTGCTCACGGCGTTTATTAATCCGTCCGATATGTTGGTTTATAGAATAGCCCACTCAATGTTCATCAAGGACCTGACCGGCGAAGGAGCGAGGTTGAATGGAGGTCGTTGGAATCATCCCGGTACAGCATGCATCTACACATCCGCCAGCCGAGCGTTGAGCTTACTCGAGTACACTTGCCACACCAGAAAACATTTAATTCCACGCGATCTCTCGTTTGCAACATTTGACGTTCCCGATCATTCCATTCAAACATTTTCCATTGGTCAACTCCCCGGCAACTGGAATCGTTGGCCGCACCCGCGCGAGTCGCGTGATTTTGGTACTCAATTTCTGACCAACAATCAATTCTTACTGTATTGCATTCCCTCGGTAGTGATTGAAGAGGAGTTGAATTATGTCATCAATACGAGGCATGCTGATGCGAAGAGGATTAAGATTGTTGAGGTGAAGGAGTATGCGTATGATTTGAGGTTGAAAGTTTAGCGCACGTCGGCTACATTCAAGTTTGTCATTTCGCGCTTACTCCTTACGAAATGTCATCCCGAGCGCGAACAAATCATTCTTCCAAATAACAGCGACTAAGCGAGGGATCTCTCGAGTTTGATTGACTGCGCATTAATGATAACCTTCCGAATGTAAGTGACCCTGAGGCATGCTTAAGAAAAACGCTTATGCGAGGTTGCCTTCAAAGCAGTTAATTATTTAATCTCGTGATATCCCTCGCCCACGTAAGCCCGCTAATTACAATCGAAGTTGATGAGAGTGGGCTCGGCCTGCCTGCCGCAGGCAGGGATGACGTTTCGCAGGGAGGCATTCCTCGCCCACGGTAAATCCCTAACAACATTCGAAGTTCCTAAAGGTGTGCTCGAAATGACGGCGCATTAGGGTGGACAACTCTTCACTCGACTTCCAAGAATG
>JADMIO011113596.1_pt1 | contig 18941 bp, 12 predicted proteins | sample 8958161 | NCBI WGS metagenome assembly JADMIO01 (sample SAMN16585339, study PRJNA669376) | soil metagenome | isolation source: Crop rotation soil | place: USA: Cullars Rotation, Alabama | collected 2011 | reverse complement strand
GGCTTCTCCGCCGATGGGGCGGCCCAGGCCGAGTTCGCGGTGCTGTCCTACTACGCGCCGATCCCGCTGTCGCTCGACTTCCCCGGCGCTGCCGCGCTGCCGGCCGCCATCGAGACGGCCACGCGCGCGCTCGACCAGCTCGGCGTCGGGGCCGGCGGCACGCTGCTCGTCAACGGCGCCTCCGGAAGCGTCGGCAGCGCCGCGGTTCAGCTCGCCGTGGTGCGCGGCGCCCGGGTGATCGGTACAGCCAGTCCGGCGAACCACGAGTACCTCCGCTCGCTGGGGGCCGAGCCCGTCGCCTACGGCGAGAGCCTCGTCGAGCGGGTACGCGCGGTCGCGCCCGACGGTGTCGACCTCGCGCTCGACGTCGCCGGGAGTGGGGTGCTTGCCGAGCTCATCAAGCTGACCGGCGGCCCGGAGCACGTCGTGACGATCGCCGACTTCGGTGGCGCGCGGGAGCACGGGGTGAGGTTCAGCAGCGGCGACGCCGGCCGCGCGGTCCACGTGCTCGCCGAGATCGGAGAGCTGGTCGAGTCCGGGCGATTCTCGCTACCGGTCGCGCAGACCTTCCCGCTCGCTGAGATCGCGGAGGCGCACCGCGTCAGCGAGGACGGTCACGTCCGCGGGAAGCTCGTACTGCTGGTCAGCTGATGTGGCCCGTGAATGGCACGCAAGATCAAGGATCTAGAAATGGAAGCGGCCCGGGTCAGGGGGACTAGGCTCTGACCTGGGCCGAAACACAGAGAGCGGGCGACGGGAATCGAACCCGCACCGTCAGTTTGGAAGACTGAAGCTCTGCCATTGAGCTACGCCCGCGTCGCCGCTCATCCGCTGCGGCGCGGCACCAAGGGTACCGAATCATCTGGCCGACTCGCGCGCGGGCCGTGCCGGGTGGGATACCGGCGCGCCGGCACCGGGCGTGAGCGCATACACTTCACGTCGCCACCGGGGTGTGGCGCAGCTTGGTAGCGCACTCGCTTTGGGAGCGAGGGGCCGTGGGTTCAAATCCCGCCACCCCGACCGAGACCGCCGGCAAGCCGCTGGCGGAGTCAAGCCCGCCCGATATTGGCTCGGGCCCACTCGCCTAGACTCTTTGCGGTTGGCGTGTGGCCGCGAGCCCCATCCCGTCACATACGAGGAGTACCTGTGAAGAGCACCGTCGAGACTCTCAGCCCGACTCGCGTGCGGCTGGCCATCGAGGTGCCGTTCGCCGAGCTCGAACCGAGCCTCCGGAAGGCATATCGGGAGATCGGCGCGCAGGTCACGATCCCCGGGTTCCGCCGGGGCAAGGTGCCGGCCGCTGTGATCGACCAGCGGGTCGGCCGGGGCGCGGTGCTCAACGAGGCCGTTCAGGATGTCATCCCCTCGCAGTTTCTCGCGGCCGTCCGTGAGCACGAGGTGAAGACGCTCGGCCGGCCGGAGGTCGAGATCACCGAGTTCACCGACGGTGAGCCGCTGAAGTTCACCGCCGAGGTGGACGTTCGGCCGGAGATCACGCTGCCGAAGCTCGACGAGATCGAGGTGACGGTTGAGGAGATCAAACTCGGTGATGAGGAGATCGAGGAGCAGCTCAGCGGGCTGCGCGAGCGCTTCTCCACGCTGAAGACGGTCGAGCGGGCCGCGCTCAACGGCGACTATGTCCAGATCGACCTGGCCGCGACCGTCGACGGTGAAGAGGTGCCCGGCGGCAGCGCGACCAACGTCTCCCACGAGGTGGGCAGCGGCCAGTTGCTGGCGGGTCTGGATGAGGCGCTGGTCGGCATGTCCGCGGGTGACTCGACGACCTTCACCACGCAGCTGGTCGGCGGCGACTTCGCCGGGCGCGACGCCGAGGTGTCGGTGACCGTCCGGTCGGTCAAGGAGAAGCAGCTGCCCCCGCTCGACGACGAGTTCGCCCAGCTGGCCAGCGAGTTCGATACGCTCGACGAGCTGCGCAACGACCTGCGCGAGAAGCTGACCAGGGTGAAGCGGGTGGAGCAGCTCTACGACGCCCGCGACAAGGCGCTCAAGGCGCTTGTCGAAGCCTCCGACGTTCCGGCGCCGGAGGGCGTTGTGCGCGACGAGGTCGAGCAGCGCAAGGAGGCGATGACCGACCAGCTGCAGCGGATCGGCGCCTCCATGGACGAATATCTCCAGGCCGAGGGCAAGACCCAGGAAGAGGTGGACAGCGAGCTGTCCGACGCCGCGATCGAAGGGGTCAAAATCCAGCTTGTACTGGACACGCTCGCCGACGCGGAGAAGCTCGAGGTGTCCGACGACGAGTTCGGTCACGAGATCGTCCACCGCGCCCAGCGTTCCGGGATGGCTCCGCAGCAGTACTACGACCAGCTGATCCGCTCGGGCACCGCGGCCGCGGTCTTCGGTGACGTCCGCCGGGGCAAGGCGCTCGCCCTGGTCATGGAGCACGTCAAGATCAGCGACGCCGCCGGCAACCAGCTCTCCCTGGATGACCTGCGCGGGCCCGCCGAGGAGGCGGAAGAGCACGACCACGAGCTCTGATCAGGCGTCGTCGCGACGCTGGTGCGCTCAGAGCGAACAAGGCGCTCAGCCGGAAGCTCAGGTCAGTCCCAGCGGTTAGTGTCGGCATATCAAAGACTCTCCCGAAGGACTGCCATGACCGACCTTCACATTCCGGCGACGCCAGTTGCGCGCGGAGTCGACCCAGCCGGCTTGAACCTTGACGACTCGGTCTACAACCGGCTCCTCAAGGAGCGCATCATCCTGCTCGGCAGCGAGGTCAACGACCAGGTCGCCAACCGGATCTGTGCGCAGTTGCTGCTGCTGGCCGCCGAAGATCCCGACCGCGAGATCAACCTGTGGATCAACTCTCCGGGCGGCTCGGTAACGGCCGGCATGGCGATCTACGACACGATGCAGTTCGTCGGCAACGACGTGGTGACCGTCGCCATGGGGCTCGCCGCCTCGATGGGCCAGCTGCTGCTGTGCGCCGGGACCCACGGTAAGAGGTATGCGCTGCCCCACGCCCGGATCATGATGCACCAGCCGTCGGGCGGCATCGGCGGCACCGCGTCCGACATCGCGATCCAGGCCGAGCAGATGCTGTACACGAAGCGCATGTTCCAGGAGCGGGTCGCCTTCCACACCGGCCAGCCGCAGGACCAGGTCGAAGCCGATTCCGATCGGGACCGCTGGTTCACCGCCCAGGAGGCCAAGGACTACGGCTTCATCGACCACGTCGTGTCCGGGGCGCGCCAGGTGCCAGCCGGCGCCGGCACCCGGGACTGAGGAGAGCATCATGACCGACCTGAGCCTGTCCTCAAGCATGCGCGAGGTCACAAACCGGTACATTCTGCCGTCGTTCGTCGAGCGCACGTCGTACGGGATCAAGGAGATGAACCCGTACAACAAGATGTTCGAGGAGCGGATCATCTTCCTCGGCGTCCAGATCGACGACGCGTCGGCCAACGACGTGATGGCGCAGCTCCTGACGCTGGAGTCGATGGACCCGGACCGTGACATCGTGATGTACATCAACTCGCCCGGTGGTTCCTTCACCGCGATGACGGCGATCTACGACACGATGCAGTTCGTCCGGCCGGACATCCAGACCGTCTGCCTGGGGCAGGCGGCGTCGGCGGCGGCCGTTCTGCTGTCGGCGGGGACCCCGGGCAAGCGGATGGCGCTGCCCAACTCGCGGATCATCATCCACCAGCCGGCCACCGAGGGCGGCTACGGGCAGGGGTCTGACATCGAGATCCAGGCGCGCGAGATCCTGCGGATGCGGACCCTTCTCGAAGACCTGCTGGCTCGTCACTCCGGCCAGACCCAGGACAAGGTCCGCAAGGACATTGACCGTGACAAGATTCTGACAGCCGACGAGGCCAAGGACTACGGTCTCGTCGACCAGGTGCTGGCCAGCCGCAAGAAGTCGGCCCTGGCGCCGGCGCGCTGAGCTCGAGCTGAGAGGGGCGGGCGCCGATCAAGGCGATCCGCCGTCCCTGCCGGTTCGGGTACGAAGGTCGTCGAGCCGTGATCATGGCCGGCTCGGCAATCCGAAATCCCGTGGAAACGGACCGGCCGCCCCTCTGGTCGGAGCGCGCTTGACCGGTAACATCAGCGATGAAGGGGTCGGTTGCTCCGGCTTCGTCGTCCCGGCGGTGTCGACCATTAGGCGTGCCGCCAATGGTCGTTCGGTCGGAATGCGGGCGTCCCGCCCACGGTCGAGCGGCAAGAGTTAAGACACCGCACATCCAAGGGTCGGATTAGTGCCCGTGACCGGGTAACGTCGAGGCAGCGGCTGGCACCGAGGGCCGATAATCGCCGGACATCCCGGTGCAGGGGGCTAGACCGGACGTCAGGTCCGGCCGTCGAGGGCAGGGAGATACGTAGGTGGCACGGATCGGCGACGGTGGCGACCTACTCAAGTGCTCCTTCTGCGGGAAGTCGCAGAAGCAGGTGAAGAAGCTCATCGCAGGGCCAGGGGTCTACATCTGCGATGAATGCATCGACCTGTGCAACGAGATCATCGAGGAGGAGCTCGCCGAGTCGGGCGACGTCAAATGGGACGAGCTGCCCAAGCCGATGGAGATCTGCTCCTTCCTCGACCAGTACGTGGTGGGTCAGGAGCAGGCCAAGAAGGCCCTCGCGGTGGCGGTTTACAACCACTACAAGCGGATTCAGGCCGATTCGGGCGGTAGCTCCGGCTCCGACAACGTCGAGCTGGCCAAGTCCAACATCCTGCTGATCGGCCCCACCGGCTGCGGCAAGACCCACCTGGCCCAGACCCTTGCCCGGATGCTCAACGTCCCGTTCGCCATCGCTGACGCCACGGCGCTGACCGAGGCCGGCTATGTCGGTGAAGACGTCGAAAACATCCTGCTCAAGCTGATCCAGGCGGCCGACTACGACATCCGTCGCGCCGAGACCGGCATCGTCTACATCGACGAGGTCGACAAGATCGCCCGGAAGTCCGAGAACCCCTCGATCACCCGCGACGTCTCCGGTGAAGGCGTGCAGCAAGCGCTCCTGAAGATCATTGAGGGCACGGTTGCCAACGTGCCGCCCCAGGGCGGCCGCAAGCACCCGCACCAGGAGTTCATCCAGATCGACACGACCAACGTCCTGTTCATCTGCGGTGGGGCGTTCGCCGGTCTGGACCGGATCATCGAGTCCCGGGTCGGAAAGAAGGGCCTGGGCTTCGGCGCTCATCTCCGGTCGGTCTCCGAGCGCAACCTCGATGACATCTTCGCCGAGGTCATGCCGGAAGACCTGCTGAAGTTCGGCATGATCCCCGAGTTCATCGGCCGGCTGCCGGTGATCACCAGCGTGCGCAGCCTCGACCGCCCGGCGCTGGTGCGCATCCTCACCGAGCCGCGCAACGCGCTCGTCCGGCAGTACCAACGGCTATTCGAGCTTGACGGCGTCGAGCTGGAGTTCGCCACCGAGGCCCTGGAGGCGATCGCCGATCAGGCGATCCTGCGCGGCACCGGCGCGCGTGGCCTTCGCGCGATCATGGAAGAGGTCCTGCTCTCCGTGATGTACGAGGTGCCGAGCAACCCCGACATCGGCCGGGTGCTGATCACGCGCGAGGTCGTGCTGGAGAAGGTCATCCCCACGATCGTTCCGCGTGACCTGGCCGCCCGTCGCGCCAGCCACCGGGCCCGCGAGGAGAAGTCGGCCTGAAGTCCTAGGCTGGCCGCATGAGGGTGGCCGTCTGTCAACTGAACTCACGCGCCGATCGAGGGCAGAACCTGCGCACCGCGCGGGAGTTGCTCGATCGGGCCGCTGCTGCGGGCGCTGATCTCGCTGTACTGCCCGAGTATGTCGACTACCTCGGGCCGGGAGCCGGGGCGCCGAAGCCGGAGCCTGTCGACGGCGAGTTCGCCGCGTTCTTCGGCGACGCGGCTCGTGAGCTCGGGATGTGGGTGCATGCCGGCTCGTTCCACGAGGTCGGGCCTGACCCGGATCGCACGTACAACACGTCCCTGCTGTTCGGGCGGGACGGCACGCTGAGCGCGGCGTACCGGAAGATCCACCTCTACGACGTGGAGATTCCCGGTCGGGTCTCCTACCACGAGTCCCGGACCGTCGCGCCCGGCCAGAACGCGGTCGTCGCGCCGGTTGAGGGCATCCAGCTCGGTCTGTCGATCTGCTACGACCTGCGCTTCCCCGAGCTGTACCGCCGGCTCGCGATCGCCGGCGCCAACGTCCTTGTCGTCCCGGCGGCGTTCATGATGCACACCGGGCGCGATCATTGGGAGGTACTGCTGCGGGCGCGCGCGATCGAGGATCAGTGCTATGTGGTTGCCGCCGCCCAGATCGGCGACCACGATCCAGGCCGCACCTGTTACGGCCGCAGCATGATCGTTGACCCGTGGGGAACGGTGTTGGCTCAGGCGCCTGATACGACCTGCGTCACCGTGGCCGATCTCGACCTTGACCGGCTCGCTACCATCCGGGCCGAGCTGCCGAGCCTGGCCAACCGCCGCCTGGACTAGTGCCGGCTGGTCAGGACCCCGATCACGGCGAGACCGATGGCGGCGGCGCCGGTGACCAGCAGGGCGGTGGTCATCCGTGACCGTCCCCGGCGGGCCAGCCGGGCCGACGCGGCCACCACGACGACCAGTACACAACCGCCGATCACAACCTGCCAGACCGGTGCGAGTGTGGCCAGGAGGCCGTCCGCCGGCGCCCCGGGTGGTGCGCTCTGGCCGCGGGACGACGAGACGGATGTGCCTTGGTACGCCACGCTCATTCGCCTATTCAACTGCCCGGCCAGGGCGGACGGAAGGACTCGTACCGCCCTGACCGGCCGATTTGACGTTGGGCGGTCGAGACACGTACCTTTCTCCCTCCCGCGGGGCACCGGACGCGAGTCGGCTGGGCCTGCGGGTTCCGTTTGCTGGTACAGGAACGGAGGTCGACCCGAACGGCGATCAAAATCCAGGCGGATTTGTGGTTGCAGAACGGATCGGCTAAAGTAGTCAAGCCGGCAGGAGCCGGGCGGGTGATGTGCCGCGCAAGCGGTGCCGCCGGCCGGTCTGCCAGATTCCTTCCCGCTTCGACCACTTCTGGTGGCCTGAGCCTGCGCGGCGGGACCGACTGAGAAAAGTTCCTAGGAGCTTGACGCGGTCGCCCGAGATGCGTAGTGTGGGGGAGTTGCCCCGGCTGTGGCCCTTGTGGGTTGTGGTGGGTGTGTGGTTGTTTTTTGAGAACTCAACAGGGTGTTTGTGATGCCAGTGCCAAAAATGTTGGGGTTTTACCCCCGTCTGGCTGGTTTTTGATCGGCCTTTTTTGGTGACATTAATTTTGTTGCCAGTTTCAGATTTTTTCTGACAGGTTTTTGTTGGAGAGTTTGATCCTGGCTCAGGACGAACGCTGGCGGCGTGCTTAACACATGCAAGTCGAGCGGAAAGGCCCTTTCGGGGGTACTCGAGCGGCGAACGGGTGAGTAACACGTGAGTAACCTGCCCTGGGCTTTGGGATAACCCTCGGAAACGGGGGCTAATACCGGATATTCACATGCTGCGGCATCGTGGTGTGTGGAAAGTTTTTTCGGCTTGGGATGGGCTCGCGGCCTATCAGCTTGTTGGTGGGGTGATGGCCTACCAAGGCGACGACGGGTAGCCGGCCTGAGAGGGCGACCGGCCACACTGGGACTGAGACACGGCCCAGACTCCTACGGGAGGCAGCAGTGGGGAATATTGCACAATGGGCGGAAGCCTGATGCAGCGACGCCGCGTGAGGGATGACGGCCTTCGGGTTGTAAACCTCTTTCGACCCTGACGAAGCGCAAGTGACGGTAGGGGGAGAAGAAGCGCCGGCCAACTACGTGCCAGCAGCCGCGGTAAGACGTAGGGCGCGAGCGTTGTCCGGATTTATTGGGCGTAAAGAGCTCGTAGGCGGCTTGTTGCGTCGACTGTGAAAACCCGCGGCTTAACCGCGGGCCTGCAGTTGATACGGGCAGGCTAGAGTTCGGTAGGGGAGACTGGAATTCCTGGTGTAGCGGTGAAATGCGCAGATATCAGGAGGAACACCGGTGGCGAAGGCGGGTCTCTGGGCCGATACTGACGCTGAGGAGCGAAAGCGTGGGGAGCGAACAGGATTAGATACCCTGGTAGTCCACGCTGTAAACGTTGGGCGCTAGGTGTGGGGGGCCTCTCCGGTTCTCTGTGCCGCAGCTAACGCATTAAGCGCCCCGCCTGGGGAGTACGGCCGCAAGGCTAAAACTCAAAGGAATTGACGGGGGCCCGCACAAGCGGCGGAGCATGCGGATTAATTCGATGCAACGCGAAGAACCTTACCTGGGTTTGACATGGCCGCAAAACCGGCAGAGATGTCGGGTCCTTCGGGGGCGGTCACAGGTGGTGCATGGCTGTCGTCAGCTCGTGTCGTGAGATGTTGGGTTAAGTCCCGCAACGAGCGCAACCCTTGTCCGATGTTGCCAGCGGGTTATGCCGGGGACTCATCGGAGACTGCCGGGGTCAACTCGGAGGAAGGTGGGGATGACGTCAAGTCATCATGCCCCTTATGTCCAGGGCTTCACGCATGCTACAATGGCCGGTACAAAGGGCTGCGATACCGTGAGGTGGAGCGAATCCCAAAAAGCCGGTCTCAGTTCGGATCGGGGTCTGCAACTCGACCCCGTGAAGTCGGAGTCGCTAGTAATCGCAGATCAGCAACGCTGCGGTGAATACGTTCCCGGGCCTTGTACACACCGCCCGTCACGTCACGAAAGTCGGCAACACCCGAAGCCGGTGGCCCAACCCTTGTGGAGGGAGCCGTCGAAGGTGGGGCTGGCGATTGGGACGAAGTCGTAACAAGGTAGCCGTACCGGAAGGTGCGGCTGGATCACCTCCTTTCTAAGGAGCACCTTCCCGCGAAAGCGGGCTAGGAGCCCGCCACTCCCGGATGTGGGGTGGGGGTGCTCGATGGCGGAGACACTGGCGAGTCAGCACCGACAACGGTTTCGGCGATCTAGTAGGACCCTCTCCGGGTGACCGGGTGGGTAGGGAACGGTCGGGTCGGAATGCGGTTGGTGGTGGCGGTGAACACCCTGTTGGGTCCTGAGAAAACAACCCACATCTGTGGGGGATTTCTCTAGGACGATCATTACCCGGATCAGAACGGCATCCTTGGTCTTTAGGGATCGGTTGGGTGTTTGCTGGTTGGTTGTGGTGGTGGTTGTGTGTTTGTTGAGAATTGCACAGTGGATGCGAGCATCTTTTTTGTGATCGCCTGTGACCACCTTTAGGGGTGGTTGTGTGGTTTGTGGTCAAGTTGCTGAGGGCACATGGTGGATGCCTTGGCACCAGGAGCCGATGAAGGACGTGGGAGGCCGCGATAGGCCTGGGGGAGTTGTCAACCGAGCTGTGATCCCAGGGTGTCCGAATGGGGGAACCCAGCACCAGTCATGTGGTGTTACCTGCGCCTGAATTCATAGGGTGTAGGGGGGAACGCCGGGAAGTGAAACATCTCAGTACCGGCAGGAAGAGAAAACAATTGTGATTCCGTGAGTAGTGGCGAGCGAAAGCGGATGTGGGCTAAACCGGACTCGTGTGATACTTGGTAGGGGTTGCGTGTTCGGGGTTGTGGGGCGCTTGTGGACTGGTCTACCAGCCGGTCGGGCAGTGATAAAGCCAGGTGCTAGTCGAAGTCGTTGGAAAGCGGCGCCGTAGACGGTGATAGTCCGGTAGGCGAAAGTGTCTGGTCTGTTTGGCGAGTGTTCCCGAGTAGCGGCGGACCCCTGTAATCTGCCGTGAATCTGCCAGGACCACCTGGTAAGCCTAAATACTCCCTGGTGACCGATAGCGGACGAGTACCGTGAGGGAAAGGTGAAAAGTACCCCGGGAGGGGAGTGAAATAGTACCTGAAACCGTGTGCCTACAATCCGTCAGAGCTGAAGCCCTTCGGGGTGGTGGTGATGGCGTGCCTTTTGAAGAATGAGCCTGCGAGTTAGTGGTGCGTGGCGAGGTTAACCTGTGTGGGGGAGCCGTAGCGAAAGCGAGTCCGAAGAGGGCGTGTAGTCGCGTGTCCTAGACCCGAAGCGGGGTGATCTAGCCATGGGCAGGCTGAAGCGCGGGTAAGACCGCGTGGAGGGCCGAACCCACCAACGTTGAAAAGTTGGGGGATGACCTGTGGTTAGGGGTGAAAGGCCAATCAAACTCCGTGATAGCTGGTTCTCCCCGAAATGCATTTAGGTGCAGCGTTGCGTGTTTCTTGCCGGAGGTAGAGCACTGGATGGCCTAGGGGGCCTACAAGCTTACTGAAGTCAACCAAACTCCGAATGCCGGTAAGTGAGAGCGTGGCAGTGAGACTGCGGGGGATAAGCTTCGTAGTCGAGAGGGAAACAGCCCAGATCACCAGCTAAGGCCCCTAAGCGTGTGCTAAGTGGGAAAGGATGTGGGGTCGCATAGACAACCAGGAGGTTGGCTTAGAAGCAGCCACCCTTGAAAGAGTGCGTAATAGCTCACTGGTCAAGTGGTTCCGCGCCGACAATGTAGCGGGGCTCAAGCACACCGCCGAAGCTGTGGCACTCACACGTGAGCCCGGCCTGCACCGTTTGGGGTGTGGGTCTAGGTGTGTGGGTGGGTAGGGGAGCGTCCTGCCACCGGAGAAGCAGCACTGTGAGGTAGCTGTGGAGGTGGTGGGAGTGAGAATGCAGGCATGAGTAGCGAAAGCAGGGTGAGAAACCCTGCCGCCGGATGACCAAGGGTTCCAGGGCCAGGCTAATCCGCCCTGGGTGAGTCGGGACCTAAGGCGAGGCCGAGAGGCGTAGTCGATGGACAACGGGTTGATATTCCCGTACCCGCGAAGGAGCGTCCATGCTGAACCTTCCTGTGCTAACCGACAAAGTCGGTGATCCTTTCGGGGGTTGCCGGTGGAGGCGGGAACCTGGGGGGTAGTAGGCAAGCGATGGGGTGACGCAGGAGGGTAGCTGGACCCGGCCGGTGGTTGTGCCGGGGTAAGCGTGTAGCCCGACAGGTAGGCAAATCCGCCTGTCATGGGGGTGAGACGTGATGCCGAGCCGATTTAGGTGAAGTCAGTGATCCCATGCTGCCGAGAAAAGCCTCTAGCGAGTTCCGAGCGGCCCGTACCCCAAACCGACACAGGTGGTCAGGTAGAGAATACCGAGGCGATCGGGTGAACTGTGGTTAAGGAACTCGGCAAATTGCCCCCGTAACTTTGGGAGAAGGGGGACCTCTGCTGGTGACGCACCATGCGTGTTGAGCTGGTGGGGGTCGCAGAGAGCAGGGGGAAGCGACTGTTTACTAAAAACACAGGTCCATGCGAAGTCGTAAGACGAGGTATATGGACTGACGCCTGCCCGGTGCTGGAACGTTAAGGGGACCTGTTAGTCGCAAGGCGAAGCGGAGAACTTAAGCGCCAGTAAACGGCGGTGGTAACTATAACCATCCTAAGGTAGCGAAATTCCTTGTCGGGTAAGTTCCGACCTGCACGAATGGCGTAACGACTTCCCCACTGTCTCAACCACAGGCCCGGCGAAATTGCAGTACGAGTAAAGATGCTCGTTACGCGCGGCAGGACGGAAAGACCCCGGGACCTTTACTATAGCTTGACATTGGTATTTGGATTAGCTTGTGTAGGATAGGTGGGAGCCGGTGAAGTCCCAACGCCAGTTGGGGTGGAGGCAGCGTTGAAATACCACTCTGGTTGATCTGGGTATCTAACCTGCGGCCCTGATCGGGTCGAGGGACAGTGTCTGGTGGGTAGTTTAACTGGGGCGGTTGCCTCCTAAAGGGTAACGGAGGCGCCCAAAGGTTCCCTCAGCCTGGTTGGCAATCAGGTGTTGAGTGTAAGTGCATAAGGGAGCTTGACTGTGAGACTGACAGGTCGAGCAGGGACGAAAGTCGGGACTAGTGATCCGGCACTGGCAGGTGGAAGCGGTGTCGCTCAACGGATAAAAGGTACCCCGGGGATAACAGGCTGATCTTCCCCAAGAGTCCATATCGACGGGATGGTTTGGCACCTCGATGTCGGCTCGTCGCATCCTGGGGCTGGAGTAGGTCCCAAGGGTTGGGCTGTTCGCCCATTAAAGCGGTACGCGAGCTGGGTTTAGAACGTCGTGAGACAGTTCGGTCCCTATCCGCCGTGCGCGTAGGAGACTTGAGAAGGGCTGTCCCTAGTACGAGAGGACCGGGACGGACGAACCTCTGGTGTGCCAGTTGTACCGCCAGGTGCACGGCTGGTTGGCTACGTTCGGAAGGGATAACCGCTGAAAGCATCTAAGCGGGAAGCCTGCTTCAAGATGAGGTCTCCCACCCACTTGTTGGGGTAAGGCCCCCAGGTAGACCACTGGGTTGATAGGCCGGATGTGGAAGCCCGGTAACGGGTTCGAGCTGACCGGTACTAATAGGCCGAGGACTTGACCAACAATCAACACCACACACTTTCATGTGGTCTGGTCACATTAAGACTTGCTACGCATCCACTGTGCGATTCTGAACAAACACCCACCACCCCCGCAAAGGGTTGATGGTCGGGTTGACATGTTCACAGGGTTACGGCGGTCATGGCGGAGGGGAAACGCCCGGTCCCATTCCGAACCCGGAAGCTAAGCCCTCCAGCGCCGATGGTACTGCACCCGGGAGGGTGTGGGAGAGTAGGACACCGCCGGACAACTTAACAATCGAGGCCATTCCTTCGGGAATGGCCTCGATGTGTTTGTGCGGAAAACTCAGCTCCGGTTCTGCATCGCCTTCCGCATGGTCCGCAGCAGCTCCGCCGACTGGTCGACGGGACGGTTGGGGAACATCGCGATACCGAGACTCCCGTGGTCGGCCCAGCCGCACACCGCCATCGGGGTGCCTTCGGTCTTGGTGGTGCCGCACCGCATGACGCCGCCGAGTGGACCAGCCGGCACGTCGTGCACGCCGTCCACGCCACCGGCGTCGTCGGTGATCAGACCGAATGTTTTGCTGAGCGCCTGCTCCGGGGTGACCAGCACGCCGGTACCCCCGACGAAGAGCACGGAGCGCGACTGACCCGCCTCGTCGGCGTACACGGCGCCCGTGGTTTTATCCAGTGAAACGCCGGTCTCGATTGCCGTGCGGAGGTAGTCGATGGTGTCGTGGGCGCCCTGGCTGTCGTCCAGGGCGAGACCGGCGACCCGGGTCGGCGTGGCGATCTTCACGTCCTTCTCGCTCCACACCTCCCACGCCATCGGCCCGAAGACGGCGGCGCTGACGACGGCCGCCGCGGTCAGCCCGGCGATCACCAGATTGCGGGGGCGCAGCAGGCTCCGCTTGCGGGCCTCGCTTGAGGGGGAAGCGGGAGAAGCGGGGGACTCCGGGGAACCCGGGCTTCCGGCAGACCAGATCGGCGGCTCCGCGCTGGGCTCACCGGGGGCGACGTCAGGCTCGCTGTCGACAACCTCGTCGAGGTCATCGAGCTGAGCCGCCTCGGTCACCGGGGCCGCTGCGTCCTGCTCGTCGGTGCCGGTCAGCGATGACTCGCTGCGCTCGCTCATCGCACCTCCTATTCGTACCCGGGCCAGGGTAGCCGCCAGCGGCGACGAGCGTCGGCCAGGGCGCGCCCGATTGTGCCGGCGATCAGCCGCGCTTGACCATCTCCTCGCGGATCCGCAGGAACAGCGAGGCGCTCTCCGAGATCGGTCGGTTGTAGAAGATGCCCATGCCGACACTGCCGTGGTCACCCCATACGCACACGCTCAGGCTGAACCGGGAGACCGCGCTGGTCGCGCAGCGTACCGTGCCGCCGAGACGGCCGGCGGCGTACTCGGTTCGCGCGCTGACCTGGAGGCCGCTGCCCTGCATCCCCTGGAAGGCGTCGTCGACCTCCTTGGCCGGGGAGAAGACGAGGCCGGTCGCGCCGACGACCAGTACCGGTCGGGTCTCGTCGCCCTGGGCCGCGTACAGGCCGGCGACCGCGTTCTCCAGCCTCGTGTTCTTCCGCTTGAGCTGGTCACTGAGCTGGCTGCCGAGCTGGTCGATCTGCGGATTCTGGATCCGGTCCAGGCCGGCCAGCTGGTTCGGGGCGTCGATCGTGGACGGATACTGGCCGACGTACGGGGCGATGATCACGGCGCCGACGCCGCAGCAGCCGAGCAGTACCACGGCGACCACCGAGAGCGCGATGAGCCAGCCCCTCCGCCGCTTGCGCGGGGGCGGCATCGGCGCGCCGGCGTAGGGGATCGGGCCCGGATATTGAGGCGGCGGAGGGTACTGGTAGCCGGGCGGCGGGTAGCCGGCGGGCGGAGGAGGCGGCGGCGGTGGCCCGGCCGGAGGCTGTGTCGGGGGTACCGAATACTCCGGGGCCAGGTCGTACGAGGCCGGCTGGAACTGCCCGGTTTCCCGGTCTTCCGGGTTCGGCTGCGACACTTCTGCATACTCCTCGTGAGGTGGCACTGGCGAGCGTAACCGCGTCGGACGACCGCCGTAGACTCGCAGCGTGACGGACACCATGCAGACCACCGCGCGCCCCCAACCTGACTCGTCCCTGCCCGCGCAGTACTCTCCCGCCGAGGTAGAGCAGCAGCGGTACGAGCAATGGGTAGCCGCCGGTCTGTTCCGGGCGGACGCCGGTAGTGAGAGGCCGCCCTACGCTATCGTGATCCCCCCGCCCAACGTGACGGGATCACTACATATCGGTCACGCGTTGGACCACACGATCCAGGACTCCCTTATCCGGCGCAAGCGGATGCAGGGGTACGAGGCGCTGTGGCTGCCCGGCATGGACCACGCCGGCATCGCGACGCAGAACGTCGTGGAGCGGCAGCTCGCCGCCGAAGGCGCGTCCCGGCACGACCTCGGCCGGGAGAAGTTCGTCGAGCGTGTCTGGCAGTGGAAGGCGGAGTCCGGCGGCAAGATCCTCGGCCAGATGCGCCGGCTCGGCGACTCGGTCGACTGGAGCCGGGAACGCTTCACGATGGACGAGGGCCTGTCCCGGGCGGTGCTCACGATCTTCAAGCGCCTGTTCGAGGACGACCTGATCTACCGGGCCGAGCGGATCATCAACTGGTGCCCGCGCTGCCTCACCGCGCTGAGCGACATCGAGGTCGAGCACTCCGATGACGAGGGCGAGCTGATCTCGATCCGGTACAACCACGAGATCGTGGTGGCCACCACCCGGGCGGAGACGATGCTCGGTGATACGGCCGTCGCGGTGCACCCGGACGACGAGCGGTACAAGCACCTGGTCGGCACCGAGGTCGAGCTGCCGCTGACCGGCCGGCGCATCCCCATCGTCGCCGACGACCACGTCGACCCGACGTTCGGCACCGGCATGGTCAAGGTGACGCCCGCGCACGACCCGAACGACTTCGAGATCGGCCAGCGGCACGGCCTGCCGAGCCTGACCGTCATGGACGAGCGGGGCGTGATCACCGCGCATGGGCCGTTCGAGGGGTTGGACCGGTTCGAGGCCCGGCCCGCGATCGTGGCCGCGCTGCGCGAGCAGGGCCGGATCGTGGCGGAGAAGCGGCCGTACGTGCACGCTGTCGGGCACTGTTCGCGGTGCAGCACGACGGTCGAGCCGCGGCTGTCGTTGCAGTGGTTCGTGCGTACCGGGCCGCTGGCCAGGGCGGCCGGCGACGCGGTCCGCGACGGCCGGGTCGCCATCGAGCCGCCGGAGCTGGCCAAGCGGTACTTCAGCTGGGTCGACAACATGCACGACTGGTGCATCTCCCGGCAGCTGTGGTGGGGGCACCGGATCCCGGTCTGGTACGGGCCGAACGGCGAGGTGGTCTGCGTCGGCCCGGACGAGCAGCCACCCGGCACGGTCGAGCAGGGCTGGCGCCAGGACGAGGACGTGCTGGACACCTGGTTCTCCAGTGCACTCTGGCCGTTCTCGACGCTGGGCTGGCCGGACCGGACCGCCGACCTGGCGCGCTTCTACCCGACCAGTGTGCTGGTCACCGGGTACGACATCCTGTTCTTCTGGGTGGCCCGGATGATGATGTTCGGGCTGTACGCGATGCACGGGGTGCAGCCGTTCAACGTGGTGGCGCTGCACGGCATGGTGCGTGACCAGCACGGCAAGAAGATGTCGAAGTCGTTCGGGAACGTGGTCGACCCGCTGGACTGGATCGACCGGTTCGGCGCGGACGCGACCCGGTTCACGCTGGCCCGGGGCGCCAACCCGGGCGGCGACGTGCCGGTCAGCGAGGAGTGGGTGCAGGGCTCCCGCAACTTCTGCAACAAGCTGTGGAACGCGACCCGGTACGCCCTGTTGAGCGGCGCCACCGTCGAGGGTGACCTGCCGCCGGCGAGCGAGCTGGGCAGCGTCGACCGGTGGATCCTGTCCCGGCTGGCGCACGTGACCGCGCAGGTCGACGAGCAGTTCGAGGCGTACGAGTTCGCCAAGGTGTGCGACACGCTCTACCACTTCGCGTGGGATGACGTGTGCGACTGGTACCTGGAGCTGACCAAGCCGATCCTGGCGTCCGGCGACGAGGCAGCGGCGGGGCGGACAAGGCGGGTGCTTGGGCACGTGCTCGACCAGCTGCTGCGGCTGCTGCACCCGGTCATCCCGTTCGTCACCGAGGAGCTCTGGACAGCCCTGACCGGGGGCAGCTCGGTCGTGGTGGCCGCCTGGCCGGCTGCCGATCCGGCGTACCTCGACGACGCGGCCGAGGCGGAGCTGACCGCGCTGCAGCGGGTGGTCACCGAGGTGCGCCGGTTCCGGGCCGATCAGGGGGTGAAGCCCGGCCAGCGGGTGACCGCCCGGCTCACCGGGCTCGCCGGCCTCGCCGCGCACGAGCCGCTGATCCGCGCCCTCGCCCGGCTCGACGCGCCGGCCGACGGGTTCGCCACCACGGCCACCCTGGCGGTGACCGGTGGCGTCGGCGTCGAGCTGGACACCCGCGGGTCGATCGACGTGGCGGCGGAGCGCGCCCGGTTGCAGAAGGACCGGGCGGCGGCGGAGAAGGAGGCCGCGCAGACCCGCGCCAAGCTGGACAACCCGGCGTTCGTCGGGAAGGCGCCCGAGCACGTCGTCGCCAAGATCCGGGAGCGGCTCGCGGCGGCCGAGGCCGAACTGGCGCGGATCAGCGGGCAACTCGACGCACTGCCGGCGGCGTGACGTGGCCTCCGAGCGTTTTAAGCGTGCGGAGCAGGAGCTGGCGGCTCGCGGGTACACCCGTATGGTTTTTGATCTTTCGCGGATCGAGGGCCTGCTTGAGCTGCTCGGGGACCCCCAGAAGGCGTATCCGTCGATCCACATCACGGGTACCAACGGGAAGACCTCGACGGCGCGGATGATCGACGCGCTGCTGCGCGCCCACGGCCTGCGCACCGGGCGTTACACCAGCCCGCATCTGCAAACCGTGCGCGAGCGGATCACGATCGAGGCCGAGCCGGTGTCCGAGGAGAAGTTCGCGGACGTGTACGACGAGGTCGCGCCCGTCGCGAAGCTGCTCGACGAGCGGTTCGAGGAGAGCCTCACGTACTTCGACATGGTCACCGCCATGGCGTTCGCGGCGTTCGCCGATGCGCCGGTCGATGCGGCCGTGGTCGAGGTCGGCCTCGGCGGGGTCGACGACTCGACGAACGTGCTGCATGCCGGCACCTGCGTGCTGACCCCGATCGGCCTGGACCACCAGCAGTGGCTCGGCGACACCGTCGAGGACATCGCGCTGGCCAAGGTCGGCATCGTCCACAAGGGAGCGACGCTGATCTGCGCGGTCCAGCCCGACGAGGCGAACGCGGTGATCCTGCGGCACTGCGCCGAGGTCGACGCCACGATCGCCCGGGAGGGCAGCGAGTTCGGGGTGCTGCGGCGCTCGCTCGCGGTCGGCGGCCAGGTGCTGACGCTGCAAGGGCTGTCCGGGGTGTACGACGAGGTGTACCTGCCGCTGCACGGCGCGCACCAGGCGCAGAACGCGGCGATCGCGCTGGCCGCCGTCGAAGCGTTCCTCGGTGCCGGGGCGGAGAAGGCGCTCAATCCGGAGACCGTGCGCGCCGGGTTCGCCGCGGCGACCTCGCCCGGCCGGCTGGAACGGGTCCGCAGCGCGCCCACGATCCTGCTCGACGCCGCGCACAATCCGCACGGCATGGCCGCGACCGTCGCCGCGCTGGAGGAGGAGTTCGCCTTCCGGCGGCTGATCGCCGTGGTGTCGATCCTCCAGGACAAGGACGCGCACGCCATCCTTGAGCTGCTCGAACCCGTCGTCGACGCGATCGTGGTCACCCGCAACACCTCGAGTCGGTCGATGCCCGTCGCAGAGCTTGCGGTGGCTGCCACCGAGATCTTCGGTGAAGAGCGGGTACGTGCGGAGCCCTCTCTCCCGGACGCCATCGAGGCGGCGGTGACCCTGGCCGAGTCCGACCTGGACGGGGAGCCGAGCGGGGTGGGCGTGCTGATCACCGGCTCGGTGTTCACAGTGGCGGATGCGCGTCGATTGTTGAAGAAATGAGTGGGCTCCGGAATCCACCAGCGGCGGTGCGCGGGGTGGGCGCGGCGGCGCTGGGGATCGAGGCGCTGGTACTGCTGCTCGCGGTCGCGCCGCTGGTGAAGCTGGGCGGGCCGGACACCGGGCCGGCGATCGTTCTCGTGCTCGTACTCGTCGTGGTGGCCGGGGTACTGGCGGGCCTGCTCCGGTACGGGTGGGCCTGGTGGGCCGGTGCGGTGGTACCCGTGGCGCTGCTGGCCGGTGGCTTCCTGCACTGGTCACTGGCGGTGCTGGCCGTCGTGTTCGGGCTGGTCTGGGGGTACGTGCTGTACGTGCGGCGGAGCGTCTTGAGCGGCGATCCCTCACGATCTAGGGGCGGGTCTCCCAGCGGCCTTCCCAACGGGTGAGCGCGATGGCGTGACCGTCCGGGTCGCGTAGCGTCGCCGCCCACTGCTCCAACTGCTCACCCTGGCTGACCACGCGCGGCGGGTGCATGAACTCGACCCCTTCGCGGCGCAGTCGCTCGTACGCCTCGTGCACGTCGTCGACTTCGAGGTTGAGGTGGACGACGCGGCGGTCGACCGGCCGGGTGTCGGCGACCTGGCGGAGC
>JADMIO010690434.1_pt1 | contig 18943 bp, 14 predicted proteins | sample 8958161 | NCBI WGS metagenome assembly JADMIO01 (sample SAMN16585339, study PRJNA669376) | soil metagenome | isolation source: Crop rotation soil | place: USA: Cullars Rotation, Alabama | collected 2011 | reverse complement strand
CTTGATGCAGCCAGCCCTCCACGTCGATGTGCCGATAAGCACGCGTGCACGCGTCGGCCAGTCGGCCGAGATAACGCGGATTCGTTCCGGTGAAGCGATCGCCGGCGAAAAGATTCGCCGCGTCGAAAAGTAAATCGTCCAGCGGGTAACGCCGGTCCTCGAGCGCGGCGGCCAGCGCCAGCCCCTCGGGCCCGAGGAAAAACGAAACGATTTCGCCGCGCACGGTGAGACGGAGATCGCGATCCAGCACACCAGTGCGTTGCCACTGCCACAGCAACGTCGCCGAGGGCGAAAAGGAAAGGCACTCCTGACGAAACGCGCAGTCGCGGCACGCGAGGAAGGGATTGCGCTCGCGCCGCACCAAGCGCGCGCGGCCGGTGTCGGTGTTTTCGCCGCACGGTAATCTGCCGGGCGTGACACTCGCCGTGTGCTCGGCGCCGAGCGTGATGAGGTCCTCGGTAAAAAATCGCCGCGACTCGGTCAGCGCCATCTCCGTCGCATCCCGGCCGACGCGCAGTTGCCGAAGGAAAAACGCCCAGGGCAGTGGCGCTGCGCGTTTCAACCGCAACGGTTCCGCGCGACGCATTCGCGGCGTGCTGCCGCTGATCAACACATAACCGAAATCGTCGAGCCCGCGGCGTCCCGCGCGACCGATCATCTGCAGCAGTTCGTGCGGCGCGATTTCCTTTTCCAACGGGCCGAGCCGATAGCTGCTCGCGGTGATCAACACCGAGCGCAGTGAAAAATTAATTCCAGCACTCAGTCCTAGCGTCGCGACGACCGCGCGCAATTGCCCGGCTTTGGCCAACGGCTCGATCACACCAGCCCGCTGCGCATAGCTGAGTCCGCTGTGGTGATAAGCGACGCGCGCGCGGAGCAGTTTCGCGAGCGACGGCCCGCAGAGTTGTTCCTGCTCGGGCGTCAGCGTGAGCGGATCGGCGAGCGGCAACTCGCGCGCAAATTGCCGCGCCAGCCGTTCGGCGTCCTGGCGATGCGGTGCGAACACGAGTACCGGCCCGAGATTTTCGCGCAATGCCCCAGCAACGCGCTTCGCCCAAAAGCCGGTGATCGATTGCGGTAGGCCGCGGACGAGATCGTCGACCTCCACTTCCTCGAGTTGCACCGGGCGGTCGCGATGCTGCACCACTTCGGCCCGACGGCCGAGCCGCTGCAGCCACGAGGCGACTTCGTGCGGATTCGCCACCGCGCCCGACAACAGCAGCAATTGCAGATCGCGGCGCGCCGCGAGCAGAACGCCCTCGTAGTGGTTCCCGCGATGCGGATCGGCGAGCCAATGATACTCGTCAACGACGAGCAGGCGGAAGGGCTCCTCGCCGGCGTCGCTGTTGCGATGCGGGGCGACGACACCGTCGGGCGTCATGTCGGCCATGATGTGGCCCTGCACCGCTTCGAGCGTCGCGACGACGATTGGCGCCGTCGGATTGACGCACGCGTCGCCGGTCATGATGCCGACGTTCCAGTCGCGAGCTTTCCACTCGGCGAATTTATCGTTGGCCAGCGCCCGCGTCGGGACGGTGAAAATCGCGCGGCGCGCAAAATTTGTCTGTTCGGCCCAACGTTCGAACACGTACGTTTTTCCGGCGCCGGTCGGTGCGTCCACGATCACGTCCTTGCCCTCGCGCAGGGCCGTCAGCGCCAGCGCCTGCCAGCGATCGGGAAGCATTAACTTTTGCAGACCGGCGAACGCGTCGGAGAGCACGCGTCCAAGTTGCGACGGACCGCCGCGGGGTCAAATATTCGGCGCGATCACGTTGCACGTAACTCGTTCTGCCGGCGTACAGCGGCCACCCACCGCTCGATGCCGTCTTCTTCCGTCGCGAATTGCGGTCCTGTGTCTCGGGCGACGTGAGCGAACCGACGCTCAGCCGCTACGGCCCGCGAGCGCCGGTTGCGCGTTCGCCGGCAAAAAGTTTTTCGCAAGGAAACCGACTGCGGTGCGCGCATTCGCGACGACCGCGTCGACTTCGTCTTGCAACGGATCCTGGCGGAGAAACTCCACGGCTTTCGGCTGCATGTCTGAAATCAGCGCTGAAAATTGCTCGGCGTCCGCACCGACTTCGGTGCCGGCATCAATCGGGTTCGTCGGATTCGCTGCCACTGCTCGCGGGCCAGTCGTGGTGGGCCGCATCGCGATGAAAGCAAAGGCGACGGCCGCGGCGACACCGGCGAATGAAAGGAGCGGCGTGTAACTGCGACGCGCCGGCCGGTTCGAGCGGCGCACAGCGTGAATGATCTGATCCTCAAGCGAGGCCGCGGGGACTACGCGTTGCGCGCTGGCGTCGCGCCGGAGCATCATCTCCAGTTCATCGCCCGCGGCAAAGAAAGCCTGGCAATCGGCGCACTGCGCGACGTGGCTGTTCCGATCGGCCGTCGCGGGATTGCCGATGACGGAAACCCACTGGCGGACGACGCGGCAGGTGAAACGGGGAGAGAGTTCGGCGGTGGCGTTCATGATTTCGGTTCTCCTTTGAGCAACGTCTGGCGGGCGCGGAAGACGAGGACTTTGACGTGAGTCTGGGTGAGGCCGGTGACACGGGCCGTTTCCTCGACGGACAGCTCTTCCGAGAAACGGAGCCAGAGGACTTCGTATTCGCGGGCGGAGAGGACGGCGCGGGCGCGATCCCAGAGATTCGCGGTCCGGTCACGATGTTCGGTTTGGCTGGCCGGCGAAGGCTCGTGGCCGGCCATGTCGTACGGCATCTCCTCCCATTTCTTCGTATCGCGAAAATGGTTGAGCGCCGTGTTGCGCGCGATCGTTAGCAGCCAGTTGATCAGCGGCCGCTGTGGATCGAACGTTTTCAGGTGGTGAAATGCCTTGATGAACGTGTGCTGCGTCAGGTCCTCCGCGTCGTGATGCTTGCGCGTCATCTGGTGGAGGTAGCCGTACACGCGCCGGTGGTGCAGCCGCACGATCGCATCGAACGCCCCGCTGTCACCTTGCGCGGCTTCGCGCACCAGCGCCGTTTCGGCGACGGCCGGGTCGACCGCGGATTCGTCCGGGCGTGACCCAGGGGCGAGCGTCATCGTGTCGAGCATGAGCGGAGGAACCGCAGCTGAAAACTCATTAACGCGCCGCGAACGAAGCGCGCTTAGTTGTTGCGAACCGTTGGCGCGGGCGGAGCCGGCCGCGGCTCGCGGACGCTGACGACGTACTTCGTTTTACCTTCGGGATCGTTGGCCGAGTAGACGACGTTCAAGTTGTACGTACCGTCGACACCGGGGAATTCGAACATGATCGCGCTATTGCGCGGGCCGGCAGGCTGCATCCCCGAAGCTTTGAACACGAGCGGCGCGCCACCGTGGCTGGGCACTACTTCGACCCGGGTGTAGCGCGACCAGGCGGCGCCGTTCGGATTGCGGGCCAGGGTGATGATCGAGCCGTTCACCAGCGACACGTTTTCGACGACGTGCGAGGATTCGATGTTCGGGCTCTTGGCAGGGTCCGCGGCGTACGGTGTGGCGGACCACTCGCCGACGGATTTGCCGAAGACGAGTTGCGGACCCGGATTCCGGTTACCGGTCGGACGCTCGGTCGGCGTGCGATAATTCTGCGCCATTTGGATCAGGCGCGCGCTCGGGTAAGAAAGGTTGAGAATAACGCGATCGCCGTCACGCAGCACGGTGGCGGCGTTCAGAAATTCGCCGAGTTGCTTGTCGTTGGCTTCGGTCAACGAAATCACCGCGGTCATGCCTTGGAGAATTTTCATCAGCTTGTCCGCCATGTCGTCCGAACTCGCGAGCAACTCGGCGTGCGCGTAAGCCTCGGCCGCGTGCTCGCCGAGCGCGATCGAACCGGCGCTGGCCATCTTGAGGACGCGCGCTTGCGGGGCGTCGGTCGGAAACATTTTGTCCGGCGGCGTGATGCTCGCGCCGAAGAGGTACGAGTCGTCTGCCGCGTGCATGAATGCCTTCAGCGGCGAGTTCGCGCTCTTGGCGAGCGACGCACCCTTGCCCGCAAAAAGGTCGCGCGCCTTGACGATTTGGTCGCGGGAGCGGCTGACGAAAATCGCGTTCTCGGGCGGGAAGGCCACGATGATTTCGATTTTGTTCGGATCGCGTGGAGTGGCTGGCGTGGAAGATTTCTTCACCACGGGCGGCGCGCCGTCCTTGCCGTCGTCTTTCTTCGCCGCCGGCGCGGGTGCCGGCCCGGACTTGATGCCATACGCGGGGAAGCCCAGGTCGGTGATTTCGACGACATGCTCGGGCGAAGCGATCGTCTGGCTGAGCAGCAGGCTTTCGGCGATTTTGCGCAAGTCGGCGGTGCCTTGGACCACCAGCGCGCCGTCCATGGCATCGGGATTGTTCGTGAAGACGGAGCCGTACGCGGTCGCGGATCCGATCGTCGTCAGGATTTTTTCGATGTTCGGGATGACCGGCGCGTCGGACTTGCCCAATTCCTTTTCGGCGGTCGCAACGATCTCTTTGCCGAGCGTGCTGTTGCGGAGAACGTTGAGGTCGGCGTACAGGACCCACTTCGCGTCGGCAGGTACGATGGCCGGATTAAAGGCGGCTTGGAGCGGCCAGGCTGACGCCAAGGGCAGGGACAAGAGCAGGAGGCGGGAAATGGTCTTCATGAAATGCTAGAGGTTGGTTGCGAGGGATACACACGGGCGTCGCCCGAGGTTACAGCCACCTTACGATTCGTTTGGCCCGGCGAGTTCGCGGAAGGAGAAAATGGCGCCGGCGATAAACAGACAGATCGCGGTAAAGCCGAGCAGCAGCGTGATGGTCGCCGCGATGCTGACATCGGGAAGATTGGCGGCATTGGGTGCCATGGGGACGTCGCCGCTTTCGATAAACCATTTCTTCAACGCGGCCTGCACCTGGTGCGTCATCGAAATCTTGTTCAACTGCGTCGGAATCTGGCCAACGCCGACCTCGATTACCGCCGCGTAGGCGAGTCCGACGATGATGTAGCGCGTCGTGATGATCCCGCAGAGAAAGCCAAACGCGCTAAACGCGATGACGACGAGGATCTGCGTGCCGAGGAGCGCCGGTACGGCCGCCCACAGATTGGGCACTTGGCGGTACAATCCGAGCGCCACGATCGCCGCGAATGACAAAAGAAAGTCGAGTTGCGCGCAGCCAACGTGCGAGAGGAACTTGAAGCCGATGAACGCGGGTCGCGGAATCGGCCGGGTAAAAACGTAGTCGACGTTGCCCGCTTTCATTTCGTCGCGCATCGCACCCGCCGCAGTGATGAACGCCATCAACGGCACGATGAACGTGAGATAGAAACCAATGACCCAGGGAATGAAACCCTTGGCTGCAGCGGCGACGCTGGGTGCTGCCGGCATCGACATCGGAATGAGCAGCAAACACAGGCCGAGCACGGTGGCCCAATGCGCGGGCACCATGAACCGGCGCAGGGTGAGGCGCCAGATGCCACCCAAGGCGGAGCGCAGGTTAGGCGTGACCCGCGGCGCCGGGTAAGTGGAGGCGGTGGTGCTCATCGGGACAGAATGGCGAAGAAGAAATTCACGGACGCGAAAGCGCCGCAGAGAACGCGAGGCGGATTGATCATGTGCCGGTGAAGTTAGGTTCGACCGCTTTCTCGAGGAACGACGAGGTGGCCTGCACTTCGAAGATGTGCACGCCGCTGCCGAGAAGCAGCTCGTGGAAATCGCCGTAGAACTGCGCCGCGTCCGTCCAGCGCACGTGCAGCGTTTGCGTGTCCGCGACGATGTCGCAGCCGCGAATCAGATTTTTGTCGAAGAGGTAGCGCGCGAGCTTTTGCGGTGAGTCGCAGCGGAATGTCGTGGACTCGGGCCAGCGCGCGCGCGCGTCGGCGGAGGCCGCTTCGTTGAGCGAGCGCGGAATCCGGCCCCAGCGCAGCATGAGGAATTCGGCGCACAGCGCTTCGAGGTCGTGGAGAATGTGGCTCGAGATGAGAACGCTCGTGCCGTCGCGCGCGAGTTCGCGGATCACGTTGCTCAAATCCTCCCGGCCCATTGGGTCGAGGCCGTTCATCGGCTCGTCGAGAATGACCAGCGCGGGTTCGTGCAGCAGGCATTGCGCGAGTTTCACGCGCTGTTTCATGCCCTTCGACATTGCCGTCAGCCGCTTTTTCCAATGCGCGGATTCGAGCCGCACGCGCTCGAGGGATTTTCCGGCGCGGACTTTGGCGTCGGACGCGGACAGACCCGAAATCATCCCGAGCCCCACGAGCCAGTCGATCGCCGTGAGGCCGGCGGGAACGACTTCGCTTTCCGGGCAGTAGGCGAGTCGCGCCTGCACGGCGAGATTGCTCCACGGCGCTTCACCGAAAACCCGCAATGTGCCGGAGCTCGCGCGAATCTGGCCGGTGAGCAGACGGAAGAGCGTGGTTTTGCCGGCACCGTTCGGGCCGACGATGCCGGTGATCCCCTGCTGCAGGGTGAACGACACGTTGTTCAATCCGAGAATCATCCCGTAGAACCGGCTGAGATTTTCGGCCTGGGCGATGGCGTTCATGGGATATTAATCGGGACGGACACGACGGAGAAACACGACAGACGAGAGGACGACGAACGCCGCCAAGGCGGCGAGTGAACCGTTGAGATCGGACACCTCCGCCTTCGCGCTCGCCGCGGCGAGGTTGCGTTGAAATTGCTGCCCGAGGAGCGGCAGCTGCGTCGCTGCATCGCCGAATACCCCGGACACATTGAAGATTTCCAGGCGCACCGACGTGAGGTCCTGATAAAAACTGGCGCGCCGCAGCCAGTCCGGTGCGCGAGGGGCGGACGCCGGAATCCAGAGGATCAGCCACAGCAACATCCACGTCACGGTCGTCACACGCGACGATTTGCCGATGGCGGAAACGCCGAGCGCGATCGCGGATAGGGTGACGAGCGCGAGACCGTTGAACATCAGCGCGCGCAGCAACGGCGTGAACGAGTAGATGATGAAGTCGCGATCTGGCGCGAACAACATGCTGAGCACCCAGCCAAAAAGCAGCGGACCCGTCCACACGAGCGCGAGCACGCCGGCGATCGTGCCGAGTTTCCCGAGGAGGTAATCGATCGAGGTGAGCGGCCGCGACAGATAGATCGTGAGCGCGTTGCTGCTGCGATCGGTCGTGATCAACGAGGGAATCACCACCGTCATGGCGATCAGGCTCAGCGAGAGGCCGATGTACGAATGCAGCCAGAAGATCAGCGTGAAAATGCCGCGGACGACGATGTCGGGGTACAGCGTCACGAAGCCGCCCAGTGCCGCGACGAGCGCTTCCGCCCGCGGACCGAAGCGCGAAGCCCACGCTTCGAGCCAGCCGCCGCTCGCGACCGATTGGCTGAACGTAAAGCCGGCGAAGGCGATCGCGAGCCCGCCGGTCCACGCGACCGTGACGAGAATCTTGAAAAAGCGCGTCCGAAAGAGGAGCCGCAGTGTATTCGAGATGATCGTCCACCGCCGGTAATTGACGCCGCGCGGAATCTCGCGCCAGCGACTGAGGTCGAGACTAGTGTCCATGGGCGGCGGAAATGGATTTGATGAACAGCTCGTGCAATGCGTCCGGGTTCGAAACGATTTCCGCCGGCGGCAACCGATGCTCGCGCATCAAAGCCAGCAGCCACTCGATCGAATCCGATCCCGACTCCACGCGCAGTTTGCCGTTGGAAAGTTTCGTCACCTTGAGGCCGGTCTGCGTCAGGATTTGCTGATAACGCTCGATCTCCGATGCCGGCGCGATTTCGACGATCCGGCTGTGCCGGTTTTTCAGTGCCACGATGCTGTCATGCTCGAGGAGTTTGCCGTGACCGATGATCATCACGCGGTCGCAAACGCGCTCGATGTCCTTCAGCAAATGCGAGCACATGATGACGCTGATCCCGAGGTCCTTCCACAGCGCGCCAATCAGATTCAAAATGTGTTCACGCCCTGACGGGTCCAAGCCGTTGGTCGGCTCGTCGAGAAACACGACTTCGGGATCGTGCACGAGGGCCTGCGCGAGCTTCACCCGCTGGCGCATGCCGGTCGAATAGGTGTCGACCGGCCGGTAGCGCTCCTGGCCCATGCCGACGAGATCGAGAATTTCGTGCGTGCGCTGGCGCGCGAGACGGAACGGCATGCCGGAAAGCTGGCCGCAGTAAGTGACGTATTCGCAGCCGGCCATTCCGGCGATGTGGCAATCGCGCTCCGGGCTGTAGCCAACGCGTTCCCGTGAAGCGCGATTGCTCGTGCGGATGTCGACGCCCAGCACCTTCGCGATGCCGTCGGTCGGCGTCTCCAGGTTGAGCAGACACTTGATGAACGTGCTCTTGCCGGCGCCGTTCGGACCGAGCAGACCGATTGTGCCGGGCGGTACTTGGACGGAAACTCCGGAGAGCGCGCGCTGGCTGCCGTAGATTTTCGTCAGACCCTGGGCTTCAATAATGTAGTCGCGGCTCGCGCGCGGAGGCGATGCCGCCGGCGGCGCGGCGAGGGAAGGGGCGTTCAAAGTCGAAAGGGCTGGTAGGGGAGTGCGCCGGTTTACACGAATTCGGGCGTCGAAGTTACAAAAAAATGCGATTGCGGTGCATTTCGTGAGTCTTGCCTGATGCGCAATAACTCGCTGCGCCCCATGGTCGGTTCACGTGGCGGCAACTTGCCTCTGGCCAACCGAAATTGTGGCCGCAAACGTCGCCGCGTTGGCCCGAGGCTTCCCCGCCCGCGCCGTTTACCCCAACCTCCGCTTCGTCCGAGTCCTAGCTTCCATGCTTTCTGCTGTCCGCCACCTCGCGTTGCTCCTCGCTTTCGCTCCGTTTGCCTCGGCCGCTGCGGATTCGCGGCCGGCCGACGCCGACGCTGCCGCGGCGACTGCCGAGCCGATGAAGATCGAAGGCATCTTCAACACGGATCTTCCGAAAACGGAACGGAAGAGCAGCGTGCGTTTTATTTTTCATCCGCATTTTGGCGACTTGACCAATCGTGATTACCAGCGCGTGCCATTGGGTCTGCGCTGGGGCGCGACAGAAAATCTCGAACTGCGCACCGAAGTCGAAAGCTACTTCGCACATGGCCTCGGACACGAAAAGTTCGGCGCGGACGCCGGTTTCTCCGCGCTGCAAGGTGGCGCGAAATATCGCTGGACCGAATGGCTCCGCCCGTATTTCGACACCGCCAGCGGCATGAACGTCAGCATTCCCGTCGGTTCGCCGCCGACCGAAGTCACGGACGGGCTGCGTCACATCACCCCGTACCTGACTTTCGCGCACACGCTCGAAGATCGGCCGGATGTCACGTTGTTCGTCGGCGTCATGCGCGACTTCGTGCACCGCACGTCCATCGTCGGTGAGGTGCGGAAAAACGAACTCGGGCGGGACTCGTGGGGTGTGACGCCGGGCTTCGTGTGGCACCGCGGCGCATTTCATTACACGCTCGAAGTTGGTTTCGAAACGAGCGCGTGGGTGGGCAACACGAGTGAAACGGTCTGGACGGTGCGGCCCGCGGTTTCGTGGGATTTGCCGAAGGCGCTGACGTTTCATTCGCGCGGCCGGTGGGTTTTCGGTCTCGGGTTGCGCGCGACGCACGGGCGCGACGGGACCGATCTCGGCGTCAGCGGAAAATTCCGCGGCGAATTTAATCTGAAGCGTTTGTTGGGTCTCCCGTCGTCGGCGAGTCGTCATCTCGCGCCGCCACCCACGTCGAAATAGTCCGAACTTGTACTGATTTTTCCGATAGGGCGTGCCACGCTTTAGGCTCGCCATGGCCGGCGTTGCGTCGTCTCAAATTTGGTTCGGTTTGCACGCGGCCCCTTTCCCCTATGGCTTCTTCTGATACTCAAACGTTCGACGCGATTGTCGTCGGCTCCGGCATTAGCGGCGGCTGGGCCGCGAAAGAACTGACTGAAAAAGGCCTGAAGGTCCTGCTGCTCGAGCGCGGCCGGAATATCGAGCATATCAAGGATTATACCAACGCACTCACGCCGCCGTGGCAGGTGCCGCACCGCGGCCGGAACACGATCGCCGCGCGCGAGGCGCACCCGGTGTGGCGGCGCGATTACATTCTGAACGAGCTGAATCCCGATTACTGGGCGAGCGAAGCCGACAGTCCGTACGTGGAGAAGAAACCGTTCGACTGGTTTCGCGGTTATCACGTCGGCGGTCGCTCATTGATGTGGGGCCGGCAGAGCTACCGCTGGAGCGATTTGGATTTCGAGGCCAACCTCAAGGAGGGCGTCGCCGTCGACTGGCCGATTCGTTACAAGGACATCGAGCGCTGGTACGACTACGTGGAAAAATTCGCGGGCATTAGCGGCTCGAAGGAAAATCTGCCGCAGCTGCCCGATGGCCAGTTCCTGCCGCCGATGGAGTTGAACGTCGTCGAGAAGGACGTCGCGGCGTCGATCAAGACGAAGTACAACGACAAGCGCCGGATGATCATCGGCCGCACGGCCAATCTCACGCAGCCGCACGAGGGCCGCGTCAATTGCCAGTTCCGCAACAAGTGCTGGCTCGGCTGCCCGTTCGGCGCGTACTTCAGCACGCAGTCGTCGACGCTCCCCGCCGCGGTGAAGACCGGCAATCTCACGCTGCGGCCGTTCTCGATCGTGACGCGCGTCGTGTACGACAAGGACCGGAAGCGGGCGACCGGCGTCGAGATCCTCGATGCCGAGACGCGGCAGACGTACGAGTTCAAGTCGAAGGTCGTTTTCCTCTGCGCGTCGTCGTTCAACTCGACGTGGGTATTGATGAATTCGGCGACCGACGTCTGGCCGGGCGGTCTCGGCAGCGAAAGCGGCGAGCTAGGTCACAACGCGATGGACCATCACTTCCGCGTCGGCGCGGGCGGCACCGTCGAAGGCTACGGCGACAAAATCGTCTACGGGCGCCGGCCGAACGGCCTCTATATTCCGCGTTACCGCAATCTGCCGGGTGAAAAGCGCAGTTATCTGCGCGGCTTCGGCTATCAGGGCGCCGCGAGTCGCCTGGGCTGGAGCCGCGAAATCGCGGAGCTCGGAATCGGGGCACCGCTGAAGGAAGCGTTGCGCGAGCCCGGCGAGTGGACGATCGGCATGACCGGCTTCGGCGAAATTCTCCCGTATCACGAAAACAAAATCAGCCTCGATAAGACGAAGAAGGACAAATGGGGCCTGCCGGTCCTCGCGATGGATTGCGAGGTGAAGGAGAACGAAAAGAAGATGCGCGTCGACATGATGAACGACGCCGCGGAGATGCTCGAGGCGGCCGGCGTGAAGAAAGTCAAAGCCACGAACACCGGCTATAACTTCGGTCGCGGCATCCACGAAATGGGCACGGCGCGCATGGGCCGCGATCCCAAGACTTCCGTGCTCAACGGCAATAATCAGGTGTGGGACGCGAAGAACGTCTTCGTCACCGATGGCGCGTGCATGACCTCGGCCGCCTGCGTGAACCCCTCGCTTACGTACATGGCGCTCACGGCACGAGCCGCGGAATTCGCCGTCGGTGAGCTCAAGCGCGGCAACCTCTAACCGATCGGACCAATCGATGAAAAACGAAACGCTTTCTCCGTCGGCCCGCCCTGATTCTGCTTCGCTGGACGCTCCGCTCTCGATGACGCGTCGCGAAGCCGTCGTCCGGCTCGCGATGCTCATGGGCGCAAGTGTCGTCGGCCCGCGTTTGCTCGCGGCCGATTTTGGCCAGAAAGGCAACAGTGACACCGGCTTCAGCGCCGATGACATCGCGCTGCTCGATGAAATCGGCGACACGATCATTCCCGCGACCGATATTCCCGGCGCGAAGGCGGTCGGGATCGGCGCGTTCATCGCGATGATGGTGCGCGACTGTTATTTTCCGCGCGACCAGGCGACGTTTCGCACGGGCTTGGATCAGTTCGACCAGAAGTTCTCGGCGAAATACGGCAAGGGCTTCCGCGCCGCCGCGCCGGCCGATCGCACCGCGTTTCTCAACGAACTCGACAAGGAGCAACGGGCGTTCACCCGCGAGCACCGCATCGAGACCCACACCGACGGCAGCGAAACGCCGGAAGCGCCGCATCACTATTTCCGGATGATGAAGGATCTCACGATCCTCGGATATTTCTCGTCGGAGCTCGGCGCGACGCAGGCCGTGCGCTTCATCGAAGTCCCGGGCCGATTCGACGGCGCTGCGCCCTATAAAAAAGGCGAGCACGCGTGGTTCAGCTGAACTTCGCGCTGAGCAAATCGGTTTAGCGGGATCGGGCGTAGCACGCTCAACCTGAGCGTGCTTTTCTTTCGTTTGTCATTCTGAGCGCAGCGAAGAATCCACGGCGGCGACATGGCTTGCGCGTTCGACCACGTGGATCCTTCGCTGCGCTCAGGATGACAATCTAGGAGGAGCAGCGTCGATCGGAGAGAAACAAAGGCTAGAGCAGCGCGACCGGCTTACGACTTTGTGAGTTTTCCGTCAGCCGCTTTCGAGTCGGCGGTCTTCAGTGCATCGAGGACGGTCGACGGCGTAAGAATCTCCGGCAAGATCACGGGCGCGTCCTTGCCCGGCACCCAGATCAAGTTGAACGGGACCGCTGAGCGATTGTAGGCGGCGAGGGCGGCGGTGATGCGCGGATCCTTGTTCGTCCAATCGCCGCGCAGTGTCGCGATTTTGTGGTCGGCGAAATATTTCAGGACATCGTCCGAGTGGAAAACGAGTTTCTTGTTGGTCTGGCACGTGGCGCACCAGCGCGCGGTGAAATCGACGTACACGATGCGGCCTTCGCCGCGTAGTTTCGCCACGGCTTCCGGACTCCACGCGTCCCACACGACTTCCGGGGCGCCGTTCGTCGACGACTGCGCGACGGCGGCGCGCGGCCAGCCCACCCAGAGTCCGAGCGCGCCGACCAAAAATAAACTGGCGAAGCCGAAACGCGCGCGGCCGGCTGAAGCGCCTGGCGCGGTCCAACGGCCGTACATCCACACCGCCATCGCGACGAGCACGAGACTGAACAGCACGCCGCGGAAACCTTCCTCCGATGTCTGCGCCGCGAGCACCCACACGAGGTAGCCGACGGTCGCGTACAGCGGAAACGCCATGAACTGCTTGAAGGTTTCCATCCACGCGCCGGGCCGCGGCAGCACCTTCACGGCCTGCGGAAAAATCGAGAGCAACAGATACGGTGTCGACAGCCCGACGCCGATTGCGGTGAAGATCGCATACGACTCGACGGTCGACACCGCGAGCGCCGCGCCCAGCGCCGGCGCGAGGAACGGCGCGCTGCACGGCGTCGCAACGATCGTTGCCAGCACGCCGGTGAAAAACGAACCAGCGTAGCCGGACTTCATCTGCAGCTCGCCGCCGACCGCGGTCGCGCCGAGACCAAATTCAAACACGCCGCTCATGTTCATCGCGAACACGAGGAGGAGCACGGCCAGCGCATAAACGAATGCGGCCGATTGCAGCTGAAAGCCCCAGCCGAGTTGATCGCCTCCGGCGCGCAACACCGCGAGCGCGGTGGCGAGCGTCCAAAACGAAAGCAGGACGCCGAACGTGAAGGTGAGCCCGTGCGCCACGATTTTTCCGCGCGCATGGCCCGCTTGGTTCACGAAGCCGAGGATTTTGATCCCGAGCACGGGGAAGACACACGGCATGAGGTTGAGAATCAGGCCGCCGATAAATGCCAACAGGAGCGTGCCGGGAAGGCTGGCCGCGGCCGCAGCGGGCGCGCCGGACGATGCGGCGACTTGAGCGTTGCCCGTCGTCGGCTGAGCGCTCGAGGTCGCAGCCCCCGCGGGCGCGGTCGCCGAAAAATCCGCGGCGACGGACATTCCGCGCAAGATTGCATTCGCCAGCCACGAGCCGTCGGTCGTGACGACGCCGACGAGTTTCTTCGCGGTCTTCTCGGCTTCGGCCGACATCACCATCGTAAGCGTGAATCCGCCCTTGCCGTCGGGCGTCACCGTCTGCGGTTTCTCGAAATCGACGAAGCCATCCTCGGAAAAGAAATGCGGATCTTTCCACGCGGGCGCACCGCCCGAGCTCGGCGTTGCGGGAGTGACCGTGAGCGTGACCGTTTTCGCATCGTGCCACGCCGAGGTTTTCCATTCGGGCAACGCGCGCGGCAGAGCGGCGATCGTCGCGCTGATTTTGTCGTGCCATTTTGCATCCGGCTGTGCGGCCTCTGCGGCGACAGGGAGCGTGAGCGAAAGTTTGGCGGCGCCGGGGACGCAGACATCTTCGCACATCAGCCAATCGGCGGCGGCCTTCAGCTCCACTTTGTCGCCCGGTTTTAAGTCCGCCGGTGGCGTGAGGGTGACCGGCAGAAAAAGTTCATCTTCGTAGCCGCTGCCGACGACATTGCCATGGCTGTCGCGCAGCACGTGCGGCGCCGGCCATTGTATGTCGCCGGCTTTCCATCCCGCCGGCAGTTCCCAACTGAGCGTCGTCGGGAGACCCGTGCCCGGATTAATCCAGTACGTGTGCCAGTGCGGATCGTGAACGAAGCGCAGCGCCACCGTCACGGCATGACCCGGCTGGATCGAGGCATCCGCCGAGACGAGCGATGCTTGCACGTGCGACGGTGTGCCGGCTCCGAAGACGCGCGACACCATCATGAGCGCGGCAGCGAACAGAAAGGCGGAAGTCGGAAAACGGCGAACAGAAGGCATGGCGCGAGAATGGAAGTTTTGGTGCGAGGCGCAAACCGGCAGGTTTGTTCCCGACAGCGATGACCGGAACTTCAAAAGGGTAACGTGATGGTTACGTGGAACGTTGCGCAGTGCGTCGCCGGCGTTGGCGGAGGTCGGAAAAGCGCTCGGCAAGCGTCCCGGCATCCGTAAGTTCGATCTCCATGAAAATTCCCGCCGTCCTGTCGCGCTGGATGCTCGGTGTGTCGTTTGTTTTTGTGGCGAAGTTACCGGCCGCGGAAACGCCGACCGTCGACGCCGTGTTGCAACTCGCGCGCCCCACGCCCGCGGTGGCTGGCGGCAAACGCAGCGACGCGATGCGAGCGGCTGACGAATCTGCCCGCAAATTTCGCGACGAGGCCCTGAAGTTTCTCGCCGTGAACGCGACCGGAGCGGATCGCGCGCGAGTCATTCTCGCGCTGGCCGAGCGGCGCCCGAACTTCATCCAAGGATTCAAGCCGGGGTTCGACGAGCGGCCGGCCGTCGACCTCGTGATCTACGATACGGCCGCACGGGAGAAGTGGTCGACGGAGCTCACCCGCTTGTTGCGCACGGTGCGCGACGACACCACAGCCGATCAGGAGCAACGGCTCGAGGCTGAGTTCGCGGTTTTGAGCGAGGATGTGTATGAGGGGAAAACCGTCGCCGACTTCGAAAAACTGCAGGCGGCGATCGACGCGTTCGCGCGTAATGGCGGACCCGCGCCGCAGGTACGGAACTTGGAGTCAGGAATTTTCTACACGGCCGCCGGATTGGGCGTGCCGGAGTTTGAGAAACTGCTTCGGTCGATCGCGGCGACGGCCAATGAAGTGGGCAAGCAAGGCGCGACTGACACGCTCGAGACGCTGGCGAAGCAGAAGGCGAACATCGGCAAGATCAAGTTCACCGCCGCCGACGGCCGTCACGTCGATATCAATGTGCTGCGCGGCAAGGTGGTCCTCGTGGATTTTTGGGCTACGTGGTGCGGCCCGTGCATCGGCGAGATTCCGAACGTCGTCGCGAACTATCAAAAATATCACGACCGCGGTTTCGAGATCGTCGGGATCGCCTTCGAGAATCCGGGCATCGTGGACGCAACGACGGTGAAGCGGATGCGGCCCGGCACGCCGCTCGATACGGCCGAGCAAGCCGCGGAAAAAATGGTGAAGGCAAAGAAGAAGATGACGGATTTCACGGCGGCACGCGGCATGGTGTGGCCGCAGCACTTCGACGGAAAATATTGGCAAAACGAATTCGGGGTCCTCTTCGGCATTCGCGCGATCCCGGCGATGTTCCTCCTCGATAAGGAGGGCAACATCGTCTCGACAAATGCGCGCGGCGAACAGCTCGAGCCGACGCTGAAGAAGCTGCTGGGTGTCGATTCCTAACGCATCAGCGCCGCTCCTCTATGAAACGCTTCCTCCGCTCAACGATAGTTTTTGGTTTGGCCGCTTTGGCCGCGGCCCTCGCGCCCAGTGCGAGCGCCGAAGTTGCCGCGCCGACGACACGGACGGCAACGCACGATGCATTTTGGCCGGCGGACGGCGTTTTTCCTGTGCCGGGCAACATCTCGCCGTGGACTGGTTTCCCCGACACGAATCGCCAGCGGCGAACGCTTTTCGCGCAGCGCAAGGAGCTTGATCGCGATGGGATCGTGTTCGTCGGCGACTCAATCACGCAGGGCTGGCGGACACTGGAGGCGGACTTCACCGATCTGCTCGTTCGCCTCGCGAATCGCGGCATCAGCGGCGATACCACGCCAAATCTCGTGTACCGCTTGCAGGACGACGTGTTGTCGCTGCATCCGCGCGGCGTCGTCGTCCTCATCGGCACGAATGACCTCGGAGCCGACACGACGCCGGAACAAGTGGCGCGAAACTGTCAGGAGGTGCATCGGCGCATTCGGGCGGCCTATCCTCGCATTCCCATGGCTTGGTGTCTCGTGATGCCGCGTGGCGGTGAAAACTTTCTGCCGCGGATCCGCGACCTCAACGCCCGCATCGTGGAGTTTGTCCACGCGGACCCGAATGCGACGGTGTGCGACACGTTCACGATCCTCGCGCAGGAAAACGGCGCGCCGAAACCGGAGGCGTTCAACGCTGACCTGCTGCACCTGAACACGACGGGCTATCTGCTCTGGCGCGAAGCGCTGAAGCCGATTCTCGTGAGTTGGAAGTTGGGCGGGCGCTAGTAGGGCGACCTCACGGAGCAGGTGGAGCGCGGCCGGACGTTATGGCTGAGCCGGCGCTTGCTCCGTGGTCGCGCGATTGCACGCTCGGCGACTCATGAAGACGCGCACTTTCGGCAAGACGGGCAGGACGGTTGGCGAAGTGGGACTCGGCACCTGGCAGCTCGGGGCGAATTGGGGCGACGTCACGGATGAAACCGCGCTGGCGACGCTCCGCGCAGCATACGACGCGGGCACGACGCTTTTCGACACGGCCGACGTGTACGGGATGGGCCGCAGCGAAACGCTCATCGGCCGGTTTCTCAAAGAGACGAAGGCGAAAGTGTACGTTGCGACGAAGCTCGGACGCTTCTCACCGCCGGGCTGGCCGGAGAACTTTTCCCGCGCGGGAATTCGTCAGCACACCGAGGCGTCGTTGCAGCGCCTCGGCGTCGACGCGCTCGATCTGACCCAGCTCCACTGCATCCCGTTCGCCGAATTGAAAAAGGGCGAGGTGTTCGCGCACCTCCGCGAGTTGAAGCGCGAAGGAAAAATCCGCGACTTCGGCGTGAGCGTCGAAACGATGGAAGAGGCGGCTTTTTGCGTGCAGCAGGACGGCGTCGCCGCGCTGCAGATCATCTTCAATATTTTCCGGCAGAAGCCGATTCACACGCTGTTCGCCGAGGCGAAAAAGCGGAACGTCGCGCTGCTGGTGCGACTGCCGCTTGCGAGCGGATTGCTCGGCGGCAAGATGACGAAGGCGACCGCGTTTCCTGCCAACGATCACCGCAATTTCAATCGCGACGGCCAGCAGTTCAATGTCGGTGAAACTTTCGCCGGCCTGCCCTTCGCGAAAGGCGTGGAGCTGGCGGACGCACTAAAGCCGATGGTCCCAGCCGGACAGACATTGAGCGACCTGGCGCTGCGGTGGTGCCTCGATTTTGACGCCGTTAGCGTGCTGATTCCCGGCGCGAAAAATCCCGATCAAGCGCGAGCGAATGCCCGCGCGTCGTCGTTACCGCCGCTCGGGCCGGCGTTGCACGCCCGGCTCGCGGAGTTTTATCAGCGCGAGGTCGCGTCGCATATTCGCGGGGCGTACTGAACGAACCCTCGCCGCTCCGATCGTGGCGGAGTCTTCGAGCGGGAAGTTGCGTTGGATATTCGAGCGCGCATACTATGCGACGCTGTCCGGCGTTTGGCCGGCAGCTTACCCCGTTCCCCTCATGACCACCCCTCGTGCCGTCTTGTCTGCGGCCTTGCTCGCGCTCTGCAGCGACGCCACGTCTGCCGCCGTCGAAAAAAAATCGGCGGTCGTGTTTCAGTCGATCGATTTCGCGGCGGCGCAAGCTGCGGCCGCCCAGGAGCAGAAGATTGTTTTCATCGATTTCTACACGACCTGGTGTGCGCCGTGTAAGATGCTCGACGCCGAGACCTGGCCCGACGCGAAAGTCGGCGAGCTGGTGAACGCGAAGGCAGTCGCGTTGAAGCTCGACGCTGAGCACGATGGCCGTGCGATCGCCGAACGGTACAAAGTGCAGGCGTACCCGACCTTGTTGCTGGTGAAGCCCGACGGCACGGTGCTCGACCGGCTGGTTGGATTTCGCGAAGCGAATGTTTTCCGCGTGGAATTTCAGGCCGCACTGGAAGGCCGGACGAGTCTTGCGCGTGCCGCCGCCGCGGTCACCGCCGCTGGAGCGACGGACGCAATTACGCACGACGCGGTCGACGCCCGGATGAAGCTCGCGCAAGCGCAGGCGCAGTCGGGCGACAAGGATGCCGCGCTGGAAAACTACCTCTGGTGCTTCGATGTCGGCATGCCGGCCATCCCGAGCTACGTCGGCGTGCGCACCAGTTTTCTGCTGAGCTACATTCAGCGGCTCGGCACGAAAGCGGCGAACGCCGCCTTGCTCGATCGATGTGAAATGGCGCAGAGGCGAATGCTCGCGGATTCCCTCGATCGCGCCGCGGCGCAGGATTTTGCGGCGCTGACGGACACGTTGAAACAGCCGGAGCGGATGATCGCCGTTTTCGAAATGGTCCCGCCGGGTGATCCGCGCCGCGCGGCACTGGGGCCGCGTTTATACCAGCAATTCGTAACGTTGCGCCGCTACGACGATGCGTTGGAGGTGATGAGTCCTGCGCGCCTGATGAAAACGTTCGAGAATTTCGCGAGCCTGCCTCCTGCGGCCAGGCCTGACCCGCGCATCGCGGAACTCAGACACAACCTGGCGGTGAAG